>Ga0335083_10010247_pt1 | contig 11335 bp, 9 predicted proteins | sample Lox_Sample_42_FD_206716 | JGI IMG/M metagenome (GOLD analysis project Ga0335083, IMG submission 206716) | Soil microbial communities from Loxahatchee National Wildlife Refuge, Florida, United States - Lox_Sample_4.2 | ecosystem: Environmental > Terrestrial > Soil > Wetlands | place: USA: Florida... | reverse complement strand
TGATGGAGCCGTCCTCGATCACCCGGTTGAACTCGAAGCGGGTGTAATGGTTCTCGCCGGCCGCAAGCGGGGTGCGGCCGAAGCCCTTGGCGCGGCGATAGCTGCGATAGTCGTGCGCCGGGAACGGTTCCTCCAGCCAGGCGACGCTCATTTCGTCCATGCCCGGCATGACCCGGCGCACGTCCTCGACGCTGTAGCCGGTGTTGGCGTCGGTCAGGATCACCAAATCGTCGCCGCAGGCTTTGCGCACGGCGCGGATGCGCTCTAGATCCTTTTTCGGGGAGTCGCCGACGCGCAGCTTGACCGCCTTGTAGCCTGCTTCAATGCTTCTTTTAAGTTCGTTCAAAAGTTCTTCCGGGGGCTGATAGCCCAGCGACACGCCCCCCGCATAAGCGGGTATCGCTTTCCTGGCGCCTCCCAGCAACTTGTATAGCGGCATCCCGGCCGCCTGGCCGCGAATGTCCCAGAGCGCGCAGTCGATGCCGCTCATCGCCAGGCAGGTGCCGGCGCCCATGCCGTGGCTGGCGAGCTGCTTGTCGTAGATTTTCTTCCAGACGCCGACCACATCAGCGGCATCCATGCCGAGGACCAGCTGGCGGAGCGTGGTTTCGATCAGCCTTGCCACCGCAGTGTGCGCGCGGCCATGGTGCGATTCGCCCCAGCCCACCAGGCCGCCGGCCGTGGTGACCTTGACCACCACGGCATCCCGTTTCACTGCGACGCCGATGCCAAGCGCCACGCGGTTTTCCGGCGCAATCGGGAACGAGGTCGGGTAAGCCTTGACGTCAGCGATTCTCAGATCTGCGGGCATGGCGTTGTTCCCAGGCTTGCGGATTGACGAAATTCCTCGGCGCCTCGCCGGCGAGCATGCGCAGCGTCTCTTCGGCGGCCGCCGCGCCCATGCGCTTGCGCGACTCCTGCGTCATGCCCGCGAGGTGCGGCGTGAGCACCGCGTTGTCGAGCATGAGCAGCGGATGGCCGGGCTCGAGGCGGTAATGCTCGTAGACGTCCAGCATGGCGCCCGCGATGCTTTTCTTCTGCAGGGCCTCGATGAGCGCCGCTTCGTCCACGACGGCGCCGCGGCCCACATTGATGAGCCAGGCGCTGGCTTTCATGGTTTTTATTCTTGCCTGGTTGAATAAATGATGCGTCTCAGGGGACAGGGGGCAGGTCAAAACCACAAAATCGGATTCCGCTACCAGTCTGTCCAGCGCCGCAGGCTCCGCGTCGGGCGGCAGCCGGTCCAGGCGTCTCTGGTTTCCCAGCACTCTCATGCCGAAGCCTTGCCGGCAGATTTTCGCCAGGCGCTTGCCGATCTCGCCCACGCCGACGATGCCGGCCGTCAGGGCGGCGATTTCATGCGCCTTGGCGCCGAGCGCGCGCGTGTCGTCCCAGGGTTTCGAACGAATGGAATTGGAAATTTCCAGGAAATTTCTGGCCAGCACCTGCATGGCCATGACGCAATATTCCGCGACCGATTGAGCATTGCCGCCCGGGATGTTGGCCACCGGGATTCCCCGGTCGGTGGCGGCTTGCAGCGGCACCAGGTCCACCCCGGTGCCGTGGACCGTGACAGCCTTCAATTTCGTCGCGAATTCGAAGAAGTCATCCGGCAGGCGGCTGCGCGTGATCACGGCGTCCACATCGGCGGCATCGCGCCGGATGCCGTCGAAGGAAGCCTCGCTGCACTGCAGGACTTCGGCCTTGGCGCGCAGCAGCGCCACGCCGGACGGATCGATCGGGTCGACCAGCAATACTTTCAAACGATGCCCGCGGCTTTCAATTTCTGCAGGTCCGCGTCGCTGCGGCCGAGGATTCCCTTGAGCACTTCCTCGGTGTGCTGCCCCAGCATCGGCGGCGCGAGCCGGTACTCGACCGGCGTCTCCGACAGGCGCAGCGGGCTGCGCACCACCGACGCTTTGCCGCCCAGTGGATGCGGCATGTCCACCCGTAGCCCCCGGTGCTGCACCTGCGGGTCCTCGAAGACTTCCTTCATGTTGTTGATCGGGCCGCAGGGCACGTTGGCGGCTTCCAGCGCCTCGATCCATTCGCGCTTGCTGCGCGTGCGCATTACTTCGGTGATGAGCGGAATCAGTTCGCCGCGATGGACGATCCGCTGCGACATGGTCTTGAAGCGCGGCTCCTGCGCCAGCTCGGCGCAGCCGGCGGCCTGGCAGAAGCTGGCGAACTGGCTGTCGTTGCCCACCGCCAGGATGATGTGGCCGTCGGCGCAGGGAAATACCTCGTAAGGCACCACCTGCGCGTGCGCGTTGCCCCAGCGTATCGGGATCTTGCCCGAGGCGAAGTAGGACGAAATCTGGTTGGCGTTGAAGGCGACGATGGTATCGAGCAGGGCCGCGTCGATGTACTGCCCCTGGCCGGTGCGCTCGCGGTGGGTGACGGCGGCGAGGATGGCGACGCTCGCGTACATGCCGGTCAGCACGTCGGTAATCGCGATGCCGACCTTTTGCGGGCCGGCGCCCGGCTGGCCGTCGCGCTCGCCGGTGATCGACATCAGGCCGCCCATGCCCTGGAAGATGAAGTCGTAGCCGGGGCGCGGGGCGTAGGGGCCGTCCTGGCCGAAGCCGGTGACCGAGCAGTAGATCAGCGAAGGGTTGGCGGCCTTCAGGTCTTCGTATCCCAGATGGTACTTCTTCAAGGTGCCGACCTTGTAGTTCTCGATCAGTACTTGCGACTTCATCGCCAGCTCGCGCGCGATCTCCTGCCCCTCGGGCTTCGAGATGTCGAGCGTGACCGACTTCTTGTTGCGGTTCACCGAGAGGAAGTAGGCCGACTCGCTGCTGTCCTGGCCTGCGCCGTCCTTCATCCAGGGCGGGCCCCAGCCGCGCGTATCGTCGCCCGCGCCGGGGCGCTCGACCTTGATCACCTCGGCGCCAAGGTCGGCCAGGTTCTGCGCCGCCCAGGGGCCGGCGAGGACGCGCGAGAGGTCGAGGACGCGGAGGTGCGAAAGGGGACCGGGCATGGGCTGGATTCAGGCGAGGCGCGTCAGCATACCCGCGACGGCATCTGGCGCAAGCGCCGTTTCAGGCAGCAGCGCGTCTGCGAGTTCCGCTTCCTGGCCGGTGGTCACGCGGCGCAGCGGGTCGCGCGGCGCGAGGCGGTGCACGTAGGCGAGGAAAGCGATGAGCTGGCGGCGCGCATCGGGGCGTCCTTCCTGCTCGCCCAGGCGCGTGCCTTCGTCGGCGAGCAACGCGGCAGCGCAGGCGTAGTAGAGGCCGGTCGCAGCCTGGCGCGCGTGCGCTTCGTCCTTCGTGCTGGCGACCTCATGGGCGAACTCGGCCGCCTTGTCCAGCGAAGCCGCCAGGCGTCCGGCAAGCAGGCGTGGCGCGCGACGGATGCGTTCGTCGAGCACCGGCAGCAGGGCTTCCAGGCAGTTCTCGCGCCCGATGGCGCGCAGCACGTCGAGCGCGACGATGTTCGACGTGCCCTCCCAGATGGAGCCGAGGTGCGCGTCGCGCAGCAGCCGCGGATCGGACCATTCCTCGGTGTAGCCGACGCCGCCGCGCACTTCCATCGCGTCGCCAGTGACCTTGCGCGCGTCGCGGCAGGCGCGGAACTTGATCAGCGGGGTGAGCAGGCGCACGCGCTTGCGCGAGGATTCAACCCCGGCATCCGATTTTTTCAGTTCTTCGGAAATAAAAAACAAAACGGAGCGTGCCGCTTCCGTCGACAGCATCAGTTTGAGCAATTGCCGGCGCATCAGCGGCAGTTCGATCAGCGGCTTGCCGAACGCGCGCCGGTTGCGCGCGACGAACAGGGCTTCGGTAAGCGCGCGGCGCATCAGGCCCGCTGCGCGCATGCCGTTCGAGAGGCGCGACATGTTGATCATGTCGGCCATCTGCTTGAAGCCCTGCTGCGGGTCGCCCACCAGCCAGGCAAGCGCTCCCTCGAGCTTGATTTCGCCGCTCGGCATCGCGCGCGTGCCGAGCTTGTCCTTCAGCCGCTGGATGCGGTAGCGGTTCGGGCTGCCGTCGGGCAGCACGCGGGGCAGCAGGAAGAGCGAGAGGCCGCCGGTGCCGGCGGGGGCGCCTTCGGGGCGGGCCAGCACCAGGGCCAGGCCCGCATCCGCGTTGGAACAGAACCACTTGTCGCCATCGAGCAGCCAGTGATCCTGCTGTTTCCTGGCGATGGTCTTCACGCCGCCGACGTCCGAGCCCGCCTGCTGCTCGGTCATGAACATCGCGCCCTGCGTGAGCGTGTCCATGTCCTGCGAAGTCAGGCCGGGTAGATAGCGGGCGACTAGCGCAGGGTCCGCAAATTTACGGATCGTGCGCGTCAGCGCGTCGGTCATCGACAGCGGGCAGCAGATGCCGAACTCGGCCTGCACGTAAAGATAGCTCAGCGCATATTTGGCCGCCGGCGGCAGCGGTTCCGGCCAGCCGAGCACGCCGCCACGGTGCGACATGGCCGCCAGGCCGTAGTCGGCGAACGCGACCTTCTCCAGCCGCTTGTATGCCTCGTGCTTTTCGACCTGGTTGTTCGGCAGCAGGGTGGAGGGGTTCTTGTCCGCGGTCAGCGCCAGCTCGTCCAGTTCGGCGCCGGCCATCGCTCCCAGCCTGACGAAGTGCGGCGAGAGGTGCGCATGCAGGTCGTTGCCGAGATGCAGTCCGAGCAGGCCAGCGTAAGACGGATCGGCCTCGTAAAGGTTGAGGCCCCGGGAATCCGGCACGCCCTCGGGGGAGCGCAGGGCGGCCATCAGCCAGGTCTCATCACTTGCGCTTCAGGAAGCGCTCGAAGCCCTCGTCCGCGCCCAGGACCCAGGTGCCGAATTCATCGAGCACGTCGTCGTTTAGCTCTTCAGGCGCGAGGCGCAACTTCGCCGGACCGTGGTGACGCACGTTCACCAGCTCTATCATGACGCCGGGCTCGTCGTAGTCGGCGCGCAGCACCGCCTGGCAGGGGAAGGGTCCGCTCATGAGGAAGGTGCCGTTGGCGGCCAGGCCGAGTTCGTTCCTGCGGGCCGCGTATTCGTACTTGACGCCGAGCGCTTTCAAGCGCTCCTGGATCCGCTGCGCTTCCTGCGCTCCGACTTCCAGCTTCTCCGGCTGCGGGAAGCGCACCCGGTACTTGAAGGTGACGTAGTCCGCGCGGGACTTGCCATGAAGGTCGCGCGTGCGCATGTCGGTGAAGCCTTCGCCGAGTACCGTGCCGGTGCGGTCGCCGAAGAACATCACACCCTGCTTGCCATCTGAAACCGGATTGGCTTCGTTCAACACGGTGGCGAATTCGGAGAGGTACCGGAAGGCCGCGCGCAATCGCTCGTCCACCAGGGCGATCGCTTCGTCTTTCTTGCCCTGGCCGGCGGCGACCGCCGCACCGCGTCCAGCCGCCTTCTGCTTGAGCATTTCGATGGCCGCGCTGCGCCGCGTGCCGCCGCCTGCCTGCGTGATGCCGGACTTGGCGTCGCGCTCGCGTTCGAATTCCTCGCGGCGCTTTTCCTCGGCTTCGGCCCAGCGGCGGATCTCCGCCTCCTTGCGCTCGCGCTCCGCCGCTTCCATACGCAGCGTTTCCTGTTGCTGACGCTCGAAGCCCTGGGCGAATACGTCCAGGTCCTGGATGAGCGTCGCGGTCGCCGCATCCGCCTGCTCCCGTTTGGCCGGAGCACGCTCGACGGCGATGGTTTTCGCATAGTCCACGTCCGCGCCGGGCTCGCCGCCTGCGGCTGGTTTGAACTTGCGCAGCTCGGTAGCCATGTCGCCGGCGCGCTGGTAGCGCTTGTCGGGGGACTTGGCGAGCGCGCGGTCGAGGATGGCATCGAAAAACGCTGGAATCTGCGCATCCGCCTTCGTCACCGCGCCGTGCGGCTCGCCGGAGATGCGGTGCATCACCGCAAATACCGAGGTGTCGCCCTTGCGCTCGAAGGGCGTGCGTCGCAACAGCATCTCGTACAGCACCACGCCGAGCGAAAAAATGTCGGAGCGCGGATCCAGCGGCTGGCCGGTGACCTGTTCCGGCGACATGTACTTCGGCGAGCCGAGCGCCGAGCCGGTCTGCGTCATCGAGGACGAGGCGACGTGAGCGACGCCGAAATCCGTCAGCTTGGCGCGCCCGTCGGACGACACCATGATGTTCGCCGGCTTGATGTCGCGGTGCGTGATCTTGAAGCGCTGCGCCAGGTCCAGCCCGTCGGCGACTTGCGCCACCAGGTCGGCAATCATCGCGAAGGGCAGGCGGGGCGATTCGCGCAGGATCTGCTGCAGCGACTTGCCCTCGAGCAGCTCCATCGCAATGTACGCGATGCCGTCCTGCTCGCCCACGTCGTAAACGGTGACGATGTTGGGGTGATTCAGGCGGCCGGCCGAGCGCGCTTCGCGCAGGAAGCGCTCGCGCACCTCGCCCATGATTTCGGGCGGCAGGTTGGGCAACAGGGTTTTTATCGCCACGTCCCGCTCGATGAGCGGATCGACCGCGCGGTGCACGGCACCCATCGCGCCGCGGCCGAGTTCCGAGACGATGACGTAACGCCCGAACTGCTTCTGATTCAAGCGGTGTTCCCCCGCGGCTAGCTTAGCTCAGTTCAGGCGGATTTCAGATGGGGTCCCACGAGAAAACATCCTGCGAGCGGTCGAGCGCATAGAAATGCGCACGCATTGCGGGCATGGCGTGCTCGCCGATCGCCTCCGGCGTCCAGCCTTCGGCGCGATGCACCGAGCGGATGGGACGGTTCTGCGACATCAGGAACATCTCGTTGGCGCGCACGGCGAAGATCTGTCCGGTCACATCCTGCGAAGCGTCGCTTGCAAGATAGACCGCCAGGGGCGCGATCTTGGCCGTTTCCATGCGCTTCAACTTTTCCAGGCGCGCCTTCTGGTCCGGCGTCTCCGCGGGAATCGTCCCAATCATGCGGCTCCAGGCAAATGGCGCAATGCAGTTCGAGGTGACCTTGTACTTGGCCATGTCGAGCGCCATCGATTTCGACAGCGCCGCGATGCCGAGCTTGGCGGCGGCGTAATTGGCCTGGCCGAAATTGCCGATCAGGCCCGATGTCGACGTCATGTTGATGTAGCGGCCGGAATTCTGGCTCTTGAAATAGGCCGACGCGGCGCGCGAAACGTAGAACGTGCCGTTCAGGTGCACGTCGATGACGGCCTTCCACTCTTCCACCGACATGTTGAAGAAGAAGCGGTCGCGCAGGATGCCGGCATTGTTGACGACGACGTCGATCTTCCCAAACGCGTCGATCGCGGTCTTGACGATTCGATTGGCGGCCTCCCATTCGGCGACGCTGTCCGTGTTTGCGATCGCGCTACCGCCTCTGGCTTTTATCTCTTCGACCACCTTCTGCGCCGGACCGGCATCCTTGCCCTCGCCGGAGACCGACGCCCCGATGTCGTTCACCACCACTTTTGCGCCGTGCGCGGCCATGGCGAGCGCGAAATCGCGCCCGATGCCGCCGCCCGCGCCTGTGACGACGACGACCTTGCCTGTCAGCATTGCCTTACTCCCTGAAAGATGGATCCCGCCGGTCGAGCATGCGCAGCATGGCCGGCCATTCGAGTTCGGTGATCTTGCGGCGCTGGCCGGGCTTGTAGCGGTCGTTGGTGAGCTTCACGACTTCCGGCGAGGGGTGATTCAGCTCGGCGTTGCAGGCCATCGCCATGAGCTGCGCCTGGCAGGCCTTTTCCAGCCAGTGCATGGTGACGAAGGCGTCGCAGACGGTGCTGCCGGCGACAAGCAGGCCGTGGTTGCGCAGGATCATCGCCGCGCCGTCGCCGAGGTCGCGCACCAGGCGCTTCTGCTCGTCGAGGTCGATCGCCACGCTTTCGTAGTCGTGGTAGCCGAGCTTGCCGAAGAACATCGCGTTCTGCGTCAGCGGCAGCAAGCCGCATTTGAGCGCCGAAACCGCCATGCCGGCGGGCGAGTGGGTGTGGATCACGCAATCCACGTCATGGCGCGCCCTGTGCACGGCGCTGTGGATCACGAAGCCGGCCATGTTGACGCCGTAGCCGGTGCCCGAGTCCAGCACCAGCTTGCCGTCGAAGTCGATCTTGACGAGGCTGGAGGCGGTGACCTCCTCGTAGGCATAGCCATAGGGGTTGATGAGGAAGTGGCCTGCCTCGCCCGGCACGCGGCCGGAGATGTGGTTGTACACCAGGTCGTTCATGCCGAACAGCGCGACCAGACGGTAACAGGCGGCGATGTCTATCCGCATCTGCCATTCCTGCGCACTCACCTTGCCCCGCAACGAGGGAATGCGTACCTGCGAGAGATCGCTCATGAAGCCTCCGATGCGGGAATTATAATGAAGCCGGGAAGGAGAACCATTCATGCCGACACTGAAGGGCAAGACACTGTTCATTTCCGGCGCGAGCCGCGGCATCGGCCTGGCGATTGCGCTCAGGGCGGCGCGCGACGGCGCCAATGTCGCCATCGCGGCAAAATCGGACCAGCCGCATCCGAAGCTGGAAGGCACGATCCATACCGCGGCGGCAGAAATCGAGAAGGCGGGCGGCAAGGCGCTGGCGATTGCCTGCGACATCCGCTTCGAGGAACAGGTGCAGGCAGCCGTGGCGCGCACCGTCGACGCCTTCGGCGGGCTCGACATCTGCGTCAACAACGCGAGCGCAATTTCACTGACGCCGAGCACCGCGACCGACATGAAGCGCTACGACCTGATGCACGGCATCAATGCGCGCGGCACGTTCCTGGTGTCCAAGACCTGCATCCCGCACCTGAAGAAGAGTGCCAACCCGCACATCCTCATGCTCTCGCCGCCGCTCGACATGGACGTGAAGTGGTTCGCGCCGCACGTCGCCTACACCATGGCCAAGTTCAACATGAGCATCATCGCGCTGGGCCTGTCCGGCGAACTCAAGGCCGACGGCATCGCGGTCAACGCGCTCTGGCCGCGCACCACCATCGCCACCGCGGCGGTGCGCAACCTGCTCGGCGGCGAGGCGCTGATCCGCATGAGCCGCACGCCGGAAATCATGGGCGATGCCGCGCACCTGATCCTCACGCAGGATGCGAAGGCCTTCACGGGACGCTTCTGCATTGATGACACGCTGCTGTACGAGCACGGCGTCAAGGACTTTGAAAAATACCGCGTCAACCCGGGCGCCGAACTGGCTCCCGATTTCTTCGTTCCCGACAGCGTACCGCCGCCGCCGGGCGTGAAACTGGCGCCGCCACGGCGCTAAGCGCTGTCCTATGTCGTTGAACGCCAAGCTATAATTTCGCTCCTTTTCATCCGGTCACAAACCCATGAAAGTCCTGGTCAGCGTCAAGCGCGTCATCGATTACAACGTCAAGGTGCGCGTCAAGGCCGACGGCACCGGCGTCGAGACGGCGAACGTCAAGATGTCGATGAATCCTTTCGACGAAATCGCGGTGGAGGAGGCGGTGCGGCTGAAGGAAGCCGGCGTCGCCACCGAGATCGTCGCGGTGTCCTGCGGTCCGCAGGCCTGCCAGGAAACGCTGCGCACGGCGCTCGCCATCGGCGCGGACAAGGCCGTGCTCGTGGAGTGCAACGACGAGCTGCAGCCGCTCGCGGTCGCGAAGCTGCTGAAGGCGGTAGTCTCCAAGGAGGCGCCTCAGCTGGTGATCCTCGGCAAGCAGGCGATCGACGACGATTCCAACCAGACCGGCCAGATGCTGGCGGCGCTGCTGGGCTGGCCGCAGGCGACCTTTGCTTCGAAACTGAAAATTGCCGACGGCAAGGCGCAGGTCACGCGCGAAGTCGACGGCGGCCTGGAAACGCTCTCGATCAAGCTGCCGGCGATCGTCACGACCGACCTGCGCCTGAACGAACCGCGCTATGTGACGCTGCCGAACATCATGAAGGCGAAGAAGAAGGCGCTTGAAACGCTGAAACCGGATGCGCTCGGCGTGGACGTGGCGCCGCGGCTGCAGACGCTCAAGGTGGCCGAGCCGCCGAAGCGCAAAGCGGGCGTGAAAGTGCCGGATCCGAAAGCGCTGGTCGACAAGCTGCGCAACGAAGCGAAGGTGATCTGATGGCCGCCATCCTCGTCCTCGCCGACCACGACGGGAAGTCCATCCGGAAATCGACTTTGAATTGCATTGGGGCTGCCGTTAAGCTCAATTCTGAAATTCACATTCTGGTGGCGGGGCACAACTGCGCCGATGCTGCGAAAACGGCTGCTGCGGTGCCAGGCGTGACGAAGGTGCTGCACGCGGACGGCGCTCAGCTCGCCGACGAGCTTGCCGAGAACGTCGCCGCTCTCGTGGTTTCGCTCGCCAAGGGCTACGGCCACATCCTCGCGCCGGCGACTTCGAGCGGGAAGAACATCCTGCCGCGCGCCGCAGCGCTGCTCGATTGCCAGCAGATTTCGGAAATCATCGCCGTCGAATCCCCCGACACTTTCGTGCGGCCGATCTACGCAGGCAACGCGCTGGCGACGGTGAAATCGAAGGACCCGATCAAAGTCATTACCGTCAGGACGACTGGATTCGATGCGGCCGCTTCTGCCGGGGGAAATGCTTCTATTGAAGTCATTCAGTCCCCGGGCGACAGCGGTCTATCCACGTTTGTCGGCAGGGAAGTTCAGAAGTCCGAGCGCCCGGAGCTGACCTCGGCCCGCGTGGTGGTGTCTGGCGGCCGCGGCATGGGCTCGGGGGACAATTTCAAGATCCTCGAGCCTCTCGCGGACAAGCTGAATGCGGCCATGGGCGCCTCGCGTGCAGCGGTGGATGCCGGCTTCGTGCCGAACGACTGGCAGGTGGGGCAGACGGGCAAGATCGTTGCGCCCGAACTCTACGTGGCGATCGGCATTTCCGGCGCCATCCAGCACCTGGCCGGCATGAAGGACAGCCGCGTGATCGTGGCCATCAACAAGGACGAAGAGGCACCGATCTTCCAGGTCGCCGATTACGGGATCGTCGGCGACCTGTTCAAACTGGTTCCGGAGCTGGTGGAGGAGTTGAAGAAATGAGTTCCTATACCGCCCCCCTGAAGGACATGCGCTTCGTGCTGAAGGAACTGGCCGGACTGGAGGCGGTGGCGAAGTTGCCCGGCTACGAGGAAGCCACCTCGGACACGGTTGACGCAATCCTCGAGGAAGCCTCGAAGTTCGCTTCGGAAGTACTTGATCCATTGAACTATTCTGGAGATCAGGAAGGCTCCAACTGGAAGGACGGCAAGGTCACTACCCCCAAGGGGTTCAAGGAAGCCTACAAGCAGTACACCGAGGGTGGCTGGGCCGCTTTGCCGTTCGATGCTGCCCATGGCGGGCAGGGCTTGCCGAAGCTCGTGGCGACCGTGGTCGAGGAAATGCTGACTTCAGCCAACATGTCGTTTTCCCTGTGCCCGCTGCTGACCCAGGGTGCGATCCACGCGCTCGAACTGGCTGGCACG
>Ga0335083_10010245_pt1 | contig 11336 bp, 8 predicted proteins | sample Lox_Sample_42_FD_206716 | JGI IMG/M metagenome (GOLD analysis project Ga0335083, IMG submission 206716) | Soil microbial communities from Loxahatchee National Wildlife Refuge, Florida, United States - Lox_Sample_4.2 | ecosystem: Environmental > Terrestrial > Soil > Wetlands | place: USA: Florida... | reverse complement strand
GGCGTCGGAGTGCCGATCGGAACCCTCCTGCTGGCTTATATCAATCCAGCCCATGTGCGCATCGGCGTCGGCGTATTGCTCATCGCCTATAGCACCTACTTTCTGGTGCGCCCGCACTTCAGGCCGATTCATGCCGGCGTTACCGCCGACTTCGGCGTCGGCGCGCTCAATGGCGTGCTTGGCGGCATGACCGGCCTTGCCGGGCCCATCATCACCATTTGGTGCCAGATGCGCGGCTGGTCGAAGGACCAACAGCGCGCCGTGTTCCAGCCGGTCATCATTTCCGCCTTTGCGATAACCGCGATCTCGCTCGCGATCGCCGGCACGGTCACAGTCGAACTGACGAAAATCTACGTGTACGGCTTGCTGCCGCTGGCCGCGGGCCTGTGGCTCGGATTGAGGCTCTATGGCCATCTCAACGAAAATACATTTCGCAAGGTGATCCTCCTGCTATTGCTACTCTCCGGCCTCGTACTGTTGGTACCGGAATTGCTGGCGATGGCGCGTGGCTTGCCGGCACCCGGGCACTGACGTAAGGTCTTGCCGTGGGGCCTGCGGCGGTCGCCCCGCTCCCTTGAAGGCTTGCGAGCCCAAGCACCGTCTCCTTCGTTCACGGAGGGGACCTATGCTGTCTCCGAGCTATTCGATTTCGCCAAGCGACCTTTGGAATGCCATTGCGACGCGCGGTGCGCCGCAGATCATCGACGTGCGCCGGCGCGATATTTACGACACCACGCCGGGCCTGCTGCCGGCCTCGGTCTGGCAGGACCCGGCCCAATTCGCGCACTGGAGTGCGACGCTCGACCGGCAACGGCCCGTCGTCGTGGCATGCAAGGCCGGCAAGGAGCTCAGCCAGTTCATCACCGCGGAACTGCGCGCTTCGGGTCATAACGCCAGTATGCTCGAGGGCGGCTACGCAGCATGGAGCGAAGCCGCGCTCCCATTGATCGACCGCGCAACGCTCGCGCGCCTGGCGCCACGCCGGCCCAGCATCTGGGTGACGCGGCGGCGGCCCAAGATCGACCGGATCGCCTGCCCATGGTTGATCCGCCGCTTCATCGACGCCGACGCCAAAATCCTGTTCGTCGACCCCGCCTATGTCGAAGCGTCCGCAGCCGAGGTCGGCGGCATCCCCTTCGATATCGCCAACGTCGAAATCTCACACGTCGGCGAACGTTGCAGCTTCGACACCATGCTCAGGCTGTTCGGGCTTGAGGGCGAGCCGTCGCTCCAGCGCCTGGCCTTGATCGTGCGCGGCGCCGATACCGCGCGGCCCGACATCGCGCCGGAAGCGGCAGGGCTGCACGCGGTTTCGCTCGGGCTTTCGGCGCTGGCCGGCGACGACGATCATGGCCTGCTCGAACGCGGCTTCCTGGTCTACGATGCCTTGTTCGCCTGGCTGCGCTTCGCCGCCGACGAGCGGCACAACTGGCCGGCCAAGGCGGCATAGATGAGTGCATCACAGCCGAGCTTTGGCGAAGCCTTCAAGGTCTGGATGAAGATCGGCTGCCTGTCCTTCGGCGGGCCGGCCGGCCAGATCGCGCTGATGCACCGAATCGTGGTCGACGAGAAGAAATGGGTCGATGAGGCGCGCTTCCTGCACGCGCTGAATTTCTCCATGCTGCTGCCGGGGCCGGAGGCGACGCAACTCGCCACTTATATCGGCTGGCTCCTGCACGGCGTGCGCGGGGGGCTCGCCGCCGGCATTTCCTTCGTGCTGCCCGGCGCCCTGGTGATGCTGGGCCTGAGCTTGCTCTACGTCTATGGACGCGGGCTCGGTGCCATTGACGGGGCGCTGTTCGGCATCAGGGCCGCCGTGCTGGTGATCGTGGCCGAGGCGCTGCTGCGCATCGGCAAACGCTCGCTCAAGAGCAAGCTGCTGGTGGCGCTCGCCGGTCTGGGCTTCATCGGCATTTTCTTCTTTGCGCTGCCGTTCCCGCTGATTGTCGTCGCCGCGGCGCTCGTTGGATTTTTCGTCGCGCAACGCGCGCCGGCCCAACTCGCGCTGACCACGGCCGAGACGGCCACAGCGACGCCACGCCAGGACCGCTGGCGGCAATTCACCGCGGCGCTGACGATCGGGCTCGTGCTGTGGTGGACGCCGGTCCTCAGCGCCTTTCTCTGGCTCGGCGGCGGCCACGTGCTGGTCGCGATCGGCGTGTTTTTTTCCAAGCTCGCGGTGGTGTCGTTCGGCGGCGCCTATGCGCTGATGGCCTACATGGCGCAGCGGGCGGTGGAGGCGCAGGGCTGGCTCACCGCGCCGGAAATGGTCGACGGTCTCGGCCTCGCCGAGACCACGCCCGGCCCGCTGATCCTGGTCACGCAATTCGTCGGCTTCATCGCCGCCTTCCGCAACGCCGCGCCGCTCTCGCCGCTCACCGCCGGCCTGCTCGGCGCGGCGATGACGACCTGGGTCACGTTTGTGCCGTCGATGCTTTGGATTTTCGCCGGCGCGCCGTTCATCGAGGAGCTGCGCGGCAATCGGCGGCTCGCCGGCGCGCTCGCCGCCATCACCGCCGCCGTCGTCGGCGTCATCCTCAACCTGTCGGTCTGGTTCGCGCTGCACGTACTGTTCGGCAGCGTGACCGAGATGCACTACGGGCCGCTGCGCTGGTTCGCCTTCGATGCGCGCGCGCTCGACACCCATGCCGCCGTGCTCGCCGTGACCGCCGCCGTGCTTGCGTTCCGCTTCCACCGCGGCCTGATCGAGATCGTCGTCGTCATGGCGCTGCTCGGCGCCGTCACGCAATACGCGCTTTGATCGGCGCATGATCTTGACCGAAAACCGGTTCCCACTTTTCGGGATCATGCGCTAAAGCTCGCGCCGCACCGCACTTTCGTGCCAACGGCGCAGGCACAAATAGTTGACCAGCGACAGCGCGAAGTAAATCGCGACGCCGGCAAGCGACAGCAACAGCAGCGCCGCGAACATGCGCGGGATGTTGAGGCGGTAGCCGGATTCGGCGATGCGGTAAGCGAGCCCGGAGCCGGCGCCGGCCGAGCCTGCGGCAATTTCGGCGACCACCGCGCCGATCAGCGCCAGCCCGCCGGCGATGCGCAAGCCGGCGAGCATCTGCGGCAAGGCCGCCGGCAGCTTGAGCTGCCACAGCATCTGCCAGCGCGAGGCCTTATAGAGCTCGAACAGCGCAATGAGATTGTGGTCGACGGAAGCGAGGCCGAGCGTCGTATTGGCGAGCACCGGGAAAAAGGCGACGATCCAGGCGCAGGCGAGCACCGCCAGGGGCTGCGGCAGGTAAATCAGCAGCAGCGGCGCGATGGCGACGACCGGCGTCACCTGCAGGATCACCGCATAAGGATAGAGCGAATATTCGATCAGCCGCGACTGGCTGAACAGGATGGCGAGGCCGATGCCGCCGATGGCCGCGAGCACGAAGCCCTCGAAGGTGGTGGTGAGCGTGACCAGCAGCGAATGCCAGAGCAGGCCGGCATCGGCGAAGAGCGTGTTGAATACGAGTTCGGGCCCCGGCAGCACGAAAGGCGGAATGGCGAACTGACGCACCAGCAGATGCCAGGCGAGGACGACCAGCGCCAATACAGCGAACGGCAAGGCAATGCTGAGCGCGCGCTCCCTCATGCCGCGCCTCCCATGGCCTGGCTGAGCGCCTCGGCGACCCGGCGGCAATAGGCGGCGTATTCGGCGGAGGTGCGGAAGCTTTCGTCACGCGGATAGGACACAGGAACCTTCACTTCCGTGAACACGCGCCCGGGCCGCGGCGTCATCACCACGATGCGCTGCGACAGGTAAACCGACTCGAACACCGAATGGGTGACGAAGACCACGGTGCGGCGCAACTCGTGCCACAACATCGACAGCTCGTTGTTGAGCTTGAAGCGGGTAATCTCATCGAGCGCGGCAAACGGCTCGTCCATGAGCAGAAGCCGCGGTTCGGTCACCAGGGCGCGCGCGATCGACACGCGCATGCGCATGCCGCCGGAGAGTTCGCGCGGATAGCTCTGCGCAAAATCGGCAAGGCCGACACGCTCGAGCCAGCGCGTCACCGCCTTGCCGGCGGCGGCACCTTCGTCATGCGCCAGCTTGAGCGGCAATTGCACGTTGGCCGCGACGCTCGCCCAAGGCATCAGCGTCGGTTCCTGGAACACGAAGCCTAATCTGCTCTCGCCTTGCGGCCACTCGACCGTGCCGGATGACGGCGTGCTCAAGCCGGCGATGATGCGCAGCGCGGTCGACTTGCCGCAGCCGGAAGGACCGAGCAACGAGACGAATTCGCCGTCGCGCACATCGAGGTCGAAGCGATCGAGCGCGACGGTGCCGCTGTCGAAGGTCTTGCCGACACTGCGCAGCGCGACGATCGCGTCGGGATTCAGTTGTGCCGACGACATGGCCTCCCCCGTTCATTCCCGCGGAAGCGGGAATCCAGTCTTTGCCAAAAAGCACTGGGTCCCCGCTTTCGCGGGGACGAACGGGAGAATGCGAGGCACGAGGCGTATCATTTCGGCCGCAGGTCGACGCCGACACCTTTGTTGACGAATTGCAGCGTATAGGCGCGCTTGTAGTCGATCCCGGCCTTGACCACGCCGGCGGCCACCATCTTGTCGAAGAAGTTCTTCATGCGCTCGTCGGTCATGGCACCGATGCCGAGCTTGAGCGTGTCGCCGGAATCGACGACGCCATATTGCTTCATCTTGGCGATGGAAAAGCCAAGCAGCGCATCGGTCATTTCCGGGTTCTGCTTCTTGATCAATTCGTTGCCCGGGCGGCTGTCGCCGTAAATATAGTGATACCAGCCGATGGCGGAGGCATCGACAAAGCGCTGCACCAGATCGGGCTGCTTCTCGACCAGATCGCGCCGCGTCTCGATCAGCGTCGAATAGGCGTTGAAGCCATAGTCGGCGAGCAGGAATACTTTCGGCGTGAAGTGCCCCTGCGTCTCGATCGCATAGGGCTCGGAGGTGACGTAACCCTGCATCGCCGAATTCTTGTCTGCGAGGAATGGCTGCGGGTTGAAGGTGTAAGGCTTCACCTTCGATTCATCGAAGCCGTAATCCTTCTTCAGCCACTGGAAGTAGCTGGCCATGCCTTCCTTGGAGACGAACAGCGTCAGCGCCTTCAGGTCTTCGAGCTTGTCGACGCCCCGATGTGCGATCAGCACCTGCGGGTCCTTCTGGAAGCTCGCGGCCACGACCACGGTCGGAATATCGTGCTCGATGGCGTCGAAGGATTGCAGCGTGTTGGCGCTCATGAAGAAGTCGATCTTGCCGACCGGCAGCAGGATGCGGTTGTTCACGTTCGGGCCGCCCGGCACGATGGTGACGTCGAGGCCGTATTTGGCGTAGGTGCCGTCGGCGAGCGCCTGATAGAAGCCGCCGTGTTCGGCTTCCGCCACCCAGTTGGTGCCGAAGCGGACCTTGTCGGCCGCCTGCGCCGGGGCAAGGCCCGCGGCCAAAGCCAGTAAAATCGAGGCGATTCTCGTCATTTTCCCATCTTGTCATTGCCCATCCGCTCCCGGCAAGCGGCCCTGCGGCGGGTTTGAACCTTTTGCCCGGCTCCGGCGACCCATCGGTACGCGGCCGAGATGGCCGCCTCAAATTCAACGGATGGAGACAGCCATGACCAAGTCGAAGACCATCGTCGCGGCGCTTGCCGCGCTGACCGTTGCCGCCAGCCTGACCTTTGCCAATGGCGAGGCGCAGGCCCACCACGCCCACTGGGGCCCCGGGATCGGGCTCGGCTTTGCCGCCGGCGCGCTGATCGGCGCCGCGGCCGCCTCCAGCGCGTACGCCACGCCGGCTTATGGCTATGCCGACTGCCGTTACGTCCAGCGCTACGACCGCTGGGGCAACCTGCGCACGGTCCGCGTCTGCGACGTCGATCCTTACTGAGCATTTTGCGATCGGCGCCGCCTCGCCGATTTTGCCGGCACGCCGGTCCAGCCGCCCGCCCGACTTGTCCCCTCGGGCGGGCCAAGCTTTTTTGCCGCGCGTGTTGCGTCATGCGAACCTGGCGGCTCTTGCCTATAGCGTAATCGTTTCACATTGATGCGGCTGCTACCTGCACGGCGCGCTCCCTCTCCCCTTGGGGGAGAGGGTTGGGGTGAGGGGGCAAGTGCCTCTCGATAGGCTGTAACCCCTCACCCGGATCGCGTGCCGCGATCCGACCTCTCCCTATGGGAGAGGTGAAGAAAGCTCCCGATACGACCGATTCAAAATCAACAGACGCCGCTTCAAATGCCGTCGCCTGGCCGTGGCCCGCTCGCCGCAACGCTCATCGCCAGCACGCGGGACACATGCAGCGCCTCGCGGCCCGCGCCATCGTGGATCTGATGCCGGCAGGAGGTGCCGTCGGCGACGACGAGCGCATCGGGCGGCGCCTTGCGCACCGCCGGCAGCAGCGACAGCTCGGCCATCTTCAGCGACACATCGACGGTGTCGGCGCCATAACCGAAGGCGCCGGCCATGCCGCAGCAGCTCGATTCGATGGTCTCGACGGCGAGTTCGGGCACCAGCCTGAGCGCGCCTTCGACCGCGCCCATGACGTCGAAGGCCTTCTGGTGGCAATGGCCGTGCAGCAGCGCCTTTTTCGGCAGCGGGCCGAGCGGCAGATTGAGCCGGCCTTCTTTCTTCTCGCGCGCGAGGAATTCCTCGAACAGCTCGGCTTTCGCCGCCAGCGCCCCGGCGGCGTCGCTGCGCAACAGTGCCGGCATCTCGTCGCGAAAGCCGAGCAGGCAACTCGGCTCGAGGCCGATCACCGGCATGCCGCGCTCGATGTAAGGCAGCAGCGCGGTCAGCGTGCGCTCCATTTCGCGCTTGGCCTCGTGCACTGCGCCGACAGAGAGGAAGGTGCGGCCGCAGCAGAGCGGGCGCTCGTTGCCGTCCGCAGGCAGCGCCGCATGCACACGATAGCCGCCGGCGGCGAGCACGCGCGCCGCCGCTTCGAGATTTTCCCGCTCGAAATAGCGGTTGAAGGTATCGGCGAACAGCACCACGTCGCGCGCAAGATCGCCTTGGGCGTCCCCCGCGTAGCGCCAGTCGGAACGATCGCAGTAAATATCCTCGCGCCATTGCGGCAGGCTGCGCGCGGCGGAAAAGCCGGTCATACCCTGGGTTATGTCGCGCAAGGTGCGCGAACCATTTCGTAGATTGGCAAGCCAGGCGTATTTCGCCGCCATCGGCGCATAGCGCGGCAGATAGCCGACCAGCCGGTCATGCAGCGACAGCCCGTGCTTGGCGGAACGCGCGGCCTGCACCTCGATCTTCATGCGCGCCATGTCGACGCCGGTCGGGCACTCGCGGCGGCAGGCCTTGCAGGAGACGCAATATTGAAGCGTTTCCGCCATTTCGTCGGACGCGAGGGCATCCGGTCCGAGCTGGCCGCTGACGGCAAGCCGCAGCGTATTGGCACGGCCGCGGGTGACGTCGCGCTCGTCGCGGGTGACGCGGTAGGATGGGCACATGGCGCCGCCGGCCAATTTGCGGCAGGCGCCGTTGTTGTTGCACATCTCCACCGCGCCCTGGAAACCGCCGCCGCTGCCGGGAAACGCCGACCAGTCGAGATGCGTCGCGATGTCCTCGCCGTGATAGCCGGGCGCGTAACGGAAGAGCGAGCGGTCGTCGAATTTCGGCGGCCGCACCACCTTGCCGGGATTGTAGAGGCCCTTGGGATCGAAGCGGTCCTTGACCTCCTCGAAGGCACGGGCGAGCCGCGAGCCGAACATCGGCTCGTTGAATTCGGAACGCACCAGGCCGTCGCCGTGCTCGCCGGAATGCGAACCCTTGTATTCGCGCACCATGGCGAAGGCCTCTTCGGCGATCTCGCGCATGGCGTGGACATCCTTGTCCAGCCGCAGATTGAGGACCGGGCGCACATGCAGACAGCCGGAGCCGGCATGCGCGTACCAGGTGCCGCGGGTGCCGTGTTTCTCGAAGATGTCCGTCAGCCGGCTGGTGTAATCGGCAAGGTGCTCGAGCGGCACCGCGCAATCCTCGACAAAGGAGACGGGCTTTCCCTCCTCCTTCATCGACATCATGATGTTGAGGCCGGAGGTGCGCAGCTCGGTGATCGCGGCCTGCAGTTCCGGGTTGAGCACTTCGACCACGCCGCCCCATTTGTCGCCCGCCTTGTCCCAGGCAAAGCCGAGATCGCCGATCACCGCCTTGAGCATCCGCAGCCGGCGCAGGTTCTCCTCATGGTCGGGCTCGCCGAACTCGACCAGCAGGATGGCCGCCGGCGTCTCGCGCACGAACTTGTCGAGCGTGAGCTTAAAGATCGGAATCTCGCGGGCAAGCTCGATCAGGGTGCGGTCGATCAGTTCGACGCCGATCGGCAACAAGTGCACGATGCTGCGCGTCGCTTCCATCGCCGCGCGGAAGCTGCCGAAATGCACGGCGCCGACGGCGCGGCGGCCGAGCAGCGGCGCGAGCTTCAATTCGATCCGGGTGGAGAAGCCGAGCGTGCCTTCCGAGCCGACCAGCACATGGGCGAGATTGACGTCGTTCTTCCCCGGCACCAGCGCGTCGAGATTGTAGCCGCCGACGCGGCGCTGCACCTTGGGGAAGCGCGCGGCGATCTCGTCCTTCTCGCGCTCGCCGATCGCCAAGAGGTCCCTGGCCAGTGGCCGCAGCAGCGGCGGAACGTCGTTGAGGCTGCCGCCGATCGGGCCGAAATGGCCGAGCGTGCCGTCGGCGAGAACCGCGTCGATGGAGATGACGTTGTCGCGCGTGGTGCCGTAGCGCATGGAGCGGCCGCCGCAGGAATTGTTGCCGGCCATGCCGCCGATGGTGGCGCGCGAGGAGGTCGAGATGTCGACCGGGAACCAGAGGCCGTGGGCCTTGAGCTGACGATTGAGGTCGTCGAGCACGATGCCCGGCTCGACGCTGCAGCGCTGCCGCTTGACGTCGACATCGACGATACGCGTGAGGTATTTCGAGCAATCGACCACCAGCGACGGGCCGACCGTCTGCCCGGCCTGCGAGGTGCCGCCGCCGCGCGCCAGAACGGTTGCGCCTTCCGCCCGGGCAATGCCTATCGCCCGTTCGGCTTCCTCTATCGTGCGCGGGGCGACCACGCCCACCGGCTCGATCTGGTAATGCGAGGCATCGGTGGCATAGCGGCCGCGGGTGAAGCGGTCGAACCAGACTTCACCGGTCAAATCCGCCTTCAGCCGCCGTTCCAGGCCGGGCATGATTACCGCCACGGCGCCATTCCTGTCTGCGTCAAATTGGGCCTATGCGAGAAGGGCTTGTTTGCTCTGAGGAAAACCGCTTGACCGCAATGTTACATTTATAGTTCATCGCCACCAAGCGCCGCTCCCAAAGCCGGGACGGGCCGTGGCCAGGCCACGACAATTCACGACAAGCCGCGCTTCAGGAGCGAATGACAATGGCTCAGAATTCCTCGCGTCCGGTTGGACGCCACTTTTTGCATATTCCCGGACCGACGCCGCTGCCCGACCGCGTGCTGCGGGCGATGGACACGCCGATCATCGACCATCGCGGCCCGGAATTTGCGCGACTCGCGAAGAAATGCCTCGAGGGGATCAAGACCATCTTCAAGACCGCCAACCCGGTGATCATCTACACCGCCACCGGAACCGGCGCCTGGGAAGGCGCGCTGGTCAACACCATGTCGCCCGGCGACAAGGTGCTGATGGTGGAGACCGGCCAGTTCGCCACGCTGTGGAAGAAGATGGCGGAGAGTCTCGGCCTCCAGACCGAATTCATCGGCGGCGACTGGCGCACCGGCGTCGATCCCGCGCGGGTCGAAGCGCGGCTGCGCGAAGACAAGAAGCACGAAATCAAGGCGGTCTGCTTCCTGCACAACGAGACCTCGACCGGCTGTCTGTCGTCGGTTGCCGACGTGCGCAAGGCGGTCGACCGCGCCGGCCATCCGGCGCTGCTGATGGTCGACACGATTTCCTCGCTGGCCTCGACCGATTACCGGCACGACGAATGGGGTGTCGACGTCACCGTCGGCGGCGCGCAGAAGGGCCTGATGCTGCCGCCGGGCATGTCGTTCAACGCGATAAGCGACAAGGCACTCGCGGCGAGCAAGACCGCCAAGCTGCCGAAGTCGTTCTGGTCGTGGGACGACATGCTGACCATGAACAAGGTCGGCTTCTTCCCCTACACGCCGGCGACGCAGATGCTGCAGGGCCTCGCCGTGTCGATCGAGATGCTGCATGAGGAAGGCCTCGACAACGTCTTCGCCCGCCACGATCGTCTGGCGGAAGCGAGCCGCCGCGCGGTGAAAGCCTGGGGTCTCGACATCGTCTGCCGCGACCCGAAGTTCTACTCGCCGACGCTGACGACGGCGATCCTGCCGGAAGGCCACAATGCCGACGCCTTCCGCGCGCTGGCGCTCGAGCACTTCAATATCTCGTTCGGCTCCAGCTTCGGCGCGCTGGCCGGCCGTTATTTCCGCATCGGTCATCTCGGCGACATCAACGACACCATGCTGATGGGCGCGCTGTCGGCGGTCGAGATGTCGCTGGCGATCGCCGGCGTGCCGCACAAGAAGGGTGGAGCGCAGGCGGCGATGGATTACCTCGTCTCCGCGCACGGCAGCGCCGCCAGGCAGGCGGCGGAATAACAACTCAGCCTATGTCGGCCTCATGGTGAGGAGCGCTCCAAAGGAGCGCGTCTCGAACCATGGGGCCGCCACATCCTTCGAGACGCATCGCTTCGCGATGCTCCTCAGGATGAGGCGGACGTGGTCCACAAAAATTTGGCTACGCCGCCTTCACCCACGCATTCGCCGCGAGCACGCGGGCAACAAAATCGGAAATAGTGGTGAGCGTCCCCTCCGGCGCCTCGCGTTGCGGCGAGTGCCTGGCGCCGGGCAACAGCGCCACCTCGACCGGGCAATAGCATTCCTGCTCGGCCACCTCGATCTGCTTCACAGTGCCGTATTGATCGCCCTCGCCCTGCACGATCAGGACCGGCACACGGATATAGGCGAGGAATTCGCTGATATCCCATTTGCGGAACTGCGGATCGAGCCAGGCGCCGTTCCAGCCCCTGAAGGCATTGTCGACATCGGCGTGCCAACGCGACAGCCGCGCGCGCAGATCGCCGGTCTCGTAGGCCTTCCTCGCCTCGACGATGGAGGCGATGCCCATGTCCTCGGTAAAGAAATGCGGCGCAATCAGCACCAGGCCGCCGACGCGGTGATCCTGGTGGCTGCCGGCATAGATCGCCGCGATGGAGGCGCCGTCGCTGTGGCCGATCAGCAGACCGTGACGAAAGCCGATGGCGTCGAGCAATTGCGGCAGCGTCTTGCGCGCCTCGTCGTGCATGTAGCTCAATGGCCGCGGCAGCGCGACCGGCGAAGACTTGCCATATCCGGCGCGTGAATAGAC
>Ga0335083_10010244_pt1 | contig 11337 bp, 11 predicted proteins | sample Lox_Sample_42_FD_206716 | JGI IMG/M metagenome (GOLD analysis project Ga0335083, IMG submission 206716) | Soil microbial communities from Loxahatchee National Wildlife Refuge, Florida, United States - Lox_Sample_4.2 | ecosystem: Environmental > Terrestrial > Soil > Wetlands | place: USA... | reverse complement strand
GAAGTCCCGGAACGCTTCACGCTGACGCCGGCCGCTGCAAAACAAATCGCGAAGGGCGCGCTTAGGCACACCCCAAACCAAAAAACTTTTAGAAGCTTCGGTCGAAGCGCGTCCTTCTCTCCTTCTTGGACCGCCGGCGTCCTCGCCGGCGGCGCGTCAACGCGCGCGCCTCAATGCGACAGCATATCCATCAGCAAGCCGTAATTTTCGTCCATCAAGCCATTGCGCCGCGCGCGCTCAACCGCTTCGCGGCCCGCTTCCGCGGTGCGCGGCGCCCATTGCGTCAGCGCATCGCAGCGCGCCTGATCCGGTTGCGGCCGCTGCTGCACCGCGAGCGCGACGACTTGCATCACATAACGCCCGACCGCCTCGCGCACCTCGCGCTTGCCGCCATGCGTCGACGCTGCATTCATCGCGCCCAATTCGAGCGCGCCGACGAGGCCGGCATTGATCACCTGATGCGTCGGCACGTGGCAGGCGAAGCTGTCGCCCAGCGCGTCGGTCCATTTCTGTGTGGCTTCGTCCACCTGCGCCGCGCTCGGGCGCCCCGCCATCAGCGCCGCGAACGCGCCGCGGCTGGCGGCGTCGGCATAGTGCGGCGTTGGCAGATTGCCGGGCACGGTGGCGCACGCGGCAAGCGCCAGCAACGCAAGGAACAGAACCGGGCGCATGAGGGACTCCTTTGCCGCCACTATAGGGCCGGCGCCTGCCAAAGAAGATCGCCGTGCGGCCACATTGCCACCAGATTTGGCGTCGCACCCTGAGCCTTGGAGGTGCGGTATGAAGCGAGCGGTGTTTGCGCTGCTGGCGGCGGTGATGCTGTCGGGCTGCGTGTCCTCGATCGAGAGCGCTTATGACGATCAGGCCAAGACCGAATGCGATAACAGCTCGCACGGCTGGGATCGCATCGATTGCTACGACCGGGTCGATCAATATCGCCGCGACCACCGCTGACGCGATGCAGCGCCTGGAATTGTCCACAAGCGCAAATCAGTCCATGCTCCAATACCCGTAGCGTCGTTGCGGAAGCGATCCGGCGCGAGCGGGGAAAAGGGCATGCGTAAGTACGAGCCGCTGAAAGCTCATCTCGAACGGCGCGGGGGGCGCCCGGAGATGCTCTCGTTCGAGGAAATCGAAGCCATTATCGGGACCAATCTGCCGCGCAGCGCGCTGGTTCATCGGGCTTTTTGGGCCAACGATAATGAAGGCCACCACAGCCATGCGCGGGCGTGGATGGGCGCGGGCTACCGCGTCGCTTATGTCGACCGCGACGAGAAGATCGTCCGCTTCGAGCGCACGCGTTAGACCTGCTCGGGCGCCGCGGCGGCGTGCATGGCGATGAACGCGACGCCGGTCGAGATCAGGTCGGCCCCGGCGAGCAAGCCGGGAAACCACAAGGCCGCGTCGGGCAGCCACAGCGCGGCGAGCGCGCCGAGCAGCATGGTGATCAAGCCGCTCGCCGCCATCCAGCCCCAGCCAGCGGGCTTGGGATCGGTCAGCGCCCACGCGATCGAAGCGACGCCGCCGAGGATCAGCATGCCGGACAGCACCAGCGTCAGCGACCAGGCGCAGGCCAGCGGCGCATAGAGCAGGAGCCCGCCCCCGATGACGTAGCAGCCGGCCCACGCGGCTTTGATCACGGCGTTGGGCAGGGGGTGCGTGGTGAAGGCGCTGGCGAGCTTCAGCAGGCCCGCGGCGAGAAACAGCCCGCCGACAAACAGCGTCACGGCGAATGTGGCGAGAAACGGAAAAATCAGCGCCAGCGCGCCCAGTCCGATCAGCGCCGCGCCAAGCCAGAGAAAGTTGAACTTCAGCGGCCTGTGCTTCGCTGCCGGCGCATGCGGCGCGTCATCCCAAAACGGCTGGTTTTGGTCGCTTGGCGGTATGCTCGTATCGTTTTGCGCGGCATGGGCCGCCCGCGTCGTCGCTTGTGGCATTTCCGCCTTGGCTTGCTGTGGTCGGCGCATAGATGGAGGCCGTGTTTCGTGACGACAACGCGCGCGCTGCTGGGCTAAACTGTGACGCAAGGGAGTGATGATCATGACCAAGAGACTGTTCCTGGCCGCGTTCGCGGCGCTCGCCCTTGCGGCCTGCGGCGCCGAAGGCGGCAAGTCCGGCGCCCCGCAAGCGGCGGCGACGGCGCCCGGTTACACACTCGACGTGTTCGCGCGCAACGACGAGCAGATCTATCTCATCAGCAGCCCGGGCGATGATCATCTGGCGGCGGCGCGCGTGGTCGATCACAATTCCAGCGTCATCGCGCCGGACGAAGCGCGCTCGTTGCTTGCAGAGCGTCAGCAGCTGTTCCATCCGCAGCCCGACAATAACGCCGTCGATATCCGCGCCGGCGGCTTCTCGCTGAAGATCAACGGCGATGGCGACACCAATTCCAAAGAGGGCGGCTCGGCCCATATCGACATCAATGCTGGCGGCCACGGCGTCTCGATTGACGCGCAGGATAATGGCGACAATAGCGGCCACGCGCGCGTTCACATCACCGGCGCCGATCACGATACGGCGCGGAAATTCATTTCCGACGCCGATGATCTGTCCGCCGACGTGAAGACGCAGATGCTGCAAAGCCTGGGGCTCTGAAACGCGGGCGTGCTTGCGCAGCGCGGCGCGCTGCGGTGATCTCTCGTGGGTGATGAGGTCCGCGTGATCCGATTCGTGAGCGCCGCCTGCGCGCTGTTGATGCTCGCCGGCTCGGCCTTGGCCGAAGAGGGGATGTGGCCGTTCGACCATTTCCCGACGGCGAAGGTGCGGCACGATCTCGGCTGGGCGCCGGATCAGGCTTGGCTCGATCGCATCGCCGCGGGCTCGGCGCGCGTCGAAGGAATTTGCTCGGCCGCGAGCGTCAGCGCGGCAGGCCTGGTGCTCACCAACCACCATTGCGTGCGCGACTGCATTCAGGATCTGTCGACACCCGACGCCGACTACATCGCCAACGGCTTCATGGCCCGCGCCACGGCCGAGGAGCGGCGCTGCCCGGGCATGGCGGTGCAGCTGCTGCTCTCGGTCACGGACGTGACGCAGGAGATCGATGCGGCGACCGCCGGCGCGGCGAATTTTGTCGCCGCGCGCAACGCCGCGGTCGAGCGGCTGCAGCACGCTTGCATCGCCGGCGACGCCGCTAAGCGCTGCGAGGTGGTCGCGCTCTATCAAGGCGCGCGTTACGAGCTCAACGCCTATCGCCGCTTCGAGGACGTGCGTCTGGTGTTCGCGCCGGAAGCGGCCATGGCGCATTTTGGCGGCGACGCCGACAATTTCAATTTCCCGCGCTACAGCTTGGATTTCGCCTTTCTGCGCCTCTACGAAAATGGCGCGCCGGCGGCGACGCCCCAGCATCTGCGGATGAATTTCGCGCCGCTCCAGGATGGGCAGATCGTGCTGGTGTCGGGCAATCCGGGCCCGACCTCGCGGCAGATGACGGTGTCGCAAATCGCGTTTACGCGCGATGTATTCCTGCCCTGGCGGATCGCAACGCTGACCGATTTGCATGCCCGGCTCGCGGCGTATGCGGCGCAAGGGCCGGATCAGGCGCGCATGGCGGCGGATCAAATCCTCAATGTCGAAAACTCGCTCAAAAGCTTGAGCGGTTGGCGCGACGAACTCGCGGACCCCGATTTTTTTGCGCAGATCCGCGCGCGCGAAACTGATCTGCAAACCCGCGTGCGCCGCAATCGCGCGGCAATCCGCGACGTCGGCGATGCGTGGGGAGAGGTTGCGCGCGCGCAGACGGCGTATCGGTCCTTTTTCATGGCGCACCAATATCTGGAGGTTCGCGCCGGCGGCGGTTCGCACCTGTTCGCGTGGGCGCGCGATATCGTGCGCGGCGCCGCTGAGCGGCAAAAGCGCGACGCGCAACGCTTGCCGCGCTATGCGGATGCGCGCATTGGCGCTGTGGAGCAAAGCGTTTTGGCGGATCGGCCGGTCGATCCCGGCGCCGAAGAGGTGCTGCTCGGCGCTTGGGCCGCAAAGCTGAGGCAATATCTGACGCCAGATGATCCCCTCACCGAGCGCGTGCTGGGCGGCGAAACGCCGGAAGCGCTGGCGCATCGTCTCGTCGCCACGACGCAGCTTGCCGATCCCGCCGTGCGCGCGGCGCTATGGCATGGCGGCGAAGCGGCGGTTGCGGCCTCAACCGATCCGCTCATCGTGTTCGTGCGGCGGTGGGACGCCAACGCGCGCGACGTGCAGGCGCTCTATCGCCAGGCGGTGGAAGATCCGAGCGATCGCGCGACGGAACGGATCGCGCAGGCGCGCTTCCGCGCCTTCGGCGAAGCGCTCTATCCGGAAACCGCGTTCACGCCGCGCATGAGCTATGGCCGTGTCGCGGGATGGGTCGAGCCGCCCAAGCAAAACGTGCCGCCGTTCACGACGTTTGCGGGGCTTTACGCGCACGCCACCGGCGCTGAGCCTTACAAGCTCGCGCCGCGCTGGGTCGCGGCGCAGCCGCTGCTTGAGGGCGCGGCGCCGCTCGATGTGGCGACGACCAACGATATCATCGGCGGCAATTCCGGCAGCCCGCTGTTAAATCGCGATGGCGATGTGGTGGGCGCCGTGTTCGACGGCAACAGCCATTCGCTGGGCGGCGAATATTTCTACGATGCCGACACCAATCGCGCCGTCTCGGTCACCGCGAGCGCAATCCGCGCCGCGCTCACGCACGTCTACGGCATGGACGCCCTGGTCGCGGAGCTGGAAGCGCAATAGCCGCAAACAAAAACGGAGGGAGCCAGGGCTCCCTCCGTCAAAGTCGCGAAGCTGTTTAGGCTTACCAGATCTGAACGCGATCCGCCGGCGCGCGGTAGAGCTTGTCGCCGGGCTGCACGTTGAACGCGGCGTACCACTCATCCATGTTCGACACCGTGCCGTTGCAGCGGTACTGCGACGGCGAGTGCGGATCGGAGAGCAGTTGCGTGCGCAAGCGCGCGTCGCGGATGTTGGTGGCCCAGATCTGTCCGAACGAGAGAAAGAAGCGCTGATCGCCGGTGATGTCGCCGATGGTCGGCGCCGGCTGGCCATTGAGGCTCATCACGTAGGCATAGTGCGCCACTTGCAGGCCGCCATTGTCGCCGATGTTTTCGCCGAGGGTGAAGCGGCCATTGACGTGGATGCCGGGCAGCGGTTCGAACGCGCTGTATTCATCCGCGAGCTTGCCGGTGAGCTGCTGGAAGGCGGCGACGTCAGCCGCATTCCACCAGTCGCGCAGCACGCCTTGCGCGTCCGATTTGGCGCCTTGGTCGTCGAAGCCGTGGCCCATTTCGTGGCCGATCACCGCGCCGATGCCGCCGTAATTCACGGCGTCGTCAGCGTTCGGATCGAAGAAGGGCGGCTGCAGGATCGCGGCCGGAAACACCACTTCGTTGAAGGTCGGATTGTAGTAGGCGTTCACCGTTTGCGGCGTCATGAACCACTCGTCCTTGTCGGTCGGACGCGGCAGCCGGGCGAGATCGTAGCGCCAGGAATAAACCTGATTGCGCCGCGCATTGCCGAAGGCGTCGTTGGCGTGGATGTCCAGGCCGGCGTAATCGCGCCACTTGTCCGGATAGCCGATCTTCGGGCGGAAGGTGGCGAGCTTTTCCCGCGCCTTCGCCTTGGTCTCCGCCGACATCCAGGTGAGGCGGTCGATGCGTTCGCCATAGGAGCGGCGAAGGTTCTCGACCAGCTGCTGCATCTGCGTCTTCGAGCTCGCCGGGAAATGCTGCTGCACGTAGATCTGGCCGATCAATTCGCCCAGCGCATTGCCGGTGGCGTCGACGCCGCGGCGCCAGCGTTCGCGCTGCTGCGGCTGGCCGTTCAGCGTCTTGCCGTAGAAATCGAAATTGGCGTCGTCGATGTTCGCCGGCAGCACGTCGGCGCAGTTCGAGATGTAGTGGTAGGCGAGATAGGCCTTCCAGGTCGAAACCGGGGTCGACATCACGATCTGGGTCAGCGGCCCGATCGCGCTCAGCTCCGCGATCACGACCTCTGGCACGTCGCCCATTTCCGCCGATTGGAACAGGTCATTCCACGGATAGTGGGTGTTGATGGCGGCGATCTCGGCGCGCGTTTTCAGGTTGTAGGTGGCGTCGCGGTCGCGGGTTTGTTCGACCGGCCAATGCGCATGCGCGATGCGGGTTTCGAGGGCGAGAATGGCGCGCGCCTTGGCGTCCGTGCCGGTTTGGCCCGCAAGCGTCAGCATCTGCGCGACGTGCGCTTGGAATTGCTGACGGATGGTGGCGAATTGCGCGTCGGTGCGCAGGTAATAGTCGCGGTCGGGCAGCGAGAGGCCGGCTTGGCCCATCTGCGTGACGTAGCGATTGGGATTGCGGTCATCGAGGCCCACATAAATCGCGATCGGGCTCGCCACCGGCATGTCTGGACGGCCCATCAGGCGCACGATGTCGGTGTGATTGCGCGCGCCGTTGATCGCGGCGAGATCGGCTTGCGCCGGGGTCATGCCGGCCGCGTTGATGGCGTCGACATTGATGTAGGAGGTGTAGAAATCCTTGAGCCGTTGCGGGCCCGAGCCATCCGGCCCGCCCGAAGCGGCGACTTGCTCGAGGATCGCCTTCACATCGTCTTCCGCATTCTTGCGCAGGATGTCGAACGAGCCCCAGCGCGTGCGATCCGCCGGGATCGGATTGTTCTTGAGCCAGGTGCCGTTGGCGTAATTGAAGAAGTCGTCGCCCGGCTTGATGGTGAGATCGCGGTTGGCGAGATCGACGCCCCAGTCGCCGATCTGCGCCTTCGGACGCGGCGGCGGAGGCGGCGGCGCGGCGGTGGTCGTGGTGGCGGCCGTTTGCGTCTGCGTGGCGCAGCCCGCGAGCAACGCGACGGTCGATGCCGTCAAAGCGCGGCGCGAAAGCGAAATCATGAGTGTGATCCTCCGTCTCAAGGGCTTGGACGCGACTGAAACGCGTCCACGCGGGGGCGATCCCCCCGGCGGCAGGCGCGGCAAGTCACTGTCAGAAGACAGATGCCGCTCCGATGCCGTCTGGACGCCCAGCTGGGGCCGGAGCTTTAGACCCAGCCTTCCGATTGTCAATAAACGCTTATCGCTTTTCGATATTTGCGACAGAGCCGTGATAGCGAATCATTTCGGCGCCGTTCTAGCCGTGACGGAGGTGTGGCCCGGCGCTTGCCTCCGACCCGCGGTTCCCGCGTGATACGAGGTCATGGCCGACAAGATTTGGACGTCCTGGATGCGAACGCGACCGGCCCGGCTCAAACCCTCCGCGCCCAGCGGAGACGCGCGCGCGTCCGCCGGCCTCGATGATCTCGCGCCCTTGCTGGAGGCGCTGCCCGATCCGGCGCTGCTGATCGACGCCGAGGGCCGCATTGCCGGGTCCAACGCCGCGGCGCGGCGTCAGATGCAGTTCGAGGCCGCGGGATTGTTCCTGTCGGCGATCCTGCGTCACCCGGATTTGCTAGATGCGGTGCAGGCCGCCGTGCATGACGGCGCCACGCGGACCGTGGAGTACGAAACCGTGGCCCCGGCCGAGCAGCTGACCCGATGCTATGTCGCGCCGGTGACGTGGGGGCAGCGCAGCGCGGCGCTGATGGTGTTTCACGATCAAACTGCGCGCATCAATACGGAGCGCATGCGCGCGGATTTCCTGGCCAATGCGAGCCACGAATTGCGCACGCCGCTGGCTTCGCTGACGCTACTGATCGAAACGCTCGCAGGCCCGGCGCGCGATGATTCCAAGGCGCGCGACCGCTTCCTCAACATGATGAAGGTGCAGGCCGACCGCATGCGCCGGCTGATCGACGACCTGTTGTCGCTGTCGCGGATCGAGCTGGACGAGCACGTGCCGCCCTCGGACCGCGCCGATCTGGCGCGGGTCGCGCGCGAGGTCGCCGACGCTTTGGCGCCGGTCGCCGCCGAGCGCGGGGTGCGGATCAAGCTGTCGGGCATCGAAGCCGGGCAAGCCTCGGTGGTGGGCGAGCGCTTCCAGCTGGCCCAGGTGGTTCAGAATCTGGTGGATAACGCCATCAAATATTCCCCGAAGGGCGGCGAGGTCCGCGTCGAGGTGGGCGCCGCCGACAGCCGGGAGGACGCCATCGCCCGCGCCGGGCGGCGCTGGGAGGGCGCCGGGCGGATCGCGCTGCTGACCCCTGCCGCCGCGCCGAATAAGACCTATATATTTGTTCGTGTTGAAGATTCTGGCCCAGGCATCGCGCGGCGCTTCCTGCCGCGACTCGGCGCGCGCTTCTTTCGCGTGGAGCGCGAATTGGGGGCCGAGCGGGGCGGAACCGGGCTTGGCCTGGCTATCGTCAAGCACATCGTCAACCGCCATCGCGGCGGGCTCCTGGTCGAGAGCATCCCGGAAAAGGGCTCGGCCTTCACCGCCTATGTGGAACAGGCCGCCGATTAACCCCGTTCACGACGGCGATTTCACATTAGTGTCGCACAACATCCGTAAGAGCGGGCGCAAGGCGACGCTGGCTCCTGAGGCCCTGCGCGCGGAGGGCTTGGGATGAACGAGTTTGCCGGCGCGGGCGCTGATCGCGGGCCACAGGATGCTTCTGTCGTCGTGCCGATCGTGAAGGCGAGCGCAGGCTCTTTGACCGACGCGCAGACCAAGGTGATGGCGCGCGACGTCAACGTCCATTACGGCGAAAAACAAGCGCTGTTTAACGTTTCCATCGACATTCCGGATCGCGCCGTGACGGCCTTCATCGGCCCGTCGGGCTGCGGCAAGACCACGTTCCTGCGCTGCATCAACCGCATGAACGACACCATCGACAATTGCCGCGTTCAAGGCACGCTCGAGGTCGAAGGCAAGAACATTTACGCCAGCGATGTCGATCCCGTTGTGGTGCGCATGCGCGTCGGCATGGTGTTTCAGAAGCCGAACCCATTCCCGAAATCGATCTACGAAAACGTCGCCTACGGGCCGCGCATCCACGGCCTGGTGAAAGCCAAGGGCGAGTTGGATGAGATCGTCGAAAAGTCGCTGCGCCGCGCCGCCCTCTGGGACGAGGTGAAGGACCGCCTGCACGCGCCGGGCACCGGTCTCTCCGGCGGCCAGCAACAGCGCCTGGTCATCGCCCGCACCGTGGCCGTCAGCCCGCACGTTATCCTCATGGACGAGCCGTGCTCCGCGCTCGACCCCATCGCCACCGCCAAGGTTGAAGAGCTGATCGACGAATTGCGGGAAAATTTCTGCATTATCATCGTCACGCACTCGATGGCGCAAGCGGCCCGGGTGTCGCAAAAAACGGCATTCTTCCACCTCGGCACCCTGGTTGAGACCGGTCCGACCGAGGAAATCTTCACCAAGCCGCGTGACTCGCGTACCCAGGACTATATCACTGGCCGGTTCGGCTGAGCCCAATGGCCGGGTCTTCTCGATCCAAAGGCGCAGCCTCAGAGGCGCGGGCGCATGCGGATATGACAGACCACACCGTTAAAGCTTTCACCGAAGAACTGGACGCGCTGACCCACGAGGTGGCGCGCATGGGCGGCCTCGCGGAAACGGCGGTCACCGAAAGCATCCAGGCCATCTCGCGCCGCGACACCACGCTGGCGCAAAGCGTGATCGAGCGCGACGCCAAGATCGACGCCGCCCAGCATGATGTCGAGAAGCGCGCGATCCGGCTGTTCGCGCTGCGCCAGCCCTTCGCCTCGGACCTGCGCGTTGTGCTCACCGGCTGGCGTATCGCCAGCGAGTTGGAGCGGGTGGGCGATCTGGCCAAGAACATCGCCAAGCGGGCGTTGATCCTCAACCAGTCCGAACCGATCCAACTCACCAAGAGCGTGGAGCGCATGGGCCGCATCGCGGCGACGCAGCTGAAGCAAGTGCTCGACGCCTATTCAAATCGCGATGTGCGCGCCGCAGTCGGCGTGTGGTTTCACGACGAAGACGTCGACGCCCACTATAACAGCCTGTTCCGCGAATTGCTCACCTACATGATGGAAGATCCGCGCACCATCGGGGCCTGCGCGCACCTCCTGTTCGTGGCCAAGAACATCGAACGCATAGGCGATCACAGCACCAACATCGCCGAATACATCCATTACCTGGTCACCGGCGAAGAGATCGCAACCGAACGGCCGCGCGCTGATGCGGAGACAACCGACACATGAGCGCCCACGTTCTGGTGGTCGAGGACGAAGAAGCCCTCGCCCAATTGCTCAAATACAATCTGGAGAAGGAAGGCTATCGCGTCTCGGTGGCGCAGGATGGCGAAGAGGCGCTCGTCGTCGCCGATGAGACCAAGCCCGATCTGGTGGTGCTGGACTGGATGTTGCCGAAGCAGCCGGGGATCGAGGTGTGCCGGCGCCTCCGCGCCCGCCAGGAAACCCGCAACACGCCCATCGTCATGCTCACGGCGCGCGATGAAGAGAACGACCGCATCCGTGGCCTCGACACCGGCGCCGACGATTACGTGGTGAAGCCGTTCTCGATGGTGGAGCTGCTGGCGCGGCTCCGCGCCGTGATGCGCCGCATCCGCCCGGGCCTGGCCGACGACAAGCTGCGCTGCGGCGACATCGTGATAGACCGGGTGGCCCATCGGGTGCGTCGCGGCCATCGCGAGGTGCATCTGGGGCCGACCGAATTCCGCATCCTCGATCATTTGATGCAATATCCGGGGCGGGTGTTCAGCCGCGAGCAACTGCTCGACGCTGTGTGGGGCTCGGACGTTTACGTCGAAGCGCGCACCGTGGACGTGCACATCGGGCGCCTGCGCAAAGCGCTGAACGAAGGCCCGGAAGACGATCCGATCCGCACCGTGCGCAGCGCGGGCTATGCGCTGGACGTCGAGGCCTAATTCAGCCAGCCAAAAAAGGTCGCCAGCTGCGCCTGATGCTCGGGCGGCATGTATTCGAAATTGCGCCCGCGATCGATGATCTCCCAGAATTCCTTGCTTTCGACATTGCCCAGCTGATTGCGGATGACGCTGAGGCGCTCGGCCGGTTCGTCGTGCATGTCGTCGGCGATGGCGCGGGCGCGGCCGTCCTGGCCGCTGGCCAGGTAATACGCCGCGAGCTTCACCTGCGCCTTGCGCACGCCCAACAGCGCCTTTTCCTGATCGCGCACGAAAGGCGGCTGATCGAGGCCGAGCAGCGAATTCAGGATACCTTGCTCCGCCGGCGAATTGAGTTCGTGCGCCAGCTGCGCCAGAGCCGAGAGATCGTAAGCCACCGTCTCGGTGACGAAGGAGAGCTTCATGTCGAAGCTGACCACGCCGTAATATTTCATGTGCCGCACGCCATCGAGCGCGGCTTTGTGATTGCCCTGGCGCAGCATGAATTCGAGGAATTTGCGGTACTGGTTGAGCACGTTATAGGTGGTGCGCACGTCCTTGGCGTTGAGCGAGGCGCGGATGTAGGAATTGAAA
>Ga0335083_10010242_pt1 | contig 11337 bp, 7 predicted proteins | sample Lox_Sample_42_FD_206716 | JGI IMG/M metagenome (GOLD analysis project Ga0335083, IMG submission 206716) | Soil microbial communities from Loxahatchee National Wildlife Refuge, Florida, United States - Lox_Sample_4.2 | ecosystem: Environmental > Terrestrial > Soil > Wetlands | place: USA: Florida... | reverse complement strand
CTGCTCGACCTGCTGGTGCGGTTGCGGCAGAAGCTCGGCACGAATGAGCCCGTACACGTCATCTCTGGCTACCGATCGCCGCGCACCAACGCCATGCTGAGATCGCATTCCGAGGGTGTTGCCGGCGGCAGCTTGCACATGGAGGGGATGGCGATTGATATCCGCGTGCCCGGATGCAAATTGGACGACGTCCGCACCGCTGCACTCGATCTCGCAAGTGGCGGGGTTGGGTACTACCCCGCATCGGACTTCGTCCACGTCGACATCGGTCGAATTCGTCACTGGGGTTGAGATTCGACTCCAGTGATCGCGGGGCGCGGTGGCCAGGCCGTATCCGATCCGCTTCCGTCCTCAGTGCCCCATCATCGGCAACTGAGGTCGGATGACCGGAGCCCGGATCATTCCCCGCGGCGGCTGGTGGCGATAGAACCAGCGCTTCACACCCTCGGCCAAGAGCAAATAGCAAACGACCATCGCACCGAGCGCCAAGAGAAATGCCGGCGGTAGGGGCACGAAGCCGAACCAACGCCCGAGCGCGGTATAAGGCATGAGGCTGCCAATCGCTACAACCGCAAGTGAGGTCGCCGCGAGAAGCGGACTAGGTCGACTCAGTAGGGGATTGCGACGGGTTCGGATAACGAAGATGACCAGGACTTGCGTGGCGAGCGATTCCAAAAACCAACCGGTCTGGAACAAAGTCTCGCCCGCATGAAACACCAGGAGCAGAATGCCAAAGGTTAGGAAGTCGAAAATCGAGCTCACCGGTCCTAACGCGAGCATGAAATTCCGGACGAATCGGATGTCCCAGTGATGCGGCGCGGCGACCATCTCTTCGTCGACCTCGTCCAACGGAATCGGCACCTCAGACAAATCGTAGAGCATGTTATTGAGCAGCACCTGAACCGGCAGCATGGGCAGGAACGGCAATACGAGCGATGCGCCGGCCATGGAGAACATGTTGCCGAAATTGGAGCTCGTTCCCATCATGATGTATTTCATGATGTTGCCGAAGGTGCGCCGGCCTTCGCGCACGCCGCGTTCGAGGACCGCGAGATCGCGATCCAGTAGGATGATGTCCGCGGCATCTTTGGCTACGTCCGCGGCACCCTCGACGGAAATGCCGACGTCCGAGGTGTGCAACGACGGTGCATCATTGATGCCGTCGCCAAGAAATCCGACGACGTGGCCGCGGCGTTTCAGGGCCAGGATAATTCGGTTCTTCTGCGATGGGTTGACCCGGCAGAATAGATTCGCTTCCTCAATGCGCGCGTCGAGCGCTTCCTCGCTCAATTTCGAGAGTTCCGCTCCCGTGATGACGCCATCGATTGAAATGCCCAGCTGAGAGCAGACAAATTGGGTTACCAGCTCATTGTCGCCGGTGAGAACCTTGATGCCGATACCACGTTGCGCAAGTGCTGCGATGGTGCTGGCAGCGGAGGCCTTGGGCGGATCCAGGAAAGCAGCAAAGCCGACGAAGACCAGATCCTGCTCGTCCGATATGATCGCGTGGTCCTGGCTGAGCGGCACCTCGCGGAACGCGATGCCGAGCGCGCGAAACCCCTCTGCGCCCAGCGATTCGAAGAGTGTGAGAGCCCGGGCCATTGCAGCCGCATCGAGAAGCAAAGGCTCAGATTGCCCCGGCCCCTCGTAATGGCTGGATAGTTTCAGCACGTCCTCGGGTGCGCCTTTGACGACGAGAATGCGGCGCCCTCCTTGCTCGAGCAATACCGAGACCCGGCGTCGCTCGAAGTCGAAGGGCACCTCATCTACCTTCAACCAGCCGCCGACCTCTCGTTTCCCATGTTCGATAATGGCTGTGTCCAACGGGCTTCGCAGCCCGCTCTCGAAATGGCTGTTGAGCCAAGCGAGCTCCAGCACGTGCTCGCTGTCTTCGCCCGAGAGCGAAATCTGACGAATGAGCTTGATCTTGGCCTCGGTCAGAGTGCCGGTCTTATCCGTGCACAGCACATCCATACTGCCGAGGTCATGGATCGCAGCAAGACGCTTCACGATTGCGCGCTCCTTCGCCATGCGTAGCGCGCCGCGCGCAAGCGTGACCGACACGATCATCGGCAGGAGCTCGGGAGTCAGGCCGACGGCGAGTGCGAGCGAGAAGAGAAAGCTTTGGAGCAACGGCCGATGAAATAAAACGTTAATCAGCAGCACGAAGAGAACGAGAAGCACGGTCAGCCTGACGATTAGCATGCCGAATTCGTAGATTCCCTTCTCGAGAGCGGCCGGCGGTGGAGTGTGGCGCAAGGTGCCGCTTATCTCGCCGAGCTGGGTTGCCTTGCCGGTGGCGCATGTGAGCAGCTTGGCCGAGCCGCTGATCACTGAGGTTCCCATGAAGGCGGCATTGGTTGCTTCCGCCACTTCGGGACTTTGGATTCCGTCGGCCGTGGCCCGCTTCTCGGTCGGATAGGATTCGCCGGTCAGCAATGCCTCATTGACGAAGAAGTCCCTGGCCTCAAGTATGCGGCCGTCAGACGGTACTAGATCGCCCGCAGCCAGCAGTACGATATCGCCGGGAACAACCTCATCGGCCCGGATCGTGACCTCGCACCCATCACGCAGCACTCGCTCGTGCAGTGCGACCGACACACGGAGTCCCTCCGCCGCCTGCTCCGCTCGATATTCCTGTACGCTGTCGAGCAGGACGCTGAGCGCTACCAAGGTAGAGACGATGCCGAAGCTGACAATGTCGCCCGTGACTGCAGAGATCGAAGCGGCGAAGAGCAGCACCAGGACGAGCGGATTGCGGAAGCGGCTCAGGACTTTGAGCAAAAGCGAATAACGCCGTCTGGCTTCTAGGGTGTTAGGTCCAAAGCGCGCGAGCCGCGCCGTCGCTTCAACGGAGTCGAGACCGACCTCACTGGCGCCGATTCGACCTTTGAGCTCAGAAAGAGAAATCTGCCAGAATGAGCCGGATGTGACGTCGATGGTCTGATGCCGCTCCATGGCACGGTCTTATAGCATCCCGCGGCGACGAGATATTTGACACCAATCAGCCGACATTCCGCTGGTAGGCGTGAAATCGCTCGTCGTCGGCTGGAGTGAGCATCGCGTCGAGAACCCCGCTAGCGATCGTCTATGCGTGGTGCCTCAGCCGAACTCCCGTGAGATGGGTCAGGATCGGAAGCCCACCCGGCTACCGCTCACAATGCATCCTATGAGCCCGGCTGCTTATACTATTCCGGACGGTAGCGCCGAGGTGCGGAGCGTGGAGACGCGGGTGCGGGCGGCTTCCTCTTTGCGCGCCTTCGTGACGGCGGTTTTCGCGCCGGCGCTCACCGTGAAGAGGTCGAGCGCGTCGAGTTCGGCGTCGGCGACGGGCTCCAAGGCCTGGTCGCGATAGGAGCGGAGCGCGGGGTCGGCGAGGACGCGGCGGCGGAGCCGGTCGATACGCCAGGCAAGCCAAAGGAACCGCAGATGCTTGCACAGGATTTCGCCGAGATAGCGCGGGTAAAAGCGCATGAGGCTCTCTCGCGGCAGCGTCGGCCGACGGTCCCTGCGGCATTTGCGGCGAAAATAGCCGCCCTGGAGGGGATGCACACGCTCGATGGTGATTGAGCCGTAGAACCACAGTATCAGGAAGGCGATATTGCCGAGGCCGCGCCGCGTCGTCGCCGCGCGACGCATCATCGTCTCCAGATGCTCCGGCGAATAGTAGAGCTGCCAGGCCCGCTGATAAGTCTGCTCCCAGCTTTCCTTGGACATCAGAGGATGGGCGGTCGTCACATGCTCGAGATCGTATCGGTTCAGATCCGGGTCGAGCGGCACCCCCGCGGCATGAAGCTTCTGGTGATCCTCCGAGCCCGGCAGCGGGGTCAGCGAGAAGAACTCGATCATGTCGATCGGCAGTTCCCGCTGGATGATCTTGATATCGCGCTCGATCGTCTCGGGCGTGTCTCCGGGAAACCCCACTATATAGCCGCCATAGGTGGTAACGCCCTGATGCTTCCATTCGAGGAGCATCCGGCGATATTCCGTGATCCGGTTCTGTCGCTTCTTCGCGCCGATCAGGCTCTCGGGATTGATGTTCTCGAGGCCGATGAAGACGCGCGACACGCCCGCGCGCTTGGCTTTCGCGATGAAACCGGGGATGAGGTGGCAGAGAGTATCCACCTGGATGATGAACTTCATCTTGAGGCCTTCGCGCTCGCGAAGCTCGATCAGCCTGTCGAAGATGCTCTCCCAGTCCTTGTTGCGGGCGAAGTTGTCGTCGGTGATGAAGAAATGCGTAATACCCTGCGCGAGGTTCAGCCGCACGATCGTCTCGACGTCGTCAGCCGAGCGCCGCCGCGACTGGCGCCCCTGCACGTTGATGATCGTGCAGAAGGAGCACTGAAAGGGGCAGCCGCGCCCGGCATCGAAGCTCGCCGTCCTTCCCGCGATCCGGCGAATGCGGCTCGCGGGCAGCACGGGCGGAGGCATGCCCGCGATGCTCGGCAAATCGGACATGTAGTTATAGAGCGGCTGCATGGTCCCGGCCCAGGCGTCGCGCAGGACCTGATCGAAGCGCCCCTCTGCCTCGCCCGCAAATAGCGAGACGCCGGAGGCGATGGCCTCTTTGAGCTCGGGCGGCAGCTCCGGAAGCATGGCGATAGTGCCGGAAACGTGGAAGCCGCCGACGCAGACGGGAATACCTCGCGCCCTGAGCGGGCGCGCGATGTCCATCGCGCGCGGAAACTCGTTCGACTGCACCCCCACCAAGCAGACGAGCCCGCGGTCGCTTCCAAATGAACGGATCATCCGCTCCGGCCGAACGCGGGTGTTGGTCTCGTCGATGAGGGTGATTTCAATATCGACGTCGTCGCCGAGCACGCGGCGCTCCGCGCAATCGCGTGCAAGGCCGAAGAGGTTCGCGAGCGTCGTCGAGGGAATTGGCGAGCGCAGCCATTGAATCACATAGCCGTCGTCGTCGTAGTGCGACGGCTTGATCAGAATCAGGGAAAATCGGCGTTTCCCATCCGCGGCACCCATCCAGCCCCCTTTGGGGATACCATAGCATCCGCGATCGCAGGAGACCTAGCATTCTCTGCGATATGATCGCGCAACACCGATCGAGGAGGAGGCTCACATGCCGGATGCGGGAGGAAACGGGCGAGGACCGCGACCCTCGCGGAACGTCCTGGGCGGCACGCTCGAGCCCTGCTCGATCAAGCCGATGACGGGGTTCTTCCGCAACGGGTGCTGCGACACCAGTGAGGAAGATTTTGGCAGCCATACCGTCTGCGCGGTGATGACGGCGGAGTTCCTGGAATTCTCGAAGGCGAGCGGCAACGACCTCTCAACGCCGATGCCGCAATATGGCTTCGCGGGATTGAAGCCCGGCGACCGCTGGTGCCTCTGCGCGCCGCGCTGGCAAGAGGCGCTGGAAGCACGCCGGGCACCGCGGGTGGTGCTGCGCGCGACGCATGAGGGCGCGCTCGAGCACTGCGGGCTCGCCGATCTCAAGCGCTACGCGATCGATCTCGCTTGAGGGCCGCGCGCACCACTGCCGCGAAGGCCGCGACGATCCGGAGGTTGCGCCGCTCCCGGAGCCAGGCCGCGTACTCGCGGGTGACGAGAATGCCGCCCGCGACGGGTATCGCGACGAGGCGCTCGTCATGCCCGAACTCCGCCTCGGAGACGACGCCGACGCCGAGTCCTGCCGCGACCGCTTCGCGCACGGCCTCGCGGCTCTCGATCTCCATGACGACCCTCGGCTGAACCTTGGCCTTGCGCGTTGCACGCTCGAAGAGCTCGCGCGTCATCGAGCCGCGCTCGCGCAAGATCATGGGCTCCGCCTCCAGCTCCGCCAACCGCATCTCGCGCCGCGCCGCCCAGGGATGCCCGCGCGGCACAAAGATCACGAGGCGGCTTTCCGCGCAAAGCACGGCCTCGATCCGATCGTCCGCCTCGATGTCCGCGACGACGGCGACGTCCGCGCGATAGTGCTTGAGCGCATCGACGACCTCGCCGGAATTACCGATCGCGAGGGAGATGTGGACGGCAGGGTAGCGAGCGGCAAAGGCCGCGAGGAGGGGTAGCGCGTGATAGGGGCCATCCGCGCTCACGCGAAGCTGCCCCGTCGAGAGGTCGTGCGCACGCGCAAGCAACTCCTGAGCCTCCTCCTCCATCAGGAACAGGCGCCGGGTGAGCTCGAGGAGCTGGCGGCCAAGCGCGGTCAAAGCGACGCCGCGTCCGAGACGGTCGAAGAGCGCGACGCCGTACCGCTCCTCGAGCGATTTCACCTGCGCGGAGAGCGTGGGCTGCGTCACGTGCATCCGCTCGGCCGCGCGGGTGAACCCGCCCTCGCTGGCAACCGCATGGAAGGCTCGGAGCTGGATGTAATCCATAGAGCAGGCCAATGAGATATATTGACACTATGGATTTGACGTATACCACGCCGGGAACGACAATGCCAATCCAGCCAATTGATGGAGACCTCGCATGGCCTCGGCGACGCCGCTGCTTCTGACACCGGGCCCGCTCACCACGACCGACGAGACCAAGCGCGCGATGCTGCGCGATTGGGGCTCGCGCGACACGGATTTCATCGCGCTCAATAAATGGATTCGCGAGCGCCTGGTGGCACTCGTCGAGGGGCAGGGGACGCATGTGGCCGTGCCCATGCAGGGCAGCGGCACCTTCGCGGTCGAGGCCATGCTCGGGACCTTCGTGCCGCGCGACGGTAAGCTGCTGATCCTCGTCAATGGTGCCTACGGCCGCCGGATGGCGCAGATGTGCCGGTACTACGGACGCGCGCACGCGGTCTACGAGACCTCCGAGGATAAGACCCCGGATCCCGCGCAAGTCGACGCGCGCCTCGCCGCGGACTCCGCCATCACTCATGTCGCCGTCGTCCACTGCGAGACGACCTCGGGCATCCTCAACCCCGTTGCGGAGATCGCCGCAGTCGTCGCGCGGCGCGGACGGCGTATGCTCATCGATGCCATGAGCGCATTCGGCGCGCTGCCGCTCGACGCGCGCACGGTTCAGTTCGACGCGGTTGCGGCTTCTGCCAACAAATGCCTCGAAGGCGTGCCCGGCGTGGGCTTCGTCGTCGCGCGGAAGACCGCGCTCGAGGCCTGCGAGGGTAATGCCGGCTCGCTCAGCCTCGACCTCCACGACCAATGGCGCGCCATGGAGCGCAACGGCCAATGGCGCTTCACGCCGCCGACGCATGTGCTTGCGGCCTTCGCGCGCGCGATGGAGCAGCATGAGGCGGAGGGCGGCGTCGCCGGCCGCGGCGCGCGCTACAGCCGCAATTGCCGCGTGCTCGTCGAGGGGCTGCGTGCGCTCGGATTCGAGACGCTGCTGCCGGACCGGCTGCAGGCGCCGATCATCGTGACGGTGCGGACACCCGCCGATCCCCGCTTTGAGTTCGAGCGCTTCTACGACCGGTTGCGCGATAAGGGCTATGTGATCTATCCCGGCAAGCTTACCGTCGCCGACACATTCCGCATCGGCTGCATCGGCGCCTTGGGCGAGGTGGAGATACGTGGCGCGCTCGTGGCGATCCGCGCTACGCTCGAGGAATTCAAGGTGACCGAGCGCGGGCCACTCGCACGCGCCGTGAACGCCTAGGAGCCAGCCCATGCAAAGAACTCTGACGGTCAACGGCCGCGGCTACGCCTGGCCCAAGGCGCCGACGGTCGTGGTCTGCGTCGATGGCAGCGAGCCCGACTACACCGAGCGCGCGATGGCCGCGGGCGCGATGCCCTGGCTCAAGGGGGCGCTCGAACGCGGCAGCAAGCGCATCGCGGAGTGCGTCGTCCCGAGCTTCACCAATCCCAACAATCTCTCGATCGTCACGGGCGTGCCGCCCTCGGTGCATGGGATCGCCGGCAATTACTTCTTCGATCGCGAGGCCAACGCGGAAGTCATGATGAACGACCCGCGGTATCTGCGCTGCGGCACTATCCTCGCGGCTTTCGGCCAGGCGGGAGCCAAGGTCGCGGCGGTAACCGCGAAGGACAAGCTGCGGGCTCTTCTCGGGCATCGCCTGGAGGGCATCTGCTTCTCCGCGGAAAAGGCCGACAAGGCGAACCAGGCCGAGAACGGCATCTCCGGCGTGGTCGAGCTCGTGGGAAAGCCGGTCCCCTCGGTCTACAGCGCGGAGCTCAGCGAGTTCGTCTTCGCCGCTGGCGTCAAGCTCATGGCGACGCGGCGGCCGGACGTCCTCTACCTCTCCACCACCGACTACATCCAGCACAAGCACGCACCGGGCACGCCTGTCGCGAATGCCTTCTACGCCATGATGGACCGCTACCTCGGCGAGATGGACGCGATGGGCGCGGTGATCGCGATCACCGCCGATCACGGGATGAATGGCAAGACCGATGCCCAGGGCCGCCCCAATGTAATCTATCTGCAAGACTTGCTCGACGGCTGGGTCGGAGCCGGGAAGACGCGCGTCATCCTGCCGATCACCGATCCCTACGTCGTCCATCACGGCGCGCTCGGCTCTTTCGGCACCATCTATCTCGACCCAAGCATCGACGCAGCCGCGCTCATCGCCCGCATCGGCACCGTCTCCGGGATGGAGCAGGTGCTGGACCGTGCCTCCGCCTGCAAGACTTTCGAGCTGCCGGAGGACCGCGTGGGCGACATCGTCGCCGTCTCCGGGCGGCACACGGTGATCGGCACGAGCCTCGCGCGCCACGATCTCTCGGGCCTCGACGCGCCGCTGCGATCGCATGGTGGCGTCTCCGAGCAGCGCGTGCCGATGCTCCTCAATCGGCCCTTGAGCGAGGTGCCCGCGAGCCGGCGTCTGCGCAATTTCGACGCCTTCGACCTCGCGCTCAATCGCGTACAGTGAGGACCGAGCCCATGAGCACCAGCGTATCTCGCCTCCGTCCCGGCGCAGTTCTCCGCGAGGAAGGCATGCGTATCGGCGGCGAGCGCGTTCGCCGTCCCCGCCTCGTCGAGGTCCACGATCCCTATACGGGGAATCTCGTCGGCACGGTACCGAAGGCAAGTGTCGAGGACATCCGCCGAGCCTTCGCGATCGCGGGCGACTACCGCGCAACCCTCACGCGCAACGAGCGCGCGGAAATCCTGCGCCGCACCGCCGACATCCTCGTCTCTCGCAAAGAGGAGATCTCGGATCTCATCACCGCGGAATCCGGCCTCTGCAAGAAGGACACGCTCTACGAGGTCGGCCGCGCCTACGACGTATTCCTGCTCTCGGCTCAGCTGACGCTCATCGACGATGCACAGACATTCTCCTGCGACATCACCCCGCACGGAAAGCGCCGGCGCATTCACACGCTGCGCGAGCCGCTGCGCGCGATCAGTGCAATCACGCCCTTCAATCATCCCTTGAACCAGGTCGCGCACAAGGTGGCGCCCGCAATCGCCACCAACAACAAGATGGTCCTGAAGCCCTCGGAGAAGACGCCGCTCACGGCGCTCCTGCTCGCGGATGTGCTCTACGAGGCAGGTTTGCCGCCGCAGATGTTCCAGGTCGTCACCGGCGATCCCCGGGAGATCGCGGACGAGCTCATCACCAACGAGAACATCGAGCTCGTGACCTTTACGGGTGGCGTGGGTGCAGGGAAATACATTGCCGAGCATCTGGGCTATCGCCGCTGCGTTCTCGAGCTCGGCGGCAACGATCCCCTGATCGTCATGGAGGACGCGGATCTCGAGGAGGCGGCGACGCTCGCGGCATCGGGCTCCTACAAGAATTCGGGCCAGCGCTGCACGGCCGTGAAGCGCATCCTGGTCCACACCGACGTCGCCGCGGAGTTCACGGATCGGCTCGTCGCGAAGACGAAGGCCGTGCGCTACGGCGATCCCACCGATCCCAAGACCGACATGGGGACGGTGATCGACGAGGCCGCAGCGATCCGAATCGAGCGCCGCGTCGACGACGCGATCTCGCGGGGTGCGCGGCTCCTCTGCGGACACGAGCGCAGCGGCGCGCTCTACGCCCCCACCGTGCTCGACCGCATTCCCGAGGACTGCGAGCTCGTGCGCGAGGAGACCTTCGGCCCGGTCTCGCCGGTCCTCACCTTCGGAAATATCGACGAAGCGATCCGGCTCTCGAACTCCACGGCCTACGGACTCTCTTCGGGCGTCTGCACCAACCGCCTCGACTACATCACGCGCTTCGTCGGCGAGCTCAAGGTCGGGACCGTGAATGTCCGCGAGGTGCCGGGCTATCGCATCGAGATGTCGCCCTTCGGCGGCGTCAAGGACAGTGGCCTCGGCTACAAGGAAGGCGTGCTGGAGGCGATGAAGAGCTTCACCAATCTCAAGACCTACTCGCTGCCGTGGCTATAGGGCACGGCCGTCGGCCGAGGCAATCCGAAGGGGACGTCAACCGCTCGCGCCGGCGCGAGCAGTGGGCGGCGCGCAACCGCGATCAAAAGCTCGATGCGATGCTCGAAGAGGATGCGCGCCTTTTCTTGCATCAGTCGGTCTCGACCCCCTGCCTCTCGGCGATCCGCAAAGCCGAAGGGATCTGGATCGAGGACCTTGCGGGCCGGCGCTACATGGATTTCCACGGGAACAACGTCCATCACGTCGGCTACGGCCACCCCAGGCTCATTGCCGCAATCAAGCGCCAGCTCGACGATCTCCCGTTTACTCCGCGCCGCTTCACCAGCGAGCCCGCGATCTCGCTCGCGCGCAAGCTCACCACGATCTCGCCGCGCTCTCTCGAGAAGGTGCTCTTCACCACGGGCGGCTCCGATGCGGTCGAGGTGGCGCTCAAGCTCGCCCGCGCCAAGACCGGCCGGCACAAGACGGTATCGTTCTGGGATTCTTTCCATGGCGCAGGCTTCGGCGCCGCAAGCGTGGGCGGCGAGCAGCTCTTCCGCTCCGGGCCCATCGGCCCGCTGCTGAGCGGCACCGAGCACGCGGCACCCTTCGCCTGCTACCGCTGCCCCTACGGCTATCCCGAGCGCGAGGGCAAGCCCGATCTCGCGCTCTGCCGCATGGCTTGCGCGAGTTACGTCTCTTACGTGCTGGAGCGCGAGGGTGACGTGGCGGCGGTGATTGCGGAGCCCGCGCGCGCGGTCCCGCACCTTGCGCCGCCGGGATACTGGCAGGCGGTGCGCGCGGCCTGCGACCGCCACGGCGCGCTCCTGATCTTCGACGAGATCCCTACCGGCCTCGGCAAGACCGGCCGAATGTTCGCCTGCGAGCATGAGGGGGTGACGCCCGACATCCTCGTGCTCGGCAAATCCCTCGGCGGCGGCATCCTGCCGATCGCGGCTGTGCTCTGTCGCGCGGACCTCGACGTCGCCGGCGACTGGGCCTTCGGCCATTACACCCACGAGAAGAATCCCGTCACTGCGCGCGCAGCACTCACGACGATCGAGATCATCGAGGAAGAGGGGC
>Ga0335083_10010240_pt1 | contig 11337 bp, 11 predicted proteins | sample Lox_Sample_42_FD_206716 | JGI IMG/M metagenome (GOLD analysis project Ga0335083, IMG submission 206716) | Soil microbial communities from Loxahatchee National Wildlife Refuge, Florida, United States - Lox_Sample_4.2 | ecosystem: Environmental > Terrestrial > Soil > Wetlands | place: USA... | reverse complement strand
AGAAGCTTCGGTTTCGCGCTGCAATGTCATAAAATCGCGGACCCGTCATCAGCCCACCAGCAGACCGCCCGGTAATCCGTGTGTCGTGAATCGCGACAATTCTCTCCGACTGTGGATAAGGCAAGCTCCTGAGCAGCGTCGAATACATCACCGTGAATATCGTTGTCGTCGCCGCAATCCCCAGTGCCATCGTCAACACTACGACGAGTGTGAACCCCAGCGAACGCCTCATCTGTCGTAGCGAAAATCGTATGTCCTGCGCCAGATATTCCAGCAAGGGGAACCCTTCCTCTGCGTGGTATTGCTCTCGGATCGCCTCCGCGGAGCCAAGTTTCAACCGCGCCTGCCTCCTCGCCTCTTCCTCGCTCATTCCGGCCTGTATATTGGCTTCCGCCTCGCGCGCTACGTAGTCTTCCAACTCTTCACGCAGCCTTTGATCACCGTGCCGGCCAGTAACAAAATTGCGCAGACGGATCAGGCATCGACGACTGAGAGTCTTCATGCCAGATCCTCCGCTTTCACCTCGAAGAAGTGGGCAATAATTGCCGCCGTCTGCTCCCAATTGAGCTTCTCGGTTTTGAGAAGCTTGTGGCCAGCGCGGGTCAGCCGATAGAACCGCGCTCGCCGATTGTTCTCGGAAGGTCTCCAATCCGATGCGACCGCGCCTTCCTGTTCGAGCCTGAGAAGGACAGGGTAGAGAGTTCCCTGATTTACGAAAAGCTGGTCGTTACTGATCTGCTCAATTCGCCGTGCAATCCCATAACCATGCAACGGTCCAAGTACATCGAGCGTCTTAAGTACCATCAGCGCCAGTGTCCCTGGTTGTACATCCTTTTTAGGCTTCATATATTAGCTACCACCACCCGACATTTTGGCTACCAACAGGAGAATGGCACACTTTCATTGGGAAGACAACAGGTGCATTTTGTGCAAGAGGAATCAACAATGGAGAAAACATGCGATCTGATCACTGCGAGGATTGGAATAGTCTTGCGAACGATCATGCGTTTTTATTCCGTGAGCGCTCGTGTCAACAGGTGGTTAACGACGATGAAGAATGTTCCACACCAGTGGAACCGGTCCAGACTCAGAATCAACTGCTCTTCTAGACTGGGATATTCATAGTATCCGTCCTGCAACTCGTCGTTCATCATCAAGCGGGTCGTGATTGCAGCGCTGTTGTCAGCCCGTCTCAACTTGCTTGCTGATCAACGCCCAACTGTCCGGGATTGCCTTGGGACATTGCCCCGCGACACGCTGGGATATGTCGAAAATATCCGTTCCCTCGAATACTGCGCTTGCACTTTGGGCAAGGTCTAACCACGAGCGCCTGTTTCTGCGAAGCCGCCACTTGGCTGTCTCGTTGCTTCGTTACTGTTTCGAGACCATACTCATCAACGAGCCACTTTGCGATCCCTGGGTCCATAAGACCCAAATTTAATTCCGAGCTGTGCTGACGACAGAATGTCTCGAACGCTCGGTCCGTCACCGATGTATCCATTACCTTGAGCTCCCCATCGGCGACCCATTTCCCCACTTCGACAGTAGAGACGCTCAAGAGTTTCGCAACTTGTCCCCACGAGTACCCTTCGCTCTTATTACAAACGGCCGCAGCGGTTGCCTCTTCCATCCCCGGTAGCGCGACGTTTCCGTGTTTGCGACAGAATTCCGCCAAGGAGATTGCCGAGACCCGCGGGTCGCGGACTCTTAGAAGACCACTACCAATCAAACGCTGCAGCCGACGATGGCTTACATGCAAAGTTTGCTGGATTCTTCGCAATGACCAGCCGTCTGTAACTCTCGCGCTTATGGCCCGGCCCTTAAGCCGGAATCGAACTGATTGTTCTGAGCGTTTGAGCTTTTCGGCGATCGCTTTGACCGGTTCATAACCGGCACGCGCAAATAGTTCTTGTTCCTCTTCACTTGTCCAAGGTCGTCGTTCTCCCTTTGGTTTGTTTGGCTGCTCTTTGTCCAGCCAACCTTGACTTCGGGCGAATCTCGACACCACGTAGCCCGCGAGTCCCGGATAAAGCGCCCTTACGGTCTTGATTGCTTCGGTCTTTTTCCGGCCTCCGCTTCGATAGCCCTCGCGAAGAATTTCAAGCGCAGATTCACTCCAATCGACCGGTGGTGCACTCTTGCCGCGTTCCTTCTCGCGCAGGTGTCGCATTCGGTGCCAGACTTGGGCAGGTGCTACCTCCGGGGTGAGTTGCCGTACCCTTTTGACGGCCTCTTGAGTACCTGTCGGACCATATTTCATCCCGACGACTAGGATCTGGTCTATCTCGTGCAACCAACGGAAAGATTGGCTTTGCTTCTTTCTGTCGGGATTGATTCCATCTTCCATAGGCAAACGATCTCTGCGTCCGGCTCCTGCTCCTGAGAATCGCAGTAACCCCATACCTATAAAAGGAACCAAAACAGTACCGAACCTATCGAAAATATTTTCGCTACTTTCTGCTCTCGTCCGGGTTGGTCTTGACATCGCTTTCTGTCGGATGGCACGCTTGCATTACCCCTCTGGCCGGGTACCACGCAATAGCTGATGTGAGGCGCTTGGTATGCCAGCCCCCGAACCCGGTCCCGAGTGGGTGCTTTCCGGTGCCAACCCTCGTTCGGACTCGGACGCCGAAAGCGAACTCTCGAAGGCCGCTCAATCAGCGTGGCCAAAGGCGTTGGCCCACGTCCGGCAGGTTCAATCACGAAATCCATTCGATGACGACGGAATCTTGGTAGCTGAAGTGTGGGAGAGCGTTCTTCAATCTGTTTCCAGGACGCTCGATCGGATGAATGGAAGGCAGGGTGAGATTGGGGATCTGGAGGCTTACCTTCTCGGAAGTTTTTACCATCGGCTTAGACGTGCTCTCAAGAAGGAACAACGCCGCGAGGAAATGATCCATCTCGTATCTTCAGCCCAGGAGTTAGAAGTTCTCGGCAAGACGAGTCCTGCGGGGCAGCACGACATTGAAGGAACGCTTCATGCTCAGGAGATTCTTGACCGGATGGACGAGTGGAGCCGCAACGTCTGGGTTGCGCGCGAGTACGGCTATACCTGGAAGCACATTGGCCGCGTTCTGGGAATTCCTGGCGACAGCGTCATGCTTCGCTTCCGACGCCGCATGAAAATTCTGCGAGCGCGTTTGTCTGGTAGTAGATGAAATGCCAATGTGTCGTGGGCCCTCTTTCAGTTACACTTGGGCTGTTTTTCAGATTGAACTGTTTGCGAGCTGACACTCTCTGAGCAGCGAAAACCAATCCAACGCGGCGGACAAGCACTTGCTTGAAATTCTTCGGCGGGGCTTAGCGAAGGAATTCCCTAATCCCGAGAGAATCGGCTGTCCGGGGAGTTCTTTACTCAAGGGCATAGCACAAGGCAAGGTTTCTCTCACCGAAGCAGAGCCTTGGCTTGACCATCTCGGCTCATGCAGCCCGTGCTTCAAGGAATTCAAAGAGTTTCGTAGGCAATCCACAAACCAGCGCCGACGTGTGCTGACCTTGGTGGCCACTGCTGCTCTTCTGCTTTTCGCCGTTGGGGGATGGTTGTGGGTGCGAGGTCGACACTCGGTGCAAACAATTGACACCGCAGTTTTGGATCTTCGTGAGCGGTCAGTGGCCCGCGGGCAGAATCCATCTGACACCGGTCAGCCACCTTTGGAGATTCCTCGAACGACGAAACACCTGGTTCTTGATCTTCCGATTGGGAGCAAGGAGGGACCCTACGATGTCGCGCTGATCACAGCTACCGGCTCCGAGCTCCTGCGAGCGACGGGGACGGCGGAGTTGCGTGATCACATCAACCGCCTCCGGGTGGATGTTGACCTCACCAGCATTCGCTCCGGAGACTATTCTCTTGGGGTTCGACAGGCTGGTCTTGAGTGGACTCGATATCCCATCCGGCTGCTTTAATTCTATCCATCGCCGAATCGGCCAAAACTGTACTCCGCTTCTGGTCAGTGATCACTTCTGGATTGGTGATAGTCCGGTGCGTTGATCCATAAGTTATTGCAAGTCCGTTTCCCAGTACCGATCCGCTTTCCTTAGCGGCCAACTTCCTGTTTGCCGTGACTCGAGAGGAACTGGTTTGCGAAGGTCGTCGCCCGCCGTGCCGCGTAGATCCGCGCCTCGAGCGTTCTCGTTGGTCCTCAGGTTTGGGATCGGGACGTGCACTTACACTTTATTGCTCTTGGTTGATCTCAAAGCGGTGCTTGCAGCTTCGGCATTCGTAAGTGTGCGTGTCTTGTGACACTGTGCCATCCTTCCGTTTGTACCCCTTTGAGCGCATCTCGTCTCGGGCAACGTTGCGCAGATCACCCTTGCAACGAGGGCAGAAGAACACGTCGGGCTGGGGGCCGGAAAGATTGGCCATAGGGCCCCTATTCTACGCCGTTACCTGTTTTGGATGTGGGACAATGAAACATGGCGACTCCTACCGATCTGACTATCTACGGATTTCCTGAGGAGTGCAAAGACTTTGACGAACGTCATCCGCTGTGGAACGAGATGATGGGCAATCTCGTCACGGCCTTGAACATCGCCTTCACTCGTGTGGAAGACATGACCCTGGCCGTGGATAAGTTCGTGTACTTTTTCGGACGCGTGATCTACGAAGATTTCATGGAGATTACGCTCATTTCTCAGCACGGTTATGGTGTCGCTGCGTCCAAGCTCCTGCGCAGCATGTACGAACTAACCGTAACTCTGTGTTACTTGCATCATCACCCGGATGAAGCCACGACATTTCTGGACTACCATGCCATTCAGCAGAACAAGCTCGCGAATCGTTTGATCGAGACATTCGGACCGGACATTCTGGCCCCTGATCTTCTCAAGGAGGTTCGTGAGAATGCCGCAGCGGTCAGGGAAGATTTCATGGTACCCGAGTGCGATCACCCCGGTGCGAAGATGCGCCTCAATCACTCATGGAATAAGCTGGACTTCGCGTCTATGGCGAAAACAACGGACGTTGGTCGACTCATCGTTCCCGGCTATTTTCTTCCCTTGCTTCACGCTCATCCGACATTCGGCGGCCTTACGGAGCGGCTGAAGATCACAGACGGAATCATGGAACTCAATCCTGAGGCACAACCCAACATTGCCGATCGCTCCTTGATGGCGGCGCATAACTGCCTGATCGAAGCACTCAAGGTACAGGGCGAACACTTCCACATCGAAGGACTTCAAGCCGCACTACAAACTTGTCTACGAGACTTCCTGCGTGTTTGGGCACCTGACTCTCCGTTGCTTAACGACGCAGCCGTTTCAGCAAGCCTCTGATCAGAACAAAAGAGGTCGAGGACGCGGAAACGATGCGAGAATCTCCGACGATGCGGGTCACATTCGATACCAATGTCTGGAAAAGGATGGTCTTCCCGGAGCGGTACGTAAACAACCCCAATTACCTTTCCCTGGGCAAAATCAAGAACGCCATCCGGAGCGGACAGGTGCGCGGCTTTATCAGCGAAGGTTTCGGGACAATAGAGGCCGTTAGGAGAGAGAATCGGGCAAGGTTTCATGCTCAGAATGTTCCGAAGGTAGAGGTGACGAACAAGTCCCACAGTAATGGCCTCGACTGTATAACCATCGAAATTAAGACCAATCACAGCCTGCACCCTGGCATCGGCAAAGAATTCGAAGAAGAGCTAAATGAAGCTCTGGCGATTGGCATCAGGTTGCTTACAACGCCATACATCGCCTTGCCCGTCCCTGATTGCCTGCGGAACAATCCTCACATTTACGCCGCAGAGGTCTTCGCGACCGCTGACTACAACGAGCGGTTTGGCAAGGTCGTTCGAACTATTGTTGACAGAGGAGTGGGTGAGGGGACGCTTCTGGCTCTCGCGAAAGAGTTTACTGCGCGCCTGGATGGTCCACGGCCGGACGGATTATCAGATCGCGCGCTCATCTACGGCGTTTATGAGTACGCGTGCGCATCAGGGCTCAACAAGGAAAGGAGGCAAATCGAGAAGGCATTTGCGGAATCAGCCGATGGTGATGTAGTCGCTGCGCATATCGCTTTTGGCAACGACTACCTCTGTACTGAAGATCGCGGCGGGTCAGCAGTTTCTCCTTCAATATTCGACGCGGAGAATCGGGCGTGGCTGAAGACAAAGTACGGGGTTGAGATCTTGAATGTGCAGCAACTGGCCAATATCCTATGACGATTCGCTCAATGTGACGGAGCACAACGGCTCTAACAGCGACCGAGATTTCTTTCGGCCGAGCGCATTTTGGGTGGTGACATCGCGGCGTCTTCGATCGCGAAATTGTTGCGCACGCTAAGGTCATTGACATCAAGCCGGTTACAGTCAGCGAGCGCCGCCCCGTGTCTGGAATTGAGTCTTCGCTACAGAGCACATTTGACTGGAATGCCTTTCCGCTTTAAATACGATCCACGGACCAGCCCCGCTATCGACTCGTGGCCTTTGTTACCGGCGTGACTAAAGGCGTCGGAAAATGCCGCTGAAAGTCGAACTTGCGGTCCCGCAAGGAAGATTACGCCCATGGCTACTCTACCAAGACCAGCCGAGCCATCCCGATCGCCATCCCTCGAAGTCCTGGAATCGTCCACCTTTCACGTCAAACCCAAGCGTTTGCTCGACGTAAGCGATGTGGCGGAATGGCTGGGAGTCAGCAAAGGATGGGTACGCGACCACGCTTTAGGCCGCCGGCAACCGCGGCTGCTCGCGATTAAACTCGGTCCGGCGAAGGGAAAGGGCCTGTGGAAGTTTCGTGAAGAAGACGTCCATCAGTTTATTCAGGAGCAGCGTCGGAGATAGAGGATCGTCAGGGCTGAGAGGTGTGGCTTGATTGCCGTGGCGTCAGCATCAGCCCTGGCCAAAATTAGATTGTCGTTTCAAAAACATCAGCGCAATCGTGAGTTGGCGCCAACTGAAAGGCAGTTTTCGGTTTGTTGACCGCCTTCCGGCGGGAGGTCGTCGGCGGTGACTAGTCCGTTCGGAGTGCTTTTATGGGGTCGACTTGTGTGGCGCGCATTGCCGGAAGATACATTGCCGAGAGAGAGACTGCCAGGAGCAAGGCTGCAGCGATGGTGTAAACCAACACATCGAAGTTGCGCAAGGGGAGCGGAGAGTTCTTGAGCAACCGAGTAAAGGTCCATGCTGCCGGCTCGGCAAGCACTATGCCACACACTAGTCCCAGTGCGATTTGCCGACACCCTCGTAGCAAGATCGAACAGAAGATTGAAGGACGATTCGCGCCCAGCGCCATCTTGATCCCAAACTCTCGTCTACGCTGGTTGATGACGAATGACAGTACTCCGTATACACCCGTGAGGGCCAGCAATACTGCGATTGAAGCCATCACGACAACAATAAGCGCCAGAGAACGCATCTGCCCGGCTTCCGCCTCCAGCGATTCCCAAATCGTCTGTGGCTCCTCGATCTGCGTTGGATCAAGGCTCCTTACCGCGTCTCTCACCGCACTTTCCATTGTGTTGGTGTTTCCCGTGAAGCGCACGTACATTTCTCCATCCAGCGCAGCCCGATCGCGTAATTTGTAGAGTCGCGGGCCATCAGTGACATCGAAACGTTCGGAGCGAGTATCGGCAACTACGCCCACCACCACAGAGCGTTTGTCGTCGGGAGTAGTGATCACTTTGTCGATCGGATTGTCATCGGGCCAGAACTGCTTCGCGAAAGCTTGGGAGACCAAGACAACAGACCCTGCACTTGCGGAAGTCTCATCCGAGGAAAGAAATGATCTACCGGCAATCACGCGAATGCCAAAGGTGGAGAAGAAATCAGTCGAAACGCTGTCGACAGACGCCGGCTTCCCTTGTCTTTTCTCCTGACCCTTCAACCGAATCTCATTCGGCGGCGACTGACCCCGAAAAGGCTGCAGACTCTCGTACGCGAGCGACTGCACGCCGGGGATAGTCCGGATTCGCGATTCGAGGGCGCCGTAAAAGGCAAGAGCTGCGGCACGGTTTTCGGGGGATGTATCGACGTCCAGTGGGACAGCAAGCGTATGGCGGGTTTCGAATCCCGGATCCATCCCAGCCACCATGCCCGGCATGCGTCCAAAAAGAACCGCAGCCGCTAGCAGGACAAAGCTCATGGCGACCTGCGCAATAATTAGACCGCTTGTGGTGCGGGAGCCCGCGGTAGTCGAGCCCTCGCGTCCCTTCAGCGCAGTGGTCAAATCCAGCTTCCAAGAGGCTCGCACGGGGGCGAGTGAGGAAGCTACTGTAGCCACGATTACGAGAGCCGCAAGGTAGCCGAGCACGTGCCAGTTCAGGTGCAGGAGAGGCACGAATCCGGATTGGTTAGGGTCCGCCACATTCATGATCAACAATGGGACGCGATACGCGAGGGCGATGCTGATTGGGGCGGCGATCAAGACTGTCAACATACTCTCCATCAGCAGCATGCGGATGAGTCTGGTTCGCCCGATTCCGAGCGCGAGCCGAACTGCGATTTCACCCCGCCGTACTACGGCGCGGGAGAGAAACAACATGGTGACGTTGCTGCAAGCCAGCAGTAGCACCAGTAGGAGTGGTCCTAGAATCAGAGCCATCAGCGCCAAGACCAAATCACGCATCGCAGGATTTTGGACAAACGACCCATTAGTCAGTACCACAGACGTCTTGCGATCGAACGCGGAGGCCTTGCGCTCCACATAAGCACGGTCCTGCTGCCGAAGAATGGTCGCCAGCTCTGCGTGCGCATCCGCTCGTGAGTGCCCTTGTCGCAACCGAGCCGTTATGTTGAGCCACGGCGAGTCGGGGCTTGTCAACAGGTTAGTGCTGCGATCCAGGATGGGCTGCAGCGTGTACGGAGTAAAAACTCCGGCAACAAGTAGATTTGCGTCCTCCGCTGGCATGACGCCAATAACGGTGAAAGGCAAACCATTTAGATGAATGATCCCTCCCACAATGTGCGGGTCCGCATTGAACTGGCTCCTCCAGAACGGCTCGCTGAGCACCACTACTTGTGTGGCAATGCCGCGGTTGCACTCGTTCGCTGCCAACAGCCGGCCTAGTAAAGGTCGATCGATTCCGAACACATGGAAGTAGTTGCAGGTCACGAACAGAGTTGAGATACGTTTATGTCCCTGATCGAGAACTGCTGAGGATTGTTGGGATGCGGCAGCTTCCTCCAGCGCAGTCGATCGGGTTCGAATAGCGTCATAGTCTTCGGTGGTGAACGAAGAAAATTGCGCGGCTCCTGTAAACCAGCCTTCGTATCGCGGATAGATTTGGACGAAACTGGCAGGATTCGTTTGTGTCGGAGCACTTAAGAACATTCAGTTGAGCAGACTGAAAACACCCGCATTGAGACCAATACCGAGGGACAATGCCAGCACTGCGACAACGGAAAGCACCGGTTCACGACGTGCCGATCGAATCGTATAGAGAAGATCTTGCCGGTCAATCCACATGTTTTTGCTCCCGAAAAAACGTGGACCCGAAGAGCTCTAAACAACTTCGCACTGCCAAGCATGTTACATGCTTAGCCTGCAGGATATCCTCTGGGTTGCGGAAGGTTTGGGCGAGCCTGTCGCCCTAGAATGGTTGATGACCAGTCGACCAACACTGGGCAGCTCCGCATGGCCGAGGGGTAAATTGGCCGAAGCATTTCGACGATGGTGTCAAGAATGCTGGCGGAGAGAGAGGGATTCGAACCCCCGATACCCGTAAAGGTATACACGCTTTCGAGGCGCGCGCCTTCAGCCACTCGGCCATCTCTCCGCGCCCACCAGTTTTCGTTTTTATTTTATCAGGGAAGCTGTTGGCTTCTAATTCTCCCGCTCATTTCACTGGACTGACCCAGAATCGCTCTCCTCACTCAAGCCCAAGATGCGGTTTGTGACCTGGTTCACCATTCTGGCCACTTCGGGGTCCGAAATCTGGGTATAAATGTCCAGGGTGGTGCGAATGTCACTGTGCCCGAGTTGAGCCTGCATTTCAGTGGGGTGTGCTTCCTTCTTGCCATGCGTGGAGAAGCTCCTGCGGAGCACCTGAAACGTAGGGTGAAATGCGATCTCCAATTTGTTCGCGACCGGGTACAGACGCAGGCGCAGCCAATTGTCTGGATGAATGGGCGTCGCCAGTGGCTTTCGTGCACGCGCTTGCATCCCTGGGAACATCAGCGCATTAGCATCCGGGTTCGAACAATTCGCCCGCCACAGGTCAATCGCATGGCGCACGGCTTGAGGGATCGCGACAAGGCGGTAGTTGGTGCGTCCATAGCGGTTCTTGCGCTTGATTTTCTTCCGTTGCAGCCGGCCACGCCACGCGGTATTGACGATCGTGAATACACTGCCGCTGTAGCATCCCCAAGTCAGGCCGAAGAGTTCACTGGGCCGGAGGGCGCAGAAGCAAGCAATCAGGAAGATGGCGCGGTCTCGGATGCCATCAAGACCCGCCAACAGCTTGGCGTACATCTCGACGGGAAGAACTGGCTTTTCGGACTCCTCAATCTCGGGAATGACAGTCTTGCGAGCGACATTTCGCTCCAGGACCTCCTGGTCAAGGGCCTCCGCCAATCCAGCTTTGATCAGATCGCGCACATGGTAAACAACCGTGTACGAGTATTCCTCGGCGGCCAGCCGGTTGAGTAGCATCTGCACTTGAAACTTCGTGATGTCCTTGAGTGGGACGTGTTCGAGGGTTGGATAGACGTGACTGGTGAGGTAGTCGAGGTTGGTGCGGCGCGTCGCGTCCCGCCAATTGGCACCACGCATGGGGATGTAGAAATTCCGCATCCAGTCGCCAAATGTGATGGTCCCGTCTGCGGCTCGGCTAACCGGACCGCCATTGATGGCAGCGAGTTCCGCTGCCAGGATTTTCTCAGCATCGGCCCGGTGCATCTTCGGCCTATAGCCCACTACCCGGCTGCGGTGATGTCGTTTCGCTTTGCCGGTTGTAGGATCGGTCAGGTAGACGTTGTAGTGGATTTCCCAGCCGCCGGCCTCGGTGGCGACCACCCGGCCTCGTTGATAACGCGCACGACCCCGTGCCATGAAACCTGCTTTCTGCGCTGGAATTGTTGTTCAGCTTTCGATTTCGCGCAAACGCGCGATGAAGAGCTGACACCCAGCCGAAAGCGGCGCCCTGTGGGCGAAAGTCGGCGGTTGCTGTCGAGGAACTCATTCAACGAAAATGGCGAGAAGTTTTGTATTTGCACCTTTATTGCACCCTTCAAAACTCTAAGCCATTGACGTAGAATCCCTTAGATGCGGATTACGGGCCGCCTCGAAAGCGGACATACCTTAACGGGTATCGGGGGTTCGAATCCCTCCCTCTCCGCCAGTTTTTCGATCTGACGCTTTCTTCTCTCTCGCAATCCACCCAATTCCCGGCCACTCACTTACAAT
>Ga0335083_10010239_pt1 | contig 11338 bp, 7 predicted proteins | sample Lox_Sample_42_FD_206716 | JGI IMG/M metagenome (GOLD analysis project Ga0335083, IMG submission 206716) | Soil microbial communities from Loxahatchee National Wildlife Refuge, Florida, United States - Lox_Sample_4.2 | ecosystem: Environmental > Terrestrial > Soil > Wetlands | place: USA: Florida... | reverse complement strand
AACCGAGTGGAAAACCCTTCCTCTTTGCCTACTTAAAGGTGGCACCGAACCATCCGTAGGAAAAATGGGCCTCTCTCTTTCTGCAGTCTCTTTCCGTGCACATTGGTACGACTGTGTTGTCTCCTGCGAAAACATGGAGAGCGGGTGCGACCACTCGCTTCGAGGAGATGCCGCGTGCGCGTGAGACTGACTGTTCTGTGCTTCATAGTCCTTGGTTTGGTCATTTTGTCCGCCCCAGCGCAGTCGCCGAACGGTACCGTAAGCGGCATCATCCTCGATCCTTCCGGGGGCGTCATTATCGGCGCGGACGTCTTGATCATCAATGATGCAACTGGTATCCAATATTCCGGGAAAGCGAATACCGAGGGTTATTATGTGGTTCCCAATGTTCCTCCGGGAACCTATCACATTCAGGTCTCCAACAGTGGTTTTAAGACAATCATCAAGCCCGACATCGTTGTCCATGTTCAGGATGCGCTGGCAATCAATTTCACTCTACCAATTGGGGCTGCCTCGGAGATTGTTACGGTGCAAAGCGGCTCATTGCTGTTGAATACGGAAAATGCTTCGGTGAGCACGGTGATTGATCGCGAATTTATTGAGAACCTGCCTTTAAACGGACGCAGTTTCAACACCTTGCTTCAGCTAACTCCAGGCGTTGTTATAGCTCCTGCTAATCAAAATAGTCCGGGTCAGTTCAGCATTGCAGGGCAGCGAACGGACGCGAATTCTTTCACTGTTGATGGCGTCTCTGCGAACTTCGGCGTGACTCCAACATTTGTAAGCCGGGGATCTGGTACGGGCACTGCTCAGGCCTTCAGTGCATTAGGCGGAACAAGCAGCCTCGTGTCAGTCGAGGCGCTCCAAGAGTTTAGAATTGAAACGTCCTCCTTTGCTCCCGAATTCGGGCGTGCCCCTGGGGGGCAGGTTGTCATGAACACCCGTTCAGGAACCAACGATTTGCATGGAGGCGTTTATGAATACTTTCGCAATACGGTAATGGATGCGAACAATTGGTTCAACAACGAGGCTGGTTTACCCCGCGCGCCCGAGCATCACAACGACTTTGGAGGTTTTCTGGGCGGTCCCATTCGGAAGGACAGGACCTTCATTTTCCTTTCCTACGAAGGTGCCAGACTGGTGTTGCCGGACACAGAGGTCATCGAGGTGCCCTCCACCTTTGCGAGAACGCAAGCTTCTCCATCGCTCGCTCCTTTCCTCAACGCCTATCCGCAGCCCAATGGGACTCCTCCAACCGAACAATCGTATAGCGCCCCGTTTACTGGAAGTTTTTCCAACGGAGCGACCTTGGACGCTGGAAGCGTGCGTGTGGACCACAACTTTAACAGCCACTGGTCGATCTTCGGCCGCTTTAATTATGCCCCGTCGGAAATCACGATGCGGAATGTGAGCATCCCCAATAACCCGGAGACGGTTAGTGTAAACACGCTGACGATGACTACTGGTCTGAACACGGCCTTCAGCAGCCTGACATCAAATACCTTACGCGTGAACTACTCGTGGCAGAAGGCGACTTCGAACTTTACGATGGATTCAACCGGTGGCGCTGTCCCGGTGGAGCCCTCGCTCTTAGTCGGAAATTTGCCACCGCAGAGTAGTTTTGGGTTTTTCGAGCCGCTGGACATTTCTTATGGCTACTTTCTGGGTACAGAAGCGGCCAATCGTGCCCGGCAAATTAATGTGGTCGATGAGCTGTCGCACAGTGCTCGTGAGCATCAGTTGAAGTTCGGAGTGGACTACCGCGCGATTTTTCTTGCTCTGAATCCTTACCAGAACGGCTTAGACTATCTGGCCGCGTCCGTGGAGGACTTTATAACTACGGGGCAAGTATTTTTTCTGGAGGGCCAAGTTGCGAAGCCAGCGCAGCTGCTAACACAAGCATTTTCCATCTATGCTCAGGATACCTGGAAAGTAACTTCGCGGCTGACCGTAACGTACGGACTGCGATGGGAATTGGACCCCGCACCCACGGGACGCGGCACGACAACGTTGGCTGCTTGGTCCAATGTGAACGATCCGTCCGCTTTGAATCTTGCGCCTATTGGGACCCCGCTGTGGGCGACAACCTTCGGAAACTTCGCTCCACGCGTTGGTGTTGCCTACAGATTGACGAACAGCGGAGACTGGATTCTGCGTGCTGGGGGAGGAATTTTCTATGACGTTGGTGTGGGACAAGCTGCTCAGTTAGGAACGATTTTCCCGAATTTCTCATCAGGATTCTATGAAAGCGTCAATGTACCAATCGTCGATGCGACGCCATATGTTCCTGCTCTATCGCGCCAGCCTCCTTATCCCGCGGGAGTACAAGGTTTTTCTCGGAACCTAGCGCTTCCCCGTTCATACCAGTGGAATATAGCACTTGAGAAATCATTTGGGACGGGACAAGCAATTTCGGCCACATATGTGGGTCAGGCGGGCAGAGACTTGCTCAGGCAACAAGCTTTGTACCAGCCGAATCCGAATTTTGAAGGGGATTTTCTGTTCTGGAATGGTGACGCTTATTCGAATTACAACGCACTGCAGTTGCAGTATCGGAAACCCTTGGCGTCGCGGCTGCAGTTGCTCCTCAACTATACCTGGTCCCATTCTCTTGACAATGCCTCGAACGATGTTGTCGCTGGATTATCTGACGCTGTGATCTCAGGAGCCAACGACTATGCGTCGTCCGACTTTGACGTAAGACAGAGCTTTTCAGGAGCTATCACTTTTGCAGTCCCGAGTGCCGCCAAAAATAAGACCCTAGCTCTATTGACAAACGGTTGGTCTGTGGACGCAGTAGTAGTAGCGAGGACTGGATTCCCGTTCAACGCGACCTTGCGCTCTGCGTCCCCGGATCCAACGGGAACTGCTCTTTCTCGCCCCGATCTTGTCGCAGGTCAACCCCTCTACTTGTATGGACGGCAATGCGCGTCGTCGTTCCAAGCACTAGGGGTCCTCACAGAGGGGCAAATGTGCCCAGGAGGGCAAGGTGTCAATCCGAGTGCGTTTTCGATACCTTCGACCACCAGACAGGGAACAGAGGGCCGCAATGACATTCCTGGTTTTGGTTTTACGCAGGTGGATCTCTCCATCGCCCGGAATTTTCCGCTTACGGACAGGGTGAACCTTCAGTTCCGAGCGGACGCGTTCAATTTATTCAATCACCCTAACTTCGCAAATCCCGGCGCCCTGCTGGATGTGGGGGCCTCCAATCTGCTTTCTGGAATGACATTGAACAATGCATTGGGCGGCCTAAACCCACTCTTCCAAGAAGGTGGCCCACGTTCGCTGCAGCTGTCCCTTAAGCTGTTGTTCTAAATTAGAGGTGTGCGCGTGCGCCGCAGCCAAATCTGTCTGGTTGCACTCTGCTTATTGATGACCGGCGAGTGTGTGGGGCCGAAGGGGCTGCACAGAAGTCTGTTGAGCGTGAATTCGAACGTATCAGTCACTGAAGGCCCGGAGGCAGTATCCCATTGGTTTGAAATGAAGGCAGACCCAGGGGATGGTAACCATCTAATTGTGTGCGGCACCGAGTGGAGCGCATTGCAAAATTCCTTCTACGGCATCGTTTATGTTTCCCACGATGCAGGAAGGAATTGGCGCGAAGCACTTCGCGACGACTCAACGAGTTGGGTAACCGAGCATTCATGCGCATTTGGTCCGAACCATATAGCTTTTTTCGTTTCCGAAGCGTCGCGTGTCGTCGATGGGGTCGCTCACCATGCATTGGGGACAACGCGAATCTTTCGATCGGACGATTCCGGCGAAACTTGGAACAAGACTGCCGAAACGGGTTGGGCTGATTTCTCTGTGTCGGGCATCGGTCCGGCTGCGGGAGCGGCAAACCAACACCGGTTGTATGTTTTCTACAACGGAGAGTCCGAATACAACGCATCGAGGCAGTCGGGAAGCACGCTGGACTTTTTTTCCGTGTCAGACGATGGCACCGAGGTGAGTGCGCGTCAGGCGGTCTCGGGCATGGCATCGCGAAATTACCAGGGTGTATACCCGAGTTCGTCCACGGTGCTGTCCGATGGAACTCTGGTTGTTTTGTACAATGCGAATACGGGGACAGGTGCAGGCGATGATGAGCGTGTTCTAGACATTGGCGTTGTCCGGATCGCATCGACGGGAATCTCGTCTGCGACGGTGGTCGCTTCGCCCAGGTACAAAAACGACGGCCCTTCGGCATGCCCGGTCTCCTTCTCCAACACTATCGCTTACGACAGGAAAAGTGACAGGCTGTTCGTTGCATACAACGACCTTCATTCTGGGCACTGCGATTTGATGTTGAAATATTCCGACGATCATGGCGGTACGTGGTCCAATCCATGTGCGTTGCAAGGATCCTACCGATTTGGTCCCATAATGTACTTTCCGATATTAGCTGCGGACGGTAACGGCGGGATCGGGGTCTTGTGGAGGGGCAAACCGCAATATTCGCCTGACTGCTGGAATTTCTCGGTCTTCGGTATGGGAGGGAAACTATACGACACAGTCAGCTTGGCTGCCTGCGAGAATCTTGACACTCTGGCAACTCAATCGAGCGCTTATCTGATGACGCATATCCGCCAAGTAGATTCTCATGACCCATGGGTTATCGACCTGCGAACTACACGCGACTACCTGTCTCGAATAGGTATATCGGCCGTCGATGGCGTTTTCCATCCGATATGGCCGTCTTTCATCAACGGAGTGAGCGAGATCCGCACAGCGGCTGTGAATCTGCGGGAGAGAAACGACTGTTCAGAATCATTTCGGCCTGAACCTCAACCTCTGTCAGAGGTGACTGACAAGGTTACCGTTTTCTATGGCGGAAGGCAGTATCTCGATCAAACTACCCAATCGGTTGTCGTGGCACTGAAACTGCGCAATGATGGGCAAACGCCGCTGAAGGAGCCGTTTTACCTAGCTCTCGAGACGGTGCACTCCGATTTTGGCGAGCTGCACGCGGTCGAGCCACACGAGGCATATCTTCCTCCGAACTATGTGGACGTCAGCGGCTCTGTCGATGGCGGTATCCTGTTTCCGAAGCATACGAGCAGGGCTTTTGCTCTGTCCTTTCGGTTTACGAAGGAAAGGCCAGCTTTTGCTGGCAAGGATTCAGTGATTCGAATCAGCGCCCGAGTTTTTTGTCGCGGCGAGCGTTGAACTCAGAAGCCGCTGCGCGACGAGTCCAGACTGAGAAAAGAGGCGCCCGAGTCGAATCAGGCGCCTCCTAGGGCACCCTATTCGTCCGCTTGGTAGGCACTCATTGTGCCCACGTACTCGGTGATAGGAGTGTCGCTCCGTTCCACGCCAGGCTTCTTCAGATTGTTCTGGATTGCGGCAACGGCGTTCCACTTCTCAATCGTCGGCTTACTGTAGGTCATGGTACGTATCCTTTCTTGCTTGACTGACATTCAATCCTCTCGGATTGAATCCTATGGCATGCCGAGTTCTGACGGCAGCTGTGGACGGTAGCGCGTCGGACTCGTGAGATTGATCCGGTGAGAGAACCGCGCGGAGCCACATCTCCATGGACAGTGTCCTCAACAAAGGGATGAGCGACACGTCGTGGCCTGTTTGAAGATCTTCGACCGCCTGAGAGAGAACAGCCTGGTCGACGATCCCCAAGGCCGAAGTAATTAGGATTTGACCCGGTTGCATTGCCCTGCGCCACTGTGTGTAGAGCGCCATGGCCGTCGACCGGGCTGAGTAGCCCTTCCTTTTTCGCTCCAGAACTTCCGGCGGAACCAGTCCCCTCAGGGCTCGTCGCATTAGAGAGCGCCGTTCGCCTGGTCGAACCAGTTGCTGTCGTGGCAAGGCAAATATGAACTCGAGGAGGGTGCGGTCAAGATAGGGATAACGCTTTTCATAGCATGGTTCGCACGGCAGTGCCGATGCGGCCAGTTGCCTGCGAACGGTATCGAGGGTGGAGATGTTCTTCTGGAAGCTTGGCCGTGGGCCTAGCGGTTTTAGCGGGTATTCATAACCTGCGAGAGCCTCGTGGAATCGGCTTGCGAACTGCCGTGTGAGCCAAGGAACGACAAGTTGGCGTCCGGCAAGAAGCGGAATCGGAAAAAATTCCCGTAGAGAAAAGAATAGTAGATGGAACAAGGGTTTTCGCTGCGCAAGGGCCCATGCCTTTAGTTGTTTACCCAGTAGCGCGAAATGGCCTGCAACGAGGAGATCTTGAATTTCGGCTTCCGGGGTTGGCACTCCACCCATGACCTCGTCGCCACCGACCCCGGATAGGACAACTCGACTTTCTTGAGACCTTAAGCACAACGCGTACTCTCGGGCGGCCTCCGTGGGCCGTGCGTGAAAAGCGGGGGTTGAGGGAATGCCGGTCTCTTCATACCCGAAAACGTAGTCAGCTTGTGGTGAGGCATTGATGTGGTGGCCTGGGTGCGTGCGTTGGCTTTCGACTTGAAGGAAGAACGGACGCTCGTTCCAGTTGGGTTCCGAGTCGTCGTAAAAAGAAATCGTATCGATACGTCCCGTAGCGGCTTTAGAAAGCAGTTTATCTGCAACGCACACGATCGACGTCGAGTCCATGCCGCCGCTGAGCTCTGCAACGATCGGGCCGGCGGACCGAAGCCTGCGGTGGACAGCATCGGAAAACACAGAGCGGAACTGTTCTTCGTACTCCGTATCGCTTTGCAAGCGGACAGTGCGTTTTGGGTCGAAATCCCAGTACCTCTTTACTGACGCCATCCCGGATTGTATGGTGACGGATGAGGACGGAGGAACTGAACAAATGCCTACGTAAGGCGTTAAGTGAACGTCAGGGAAGAATGTCAACCAAGCGGCAATGTACTCTTCCGAGAGAATGAGTACTCTGTCAGCGAGTAGCAGCAGCGGTTCTAGGAGCGTGCACCAATGGACGTGATCGTTCTCAAGGGAATAATAAAGGTGCCGAACTCCAACCGGGTCCTTTGCCAAAGTGAGTGAATGGTTCACTGGCTCAAAGATCGAAATGGCCCAATCGCCTAACAGTTTCTCGAGACAGGACGTACCCCACTTCTCGTAAGCTGCCGCGACAATTGAAATGTCGGGCGAACTAGTTGCCAGACCCGAGTCTGTCGAACGGAGCAAGTCCTCTCTATTGTCCAGGCGCCCGTCCCAGGTGACGATGGCTTCCGATTTGGTTACGAACGGTTGCATTACGCGGTTGCATTCGGGAGTCGTGTGGAAAGCGCGGTATAAAATCTGCAGCTCGCCTTGCGAATAGGAACTGGCGCCATCGGGACCGTAGGGAGCGAGCACATCGTCGACTCGCTTCAGCTGATTGGGCTCCAATGGCTTTGTGTGAAAACTCCATCTACCAAATTGAACGCTCATAAGTGGTCCTTAAAACCCGAACGGACTTCTTGTCAGCATCTTTCAAGCACTCGATATAAATTAGGCGTATAGACTTTGTCATTGACCACACGACCTTCTACCTCGACCCAAGCATGTGCTTTGAAGGGAAGGCGCTGGACGCCGATCACCAAACAAGCGGGCACTGCGTGCTTCTTGAGAAGGCGGGCAGTCGCTGCGGACCGTTGCAAACAGAACACCTCCTTCCAGTACCAGATACAGGCCACGTCGACCGCTGAACACACTCGCTCGACCGTTTCACCGGACGGAGTCTTTTTCTTCACCGCTTGACTGCGAATGCTTTTGTGAAGAGCGCTGAATCCACCGCAAGTCAAGCAGAGATCTACTTGCAATAGGGTTAGGTAAGCGGTTAGTACCATGAGCCACATATGGGAGGTCCTCCTGTTCTAAAGAGGCAATTGGAGTTGGTCACATAGGAATGCCAAACGGTCCGTGAGCGCCTCAATGCGCTGGGTCAGGGGCAGGACGGGTGAATGGCCGCGAAACCTGGTGTAGTCCAAAAAAACCGGGAGCGGAGAAGTATTTGCAGCTTGTAGCCGCGCGGTCATTTTTCGAGCATGAAGCGAATTGCAGTTCCGGTCGGCATCACCAGAGACGATCATTGTTGCGGGGTAGGCCTTGCCTGGGTGGACGTGATGGTAGGGCGAATAGTCCAAGAGTGCCTTGAAATCGTCGGCGTCTTCTGCGATTCCGTATTCTTCTTTCCACACGAAAGCGCAATCAAAGAGGTGATACCGCAGCATGTCGAGCAGTGGGACCATGCAGAGGACTGCGCGAAAGAGGTCTGGGCGCTGAGTCAATGCCGCGGCAACAAGCAAGCCCGAATTCGACCCTCCAAAAATGGCGAGTTTTGAAGGAGAAGTCCGACCGGTTTTAATCAGCCATTCGGCTGCAGAAAGGAAATCGTCGAATGCCGTTTGTCGCTTGCGGCGCTTTGCGGAGTTATGCCAATTTATGCCGAACTCCGAACCTCCGCGGATGCTGGGAAGCGCGAACAAACAACCCCGCTCAATAAGAAAAGCCACGAGAACGCTGAACTGTGGGACTGATGAGACGCCGAAACCACCGTACGACGTCATAATCGTCGGGGAATCGCCTTTTTCCAGAACATCACTTCGGCCGACCAGGTAAATGGGGATCAGAGTACCGTCTTTCGATAGGAACTCAGATCGGGAATTGCGGTATTTCCCCGCGTCTATTGGAGTCGACCGGTTGGTCCATGGCGTTCGCTTGCTAGCTCGAAACGAGTAGCGGAATATCGAGGCTGGCTCCGTAAACGATTCAGATTCGAGCAATACTTCGTCAGTTCCCGGCAGGCCAGAGAGCAAGGCTACGGTTTCGCCGGCTCGGAGAGGGATCTCCCCACGTCGATTCCCGTGAAAATCAAAGATGGCGATCTGATGGCGCACACCGCGTAGATAAGAGACGAAGAGGTGGTCTCCGGCGACGACCCAGTGGATGATTACGGCGTCATCCTCCGGAACAACGTCAAACCAGTCGTGGTTTCCATCAGCGTGGAGGCGAACCTCGACGATACGTCGGTTGGGGGCATCACGATCCGTGATCGCCAAGAGTTTGTCGTCAATCAGCCTGGGGCTAAAGATGTAGTCCGCGTGTTCAATGATGATTTGGGGCGGTTCGATACTATTTAGTATCTTGAGGTAAGCCGTGGTTACCTTCGTCTCGGAGTATTTATATACGAGAAAGATCAGACTGCTACTTCCCGAAAGAAGTGAGAGGCGAAGCTTTTCATCTTCACCAGCAAAGAAGATCTCCTCGTCAGTTTCAAATGGCGTCCCTAGAGAGTGCAAGTAGGCGGCTCGGTATGTTGGGCGCGACGCGCCTTCCCTCTCATGGACGTAGTAGAAGCCGGTACTATCTGCGGTAAACCCGAACCCGCGCAAGTATCCACGGGGTAAAACGTCGGGAAGGCGCTGCCGCGTATGAATGTCGAGCAGTTCAAAAGTTCCAGTGCGTTCACCGCCTTGTTTGACTTCGTAAAGTAGAAATCGGCCATCAGGGGAAACGCGAACTGGGATAACTGCCGTATACGGGTCATTGCCTCGTTCCGCTGGGTCCAAGAGCAGTTGATCCTCGCCGCATTCTCCTTCACGGAAGAAAATGCAGTGCTGCTCTTGGTCGGCTGGCCTCTTTCGAAAAAAATACCGGGAGCCAACTTTCTGCACAGAGTCATAGTTTTCGACAGCGAGGTATTTCTCGATCTGCTTGCGTATCAAATTTCGTCCGGGAATTTCTGCTAGGTAGTTACGCGCATACTGTGTCTGTGCGTCGATCCACAAACGGGTGGCAAGCGAGTCTGGGTCTTCGAGCCAACGATAGGGATCGGTAACCGGCACGCCATGCAAAATATCAGTGACTGGTTTTGGCTCGGAAAAGGGTGGGGTGGTTACTGGCTGGGGCATAGGGGGCTCCCTTGCGCAAGGATGTGTGCCTCACGTGCCATGCGCCTCGTTAATGCACGGAAATAGCCCGCTGTCTGGGGCTTGGCGAGCCTTGCCGGGTTTCGCCAAGTGTCGTTTCCCACGGCATTGGCAAAGACGGCGACGAGAGGTGAAACAGTAAGATACCGCCAGAGTATGCTATCTGCAGCGTAGGGCTTCCAATGATTCGCATAGTGTTGTGAGAGTTCCGCGCTTCGATGGACGCTCGTCGGGCACGAACGTCGGAAATGCTCCATCAAGTATTCGAATGTCAGGAAAGGCGGACCGACCGCGGCCTCAGCCCAGTCCAGAAAAACACATGGGTCGTCGGAAACCAGGATGTTGGCGGGATTGAGGTCGAGATGATTCAGGGCGTCTGGTACGAATCCCTCAGAAAGAATGGACAATGCTTGCTTCAACGGGTGTGCGAGCGCTAAGACCTCATCGGGACCGAGGATCGGTGGTGGTGTTCGGCGTTGCTGCGTCATGAGGTCCCGCATAACACAAAGGAATTCGTGCAGAGATCCAAGAAGCGATTGTGACCTGATGTCCCGCGAGCCAACGGTCAGCAGCGCTTCGTTGTAAGCGATCGATGCTATTTGGAGTTCTGCGAGTCGGCTTACAACTTCCATCCAGACGCCAAAGTCGGAATTAGAATTCGGTGGCGTTCCTTTGGCGTGGGCCATGAGCCATGCCCTCCGGTGGGGCCAGACCGCGATGATGTGAGGAACAAAGTGGGGGAACGCACGTTCGAGCGTCGTCGAAATCGTTAATTCACGAGTGTGAGTGTCGCCGACGGCCTTGAACCACACCGGTGAGCCGCTGGTTTCGAAACGTATCAAACAGAACCCCGGACCGGCGGTCAGTTGCCGAAATCGGCCTGTGAGACGAAGGTCCAATGACTCAATTTGCTTTTGAACCCAATTAGCAATTTCGTGAAGCGAACCGCGCCTGGCAAACCTCATGCGACTCTCGTCGGTTCCGCTCGGCCTGACCGCCGACAAGATAGTGTGGATTTTGGCTAGCGTCGTTGAATCTCGAAAGGCTGTTTCGGCTAAGGCAACCAAAGGGATCCAGTGCAAGAGCGATGGCGGTGGATTCTCGGGCCGAACGCATTCCATTGCACAAAAGCTCAAGTCGGATTCAACGGGTAGGTGCGGAAAATGCGTGCACAAGCAGTAGGTCTCGATTTGCCATTGCTGCCACGCTGCATCGTTGATTTCTTCCGCGACTCTCTGCCACCGGGGAATTCCGACCGAGGGCAGCTCCCAAAACGGTCCATCCGATAGGCACAAGAGCTCCGATGCGTCGCGCCGCATAATAACGAGACAATAACGATCTAGGTCGACTTGTTGTGCTGCGTCCACAGTGTGCCCCGGCAGACTACGTAGTGCCGGTTCCTCGATGGAACTCGACCAACCTGTGTTTCTGAAGACAGTCCAGAAACTCGCGAACGTCACGCTCAACGATGTCGGAACGGATACCGAATTTGCTGCTGATTTCCTCGACTATTTTGTTTTCGGACCACCCAC
>Ga0335083_10010237_pt1 | contig 11339 bp, 8 predicted proteins | sample Lox_Sample_42_FD_206716 | JGI IMG/M metagenome (GOLD analysis project Ga0335083, IMG submission 206716) | Soil microbial communities from Loxahatchee National Wildlife Refuge, Florida, United States - Lox_Sample_4.2 | ecosystem: Environmental > Terrestrial > Soil > Wetlands | place: USA: Florida... | reverse complement strand
CTCGTTGACGAGCGTGAACGAGGGACTGCGCACGCGCGCGCCGGGCTGCAGCGCGCGCACGAGCCCCGCGACGAAGCGCGTCTTGCCGACACCCAGCTCGCCGCTCAGCACCAGCACGTCGCCGGGCTTCAGCTCGGGCGCCAGCGCGGCGCCGAGACGCTCGGTGCCTTCGGGCGAGGCGCTGTGCTTGCGCTCGGCGTTCACGAGCCGGCGCGTGGGGCGCGCGGCCTCAGCGTCATCAGCGGCAGGATCATCTCCTCGACCGACACGCCGCCGTGCTGGAAGGAGCCGCGGTACTGCCGTTCGTACTCGTGGAAGCGTGTCGGGTAGACGAAGTAGTAGTCCTCGCGCGCCAGCACGTAGTTCTTGTTCACGCCGTCGTCGGGAAGCTGGTAGTCCATCGGGTGGCGCACGATGATCGCCTGCTTGGGGTCCGTGTTGAGGTTGACCCCGTACTTGTAGCGCAGGTTGGTCGACGTGTCGCGGTTGCCGTGGACCAGCGCGGCGCGCTTGCCGAGCACGGCGCCGTGATCCGTGGTCACGACGACGACGCAATCCTGCGTCGCGAGCGCCTGGAAGATCTCGTAGAGCGGTGAATGCGTGAACCACGCCTTCATGACGGCGCGGAACGCCGCCTCGTCCGGCGCCAATTCCTGAAGAATCTCGCTCTCGCTGCGGCCGTGCGCGAGGATGTCGAGGAAGTTGAACACCATCGAGACGAGCGGCACGCTCGCGAACGAGTTGATCTGGCGCCGGACGTTGTGGGCCTCGTCGAGGTCGTAGATCTTGAGGTACTTGGGCGGCGTCGCGGGCGTCGCGCCGAGCCGCTCGAGCTGCAGGTCGAGCAACTGGCGTTCGAAGCGGTTGCGCGTGCGCTCGTCGTTCGTGTTCTCCTGCCACAGGTCCGGGTGCTTGCGGTGGAGCTCCGCGGGCAGCCGTCCGGCGAAGATCGCGTTGCGCGAATAGGGCGTCGCGGTGGGCAGGATCGAGCAGTAGTACTCGCGCTGGATCTCGAACGACTCCTCGAGCAGCGGTTCGAGCGTGAACCACTGATCCAGCCGCATGCAGTCGATCACGATGAACAGCACGCGCCGGCCCGCCACGAGGTGCGGCACGACCGCGTGGCGCACGACGTCGCTCGACAGCATCGGGCGTCCCTCGCTCTGGCCCTTCGCCGCGGCCTGCACCCAGCCGGGATAGCGCTCCTCGACGAGCCGCCCGAAGTCGATGTTGAGGCTGCGCCGGAAATCGCCGTGCGCCTGCTGCAGGCCCGCCTCGGGCGCGCCGTCCAGCCCGACGTCCCAGCGTGCGACGTTGACGGCGAGATCGACCCAGCCCGCCCAGTCGAGCCGGCGCAGGTCGAGCATCTGCCAGCGCTGCATCTCGCCGACGTAGTCGCGCGCGCGCTGCGAGTCCTGGAGCTTCTGCGCGTCGAAGACGCGCTTGCACGCGAGAAAGACCTGCGAAGGATTGACGGGCTTGATGAGGTAGTCGGTGATGCGACGCCCGATCGCCTCCTCCATGAGCGTCTCTTCCTCGCTCTTCGTGATGAGCACGACGGGCAGCGCGAGGTCGCGGGCCTTGAGCGCATCGAGCGTCTCGAGGCCGCCCAGGCCCGGCATCATCTCGTCGATGAGCAGCACGTCGAAGCGCTCGCGCTCGAGCGCCGCCAGCGCGTCCTCGCCGTTCTGCACGGCGGTGACCGCGTAGCCCTTCTGCTCGAGAAAGCGGATGTGCGGCTTGAGGAGGTCGATCTCGTCGTCGGCCCAGAGGATCCGGCGTGCGTGCTCGTTGGCCATTGGGGGCTCGATTGGGTGGGCGGGGCGCGCGCCCCGGAAGGCGAACTATAAGGTGGTCACGTGGCCGCGCAACCCGGGGGCCAGGGCCCGCGTAGTAGGCTCGTCGACCCGTGCCCGGAGGATGCCGTCATGCGCTTCACCGCCCTCGCCGCGCTGCTCGCCCTGTCGTACGCCGCCTCGCCCGCTTCCGCCCGCACCTGGCAGCAGGAGTGGACCGTTGGCGCGCACCCCAACGTCCACGTCGACACCAACGACGCCCGCATCTTCATCCACAGCGGCACACCCGGCCACGTCTCGGCCTCGGTCGATTACACCGTGACCGTGTGGGGGTTCCACACCGCCGTGCACGAACCGCTCGTCACGCTCACGCGCGACGGCGACGCGATCACAGTTTCGGCGCGCTCGCACGCGAACATTGCGGTCTTCGGCGGCGTGATCGAGCGCTTCCACATCGACCTCACCCTGCCGCCCAACTGTGACGTCGTCGCACGTGGCGCCGACGGCAGCATCGAATCCGAGCCCGTGAGCGGCACGATCGACCTGGAGACGGGCGATGGCCACATCACGGCGCACGGACTCCACGGCGACGTGCGCGTGTGGACCGGTGATGGCGGCATCGACGTCGACGGCGTCGACGGCGCGCTCGTCGCGCACACCGGCGACGGCCATCTCCACGCCTCGGGGCGCTTCGATGCGCTCGACGCGCGCTCGGGCGACGGCCGCATGGAGGTCTCGGTCGCGCGCGGATCGTCGGTCACGCGGCCGTGGTCGCTCACGACCGGCGACGGCGGCATCACGCTGCGCATCCCGCGCAACCTGAGCGCGCTGCTCGATGCGTCGGCCGAGGACGGCGAGCTCCACCTGGAGCTGCCCATCACGCTCGACGGCAAGCTGTCGCACCACGAGCTGCGCGGAGAGCTCAACGGCGGAACCACGCCGCTGCGCGTCAAATCGGGGGACGGCTCGATCACGCTGGCGCTCTCCGAGTAGCGAGATCCGCTAGGTCGGGAAGCGGATGACCATGATCGTGCCCTGGCCGGGCGCGGAGTGCCGGATGCTGATGCGCGCGGCGTGATAGTCCTCGACCACGCGCCGCACGAGCGCGAGTCCCAGCCCCCAGCCGCGACGCTTGGTCGAGTAACCCGGCTCGAACGCGCGTGTCTGCTGCTCGCGCGTCATGCCGCGGCCGTTGTCGCTCACCACGATCTCGACCTCCTCGGTCTCCGCGCGACGCTCGACCGCGACCTCGATCACGCCCGGCCGCTTGTCGAGCGCCGACATCGCGTTCGAGAGCAGGTTCTCCACCGCCCACTCGACGAGCTCACGGTTGATGTTGATGGGCGGAACCTCGTCGTAGCGCTCCCGGATCTCGATCTCCCCGCCGCTCTGTGGCAGGCGCCGGCGCGCATATTGCACCGCTTCGCGCACGAGTGGCGTCACGTCCTGGAGCTGGAGCTGCGGCGCGGAGCCGATGTGGCTGAAGCGCTGTGCGACGCGCCGCAGCCGCCCGACATCGCGCTCCATGTCGTCGAGCGTGCCCTCGAGTTCGTCGCGCGGAATGTGCACGGGCCCGCCCGGGGCCGCGCTCTCGACGTGCGCGCGCAGCAGCTCGATCCAGCCGAGCAGGCTCGAGAGCGGCGTGCCGAGCTGGTGCGCCGTCTCCTTCGCCATACCCACCCAGATGATGCGCTTCTCCGCCTGCCGGATCCCGGCGAGCCCGTAGAGCCCGAGCAGCAGCAGGATCCCGGTGGCGACCACGGTGAGGTACGGCATCCAGCGCAGGCGGTTGAGCAGCGTCGGCTCCCCGTAGTGGAGCTGGCCGATGAGCTGGCGCGTACCGGGCTGCAGCATCGGAATCGGCCGATGCAGCCGGTCGAACTCGGCGATGCGGCGGCGCAGCTGCCGCACGCGCTCGGCGTAGATCGGCGTGACGGGCAGCCCGGCGAGGAGCGTGTCGAGCGAGGCGTTCGGCACCGTGTCCTGCGGCGCGAGCACGGCATGCCACGCGCGCGGCAGCCCGGTCGTATCGGTCAGGACGATCGGAAAGTCGAGGTTCTCGATGAGCCGACCGAACACGAGCCGCAGCTGGGGATCGCGCGTCACGGGCAGCGAGGCCTGCGCGCAGAAATCCGCCAGCACCTCGGACGTCGCTGCGACCTCGCGCGAGAGCCGGCGCACGCTCTCGTGCGTGAAGAGGAACACCGCAGCGACGAGCAGGCTGCCCCCCACGAACAGCGCCGTCTTGAGGAGCTGCTTGCCCTGCAACCACCACGGTCGGGTCGGCTTTTCCATGCGTCGCGCGTCCGCCGGGTGCGTCGCGGCTGAGCACCGCGCGCGATCAGCCCCGCGGCGCCAGCACCTCGAGCCCGCCCAGGTAAGGGCGCAGGGACTTCGGGATCGCGACCGAGCCGTCGGCGCGCTGGTGGTTCTCCAGCAGCGCCGCGTAGGTGCGCGGCAGCGCCACCCCCGACGCGTTGAGCGTGTGCGGGTGCTCCGCCTTCGCGCCCGTTTCGCGCCGGAAGCGCAGTCCCATGCGCCGCGCCTGGAAGTCCTCGAAGTTCGAGCACGACGAGCACTCGAGCCAGGCCGCCGTGCCGGGCGCCCACACTTCGAAGTCGTAGCACTTGGCCGCCGCGAAGCTCATGTCGCCGCTGCAGAGCAACACGACGCGGTACGGCAGCTCGAGGGCGTCGAACACGTCGGCGACGTCGCGCGCGAGCTTCTCGTGCTCGTCGTAGCTCGTCTCGGGCGGCACGATCTTCACGAGTTCGACCTTGTCGAACTGGTGCACGCGAACCATGCCGCGCGTGTCGCGGCCCGCCGCGCCCGCCTCGCGCCGGTACGAGGCGCAGTGCGCGGTCGCGTAGATCGGCAGCGCACCCGGCTCGAGGATCTCCTCGCGCCAGATGTTCGTGACCGGCACTTCCGCCGTCGGGTTGAGGAACAGGTCGTCCTCACCGATGTGGTACATGTCGCCTTCGAGCTTGGGCAGCTGCCCCGTGCCGAACAGCGACGTCCGGCGCACCACGTGCGGGGGCGCGTACTCGCGGTAGCCGTGCTTCTCGACGTGGAAGTCGAGCATGAACGAGATGAGCGCCCGCTCGAGCCTCGCGCCTGGACCCGTGAACAGCAGGAAGCCCGCGCCCGCGATCTTGGTCGCGCGCTCGAAGTCGAGCAGCCCGAGCCGCGTCGCGAGATCCCAGTGCGGCTTCGGTTCGAAATCGAACCGCGGGACCTGGCCCACCTGGCGCACGACCTGGTTCTGCGCCGCGTCCTGTCCGGGCGGCACGCTCGGGTGCGGCAGGTTCGGGATCCACGCCGCGAGGCTCTGGCTCTCCTCTTCGAGCTGGCGGAGCTGCTCGTCGAGGTCCTTCACCCGCTCGCCCAGCACGCGCATCTCCGCGATCGGTGCGGCCGCGTCCTGACCCGACTTCTTGAGGCGTGCGATGTCGTCGCTCGCCGCGTTGCGCTTCGCCTTGAGCTGCTCGTTCTCGTGCAGCAGCGAAAGGCGCCGCTCCTCGATCTGGTAGAAGCGCGAAAGGTCGACCGACATGCCCTTCAGGGCGATGCCGGCTTCGACCTTGTCGCGATGGTTACGCAGGAATTTGAGGTCGAGCATGGGCTCCCGCTCGGAAATCCCGGCGCGGGAGGCGGCGCGCCGGGGATGGCAACGAGCGTCGAGAGAAAACCCGAAAGGCCGCGGGCGCGCAAGCCGCACGGGCGCCGAGTGCGCCTCGCGCGGCCGCGGACGTCGCGGATGCCCGCGACGCGACGCGTCGCTCACTCGTGCGCGGCGGAAGAATCCGGCGCGCGACCCAGCAGCGCTCGCGCGTGCGAGTAGGCCTCGCGCGATTCCTCGCCGCGCCCGAGCTTGGAGAGCGCCATGCCCAGCCCGTACCACGCCGCGGGATCCCGCGGCACGACGGCGGCCGCGCTCGCATAGCGCTTCGCAGCGCCCTCGAAGTCACCGCCGCGATAGGCCGCGTTGCCCGAATCGATGAGCGCCTGCGAGCGGAGCGTCGAGTCCGGGGCGTGCGCGGCGGCGGCGGGCGCGTGTGGGCTCGAGCAGCCGGCGAGCGCGCACGCGACGAGCGCCCCCCAGGCGACACGCCCGCGCGTGGCCGCGGCGCCCCGGGCCACGCCGCGACTCACTTCTTCTTGGGCTGCTTCGCCTTCGGGTTCGCCTTCTTGCGCACGCGGGCGGCGGCGTTGCGCGTGCGACGCTCCGTCTTCTTGCGCGGCTTGGCGCGGAGCTTCTTGCCCGCGGGCTTCGCGGACCCGCCCTCGCCCGTCGGCTTGCTCGGCCGCGCGGCGACGATGCCGTGCTTGCGCAGCAGCGAGGCCACCTGCGTCGACGGCTGCGCGCCCTGGGCGATCCAGCCCTTGACCTTCTCGGCGTCGAACTTGAACTCGTAAGGCTTCGCGAGCGGATCGTAGTACCCGAGGATCTCGACGAAACGCCCGTCGCGCTGCCGGCGCGAGTCCGCGACGACGACACGGTAGAAGGGCCGCTTCTTCGCGCCGGCCCGCATCATGCGAATGACGACCGCCATGCTGTGCTGCCTCCCGATGGATTCCAGGCGGTCCGGGCGTGCCGGGGCCGCCGATGGGTCGAAGCGATGGTGACGGGCGGGTCCGCGATCGACGTGGCGCACTTCACACCGGGGAAGGCACCCGCGGTCCCACAAAGGCGGGGCATTGTGCCGGGAATCGCGCGGGGAAGCAAATGCGCGCGGCCCGCGGGCCGCGGGGCTACCGCCGCCTGCCCCGCAGTCCGGCGAGCCCGCGCGGCCCCTTCTTGAGCGCGCGCATGACCGTGCGGGCCTGCTCGTAGTCGCGCAGCAGCCGGTTCACCTCGGGGACGTCGGTTCCGCTCCCCGCCGCGATCCGGCGCCGGCGGCTGCCGTCGATGAGGCGCGCGTTGCGCCGCTCGCGCAGCGTCATGCTGAGCAGGATCGCTTCGTAGCGTTTGAACTTGTCCTGCTGCGGCCCGAGTTGCGCCGCCGCGTTCTTCGGCATGCCCGGGATCATCTTCATCACGTCCTCGAGCGGCCCGAGCTTGCGCACCGAGCGGAGCTGGTCGAGGAAGTCCTCGAGCGTGAACTCGGCCTTGCGCATGCGCTCGGCGAGGCGCATCGCCTCCTGCTCGGAGACGGCGGTGCGCGCGCGCTCGACGAGCCCGATCACGTCGCCCATGCCGAGGATGCGTGATGCGACGCGCGTCGCGTCGAACGCCTCGAGGCCGTCGAGCTTCTCGCCGACGCCCAGGAAGAGGATCGGCTTGCCGGTGACGCTCCTGAGGCTGAGCGCCGCGCCGCCGCGCGCGTCGCCGTCCATCTTGGTGAGCACGAGACCGTCGACGCCGACGCGCTCGGCAAACGTCTGCCCGACGCTCACCGATTCCTGCCCGATCATCCCGTCCACGACGAGGATCACCTGGTGTGCGCGCACGGTGCGCTTGAGCGTCTCGAGCTCCGTCATGAGCTCGTCGTCGACGTGGAGCCGGCCCGCCGTATCGAGCACGAGGAAGTCGAAGCCGCGACGGCGTGCCTCGTCGAGCGCGCCCGCCGCGATCGCGACCGGCGCGGTGCCGTCGGGCGCGCGCCAGAAGCCCGCGCCAGCCTGCGCGGCGACGCGCTCGAGCTGGTCGATCGCCGCGGGACGGTAGACGTCCGCGCTCGCGAGCAGCGTGCGCTTGCTGCGGGCCTTGAGCCACAGCGCCAGCTTGCCCGCGAACGTCGTCTTGCCCGAGCCCTGCAGCCCGGCGAGCAGCACGACCGTCGGCACGAACGGCGCGCCCGCGAGCGTCACGGGCGTGCCGCCGAGCAGCTGCACGAGCTCGTCGCGGACGATGCCGACCACCTGCTGGCCCGGCCGCAGGTTCTGGAGCACGTCCTCGCCCACGGCGCGCGCCTCGACCTTGGCGACGAAGTCGCGCGCGACCGCGACCGGCACGTCGGCTTCGAGGAGCGCACGACGCACGTCGCGCATCGCGTCGCGGATGTTGTCGGGCGTGAGCCGCCCCTGCCCGGTCAGGTTGCGGACGATGCCCTGCAGGCGCTCGGTCAGCGATTCGAACATTCGGGGGCTCCCGAAGCGGTGTGCGCGAAAGCGGCGAGCGAGCGTAGCACAACGGCCCGCGCGTTCAGCGCGCGGCAAGCCCCGCCGAAAGGCGCGCCAGGCCCGCGCGCGCCTGCGCCAGCATCGGCTGGTAGGCCGGCGCGCAACCGACGCGCATCTCGACCGCGCGGCGGTAGAACTCCGCGGCGTGGGCCCGGTCGCCCTTCTGCTCGAGGATCTGCGCGCGTCGCAGGTAGGACTCGGGTGCGTACATTGCGTCCCATTCGAGCGGGCGCCCCGTGCCCTCGAACCAGCCCAGCGCTTCGTCGGCACGCCCCAGCGAGTAGAGCAGCTCGGCCCGCAGGTAGCGCTCGTGCAAGAACGCGCGCAGGCCCCAGCGATTGCCGGGACGGCTCGGAATCGGCGCGCGCTCGAGCTCCGCGAGCGCCTGGGCGGGCTGGCCGCACTGCCACGCCAGCATGGCGCGCGCGGCGAGAGCGTAGTAGGCCGCCCGGCTCGTCACGTCGCGCGCACCGCGGAACCGGTCCAGCTGTGCGGCGTACTCCGCGGTCGCCGCGCGATCGCCCATGCGCGCACTCAGCAGCGCGAGCAGGTAGAGCCGCGCGAGCGGCAGCGGCCCCTCCACCACCCAGAACGCCGAAGTGGTGTCCGCGTACGCGGCCGAAAGCGGCGGCTCGGGCCATGACCGGACGATCGAGCGCAGCGAGTCGAGGGTCCGGCGCGGGGTCGGCGCGGTCAGGCAACAGGCGATGAGTGCGCCGTAGGCGGAGCCCGGCAGCGGCAACAATGCCCCGGCGGCGCGCATCTCAACGAGCGCCGAATCCGGCTTGCCGAGCTGTTGAAGGGTCATGGCCTGCGCGATCCTCGCCTTCGCACGCTGCTCGACGGGATACGACTGAGACTTCACCCCGCTGAGGAGCTCCAGCAGTATCTGCGGCGCGACACAGAGCGTCATCGCGAGGTCGACAACCAGGCCAGGACCCGCCCGTGCCAGCTCGCGCTGAAGGGATCGGGTCGTCGTCGAGTCCGAGCGCCACGTTGCGAGCAGGAAGCGGGGCACGAGCGAGTCGGCGGGCGCCCCGACCTCGAGCGAACGCGTGAGCAGCGATTCGGCCGGGGCCATGTCGCCGTCCATGTACTTCTCGCGAGCGAGCAACCACCACGTGTGCGCATTGCTCGGATCGAGCTCGACCACGCGCTGCATCGCGCCCTCGGCCTCCGCCGGCGATCGCCCGCGCAGCGCGCTGTAGCTCCAGAGCTCTTCCGCGAGGAGCTGCCAGGAGTCGAGCTCGTCCGGCCGCTCCGCCGTCGCGCGGCGCAGCAGCGCCTCGCTCGCGTCGAAGTCGCCGTGAAGCACGGCGCGCAGGCCCTCGAGCACGGTGCGCTCGTGTTCGGGCAGCGCTTCCCCCAACCCGGCGGCACGATCGGCGCTCGCGCTCGCAGCGTCGAAGTCGCCGCGCCCCCACTGCGCGTTGCAGAGGCCGTACCACGCGAGCGCGAATGAAGTGTCGGCCGCGACTGCGCGGGCGTAAGCGTCCTCGCTCGCCACGTTGTCGCCGTGATCCCATGCCGCCAACCCTTGAAGGTAGGCCTTGAGTGCCGGCAGCGATCGCGTCGTGAGCGCCTCGCGATAGCTCAGGTTGGGGCGCAGTACTCCCGTGAGCACGACGAGCAGGTTGCGTGCGAGCGACGTCTCGATGCTGTCGACGCCGGAGGCCGGGCCATCCGCCGCGGCGTGCACGAGCGCTAGGCTGTCCCTGTTCGTGTCGTAGATCGACGCCTCGATCCGGATCGTGCCGCGCGTCGCGGTCACATCACCCATCACGACGAGCCCGGCGCCGAGACGGCGCGCCAGACGGCGCGCATCGGCCGGCGAGGTGGGGGCCGCGTGGCCTCCGGAAAGCGCCGCCAGCACGGCCGGCGCCTCGACGTCGTGCAGGTCGCCAGCCCCGTCCAGCGCGCTGCCCAGGATGCCCACCATGGCGTCGCCCAGGTACCCGAAACCGGCATCGCCGCGCACGGTGAAGGGCATGACGGCGATCGAGCGCGCGACGCCGGGGCCGCCCGACGCCGTGCGTTGCGGCACGCCCTCCCTCCACGTCCGCCACGCCCACGCTCCCGCGATCGCCACCGCGACCACGCCCGCGAGCGCGAGCCACCGCCACGTCCGCGCGGAGCCCGACGCGGGACGCGGCGTGGCCGGGATGGGCAGCGCGGGCTGGCTCTGCAGGGCTTCCAGCGCTGCCCGCACCTCGCCGGCGCGCAAGTAGCGCCGGCTGGGCACCTTCTCGAGGCAGCGCGCGATCACCTGCTTGAGCGCCGCCGGCACGGCATCGGGCAGCGGAGCGGGCGGCGCGTGCAGGATCGAACCGCCAAGCTGGTACATCGTCTGCCCCTTGAACGGCAGCGCGCCCGAGGCCATCTCGAAGAGCATGACGCCCAACGCCCAGATGTCGCTCCCCTCACTCGCCTCGCTGCCCTGGAGCAGCTCGGGCGCCAGGTATTGCGGCGTACCCGCGATCGCGCCCTCATGCGTGAGCGACAGCGACGGCGACGTGAGCGTGCTCGCCGTCTCGGACGGCAGCCGCCGCGAGAGCCCGAAGTCGAGCACTTTGATGCGGCCATCGCCGGTGAGCATGACGTTGAGCGACTTGAGATCGCGATGCACGAGATGTCGCTGGTGCGCGTGCTCGAGCGCTTCGGCGATCTGGATCCCGTAGCGGATCACGGCGGACGGCGGAAACCCGGTCGGCCCCACGCTCTCGGCCAGCGAACGGCCCGCGACCAGCTCCATGGCGACGTAGATCTGCCCGGAGTCCTCGCCCACCTCGTGGATCGTGCACACGCTGGGGTGATTGAGCTGCGACGCGTGGCGGGCCTCTCGCAGCAGCCGTTCGCGCGCCACCGCGTCGGTCGCGGCGGACGGGGGCAGCACCTTGAGCGCAACCTCACGGCCGAGGCGCAGATCGAGCGCGCGATAGACGACGCCCATGCCGCCCGCGCCAATCCGCTCCAGCAGCCGGTAATGCCCGAGGGTCCCGCCGATCATTCGCCCCTCCCGCGCCCAGTGCCGCGCCGTTCGCCCGGAAGGCCCCGCCGTCCTGCGCCGCTACGCCCCCACCGCCGTGCGCAGCGCCTCGAGCGCGCGAATCGGCTGGGGCGCGTGGAAGATCGCGTGGCCCGCAACGAACACGTCCGCGCCCGCGGCGCGCGCGGCGCCGATCGTGTCGTGGTGGATGCCGCCGTCGACCTCGATCGCGAACGCGAGCCCGAGCCGGTCGCGATCGGCCGCCGCGGCACGCACCTTCTCGAGCATCGCGGGCATGAACTCCTGGCCGCCGAAGCCCGGCTCCACCGTCATGACGAGCAGCTGGTCGAGCTCGGGCAGCAGCGGTGCGGCCGCCGCGTAGGACGTGCCCGGCTTGATCGCGAGCCCGGCACTCGCGCCGGTGGCGCGGA
>Ga0335083_10010236_pt1 | contig 11340 bp, 19 predicted proteins | sample Lox_Sample_42_FD_206716 | JGI IMG/M metagenome (GOLD analysis project Ga0335083, IMG submission 206716) | Soil microbial communities from Loxahatchee National Wildlife Refuge, Florida, United States - Lox_Sample_4.2 | ecosystem: Environmental > Terrestrial > Soil > Wetlands | place: USA... | reverse complement strand
TGGTTCCATACGATCTACCCCGACGCGAAGATCTGCATCGTCGGGCGTTTCGACAAGCCGATGACCGGCACGTTCACCGGCTCGCTCATGGGGCAGATCGTCGCTCGCGAGACCAAGCGCGATGCGTTCAGCGGCGTGATCCGGTTCTTGGACCTGCGCACGGGCGAGTTTCTGGCGAGCACCAGCATGGACACCCAACGCATCGGGCCCGTGCCTCATGGCGACATGGCATCGTTCGTCGGTGCGTCGCCGGCTCGCGCGCTGCGCGTTCAGAAATTCGTGCTCGATCGCTTCGCGAGCCACTGGTCCGTCGTCGACATCCGCGTCGGCGACCGCTCGCAGCTGATGCCCGGCGGCGACGAGATCCCGGGCGACATGTTCGCGCCGGGCATGGTCGACACGCGCATCAGTCTCGATTCGCTGTCGGCGGGCCAGGAATTCCAGCTGAAGCTGCGCAATCGCTCGCCTCGGCTCGCAGGTGAGCGGTTCTTCGGCGCGACCTGCTACTGCGATGTCGCACCCGAGGTCGACATGCCACGCGGCGTGCTGCTCTGATTTTCATCCGTAGCAAAGGGCCATCGATGTCAGACGGCTGTGCGAATGATCGGGATACGTTCATGGCAAAGCTCATCGAAGAAGACGTCGAAGCCTGGGCCCGGCTCCAGGGCCTGCTCGCGATGCTCGCATTACCGCCGATGCGCGAAGACGACGGCGTGGTCCGGCGCATCCTCGTGGAGATCGAGGTATCGCCGAACAAGTGGGTGCCGATCGAAGGCGTGACCATCGAGCCGCACCGGCTGATCTTCCACTACGGCACAAATGGAACTAGGGTGCAGTATCCCTACGCACGCGAGGATGGGATTCCCAGGTGGCGAACGCCGCGCGCCAAGCGCCCCACGCACGGCTATCTCGAGGGCTAGGACGTCCGCTCATGAGCGCGTGCGCGAAGTGCGGATACGATCCCGCCGCGAAGGTCGGCGCGGCGTACGTGTTCCGGATCGATCGCGATCCACCGTCGCTCAACGAGCGGCTCCACAACGCCGGGGATCGACGATGGGCCTACGCCAAGCAGCGCAACGAATGGCTGCAGTGGTTCATGGTCGCACGCGCAAACCATGGGATCACGCTCGCCAGTGGCCGGCGGCGGGTGACGCTCACCCGGTTGTACGGCGGGCGCCAGCAGGAGCGCGATCGCGATAACCTGGTCGGCGGCATGAAGGTCATCGTCGATGCCATGGTGCACGCGCTGCTCCTGCATGACGACTCGCCCCAATGGGCGGAGATCCACTACGCGCAGGAGCGCGGCGCTGCGCGCGGGCTGCGCGTGCAGATCGAAGACCTTACATGACGCCGCCTGCTACCACCGATCCGGTCGCCAGGCGCCGCGAGCGCGCGATCTCCGCCGCGGTGATGGCGTTCCGCGCGCTCGATGGGGCGGCCCGCGTCGAATTCTTTCGGCGCCTGGCAGATGATGTTCGCGCGGGTAACCCGATCCTGCCCGTGATCACGCCACCCGCGCCCGCGCCGCCTGCCCCGGCGCTCGCCGAGATGAGCAAGGGCAGGCCATACGCCATCTACACGCTCGAGCACTTCCAGCGCGTCATGGTGCTGCGCGCCAAGGGCATCTCGCAGATCGAGATCGCCAAGCAGACCGGCATTCACGAGAGCGCGGTCAAGCGCATGTGCACGCGCCGGCCGCCGTTCGACCGGATGGCGCTGCCGCCGTCGGTGCTACCTGCGGCACCCGCCGCGCCCAAGCCGCCCGCCAAGGTCGCCCCAGCCCCCAAGAGCGCGCCGCCGCCGGAGCGTCCCCGGCGTGCGTCCACGCCGCCGCCGGAGCGTCCCCGGCGTGCGTCCACGCCGCCGCCGGAGCGTCCCCGGCGTGCGTCCACGCCGCCGCCGGCGCCGGTCGCCAAGCGCGCCGCGGGCCGCGCGCGCAGCCCCAAGGCCCACGCCAGGGCCCGGGGCGATCTGGTGCTGTCCGACAGCGAAGACTCCTCCCAGACCTACCTTCGGCGGATCGGCGGCCATCGCCTGCTCACCGGCGACGAGGAGCGCGCGCTCGCGGCCGAGCTCGAGGACGTCGAGCTCCAGTGCTGGCGGGCGCTTCTGGGAGGCCCTGGCCGCGAAATCGCGCGCCAGGTGATCCGCGAGCTGCGGGCCGACGAGGTCGATGGCGACCAGGACGTGCCGCGCAAGGCATGCATGGACCTCGAGACCGCGGTCGGCACAGATCTCGAGAAGGCGGCGCGGACGATCCGCCGGCACGACGTGTTCCGCAAGTACATCGAGGCCGCGCTGGGCCGCGTGAGCGCCAAGGTGGCCGCCCGCGTGCGGCCGCTGGCCCAGCGGGCGATCGCGATCCGCAACACCTTCATCACCTGCAACCTGAAGCTCGTGGTGAAGATCGTCGGCACGTACCGCTACACGTTCCCGTCGATCTCGATGATCGACCTGATCCAAGAGGGCAACCTGGGCCTGATTCGCGCCGTGCCGCAGTTCGACCATCGCCGGGGCCTTCGGTTCTCGACGTTCGCGACCTACTGGATCCGCCATGCGATCGGCCGCGCGGTGGTCGACAAGGCCAACACCGTGCGCATCCCGGCGCACATGTTCGAGGTCGCGTCCCGGGTTCGAAAGCACTACGCCGAGCTCTTTCGGCTCCATGAGCGGCCACCTACCGAAGACGAGCTCGCCACGGCCACGCAGGTCCACGTCCGCAAGGTGCGAAAGCTCCTGGCGCTCGTGCCGCACATCGTGTTCGGGGGCACGCCGACCGAATCGCTGGACGAGCCGCTCGAGCGGCGCGGCAGCAGCAGCACGGGTGGCGAGGGCGAAGAGCCGAAGATCGGCCGTTTCCTGGATCCGAGCCGGGATGCGACCACGCACGCCGACGAGCTCGCCGATCGCGAGCTAGGCGCGCACCTGGAGCGCTACATCGCCAAGTTGCCCGCGCACATGGCCGAGATCATCCGCCACCGGTTCGGGATCGGCGACGTCACCGAGCTCACGCTCAAGGAGCTCGGCGATAGCAGCGATCTCTCTCGCGAGCGCATCCGCCAATTGCAGACCGCCGCGCTCACGCGCCTGCGCAACATGATGATCGCGGACGGGGTCGACGCCGAAGTGCTCCAGATGACGCCACCGGCGGAGGCCCTGGACGCGCCCGCGCCGGCGCCGCGCGAGCTCGCCGCTGCGGCGGCCGCAAGCTAGCCCAGCGACTAGCCCTCGATGTCGTCGATGTCCACGTCGACAATGCGCGGCGTGTCGTCGTCTTCGGTGGCCGACCACTCGATCTCGATATCGTCGCGGACCACCTCGGGCAGCTGATCTCGGATCTCGACCTGGGCGACGTCGACGCCCAGCATCGTGCGCGCGTGGGTCCATGCCTTGGTCGGATCCGCGTAGCCGGCGATCGGCCCGCTCTGGGCAGACCAGAGCACGTGCAAGATCTTGGGCACCGGCGAAGCGTACGTGGTTGACGGATTGGATGCGAATTTGTTATGCGCAGATGGATGCTGTTGTGGCTCATCGTGGCCTTCGGGCTCTTCCGTGAAGGATGCCCGCTGATCGGCACGCTCGTGCTGATCGTGGTCATGCTGGGCGTGGAAGCCGCACGGTGGTCCATGCGCCCGGCCGGCCGCCGGCTGCGCGTGATCCGCAAGCTGAATCGACAGCGAGTTTGCTCCCCCTGACAACGAAAGCGTGGCACCCGTGGCATCCAACAAGCTGACACTGACGCCGATCATGATCCCGTGCCGATACTGCCTCGCGTGTCCTGGCACTAAGTGCGCTAACCGAGAGCGAACCATGTGCGCGACACGCGAGAACGATACCGAAGCCATGATCAGCATGGTCGTGCCGCAGCGCCGAGCGAAAGCACGAAGGGTCCAGCGATACCGATGACGTTCATGATGCAGATCGACCACGCGGCCGCCCGGCCGCTCGAGCAGCTCGCGCGCGACTACTTCCAGCTGCGCACCGGGCCCACGCGCGATTTCTGCCGCCGCGTGACCGGCATGACCGAGAGCGATCAGGTGATCGCGCGTCGGCTGGGCGTCGCGATCTCCACCGTGCAGCGCTGGCGCGCCGCGGGCCGACCATCGTGACCATGGCAGCCGACATCGTCTGGCGAGCCATGTGCCGCGCGCCCCGCGAAGACGAGGGCGGTATCGGCTACATCCGCAGCGCCGTCGAGCAGACGCGCGACCGGTTCTTTGTGCACGACGAATCGCTCGGTCAGGTCGATGTCCTGGTCGGCTTTCTCGATCAGATCGGCTACAGCGCCCGCAGCGCAACCCAGGTGGCGCTCTCCCTCGAGCAGAGCTCGGTGTTCTACGCGCTCACCGCGTATGGTGACCGCTGGCGCGCGGCGCGGAAGGCCGCATGAGCGACGACTACCTGCGCGCCGAGAGCCACGTCAAGCGCGCGCTCGCGGTGCCGTGCCCGGTGTGCGCCAGCCGGCCAGGCGAGGCGTGCCGCATCGTGAAGAGCCTGCCGGATGAATTCGGCCGGCGGACGCCGATCGCCGAGGTTCACTACCAGCGCGAGTCGGTCGCGTACCATCGCAGCAAGGCGTCGTGATCGACGAGACCTTCGGATCGGAGCTCATGCTGCGTTTCGCCCAAACGCGCGCGCTCATGAACGGATCCGCCGCTCATGCGGAGCCGTCCGATCAAGTGTGCCGCTACTGCGGAAAGCCTTGGCAACGGTGGCCAGGCTCGAAGATCGACGGCCATGCGAAATGCTACGTCGATCCCATGTTCAGGCGCTGGCTCGTCGATGCGACGGCACGATCGAGCGTCACCTATCGCGAGATCGCCGACCTACTTGGCACCACGATCTCGATCGTGCGCGCTTGGTGTGCGCCAAGAAGCCCTGTCTGCTAACGGCGGCAGGGCTCGCGTCGCTGACTTCAGGTCCCGGAGTGCGGGATCGCCAGGATGTACTTCATGTGCTTCTTGAGATCGCGCGAAGCCCAGGCGGTCACCGCACGGCCATCGCCCTTGCTCGTGTTGGGGTAATCGAGCACGTGCGTGGTCGTACGCTCGGTCTTGGGGTTGTACACGTACATGTTCCACTTCATGGCCGTTCTCCTTGCCCTTGCTGACAGCGTACCGGATCAGCCGTACAGCCGCGAGCCCGAGCCGGTGGCACCAGCGACCGGATCGACGGCCGTGATGTCGTAGAGGTTCGAGCCATCGCCGAACGTCGCCCAATCGGTGGGCGCGAGCGCGCCCACGGCGATCTGCGCGCTGGTGCCGTTGAGCGGCGACGACGCGCCGATCGTGGCCGCGTTGACGTTCACCTTGATGCCGTCGGACACCTGGATGCCGTAGTTGGCGTTGGCCGCGCCGGACGAGCCGACGATGCCGGTCCCGACGCCCAGGTTCAGAAAGCCCGAGCCCTGCGCGCAGGTGACGCCGTTGCCCGCGCACGCGTAGATGTCGCATGCGGTGATGAAGCCGTACGAGCCATGGAAGATCACGCCATCACCATCGCCGTTGCGGATGAGCGTGTTGGAGATCGCGAACACGCCCAGCGCGAGCGGGCTCTCGGTGTTGAGCTCGAGCGTGGCCTCGATCGGATCGCAGCCGTCGAACACGCACGCGGAGATGTCGAGCGAGGTCGACGCGGGCGACGCCACGAACGCGGCATCGGTGCAGGTGTCCATGAAGCACGAGTTGAGGTACAGGCCCGACGACGCCAGAAACGGCGATCCGTAGACCCAGCTTCGGACCAAGCGGGTGTACTCCGAGTTCACGGTCACGATCTGCGGCGTGCCGAGCTCGCACAGCTGCGCGATGCACATCGAGTTGCCGCCGACGCTAAGGCCCGGGACGCCGCTATCCGAATCGCCGATGATGCGGATCCCGTTGAACGCGATCGAATCGCAGTTGTACGCCTGGATCACCGCCTCTGAGTTGTCCAGATCCGCGCTCAAGGTCGCGGACGGCTGGACGATCGTGAACGGCGTGGGCGGCACGGTCGTGGTCGTCAGGTAGAGGTGCGTCGTGTCGCTCTCGTAGATCACGCAGTTGTCGTTGGCGTTGCCGGTCAAGATCTGCTTGCCCTTGAGGGCGTTGCTACCCCACGACGCGCGCGCGGCGCCGATCGTCACCTTGATGAGCTTGGTGATCGGATCGACGGTCGTGCTCGCGATGTCGGCCGCGGCGACGGTGGCATCGGTGGGCGGCGACAAGGGCACGAGCTCGGGCGTGGCCTGGATGTTGACCGCGGCCTTGACCTTCCACGTCGTGTCGCCGGCGTCGTAGACAAACGCGGATTTCCAGGGTGGCAAGGTGTAGTTGTCGGGCAACGTCTCGGTGATGCCGGTGATGTCGATGACGTAGATGGTCCCGGCCGGCACGACGGTCGGCACCTTGGTCACGGCGTACTGGAACGTCGCGTAGGGGTTCTCGGCCGAGCCATCGCCGGTCTCGTCGCTACCCAGCGGGGAGGCGTGCACCACGACGGTCTGCGCCACGAACGGCGCGCTGTCGGTGTTGACCCGGATCGGGAACTTCTGAGATCCGTTGCCCAGGATCGTGTCGTTGTCGGTGTTGACGAGAACCAGGACATCGACGGGCGCGCCGCCGCGGATCTTCGAGAAGTCGGTCATGGGAGCTCCAATAGATCGTGAGGTAGATGGCTGGGCGCATCCTACCCCCGGTCCCACTCCGGATCCCAGAAAACCGGCGCCTAGGGCTTGAAAGGCGTGCCCTTGGGGGTGCGACGAGGCGGCGCAGGCGGGGCCGGCGGCGCGGCGTCCTCGTCGATGCCGGCAAGCTCGGCGGCCGCCAGGCCGATCACCATGCGGGTCTGAGAGTCGGCGAGTTCATCGCCGTGCGTGGAATCGATGACAGTGAGGGTCTTCATGGCAGGGTCCTTTCAGGTGGTGGTCATCGCGATCGCCGCGAGGGTGGCAAGAACTGCGAGCGTCCACGCGAGCGACATCCACGCGGATGTCGCCGTGCGCGCGCGTGCGGCGCACTCGAGCGCGGCGAGCTCGGGGAGCGAGCAGTCGGGCAAGGGCGCAAGCATCATGGGCGTCTCCTTCGTAGCGCCAAAGGAACGGTCAACCACGCGAACGTGCGGCCGCGGGCCTGCGCGGAGCGCGCGAGCAACCGGAACGCGCGCGATTGGCTCGGGATGTCGGATAGGTCTCTCATCACGCGGCCTTCCTGGGCAGCGGCAGCGCGACGCCCATGTGCCGGTAGCCGGCGTGGGTGCCGATGCGGCCGCGCGCGGTGCGCTCGACCAGCCCGGCGTGCAAGAGGTAGGGCTCGATGGTCTGCTCGATGGTGTCGCGACGTTCGGCCAAAAGCTGGGCGATCGCATGGGCACCCAGCGGGCCGCGGTGACAGACGAGCTCGAGGTACGCGCGGTCCATCGTGGTCAGGCCGGCAAGGTCGACGCCGAGCTCTTCGAGCGCGGCGGCGGCGAGCTCGCGAGTGATGACGAGGTCCGTGGCGATGGCATCGGCGAAGTCGCGGACGCGGCGCAAAAGGCGGTTGGCGATGCGCGGCGTGCCGCGCGCGCGGCGCGCGATCTCCGCGGCGCCGAGCTCATCGATCGCGATGCCCAGCGCGGCCGCGGACCTCTGCACGATGGCCAGCATGTCGGCGGCCTCGTAGTGGCGCAACTGCCAGCAGAACCCGAAGCGGTCCATGAGCGGCGCCGCCAGCATGCCCGGGTGCGTCGTGGCGCCCAGGAGCGTGAAGCGCGGCAGCTGGATCGCGAGGGCCTGCTTGCCGACCACCAGGTCGAGCCGGAAGTCCTCCATCGCCGAGTAGAGCAGCTCCTGTGCGGGCACGGGCAGGCGATGGATCTCGTCGATGAAGAGCACGTCACCGGGCTGGATCGCGGTCAAGATCGACGCGAGCTCGCCCTTGTGCGTAATCGCCGGGCCCGAGGTGATGCGCAGCTTGGCACCCATCTCGGCGGCGATCACCTGCGCGAGCGAGGTCTTGCCCAGGCCCGCCGGGCCGGCGATCAGGAAGTGATCGAGCGGCCGGTTCGCGCGGCGCGCGGCCGCGACGGACCGGCGCAGGTTCTCGATGATGGGCGCCTGGCCGATGTAGTCGGCGAACGAGCGCGGGCGAAGCGCCGTGTCGTGGTCGATAGTAGGCATGGTTAGTTGTCCTTATTGGCAAGTTGCATTGCGCTTGGGTATTCGCCGATCTGCAGCGTCATTGGCCAATCTGCGCCAGACTTGAGTGCTTCAGACCTCGCCGATGCCCATTTTCGAAACTCGGCGTAGTGCCCAGGTCTCATCTCTCGATAGCGAACGTGAAGCTCCAGCGCCTCGTCGTAAGACATCGGCCCTTCGCAACGCTTCATGAACGCCTCTAACGGCTCATTGTGAAGCCAGTCTGTAGTGGCCGGGCTAATGCGGGTAACTGTCGTCACCACGTCGCCGGTGATTCCAATTTCGAACCTGACATCGCAGCCACACAGATTTCCGGTTCCGAACTGCACGAATGCGGGACACCTACGGCACGTGCAGTAGATTTCCGCCGTGTTTCCGTCTGGGCTTGGTGTTCCGAAATGGCCTTGGGCGTATTTCAATCGGCCATTCTCGATGAGCACAGCGCCCATGGCGCAGCCGAAGTCCTTGCTCTGGAATGGCTCGGAACTGAGATCGTGACCTTCGGAGCAGACAAAGCGAGGATCCGCGACCGTGATGTCATCATACAGCCCCATGATTATCCTTCCTTCTTGTCGAGCTTGAGCTCGGCCAGGATCTCGCGCGCGAGCGCGATGGATTCTTGAGCGATCAGCTGGCGCGCCCTCGTCGACACTGGATCCGTGACCCCGAGCCCAATGAACCCGGTGGCAATGTGGCTGGCCATGACGAGCAGCGTGACGCGGTTTCTGTCCGTGACGTCGTGGATCGTGTCCTCGAGGCTCTTGATCTTGACGCGCAGCTCGGTGTTCTCGGTGTTCAGGCGCGACGCAAGCTCGGTGTTGGCGCTCGCGCTACTCTTCGCGCGCGTGAGCTCTTCGTTGCAACGGTAGAGATCGAGCTGGAGCTTCATCGCGGTCTTGACCGCTTTGTCGCGCTGGAGCTTGAGCTCACCGATGGTCTCCGCTTCATCGTCTGGGGTCGACATGACTACGAGACCTCCGCGCTGTGCACCGACGCGCCGGCGCGGACCAGCGCCGCGCGGACCCAGCGCTCCGTTGTGGTGCGCTCTTCAGCCGCGCAGCCATCGACGGCATCTTCTGCGTACCGGCGGTTGTAGCCGAGCTCGCGCAGCGTGCGGATCACCAGATCGCGGCGCTCGGCGACCTTGCCATCGTCCGCAGCCGGCGGGATGCGCATCGGCGCCGACCCGCGTGCGGCCGCGCGGCGCGGCTGGGCTTGTGCGGCGGGCTCGCTGTCGGCGCGCGGCGCGCGCTCGCGGATGAGGCGCAGCCCGCGGATGCGATCGGCGAGCGCGGCGGATAGGACGCCCAGCATGACCAGGCCGGCGCCGAATAGCATGTGCAACGTATCATTCATGGTGTGCTCCTAGTGCTTTTCGCGCGCCAACGCGCGACGGGTAGTAACCGGCGGATCTGGCTGAGTGGGTACGCGTGTACCCGTGTTTCGCCGGTTACAAGACAGGTCGCAGGATTCACGGTCCTGCGATCTACCGGCGATGATCAGTGGCTGTCCGACTCGAGCCAGCGCTTGAGCGTCAGCGAGTTGACGCCGAGCTGGCAGAGCCTCAGGCAATCGCGTGCCGCGGCGACGTCGCCGGCGTCGAGCTCGTCCGCTGCCCGGTTGAGCCATGCAGCAGCCGCGCGCATCAGCTCCTGGATCGTCATGGTGGGCGGGATCGTCACTTGGTCACGTCCAGGAGCTTGCGGGCCGCTTCATGAAACTCTTCACACGCGGTGCCTTCGACGTCGACCGCGTTGATCAGCGCCTGCTCGGCGGCCTCGCGCTCGCGGTTGAGCCCTTCGGTGATGCGACCGTGCTCGGCCAGCGCGGCGGTGACGGCGTTCTTGAGCCGGTTCGTCTCGGCCGCGCAGTCGTCAGCCATGCGATCCGCGCGCGCCCAGCGCAGCGCCGTGGACTCGAGGCGGTTGAGTGCAGCGACCCGCGCCGCCGGCTGAAAATCCGTCCAGTGCCTCCGTTGGAAGGTTACCCATGCCTCCACTTCTGGCTCCTCCACGATCTTGACATGGCTCTCGTACTCGAATGGTGCGATCTCTTCCTTGTACGGATCGAACGGCACGAACGGCGCGATATTTTCGCTTCGGATCTCGATCGAGCATGAATGCTCGGCTTTGAACGCGCGCAAGATGATGAGCATGTTCTGCGCGACCGTTACCGGATGATTGCTGTTTACCGCAGCCAGCTGGTGCGCATGGATATCTGCGACCATGGTGCCGTGCCGGCTCTTGCTCTTGCATGCGAGAGCTCGCTCAAGCTCGAGCCACACGGCGATGACGTTGTCGACGGTCATCTCGGTCATGCGCCGGACGTTTTCCATTACGCTCGTGTATCGCGAGTTAGTCATGTCGATTCCTTGGCAGTAGGTGTCATCGGCGGCCCCGTCCCCATCGCTGCAGTGCGGCGACCACGCGCGCATGTGCCGTCGCGGCCGCGCACGTACTGCAGCAAGCCGTGGCGACGACCTTGGCAACCGCGGGCGCAAGGCCGCACCACTCGCACATGCGCTGCTCGCCGAGCTCGAGCTGCTGGGTCATGGCTTGGCCAGCTGGCGCGCGACGCGGCGCAGGAACGCTGCGGTCTGCACGCGGCCGTCGGTCCATTTGCTCTCGCGCGGCCCGGCGACCATGAGCCGGAATGGCGGTACCTGCAGCTGGCCGTTTTGGTGCTTGACCTGGTTGAACAGGAGCCGGAGCCACGCCGCGGTCGTCAGGTCATCGCTGGTCGCGTCCACGACCTCGCGCGGCAAGCGGATCTCACGCGCATCCAGTAGCGTCTTCTTGGTGCCCGGCGTCCGATATGGGTCGTCCGCATCGGACACGACCACGAGCAGCGCGTGCGCGATGGCCAGGTTCGCCTCGGTGCGCGCACCGTAGCCGATCGTCGCGCAGCGCGTCAGGTGCCGCGAGACGCCCGATGGGATCGGACCGTACTCGTCCCGGCAGCTGGACGGCATGAAGCCGCCGATCTGCCAGCCGATGTCGGTCGCGGCCTCGTGCGCGCCGCGATCGACCCCGGTCTGGCCGCCGTGGATGATCATGAGCGGCAGCTTGGTCATCGCTTGCCGCCGACGAACACGGCCAGGGTGCTACGGCACGCCGTGCAGTTGCGTAGCTCGAGCTCGGCCGTCGGATCTTGGTCGTCGTAGGCCGATTGCCTGCCGACCAGCGGCA
>Ga0335083_10010235_pt1 | contig 11341 bp, 8 predicted proteins | sample Lox_Sample_42_FD_206716 | JGI IMG/M metagenome (GOLD analysis project Ga0335083, IMG submission 206716) | Soil microbial communities from Loxahatchee National Wildlife Refuge, Florida, United States - Lox_Sample_4.2 | ecosystem: Environmental > Terrestrial > Soil > Wetlands | place: USA: Florida... | reverse complement strand
TGTTCCGCAGGCGACCGCGGTAGATCCAGTCGCCCAGCGGGCCCACGGGATCGGGCGAGGTGTAGAAGCTGAGTGGCTGGCTCGAGCCCGTGGTGACGAACAGGTACCAGAGCCCGCCGTGGCGGAAGACGTGAGGGGATTCCGTCGACTGGTTGAAGCTGTAGTTGCGCCACGTGATGAGCAGCGGCCCGGCGTCCTGCCAGCTCGTGAAGTCGCCGCTCGAGCGCGCGACGCCGACCACCGTCGCGGCGGTGTCGGGCCCGTACGAGCTCATGAAGTACATGAGCCACGAACCCGGGTTCGCCGGATCCGGCATCACGAACGGATCGCGGAAGGCGGGCAGCGAGTTCGTCGAGTCCGCCCACGCCCACGGCACCTGCGTCCCCGCGTAGACCGGGGCGTCCATGCGGTTCCAGGTCATGAGGTCCGAGGACACCGCGAGACCGATGCGCTGGGTACCGTCGTAGGCGCTCGACGTCGTCACCCCGGCGTAGAACATGTAGTACAGGCTGTCGCGGAACACGATGGACGGCGCCCAGACGTGCGTGTTGTCCCAGAGCGTCGAGTCGACCTGCAGCACAGGATCGAGCTGCGTCCAGTGGTAGAGATCGGACGAGATCGCATGGCCGAAGCTCGTCTCGGTCTGCCCCGGCTGCAGCGAGGCGCTGTTGAGAATGTAGAAGATGTGGTAGTAGCCGTCCTTCTTGACGAGCGAGAAGTCCTTGGGGCGGATCGGCGAGCCGGGGATCATCGCGGCAGGGCGCGCCGGGGTCGCGGCACACTGCGACACGAGCGCCAGCGCGACCAGCACGCGCCGCAGGCCGACGACGGGGGCTGTGCGGAGCCGCAGGATGGGATTCAGTGGAGTCCCCGATGAGGTGGCGACGGTCCGGCGGTCCGCGCCCGTGGACCGCCGGGCCGGCGGCACGAACAGCAATTATGCGGTGCTGCGCGCGGGGGCGTCAATCGCGCGCGTGATCGGCGAGGACTCATGATCCAGTTGCAGGACCTGCGTTACTCGATCGGCCAGCGAGTGCTCTTCGATCGCGTCAACTGGGTGATCGCGCCCGGCGATCGCTGCGCGCTCGTGGGGCCGAACGGCGCGGGCAAGACCACGCTCATCCGCGTCATCCTCGGCGAGTACACACCCGAAGCCGGCGTGCGCGTGCTCGCGCGCGGCACCCGCGTGGGCTACCTGCCGCAGGAGGCGGCCGAGCGCTTCGACGGCACCGTGCTCGAGCGCGCACTCGAAGCGCACCGCGCGCTGCTCGGCCTGCGCGAGGAGCTGGATGCGCTGCACGCGCGCCTCGCGGGGATCTCGCCCGAGGACCCGGAACTCGCCGCGCTGCTCGAGCGCGCGGGCGAGCTCCAGCACCATCTCGAGCTCCACGCCGAGCACCGGCTCGAGCCCGAGGCGCGCCGCGTGCTTGCCGGGCTCGGCTTCTCGACCCGGGACCAGGACCGGCCGCTGGCCGAGTTCTCGGGCGGCTGGCGCATGCGCTGCGCACTCGCGGCGCTCCTGCTCGCCGATCCCACGGTGCTCTTCCTCGACGAACCGACGAACCATCTCGACCTGCCGGCGATGGAGTGGCTCGAGGATTATCTCGAGGACTTCCACGGCGCGCTCGTCGTCGTCTCGCACGATCGGGTGTTCCTCGACCGCGTCGCGACCGAAGTGCGCGAGCTCGACAACGGCCGGCTCACGGGCTACGCGATGGCGTTCACGCGCTACCTCGAGGAAAAGGAGCTGCGCCGCGAGCAGGCGGAGGCGGCCAACGCCCAGCTCGACGCCAAGATCGGCCAGCTCTCGCGCTTCGTCGAGCGCTTCGGCGCGAAGAACACCAAGGCGGCGCAGGCTCAGAGCAAGCGCAGGCAGATCGAGCGCCTGCGCTCGGAGCGGCAGGTGATCCCGCGTCGCGCGCAGCACATCCGCTTCCAGTTCCCCCCGCCACCGGGCTCGGGCCGCGTGCTCGTCCGGCTGCGCGACGTCGACTTCGCCTACGGCGAGCGGCACGTCCTGCGCGGGGTGAACGTCGAGCTCGAGCGCGGCGACAAGATCGCGATCGTGGGCGCGAATGGGGCGGGCAAGACGACGCTGCTGCGCCTGCTCGCGGGCCAGCTCGCACCCGGAAACGGCACGCGCGAGGAGTTCCCGCTCACGCGCGCGAGCTACTTCGCGCAGCACGCGGCGGAGACGCTCGACCCGTCCGCGACCGTGCTCGGGGCGATCGAGGACGTGGCGAACGATGCGTGGCGGCCCCGGCTGCGCACGCTGCTCGGCAGCTTCCTCTTCCAGGGCGACGACGTCTTCAAGGCGTGCCGCGTGCTCTCGGGCGGCGAGCGGCAGCGCGTCGCGCTCGCGCGCATGCTGCTCGTCCCCTCGAACCTGCTGCTGCTCGACGAGCCCACGCACCATCTCGATCTCGCCGGCAAGGACGTGCTCGAGGAGGCGCTCGCGCAGTACCCGGGCGCCGTCGTCGTGGTGACGCACGACCGCTCGCTCATGACGCGCGTCGCGACGCGCGTCCTCGAGGTGAACGACGGACGCGTGATCCTTTATCCCGGCGGCTACCAGGACTACGAGGCGGCGCGCCTCGCGCGCCTGGCCGAGGCGGGCGCGCCGGCCGCGGCGGCGCCCGAGCCGGCGCCGAGTGCCGCGAAGCCCGGCGAATCGAAGCAGGCCGCAGAGCCGGCGGCCCCCGCGAACGCCGCGCCCGAGAGCCGCGAGCAGCGCCGCAATCGCCAGCAGCGCGAGCGCGAGGTGACGCGCATCGAGAAGGATCTCGAGGCGCGCGAGTCCCGCGTGCGCCAGCTCGAGGCGCTCCTCGCCGATCCCGAGCTCTACCACGACGTCGCGCGGTCGCGGGAGCTCGTGGGCGAGTACGAGCAGCTGCGCACCGAGGTGGAATCGCTCTGGCAGCGGCTGGCGGAACTCGGTTGAGGGGAGCGGCTCGCTCCCGGTTGACCGTCCGCCGCGCACCCGCGTAGTCTGCGCCGCCATGGCTGACGTCACGCTCCGCACCTACGTGTTCCTCGATGCGCTCCAGCCGCAGCTCGCGGCATTCATCGGCACGACCGCGCGCGGCTTCCTCCCGGTCGCGGACGACGCCTCGATGTTCATCGAGACCGCGCCGGGGCTCATCATCAACCGCATCACCGACGTGGCGCTCAAGGCGACCGCGTGCACCCCCGCGATCATGGTGGTCGAGCGCGCCTTCGGGCTGCTCGAGATCCACCATCGCGACAAGGGTCAGGTGCTGGACGGCGGACAGGCCGTGCTCGATTACCTCGGGATCGCCGAGGCCGACCGCCTGAAGCCGCGCCTCGTGTCGGATCAGGTGATCCGCGCGGTCGAGCCCTATCACGCCCAGGTCATCAACAAGATGCGCTACGGCGACCAGCTGATCGCCGGCGAGTCGCTCTTCATCCTCGAGAGCGAGCCCGCGGGCTACGTCGCGTTCGCCGCCAACGAGGCCCTGAAGGCGGCGCGCATCAAGCTCATCGACGCCTCGTTGTTCGGCGCGTACGGACGGCTCTACCTCTCCGGCGAGGAGGCGCAGATCGACGCGGCGCGCGAGGCGGCGCTGCGCGCGCTCGGTGGACTCAAGGGCCGCGAGAGCGCCGGCGGCTCCTCTCACTGAGCCGCGCCGGAGCCGAAGACGAAGCGACCCCCGCGAGCGGATCGCGGGGGTCGTTTCGCTTGCGCTCGCTCAGGCCGCTCGTGCCAGCGTGTCCCCCGGACCCGGCCGCCCTTCGGCCGCCGGATTCGTGGTCCAGCCCTGCTCGAGTCCGCGCAGCAGGATGTACCCCTCGAGGCGCGGATCGACGAAGCGGTACGTCGCGCGGCTCGCCGCGCCGCGCTTCTCGAGCACGGAGCCGCGACCTTCCTCGGTGAGCGCGCTCACCTGGTTCGTGAGCCCGCGCACTTCGCGGCGCACGATGCTCGTGAGCGTGTCGCACACGTCGCGCACCGCGAAAGCCCCCATCTCGCCACGGGGAGCGAGCGCACACGCGAGCAGGATCTCGGGGTAGATGCCGCGCCGCGCGCGGACCGTCGCCTGATCGTAGGCCGACGCCACGTCGGCCGGCGCTTCGTCCAGCAGTGCGACGACCGCATCGCCCAGGTGCATCGCGCCCAGCGTCGGCGAGTCGGCTGCAGCGATCGCCGTCGCACGCGCGAGCGCCTGCGCCGCCTGCGGCAGGCCGTTCGCGAACGTCGCGATGCGCTCCACGACCAGGTCGTCGGCCGGGCGGCCGAGCAGCCGGAGGCCGCGCAGCACGAGCTCGATCGTCTCGTCGGACGTCATGCGCGGGACGTGGACGGGCACGAGTGCCGTCGAAGCGCCGATCAGCTCGTCCCCGCTCCGGCCCGTTCCGGCGAAGACGAGCGTCGCGCCCGGCGCCGAGCTCGCGGTCGACTGCGCGAGGTCGCGCATGCGGGCGCGGATCTCCGCACTCTCGGCGCGATCGAAGTCGTCGAACACGACCCACGCGGCGGCGCCGGTCGAGAGCCAGGCGAGCAGATCGAGCGGCTCGGCCGTTACCGTTGCACCCGTCGCGGCGAGCCCCTCGGGCGGAAAGGCCGGCGGCGGCGGGCTCACGAGCCCGCGCTCGGCCCGCCGTGCCCAGGCGCGCGCGCCCTCGGCGACGCGCTGCCACAGGCTCGCGAACGTGTCGCCCGCCGTGACGCTGACGCGTACGACCCGGATCGGGCTCGCGCACATCTCGGGCGCGACCGCGACGAGCGAGCTCTTGCCCGCGCCGCGCTCACCGAACACGACCGCATGGCGGCCCGGCTGCTCGATCAGCTCGAGCAGCGCCTGCAGTGCCTGGGCGCGGCCGGCGAACAGCTCGCGCCGGCGCACGGGCGAGGACGGCGTGAACACATCGTCGATGCGCGCACGCGAGCTGGAGACGGTTCGAGCCTGGGACGTCACGGGTTCGCTCATCGACCCCTCTTGGTTCGATCGGACAGATCCCATCCACGTTCGGCGAGGGGGCGCCGGCTGTGGGCTTCCCTGCCCGAAACACCGCGGGCAAAGCTCTTATCGGCCGCCGGTCGGCCCGTACTGAAGCCCAAACTCGCGGCGGCACGTGACGCTCCGGAAAGCCCCCGCGGTCGGGCGCCGGGCTCGTGCTGCGTCCCACGACGGAGCGCTAGAACAGCTCGCGCTGCGTCCAGGCCGAGCGCGGCTCGACGAACGGCAGCCCGAGGCGGCGCTTCATCTCGTTCGCACTCTCGGGCGAATGCCCCGCCCAGTGGTTGTTGAAGTATCCAAAGACTTCATGCACTTCAGGAAATACCCGCTGCAAGTCGTTGCGCCACGACGAGAACGAATCCTCCCGATCCACCTGTACGCGGTTGTACGTCGCGATCTCGCGCCGGTCGCCGAGCCAGCGCAGATAGAGGAAATCGGCCGTGACGTCGGCGCGCCGCGCGAGCTCGCGCCACTCGGTCCACGCCAGCGCGGCGCCCGCGCCACGGAGGATCTCGAGCGTCGCCGGCTCGTGCCACGACGCATGGCGGAACTCGACCGCGAGCCGCACCGGGCTTGGCGCCGCGGCGAGGAACGCCGCGAGGTCGCGCCGCGTCGAGTCGGTGCACGTGAACTCCGCGGGAAGTTGAACGAGCAGCGGTCCGAGCTTGCCGCCGAGCGGTTCCATCGAACGCGCGAACTGATCGAGGCGCTCCCCCACGCCGCGCAGCGCACCCTCGTGCGTGATCGCACGCGGCACCTTGGCGGCGAACCGGAAGTGCGGCGGTGTATGGCGGTCCCAGGAGCGGACGATCGTCGCCCGGGGCGGGTGATGGAACGTCGTGTCGAGCTCGACCGTGTCGAACACCTGGGCGTAGAACGGCAGGCGATCCTCCTGCTTCGCGCCCGGCGGATAGAACACGCCGCGCCAGTCGTCGAACGACCAGCCCTGCGTGCCGATGCGGATCGAGGGAACGGTCATGTGAGCGCCCGACGGAAGAAGGCACGCAGGCGGCGCTCGTACTCGACGCGATGCAGCGACCACGCGCGGTTGTGCCCGGCGTCCGGCACGCGCCAGCGTTCGGCGTGCGCGCCCGCCGCCTGCTCGAGCGAGTCGACCTGGCCGAGCCCGATCCGGTCCCCGGCCGCCGACTGGACGAGCAGCAGCGGCCGGTTGCCGTAGCGACGCAGCGCCGCAACCGCGTCGAGCGCGTACGGATCGCGACCCGTGACGAGTTCGCACGCCAGACGCGCGAGCGGTGCGGTGGGCCACGCGGGGACGTGGGCTTCGAGCCGCGCGGCATCGGCGATTGCCAGTCGCCCGTTCGCGAAGGGCGAATCGACGGCGAGCGCGGCAACCTCCGGTCGCTCCGCTGCGAGCGCGATCGCGACCGCGCCGCCCAGCGACTCGCCGAAGAGCCCGATGGGTTGTCCAGCCGTGCGCGGATCGTGCTCGAGCCAGTCGAGCGTCGAGCGCGCATCCTCGAGCTCGTAGAAGCCGAGCGTCGTCGGTTTGCGCCGGCGGCCGCGCGAGGACCGGAAGTCGACCGCGAGCAGCGTCCAGCCATCGCGGCGGAGCGACTGGGCGTAGCGCCACTCGTGATGGTGGTCGCGACCGTAGCCGTGGAGCAGCACGATCACGCCCGGGCGCGCCCCGCGCAGCAGCCAGCCGTCGAGGTGATCGCCGAAGTCGAGCGGGACGCCGACGCGCTGCGCCACGCCGTCCAGGTTCGGCACGCCGCCCAGGTCGGGCGGGACGCCGGGAAAGAGCGCGAGCCACATCGAGCCCGCGACGAAGATCGCCCCCGCGGACACGGCGAGCACCAGCGCCTTCCGCATCGGCGTCAGGCGGTCGTCGTCAGTCCGCGTGGTCCGACGTACTCCGACTGCGGCCGGATCAGGTGATCCTCGGCGTGCTGTTCGATCACGTGCGCCGCCCAGCCCGCACAACGTCCGCAGGCGAAGAGCGCGACGAAGGTCGAGGGCGCGAGCCCGAGCGACTGGAGGACGAGCGCGGTGTAGAACTCGACGTTCGTGCGGAGCTGGCGGCCCGGCTTCACCTCGTCGAGCACGCGCACGATCGTCTGCTCGACCGAGCGCGCGAGGTCGAAGAGCCGGCGATCCTCGAGCTGCGCGCCCGCCATCTCGCTCGCGACCTTGCCGAGCACCTCGGCGCGCGGATCGCGCACCTTGTAGACGCGGTGACCGAACCCCATGATGCGCCGCCCGGCGGCGAGCTCGGCGCGCACCCAGCCTTCGCAGTTCCCGGCGGTGCCGATGTCGTGGAGCATGTCGAGCACCGGGCCGGGCGCGCCGCCGTGGAGCGGCCCCTTGAGCGCGCCGATCGCGCCCGTCAACGCACTCACCATGTCGGAGCGCGTGCTCGCGATCACGCGCGCGGTGAAGGTCGAGGCGTTCATGCCGTGATCGATCACGGTCACCCAGTAGGCTTCGAGCGCGCGCGCCGCGATGGGATCGGGCTCGCGGCCCGAGACCATGTAGAGGAAGTTGGAGGCGAGCGGCAGATCGACCCGGGGAGCGATCGGCTCCTGCCCCGCCGAGAGCCGGACGTGCGCCGCCACGATGGTCGGGAAGCGTGCGACCAGCGAGCGGGCCGAGGCGAGGTCGGCCTCGGGCGAGATGTCCGCGGGGCGGTCCGAGTCGAGCGAGAGCGTCGCGCACGCCATGCGCAGCGCGTCGATCGGGGGCGCCTTGCGCTTCGCGGCCTCGCGCACGACGGCCATCGTCGTCGCGGGAATGCCGCGCAGCGGCGCCATCTCACGCGCGAGCGCCGCGCGCTCGCCGGGGGTCGGCAGGTGGCCGGTCCAGAGCAGGTGCGCGGCGTCCTCGAAACCGACGTGGCCCGCGAGTTCCTTGAGCTCGTAGCCGCCGATGATGAGGACGCCGTTCTGCCCGTCGACGTGACTGAGCCGGGTGCGCGCCGCGACGACGCCATCGAGGCCGCGGGGCGCCTGGGCCGGGTCGGACATGGTTCGAATCTCCTGGATGCGGTGGATCGGAATACGGAACGAAGGCTTCACGGACTATCGCACCGTGCGCGCCCGCGCGCGAGCGGACGCGCGACGTCAGCCCGCGAAGCGCGCGACGAACTCCGCGGTGTGCTGGCCGAGCCGGGGCGGGGCGTCGCGCAACGGCGGACGCTCGCCGCCCACGCGCCAGGGCAGCGCGAGGAGCCGCGTGGCCGTGCCGTCGGGCAGGCGCACCCCTCGCAGCATCCCGCGCGCTTCGAGCGCCGGATCCGCGACGACCTCGTCGAGCTCGCGCACCGGGCCGCACGGCACGCCGGCCGCGGCCAGCCGCTCGGTCCACGCCGCGCGCGGCGCCTCGCGGAATCGCCCCGCGAGCCAGCCGACGAGCTCGGCGCGGTGGAGCACGCGCCCGGGATTGCCGGACCAGCGCGGGTCGGTGGCGCGCCCGGGCTCGCCCAGCGCTTCGCACAGCCGCCGCCACTGGCCATCGTTGCCGACCGCGACGACGAGCGCGCCATCCGCGGTCTCGAACGTCTGGTAGGGCACGATGTGAGGGTGCGCGTTGCCGTGGCGGCGGGCGGGCGCGCCGGTCGCCAGCGCCGCCTGCGTGACGTTCACCATGGAATGGATCGCGGTCTCGAACAGCGCAACGTCGAGGTGCGCGCCGCCGCGGCCGCGCAGCCGCCCGACGAGCGCGGCGAGGATCGCGGCCGCTGCGTGCGTGCCCGAGAGGACGTCGATCAGCGCGACGCCGACCTTGAAGCCGGTGCCGCCCTCTTCCCCGCTCAGCGTCTGCAGCCCCGTGAAGCCCTGGAGCACGGCGTCGTAGCCCGGCAGGGAGGCGTACGGACCGTCCTGGCCGTAGCCGGTGATCGAGCAGACGACGAGCTCGGGCCGCTCGGCGCGCAGCGCCGCCGCGTCGAGGCCGTAGCGCGCCAGATCGCCGGGCAGGAAGTTCTCGACCACGACGTCCGCCGCGAGCGCGGCGCGCCGCACCGCAGCGAGCCCCTCGGGCTGCGCGAAATCGATCGCCGCGGAGCGTTTGTTGCGGTTGACCGAGACGAAGTACGCCGACAGCTCGCCCACGAACGGCGGGCCCCAGTGGCGCGTCTCGTCCCCCGAGCCCGGCCGCTCGACCTTCCACACCTCGGCGCCCAGATCGGCGAGCAACTGCGTGGCGTAGGGCCCCGCGAGGACGCGGGAGAGATCGAGGACGACGAGTCCTTCGAGCGGCGAGGAGGCGGCGCTCACGAGACCGCGGTGCCGTCCGCGAGGTCGGCGACGAACGACGACGCTTCGAGCGGGCGGCCCGTCGCGCGTGCGACGAGCTCGCGCCACGACCAGCGCTTGCCCGGCGCATAGAGCCGCTCGCGCAGGAACGCGCCCACGGCGGGATCCGAGACGAGCCGCTCCTCGCCCTGCGAACCGCCGCCCAGCACGCGCTCGCGCAGGTGCGAGAGCAGCTGCGAGGCGAGCATCTCCCCCAGCAGGTAGTTCTGGTAGTAGACCGGCGCCACGCTGAGATGGATCTTGGCCGCCCAATCGGGCGCATCGCGCCCGGCGGGGCGCTTCACACCCTGGAAGCGCTCGACGAGCGTCCACCAGAGCCCGCAGAGGTCGCGCTCGGGATCGCGGTAGAGCTCGCGCTCGAAGTGGATCATGGCGAGCTGCCAGCGCGTCTGGACGAGCAGCTGCTCGCGCGCGGACCGCGACCGCGTCGCATCGCCCGGACCGGCCGCGCCTGCCCCCACCCAGCGCCGCAACCACGCCGGATTGCGGCTCATCCGGCCGAAGAGCATTGCGCTCGCCTCGGTCGTCAGGACGTGCGCCTGTGTGCGCAGCAGCCACGGCAGCGCGGGATCGACCGCATCGTCGTAGAGCGCGTGGCCGAGCTCGTGGAGCAGGGTGCCCATCCACTTCTCGTTCGGCCGCAGGTTGCAGAGCACCCGGATCTCCCGGGCGCGGTCGACGCACATGCAGAACGCGTGCTGGCTCTTGCCCGGCCGCTCGAAGAGATCCGCGAGGCCGAGCAGCCGGCGCGGATCGAGCCCGAGCGCGGCGAAGAAACGCGTGGCAAGCGTGACGAGGTCCTGGTTCGCGAACGTCCCGTCGAGCCCGCCACCCGTCGCCGGCGCGTCCTGGAAAAAAGGATCGGCGTAGTGCCACGGCGCGAGCGCGTCGGGCGTCGTACGGAAGCGCGCGGCGAGCCGGGCGTCGAGCGCGCCCTTGTACGCCTCCCAGAGTGGTCGGGTGCCGCGTTCGAGATCGTCCAGCAGCGCGAACAGGCCGGCGGGTTCGAGCTCGTCGAGCTCGAGCGACAGGGTGTGGAAGTTCTCGAATCCGAGCGAACGGGCGCCCTCGTTCCGCAGGCGCACGAGCCCGAGCAGCTCCTGCTCGACGCAACCGCCGATCTGCTTGCTCGCCTCCCACGCGCGCTGCCGCAGCGCGGCATCGTCCGAGCGCGTGAGGATCTCCGTGATGCGATTGTCGGTAACCTCCTCGTCGCCGAGCCGGGCGCGATGGTTCGTGAACGTGGCTTCGAGCCGCTTCTCGATCCCGACCTGGCGGCGCACGAGCTCGGGCGGGATCTGGCGGGCGTGGTGCGCATCGAGCAGCAGGCGGAGCTGGCGCTCGAGCAGCGGCTCGGCGAGCGGACCGTCCGCGGCGAGCGCGCGCAGGAACTCGTACGGCTCGCGCCGCGCGAAGATGAGCCGCATCTCGGCGTCGAGCCGGGTGCACGCCTCGAGATGCTCCGGTTCGCCCGTCGTCGCGAGGCGCCAGTACGCGCGGTTGTGCTCGAGCTCGAGCGGCTCGAGCTCGCCGACGAGCGCGGCGACGAACCCCGCGAAGCGCTCCTCGCGCGTGCCGCTTGCGGCGGAGATCACGAGCTGCGCCGGCGCCGCGGGCGCGAGGCGCGCGCGCCGCCCGCCACCACCGCGCCGTAGAACTCGGGGCGTCGATTGCGGAAGATCGGCGTCCGGGGCGTCAGCGATTTCCGGCGCGACTCGGCGAGATCGCAATCGGCCGCGAAGGCGCCCTCGCGCGTTCGGCCCGCACGCACGAGCGGCAGTCCGCTGGGCGCGACGATCTGACTCCTGCCGGTGAACGGCACGGTGCCGCCCGGACGCCGCTCGGTGCCGGTACGGTTCGCGGTCACCGCGAAGACGCGGTTCTCGAGCGAGCGCACGAGCATCGCGTCCTGGGCGTTCGCGAACACGAGGTTCGAAGGGTGTACGAGCACATCCGCGCCCAGCAGCGCGAGCGAGCGCGCCACCTCGGGGAAGCGCCAGTCGAAGCAGATCATGAGCCCGATGCGCGCGGCGGCCACCCGGTGGACCGAGAGCGGCAGGTCGCCGGGCGAGAACCAGGTCTGCT
>Ga0335083_10010233_pt1 | contig 11342 bp, 11 predicted proteins | sample Lox_Sample_42_FD_206716 | JGI IMG/M metagenome (GOLD analysis project Ga0335083, IMG submission 206716) | Soil microbial communities from Loxahatchee National Wildlife Refuge, Florida, United States - Lox_Sample_4.2 | ecosystem: Environmental > Terrestrial > Soil > Wetlands | place: USA... | reverse complement strand
GGTTTCTTGTGACCGCTATGGCCTTATCGGTTTTCGGCTGGGCCTATTACATTCTTCATGCGTATGCCCGCGGCGTGTTCTTTATCACGATGCTCGTCGGGCTCGCATACAGCCAGCTTGGTTTCGCCATCGTCCCGCTTGCGAAATTGCGTATCGAGGAAGTCTTCGCCGGATGCTTCGTCTCGCTCGCCGCAGCCGTGCTACTGATGCCGTCCACGACTGCACGCGCGGCCGCCGCTCCGGATCGGAAGTGACAGTAGACGCTTTCGCCCCGTGCGAATCGGCAGCTCCGCCGCGCTCAAACCTTATCGTGGTGAGAGGATGCACTGGTGCCACCATCGCACACGGCGGGTTCGCCGGGGCCGGCGGCAGGGCACAGCAGTCTGCGCAGCATTTCGCGCACGCGATGGTCGAGACCGCTCAGGAATCGTTCCTCGCCGTCATGAAGGATGGCGGGCACGAGATCGGCCAGCGCCGCGCCCGCGGTCGCGAGGGAAAGCCGCACTGTCCGGCGATCGACTGAGCACCGTTGGCTCGTGACCAGACCTTTCCAACCGTGGGCGTTGCGAATTGGCGACATCGTGAGCTGGTCGTCGCCACAGCCGCGACACAGTGAAGGACTAGCGTCTCCCGGAAACTGATTCCATTCGATTCCGCCGTCGTTTGGGAGTAGATCTGGGGGTAACCGGGTAGCGTCACATCGGGAGATCCCTTGTGGGGCGGGCCCGGGCGGCCACGATGAGAACCCGACCCGGCCCACCATTCGCTTCACCATCAGGTTCCAGGGCATTCTGTCCAGGCCGTCCAAATGCCCACCGGGCGTGCCTCGCCGGTACTGAGTGCTGTCCTCACCGACCGCGAGTTGCCAACATTTCACCTATGAGCCACTGGCGCCGCGGTCTGTCGATCGCCAATTGGTTCGCCTAGACGCGCGGCAAGTCGTCTATCGACTTCTCGACGCTGCCGTCCGGCACTTCCATATCGATTCCGTCTACCCCGTTGGGATGCGGCACTGCTTTGATCTTCGGCCCGAGGAATCTCATGCCACCTAGCGTAAAGACGGAATACACGAGAGCACCTGCGCGGATGTCGTGAGTTACGGCCGACACCTCGGATATCGTGGGCGTCGAAAGCCAGTTGTGGGTCTGGGGATCGATTTGCGCCCAACGCACATGGGTGACCCGGTCCGTCGCCGAACTAATGCGCACACCGTCGACGCCATACGTAGCCATAGCGTTTACCTCCCTCGAGTTGACAGTGTGATCGTAGTCCGTCCTGTTGAGCGTGGAAAGCGGTTCGAGCGTCACCGGGGGCGGCGGCAGCCGGGGAGATTAGTTCGACGGGGGGCGATCGGCGCACGTTTGCTGGCCAGGTACGCGAAAAACGTTGCGCGCTCGAACTCGCCAGGTTCACGCGGCCAGCTCCATCCGACTCCAGGGGGCGAGGATGAGAGCGATCCGCTGTACAGGCTCAAAAAATGACCGGAAAAAGGGGCTGAAGACCAGGCGCCAGGATCATCGCGTCACTGGCGTTCACGCGGTCAGCTAGCCAATCCGCGATTACAGATCGATTTTAGGTCAGGCTGGATATTGACCTGGGAAATTCTGAATTCAAGAATCAATCGAATGGGATTATTCTATATCTCTTCTGATTGATTGTTTTGTAAATTATGGTGAATGGAAATTTCTCCAGGATGAGACTTGACAGTAATTCGTTGTTGCAGTAAATCTCCTCGGGCCCGATGGTTTTGATGCAATCCATGGTTAAATCGCAGTCGCCATTGTGTTCAATCTGATAATCTATCTTCCAGTCATCTTTCAAATTCAGAGGGATGACCGGATCGTTGATCGCCAATGTCTTTTTATAACGTTGGTCGTCTATCAGCGCCTCCTCCGTGCTTGCGAAATCATCCATGCATGGCCGACTCGTAACATACCGCTCCCACGGCAAGACTGCGCGAACCGCAGAGCAATCCTTGAAGTAGTCAGGTTTTGTTCTGCTATTCTCGTGGTGGACCAATGTCATAATTTTAATTAAAGACTGGTCCTTGGTAAAAGACAGTAAATACTCGTAGCAAGTAAGCAGCGTATATCCAACGCCCGCAATATCGTCTATCAGCAAGATTTTCTTGCCTTCCTTGATGCACGAATCAATCAAGTCCAATACGTCCTTGTTTTTTATTTCAGCCCTTGCTTCCCGGCGATCATAGTATATAAAGTCCACGGGAATACCCAGCATCTGGGATAGCATCAGGGCAGGTATGCCCCCTCCGCGCAAGATGCCCAAGATCAAGCCTGCATTTTCCTTGGCCAGTTGCTCCCTTTGAGAAAGGCAAAAGGTTTCTATTTCGTCGTAGCTATAGAAGTAAATGGGGAATCTGTGAAATTCAGTGTTCATCTATCTTTGGCTCCATTTAAGGGACGCAAATAGTCGACGAAACCGCTTGGGCGAGTCTGTCTCGCACTTACCGCACCACCGATGACCTGTCGTACAGCTCATGCACACGTCCCGTCCCGCTTTACCCTGGCTGCGTGAATGCGCAATGATGCGCGCCTTTTGGAAAAGCCGGGTGTAATCGTTTCACGCAACCAGCTGGAAGAGCGAATTTACGGCTGGGATAGGGGGATTGAGAGCAACACGGTTGATGTGCTGATCCATACGATGCGCAAGAAATTCGGGAAGAACCTGATCCGCGATGTGCGCGGTCTCGGCTGGGCCGTGAGGGGTGATCCGATGCGTATGGGGGCAACTGCTGGCAATGGATAGCGACGCAAGGGAGTGCCGGCGAGTCCGGAAGAGAGAATTCCTCAATGGCCTCGACGACGAACGCTTGGCTATCATCGCACGCACCGAAGTCGCACGACCGGGAATCGACGATATGCAAGGCGAAATTGCTCGCCATGGTAATCCATGGCAAGCGCGGGATCCGATGTGAGGACGTCGCCGGTTCGAAGCAGGTCACGTTGGCAGTTCTGGCATCCGATCAGGATACCGAAGGAAAAGCCGGAATCGAACGCGGTTACGTAGCTACGAATTGCGGTCCACCACGAAGCTGCAATGCGGCGCGTCCGTGGCCGGTTGGTGATGGAATCGGCGCTTGCGCAACGTTCTCTCTGTATGGAAGGCCTCGGGGCATTCGGCCTTCAGGTGAAGAATCGTCGTGTCGACATACTCGATGCCAAGCTTCGAGGCCTGGATCAGGGCGCTTTTCTGATCATGGTTGAGCTTCATGACGGCTCCTGCAATAACGGGTGTACGGAGACGCTTAGCTACGCTCGAACAGCGCGAGGCGGCCGCTCTTGTAGAGCTCGTGCACCTTGTTTGCAAGCGGTGCGTGCGGCGCTTTCTGGCATTCGCCGACGACGGCAGCCACCGGTGTCGCGACATCCACGACCGTCGTCACGGTCTCGGTCACGCCGAGCTTGTCGACGCCCGAGACCCAGTAGACGAGCGCTGGCTTGTAAGCGTCGTCCACGGCGAGGAAGTCGGAGCAGGTCATCTTTGCGGGTGAAACGGCTGGGACGGGTTTTGCGGTGTCCGCGAGCGCGAGCGGGGAGACACAGAGACCGGCAACAAGGGCGGTAACGAGGGTGGCAGTGGCAGTAAGGTGTTTCATGTCGATTCTCCCGAGAATTGAGGAATGCAAACAACGGAGCCTTGCGGGTGCGTTGATGGTTCTCATCGTAAAGGCCGAGAGTTAGCTGAAAATGATCCCGTCACGCTCAGGCAGTGTAGGGGGGGCATCGGGCGGGGGGGGGGCGGTGCAGGCGACGGCCAGGATACGTGCGATTTGTTACCCGCACGCAAGTCTGTTTGTCCGCGCAAGGTATTCGTAACTGGTGGCGACCCGATTAGATTTGGCTCAGTGGAAACCCAATTCCAAGGACCATCATGAAGATCGCCAACATCGAATCGATCCCGTTGCGGATCCCGTTTACCACGGGCGGGCGCTCAAGCGACGCAGTGTGGGGCAAAGGCGGCTTGCAGACCGTCGACTCCCTCGTCGTCAAGGTGACCACCGACACGGGCGTGGTCGGCTGGGGAGAGACATTCGGTTTTACCGCCGTTCCCGTCGCGAAGCTCGCCATCGACACGGTTCTCGCTCCTGAAGCGATCGGTCGGGATGCCACGCAGATCGAAAAGCTGATGCTCGACCTGCAGAAGAAATTCCACGTATTCGGCCGCAGTGGCGCATTCCTGTACGGTCTCTCGGCGATCGACATCGCGCTGTGGGACATCGCGGGCAAAGCCGCCGGAAAGCCGGTGCATCAACTCCTTGGCGGCACCGATGCGACCGAGCTTCGCAGCTATGCCAGCCTCACGCGGTACTCCGACCCCGAAGTCGTCGCGGAAAACGTGGCGCGCGCGCTGCGCGATGGATTTCGCCATCTCAAGTTGCACGAGATCGATGTCGGCGCCGTGCGCGCGGCACGCGAAACGGCGGGCGACGACATCGACATTACGCTCGACGTCAACTGTCCCTGGACTGTGCGCGAAGCCATCGACATGGCGGACAAACTGCGGCCCTTCAACTTGCGCTGGCTCGAAGAGCCGGTATGGCCGCCGGAAAATTATTCAGGACTCGCGCGGGTGAGGCAGGAAGGGCGGATTCCGGTGGCTGCCGGCGAGAACGCATCGTCCTTGATGGACTTTCAGCATCTGTTCGAAGCGAGCGCTGTCGATTTTGTTCAGCCGAGTCCGGCAAAGATGGGAGGACTCACCGAATTGAGGAAGGTGTACGCACTGGCCAACGCGCACAACGCCACAGTGATGGTGCACTCGTTCTACGACGGTCCGGGCCTGCTCGCAAGCGTGCACGCGAGCGCTGCGCTTGGCGGCCCGGGCGCGCTCGTCGAATGGCGGTATTTCGACTTGGAAGCGCCACTCTATGGCGAAGCGATCATGCCAAAGAACGGCGCGATCGCCGTGCCTCAAGGCCCGGGGCTCGGCATCGAACCGGACCCCGACGTGATTCGCGAATACAGAGTGGGCTGAACATGTCACGCGTGAACACGCCGCGCGCAAGCAACAGTGCGCCATCCGCATCACGCAGTGTGCGTCAGAAGCGAAACCGCATGGGCAACGGTGCAAGCGTAAAGGAGACTCGACATGCTGGAGCGTATCGCCGGGCCGCTGGTCCCCGTGGCTTTTGTCATCGCGCTCGGATTTGTTGCAGGCAAGCGCGGCAAGCTAAATTACTCGGATAGTCGGCTGATCAGCCGGCTCGTGCTCAACTGGATTTTCCCCGCGTTGCTGCTGGCCGGCATGGCCGGCACGCCGCGCTCGCAGTTGCTCGACTTTCGGTTCCTCGTCGCGACATTCGTTGGCATGATGGGGATGTATGCGGTTGCATTTGCGATTGGCTGGTATCGCTATCGCGAACTGAAGGCTGCTGCGTTGAAAGGCTTCGTCAACGGTTATCCGGACGGTGCATTCATGGGCATCCCGATCTTGCAGGCGATGTTTGGTCCCGGCAGCCTGTATTCGGTGCTGGTGCTCAATCTCGTGGCAAGCCTCGTGATGATTCCGCTCACCACCATGCTGCTCGAGATCGCCAGTGGCAAGGGAAGTGGTGCCAAGGCATTCCTCGCAAGTATTGCCGGCGCCGTTGGCAAGCCGCTGCTCTGGGCGCCGGCTATCGGCATCCTGCTCTCACTGTTCGCCATCAAGCTTCCGCCGGTGCTGGCCGACTCCCTGAACCTGCTTGGCAAGGCAACGCCCGGCGTTTCGCTGCTATGCCTGGGCCTGATCATGTCATCGGTGAGGCTCAACATGTCCGGCGAAGTGTGGATGAACCTCGGGCTCAAGCTGCTGGTTCACCCGGCACTGATGATCGCGGCGATCGTTGCGCTTTCGCTCAAGGGCGCATACGCGCAACAGATGATCCTGCTGTGCGCGCTGCCATCAGCGACGATCCCGGCGATGTTCGCCAATGAAGCCGGCACCTATCGAAGCGAGGCCGCGACTTCTATTCTCGCAAGCACCGTCGTTTCGGTGGTGACTTTCTCACTGGCGATCTATCTGATCGATGGCGGCCTTGCGGCGGCGTGACGTCTGTTGTACGGCACGCCAATCGCGCAAGAATCGCAGTCCTGATGGATTTGAGGTGCTTCGTCATACTCGTTATGCATCAACGGCGCTTTCAGGTTGGCCGCGAGTCGGAGCGGGGCCTGCGCTGCCGTTTGGCGATCCCGCCAAACGGCGAATGGTCTCTTATAGTCGGTTAGAGCAGGCCGTTGCGCTGACGCACTTCGCGCTTCGCCGTCTGCGACAGTGCGTAATACGCTGCCGCGCCTACCAGCATCCCCGCGACCGCCTCGGAAAACCATGGTGCCATGCCATGCACGAGCAACGCTGCGAAAGCGCCGAGTGCCCATGCGGCGAACGCGCTGCCGCGGAAGCTCGGCACGTCATCGTCGTACGAGTAATGCCGGACGAAAATCTGATCGACGATGATGACTGCGCCAATCGGCGGTACCAGCACGCCGAGCAGGTTCAGCCAGTTCAAAATCAGGCTCCACACGCCAGCTACGGCCAGCAAGCCGCCAATCAGTCCGAGCAGCACCGTCATGGTTCGCATCTTCTTGCCCGCGATGCGGCCCCACCCAACTGCACCGTTGTAGAGGCAATGCGTGCATACCGAGCCGAGATTGACGAAGACGAAAATCAGCGCGATGCCCGACAAGACACTGCCATGGCTGGTCAGCACGGACATGAACTCGCCGCCCTGCGTCGCCGGCGCAGCGGCTGCCCCCGAGCATACGATCAGGATGCCGAAAAGCTGGGCGATCATGTTCGCAAAGGGAAACGCCGTGAGGGTCGCGTAGACGGCGCTCTTGCCGTCTTTTGACCAGCGGGTGAAGTCGGCGGTCATCGTGCCGGAATCGGCGAAGGTCGCCACCACCAGCGTGACTGCGCCGCCGAAGGTCATCAGGCTGTTCACCCCGAGCCCGTTGTAAAGATACACAGCGCCCAGCGCATGCTCCGAACCGATGAAATAGAGCGCGACGAGGCCGAGTGCGACGTAGAGCGGCGCGGCGATCATGCCGACGATCGAAAGCGCGCGAATGCCGAGGAACGTCACAGCCGTATAGAGAATGGCGGCTCCGACGATGGTTGCCGTTTCGTTCCAGCCGAAAGACGCGTGGAGCGTCGTGCCGGTGAGGCCGGTCTGAAATGCGTACCATCCGACAACGACGCTCGCAAGAAAGCCGGATGCAATCGCGTAGCCCTTTTTGCCAAACGTTCGTTCGGCCTGCAGAGCGAAATTGCGGCCGGTACTGCCGGCGATGAAACTCAACGTCCCGACGTACGCGAGCAGAATCGCATTGCCTATCAGGATCGCGAGCAGCGCCCGCGAAAACCCGAGGTTATAGGCGATGATCCCGCCGAATACCGCGTTCGTAATGATCATCGGAAACCCGAACCACACCGCCGCTACCGAAGACAGCCGGTGACGATGCGAGAGCGGGACGGGCTGGTGCTCGAATTCTTCGTCGAGCCCATGCTGTTCGGTCGAACTGGTCATGATCTTCCCCTGGATTCCCTTTGGTGGACAGGCTGGTCACTGCACGAGGCCGAGCTCCTTGAGCAGCGGCGGCACTGCGTTGCGCCATGGACGCGCGCGCTCGAACGCCGCCGAAGCGCGCAGCACGAGTGGATCGTCGAGATGGCGCCCGACAATCTGCAGACCAATCGGCAAGCCATCGCTCGTGAAGCCCGCCGGCACGGAGGCCGCGGGTTGTCCCGTCAGGTTGATCGGGTAGGTGAACGAGAGCCACTGCGTGGGGGCGACCATACGCCCGTCGGTCTTCTCAGGTCCCTGGCAATGGACCGGGAACGGGGGAACCGTCAGCGTCGGCGTGAGCAGCAGGTCGTAGTTCGCCATGAAGCGCCACATCTTGTTGACTACGCTCTTGCGGGTAATCATCGCGTTGGTGAAGTCCTCCGCGGTCCACGGATGATTCAGGAACGCGACCAGATGCGGCGACATCTCTTTGCCCCATTGCGCAACCATCTCGCGCATGCCTTTGAGGTCGGTATCCATCGCGACGATGGCCCAGAACGCGTCGAAGGGATCGCTCCAGCCGGGATGCGCGATCTCGACGCTGCAGCCCAGATCGCGCTCGAAGACACGAACCGCGTCGTCGACGACGCGGCGCACCTGCGGGTCGACGGCCGCGTAGCCCCAGTCCGGGCTGTACGCAACACGCAGCCCTTTCAGGTCTCCGTCGAGCGCTTTGAGCCAGTCAAAACCGGCGCTCGGCAGCGAATGGCGGTCGCGCGAATCGGGCCCTGCGATCACGGACAGCATTAGCGCGCTGTCGGCCACTGTTCGGCTCATCGGGCCGATATGCTCGAGGCTCTCCCAGCTCGACACGCCCGGATAACGCTCGTCGCGGCAGCCAGGATAGAGCGGCACGCGCCCCATCGAAGGCTTGATGCCGTAAATGCCCGAGTGCGCCGCCGGAATGCGGATCGATCCGCCCCCATCGCTGCCGATCGCAAACGGAACCTCGCCGCTGGCCACTGCCGCGCCGGAACCTGCGCTCGATCCTCCCGGCGTCATGTCCAGATTCCACGGATTGCGGGTCGTTTCGAAAACCGGATTGTGGCCGACACCGCTGTATCCGAATTCCGGCACGTTGGTCTTGCCGACGATGATGGCATCGGCTTGCTTCAGGCGCTCGACAACGACGTCATCCTCTTCCGGCACAAAGTCCTTGTACGCGGGCGATCCGGAAGCGGTCCTGATACCCGCCGTGGAAACAAGATCCTTGATACCGACGGGCACGCCCGCCAATGCACCGACGTCTTCGCCACGCAGAATGCGCGCTTCCAGGCCTCGCGCCTGCTCGCGCGCCTGTTGTGACGTAATCGTGCAGAACGCGTGGATCGATGGCTCAACCGCCTCGATTCGCGCGAGGTGAGCCTCGAGCACTTCAACAGGCGAAAGCTCCTTGCTGCGAATGGCCTTCGCGAGGCCGACGGCGTCCATACCGCAAATCTGCTGCTTGATGTCCATGCTCATCTCCTGATGTCGCTTTTATTTCGCGGGTGTGATCACTATCGGGCGATCTTGTGAACGAGTCTGCCGTGTCAATTGAACAGGCTGTGTCGGTTTGTTAAAATTTGTGAACAGCCGAGCCAGGAATTCGTGAGGAACCCCATGCAGCAGAGCAGGCCCGATCAGCGCATTGCCGTGGTTGACGACGATCCGTCCATTCGCGAAACACTCGAAGGCTTTCTGGAGGCGGAGGGCTACGACATCTGTTGCGCGGCCGACGCTGACGAACTGGACCGCGTAATGCGCATCCGTCCGGTGGATCTCGTGCTGCTGGATATCCGCCTGCCGGGACGCGACGGCCTGTCGTTGACGCGCGATCTGCGCGAGAAGTCCGAGATGGGCATCATTCTGATCACGGGCCGCAACGACAAGGTCGATCGCATTCTCGGCCTCGAATACGGCGCGGACGACTACATCGCGAAACCCATCGACGAGCGTGAGCTGCTGCCGCGCGTGCGCAACCTGCTGCGACGAGTGGCGCACAGCCGCAGCATCACTGCGCCTTCGACGCTCTCCTTCGGCCAGTTTCTGATCGACGCGCGCAGCCGCAGCCTGACCGATCCGGCGGGCGCAAATGTGCCGCTCACGACCGCGGAGTTCGATCTTCTACTTGTATTTGTGAGGAACGCAGGCCAGGTGATGTCGCGGGAGCGCTTGATCTCGGCAATCAAGCGACGTCGCTTCGAGTCGATGGACCGAACGATCGATACGCTCGTACGTCGTTTGCGTCGCAAGATCGAGGCGGATCCCGACAACCCGAACCTGATCAAAACCGTTCACGGTGCCGGCTATCTGTTCTCGGGACCCGCAGCCGCGAACGACAAAAAGTCGCGCGTGTAGCGCTGCACGCCCCGGTATAGCGTGACGACATTCAACGCCGCATTCGAAACCTCCGCCGCGCTTCCTGTCCGCGCAATCTGTTCGAGGTCGGCAGCGGCGTGGGCCAACTGCTCAAACCCGACGTTCGAAGCGGCACCCGCAAGGCGATGCGCATTTTCCGCGACCGTGTCGAGGCTGATCCGGGCGCAGCCGGTCGCAATGCCTTCCACTGCGTCCGCGGCCGTTTGCGCAAACGCGGTGACGATGCGCAGCGTTCGATTCTGTCCCAGCTTCTGGCGCAATCGTGCGATGCGCTCCGGTTCTTCGATCACGGCGGTTTGTGCCGGCAGCGCCGCCTCTCTCAACGCCGAGCGCAGCCTTTCTACCTCGACTGGCTTTTCGATGATCCCATCGATGCCACGCAATAGATAAAGCGGCCTGTCGGTCGGCAGCGGATTCGCGGTTAGCCCGAGTATCGGTCCTGTATGGCGGTTGGACTCGCGGCTCGAACGGATCGCAGCAGTGGTGGCGAGTCCGTCCATCACGGGCATGCGGATATCCATCAGTATCAGATCGAAATGCTGCTTCTCGAGGATATCCAGCGCTTCTTGCCCCGAGCCCGCAGCGGTCACGTCGCATCCTTCGGCGCGCAGCAATTCGCTCACGACGTCACGATTGAGCGCCACGTCGTCCACGACCAGCACGCGCGACGCGAGCACCGCATTCGGGACGTCTTCTTCGAGCTGCGCCACTTCGAACGGCAAACACACCGAGAAAGTAGAACCGTGTCCAATCGTGCTGCGCACCGAAATGGAGCCGCCCATCGCTTCAGCCAAACCCTTGCTAATTGCGAGGCCCAGGCCGCTTCCTTCGAAACGCCTTTCGTGCCCGGTTTCCGCCTGTGAGAACGGCCGGAAGAGTTGCGGGATGACCTCGGGCGCGATACCAATCCCCGTATCGGTCACTTCAACGACAACCTCGATCGCATTGTCGGCACGTGCGGCAACATCCGTTTTGACCTCGATATGCCCTGACTCGGTGAACTTGATGCCGTTGCTCACCAGGTTGATGATGATCTGCTGCAAGCGCGCAGGGTCGCCGATCACGGCGGGTGGCAACGGTGCAAGCGTGCTCACGCGGACCATCAGCCCCTTCTCGGCGGCGGCCGCACTCGCTAGCGTGGCCGCGCCCGTGATCACTTCACGCAAATCGAAGCGACGCCGTTCCAGCCGGATATGCTGGACTTCGAGCATAGCAAGATCGACGATATCGTTGATGATCACGGCGAGCGTCTTGCCTGCCTGAATCATTCGGCGCACGATCTGTGCAGCGCCGCTCGGAAGCTCATGTTGAACGAGCAGTTGCGCAAGTCCGAGCACGCCGTTGACCGGCGTGCGCAATTCATGGCTCATCATTGCGAGCGATTCGGACTTCATGCGCTCGAGCGCCTCGGCCG
>Ga0335083_10010232_pt1 | contig 11342 bp, 9 predicted proteins | sample Lox_Sample_42_FD_206716 | JGI IMG/M metagenome (GOLD analysis project Ga0335083, IMG submission 206716) | Soil microbial communities from Loxahatchee National Wildlife Refuge, Florida, United States - Lox_Sample_4.2 | ecosystem: Environmental > Terrestrial > Soil > Wetlands | place: USA: Florida... | reverse complement strand
GCCGGGCGCGCAGCACCGCCGCCCGGCCCGGCTCACCGGTCGCCGGGGTTACGGGGTGCGCGTCGTCGGCGGCCAGGCCTGCGGTATCCGCCGTCACTTGCGCACTATAACAGCGGGCGCTGAGAGACCAATGTGTGTATAAAGCCGAATGCCGGGCCCGGCGGGAGGTCGGGCCCGGCATTGCGAACCGGGAGGCGGAACTAGGTAAACGAGGACGCTTTATCTTCTAGCTCGCGAAGTCGAGCAGCGGCTGGGCACGGCTCGGGTGACGCAGCTTGGACAGCGACTGCTTCTCGAGCTGACGGATCCGCTCGCGGGTCAGGCCCAGCGCGCGGCCGATCTCGTCCAGCGTGTGCGGGTTGCCGTCGTACAGGCCGAACCGCATGGCCATGATCGTGGCCTCGCGCGGGGTCAGCGCGTCGAGCGCCGAACGCAGCTGCTCGGCCATCAGCTGGCGGTCCACCAGCTCCGAGGCCTCGGGCGCGTCAACATCCTCGATGAGGTCGCCGATGGACGTCTCGCCGTCCTCACCGATGGTGGAGTCGAGCGAGATCGGCTGACGCGACGTGCGCAGCAGCTCCTCGATCTGGTCCGGGGTGCGGTCGAGCTCCACGGCCAGCTCCTCGGGCGTGGGCTCACGGCCGAGACGCTGGTGCATGTCCCGCTCCACCCGCGACAGCTTCGACAGCATCTCAAGCACGTGCACCGGCAGCCGGATGGTCCGGGCCGAGTCGGCGAAGCCGCGCTGGATGGCCTGCCGGATCCACCACATGGCATAGGTGGAGAACTTGTAGCCCTTCGTGTAGTCGAACTTCTCGACCGCGCGAATCAGGCCCAGGTTCCCTTCCTGCACCACGTCCAGCAGGGACAGGCCCCGGTCGCTGTACTTCTTGGCGACCGACACGACCAGCCGCAGGTTGGCCTCGAGCATGTGCGACTTGGCGCGCCGCCCGTCCTCGGCTACCGCCTCGAGGTCACGCCGGAGGTTCTCGGCGAGCCCGGTCGCAGTGTCCAGCTTGTGCTCGGCGAACAGGCCGGCCTCGATCCGCTTGGCCAGGTCCACCTCCTGCTCGGCGGTGAGCAGGCTGGTGCGGCCGATGGACTTCAGGTAGGTGTGAACCGAGTCGCCCATGGCGGGCGTCTGGTCGTCGAGGTCGACTTCGGCCAGCTTGTCGTTGTCGCCGAGCGCGGCCGCCTCGGCCTCGAGGTTCATCACATCGGAGTCAGCGCCATCAACCTCGGACTCGTCACCCGTCTCGGCCGCGGGCTCTGCCACCTCAGCCGGCTTGGCGGCCTGCTCAGTGGCGCGCGCCTTGCCGGGAGCGGGCTTGGCCGTACGGCTCCTGGGACTCCGCTTGGGCTCCGTCGTCAGCTCGTTGGCGAGGCGCACCCCGGCCTCGCTCAGCTCACGTAGAATGGACCGTCCCTCGGCCGGCGTGAGACCTGCCTCGTCAAAGGCCGTCCTCAGCTCCGCAAGAGACAGGTGACCCTGGCTCCGCCCGCGCTGGATGAGGTCATCCACCCGGGTCGTGCTCGCCTCGTCATCCGAGCGAACGATGCGCTCAGCGGTAGCGATCCGCGGCATGAGGCACCTCCCTCCTTCTCGTAACAACGCGTGCATTACTTACGTCGTTCAATTGGGCTTCCACCAAGTACCCCTCGCCGCCCCGCGCAGTCCTCAGCGGGAGACATTGTCCGGGCACTATTAAGTAACGTTCTCCGCCTCAGTTTGTTCCCGCCGCAGCAGCTCTCGCCTGAGCCGTACGATGTCGTGCTTCCCGCTGGGGAGCATGGGAACGGCATCGACCATTACGACCCTGCTTGGAGCAGCGTAACGCGGCAAGCGCTCGCGCACATGAAGACGGATCAATTCTAGACCCGGCGGGTCGGCCGGATCGGCCGGGGCCACCACCGCTACGACCCGTTCGCCCCATTCCGGGTCGGGTTGCCCCACCACCGCGACGTCGCGGACCCCCGGGCAGCTCTCCAGCGCGGCCGCGACCTCGCCGGGGACCACCTTGTGCCCGCCGGTGTTGATCACGTCATCCGCCCGGCCGCGCACGGTCAGGCGGCCCGACTCGTCCAGCCGCCCCAGGTCCCCGGTCAGGAACCAGCCGTCCTCGGGTGCTCCGGTGGCACCGCGGTACCGGGTGAACAGCACCGGGCCCCCTAGCTCGATCCGCTCGTCCTGCGCGATCCTGACCTGCACGCCGTCCAGCGGCACCCCGTCGTAGACGCAGCCGCCGCAGGTCTCGGTCATGCCGTAGGTGGTCGCCACCGGCACGCCCGCGGCCCGGGCGGCGGCTAGCAGGCCGGCCGGGGCGGCCGCCCCGCCCAGCAGCACCGAGGAGAACCCGGCCAGCGGTGTCGATTTATCGACAGCGCTTTCGAGGAGGCGCTGGAGCTGGGTGGGGACCAGTGAGATGTGTGAGCAGCCAGCGGCGGCCAGCGTCGCGGCGTCCGCCCGGTCGGCCAGCACCGGCTCGGTCCCGCCGACCAGCGAACGCACCAGGACCTGGAGGCCGGCCACGTGCGTGACGGGCAGGCAGCACAGCCAGCGCTCGCCGGGGCGGGCGCCCACCCGCGCCAGCGAGGCTTGCGCCGAATGACGCAGCGCGGCCGCGCTCAGCTCGACCCCCTTGGGCGCGCCGGTGGATCCCGAGGTGCCGATCACCACCGCCGTACCTTCGGCGACCCCCCCGTTCCGGAACGAACGGGGCTGGTTCACGCCCCGGTCATCCTCCACCGAATCCGGGGCGAGCGCCTCGATGAGCTCGTCGATCCGTGCCCGCGGCAGGCTCGCGTCGAGCGGCAGGATCGCGGGCCCGGTGCCGTCGAGCGCCGCCGCCAGCAGCTCGACAAGCCGCGGGGTGGCCCGCGTCACCAGGACCGCACGCAATGGACGCATCTCCACGATCGTTAAGGTTAGGACCCGGATTCTGGGAGGTTACGAGTGACTGAATGGCGGCCGGCCGGCTCGCCCTGTGATCATTCTCACGACCCCGGCTTTTGCCCAGCCACGCCGTCGTGGGCCGGAACACCCCCGATGGCGGGGTTTCCGGCCCGCGATCATGAAAGCGGGCGGCGGTGAGGGGGGACCTGGAGGGGATGCTCGCGGGGCTGCGGGCGTTCGCGATCCCGATGCCGGTCAGGTTCCGGGGGATCACGGTGCGGGAGGGCGCGCTGATCCAGGGGCCGGCCGGGTGGGGCGAGTTCTCCCCGTTCGCCGAGTACGGGCCGCGGGAAAGCGCCCGCTGGCTGGCCAGCGCGCTCGAGTCCGCGACGCTGGGCTGGCCGGCGCCGGTCAGGGACCGGATCCCGGTGAACGCCACCGTGCCCGCGGTCGGGCCCGAGCAGGCCGCGGCGATCGTGGCCCGGTCAGGCTGCCTGACCGCCAAGGTCAAGGTGGCCGAGCGCGGGCAGGCCGAGGCCGACGACATCGAGCGGGTGGAAGCGGTCCGGGCGGCCCTCGGCCCGGCTGGCCGGATCCGGGTCGACGCCAACGGCGGCTGGGACCCCGCCCAGGCGGCCCGCATGCTGCGACGGCTGGCGGCGTTCGGGCTCGAGTACGCCGAGCAGCCCTGCGCCACCCTGGCCGAACTGGCCGAACTGCGCCGGCACACCGACATCCCGGTCGCCGCCGACGAGTCCATCCGCCGGGCCGAAGACCCGCTGCGGGTCCGGGCCGCGGGCGCGGCCGACATCGTGATGGTGAAGGTCCAGCCGCTCGGCGGGGTCCGCGCGGCGCTGGCCGTGGCGGAGGCCTGCGGCCTGCCCGCGGTGGTGTCCAGCGCCGTCGACACCTCGGTCGGGCTGGCCGCCGGGGTGGCGCTGGCCGCGGCGCTCCCCGACCTGCCCTACGCCTGCGGGCTGGGCACGATGTCCCTGCTCGCCGGGGACGTCACGGCCAGCCCGCTGGCCCCCGAGGGCGGGGAGCTGCCGGTGCGGCGCCCGGCGGTCGACCCGGAGCAACTGGCCCGCTGGGAGACCGACCCCGGGCCCTGGCGGGAACGGGCCGCGGCGGCCGCGCGCTTCCTGCCCGGCGGGGCGGACGGGCCGTGAATCCGTCCACCGCGTTCGGGACCACGTTCGGCGACGAGCTGATCCGCTGCGGCCTGCGCGAGGTGGTGCTGGCCCCCGGATCGCGCAGCACGCCGCTGGCCATGGCCTTCGGGGCGGCCGACGAGCGCGGGCGGATCCGGCTGCACGTCCGGATCGACGAGCGCTCCGCCTCGTTCGCCGCGCTCGGCCTGGCCAAGGCCAGCCGCCGTCCGGTGGCGGTCCTGTGCACCTCAGGCACGGCCGCGGCCAACTTCCACCCGGCGGTGATCGAGGCCAGCGAGTCGGCGGTCCCGGTGATCGTGCTCACCGCCGACCGCCCGCCTGAGCTGCGGGGCACCGGCGCCAACCAGACGATCGACCAGATCAAGCTGTACGGCCCCGCGGTGCGCTGGTTCTGCGAGGCAGGCACGCCCGAGGCCCGCCCCGGCATGGCCGGCTACTGGCGCTCGCTGGCCTGCCGGGCCTGGGCGCACGCGGCTGGGCTGGCCGGCGGCCTGCCCGGACCTGTGCACCTCAACCTGCCGCTGCGCGACTCCCTGGTGCCCGACGGAGACCCGGAGTGGCCGGAGTCCCTTGACGGCCGCCCTGATGGCCGGCCCTGGACCAGTTTCGCGGGCCGGGAAGCGGCCGGCGGCGAGCTCGAGCTGCCCTGGACCGAGCGCGGCGTCGTGGTCTGCGGCGACGGCGACTACGACGCGCCGGCCCTGGTCGAACTGGCCGGGCGAGCCGGCTGGCCGGTGCTGGCCGAGCCCTCGTCGGGGGCCCGCCGCGGGCCGAACGCCCTAGCCGCCTACCAGTACCTGCTCGCCGTACCCGAGTTCATCAAGGGACACCGGCCCGACCTGATCGTCTCGGCCGGGCGGCCCGGGCTTTCCCGGGGGCAGACCGCCTTCCTGAAGCCGGGCTCGGCCGCCAGGCACGTGGTCGTCACCCAGGGGCCCGGGCAGTGGGCCGACCCGCAGCGGGCCGCCACCGACGTCGCCGCGCGGCTGCGGCTCACCGGGACCCCGCCCACCGGGAAGGCAGGGAGCCGAACCTGGCTCGGGGACTGGCGCCGGGCGGACGAGGCGGCGGCGAGCGCCGTCGACGCCGTCCTCGGCGCGGGCGAGGACCTGACCGAGCCGCGGCTCGCCCGGGACCTGGTCGCCGCGCTGCCGGATGGCGCGCTGCTGTGGATCGCGTCGAGCCAGCCCGTTCGGGATATCGATGGCGGCGCCCGGCCCCGCGCGGACCTGCACATCCTGGCCAGCCGCGGGGCCAGCGGGATCGACGGGACCGCCTCGTCGGCCATCGGCGCCGCGCTGGCCCACGGCGGGCCGGCCTTCGCCCTGATCGGGGACCTGGCGCTGGTGCACGACGCGCCCGGCCTGGCGCTCGGCCCGCGGGAGCCGCGTCCCGACCTGTGCCTGGTCGTGGTCAGCAACGACGGCGGCGGCATCTTCTCTCACCTGGAACCGGCCGCGTTCCCCGCTTCGTTCGAGCGGCTCTTCGGGACCCCGCACGGCACCCGCGTCGACCACCTGGCCGCCGCCTTCGGCCTGCCCTACCAGTTGCTCGAGCATCCCGGCGACCTGCCCAAGGCGCTGCCTGGCCACGGCCTCCGTATCGTCGAGGCGCGGACGGACCGGGCCGCGGCCGCCGACCTGCGGGCCGCACTGCGGGCGGCCGCCGCCGAGGCCATCCGGCAGTTGTAGCTCCCGCCTGCTGACCGCGGTGTAGTGCCGCCGCGCCGGTAACGCCGTGGTCGGAGCCGGATCCTGTTCCCCGGTCTGACGACATCACGTAGGGCGCTGGCCAGCATGGAAGCCCTGATCTGAGCCAATCGGAACGGGGAATGCGATGTTCAACGGGGCAGTCAAGATGGCGCTCGCGGCCGGGTTCACGGTGGCGCTCGCGACCGCGGGGGCGGTGCTGCTGCCCGGCGGCCAGGCCACAGTGCAGGCCACTGTGCAGACCTCCTGCGCGGTCAAGTCGCCGGCCACCAGCGCGCCGGAGCAGTGCCTGGCCATGACCGATCCCGACGCCGCCGGGCTGGCCATCTGGGGCGTGCGCGGCGGGCCGCCAGGCGGCACGCCGGAGACCGAGTGGTACGACTACCTCGGGCAGCCGATCGCCACCATGGGCCAGAGCGGCGGCTTCAAGGTCTACGGCGACCAGATCTGCGTGTACCCGGGCGGCGACGTGTTCACCCCCGACGCGTGCCTGCGGGACAACGGCACGGTCACCGTCGGCGGCCAGGTGCTGTCCGCGTCCGACATTGCCTGGCTGCACCAGGCGAAGGACTCCGGGTACATCCCAGGATGTACGAGCACCGCGACCACGGGCGGACGCGGAAAATCGTAATCAGGATTACTGTCGGGATATGCCAGAGATGGGTCCGCGCCCGCCGTTCACCGACCGGGTGACCCCCGGCCAGTGGCAGGCCGTCGATGTCGCCGCCGCGGTCGTCATCGCCCTGTGGACGGTGTTCGACCTGCGGCTGCGGCACGGGTTCCGGGTCGAGGGGCCGCCCCTGTGGCCGGGCGTGCTCGGGGCCGCGGCCACCCTGCCGGTCGCGGTCAGGCGCCGCTGGCCGCTGCCGGTGCTGGCCGTGGTGACGGCCGCGGTGGCCGTGCTGACCGCCCTCGGCCGGGCCCCGTTCGGCCTGGACATCATGCTGGCCATGGCCATCTACACGGTCGCGTCGACCAGTCGGCGCCCGGTCGCGGTCGCCGCGCTCGTCGGCACCGAGACCGCCCTGATCATCGGGCTCCTGACCGCCGCGGCCGGCACCCGCGGCCCGGTCGACACCGCGCACAGCGTGCTGACCGCCGGGGCGCTGTGGTTCGTCGGCGACAGCGTGCGGGAGCGCCGCCGGTACCTGGCCGAGGAGGCGGCCCTCCGGCAGCGGCAGGAAGCCGAGCGGGGCAGGCTCGCGGTCCGCGAGGAACGGGTCAGGATCGCCCGTGAGCTGCACGACGTGGTAGCCCACACGCTGAGCGTGGTCACCTTCCAGGCCGGGGTGGGCCGCAAGATCGGCGCCACCCGCCCGGACCAGGCGCTGACCGCGCTGCGCGCCGTCGAGGTGACCGGCCGCGGCGCGCTCGGGGAGCTGCGCCGCATCCTCGGGCTGCTCCGCGACGACGACGGCGAGGGCCCCAGCCTGGCGCCCGCGCCCGGCGTCGGGGACCTGGAGGAACTGGCGGGCACGATCCGGGCCGCCGGGATACCGGTGACGCTGGCCGTCACCGGCGACGTGGCGGCGCTGCCGCCGGCCGCCTCGCTGACCGCGTACCGGATCGTCCAGGAGGCGCTCACCAACGTGGTCAAGCACGCGCCGGGCGCGACGGCCACGGCGCGGGTGCAGGCCAGCCGCGACGGCGTGCTGATCACCGTCGACAACGGCCGCGGCACGGGTGCTCCCGAGACCCAGCCTGGCGGCGCCCGGCACGGCCTGGTCGGCATGACCGAGCGCGCCGCGGCCTTCGGCGGCACGCTGGACGCGGGCCCCGCCGCGGGCGGCGGCTTCCAGGTGACCGCGTTCCTGCCGCTGGCCAGCCCGTTCGCGGCCGGGCCGGTGTCGGCTGGCACGGTGTCGGCTGGCACGGTGTCGGCTGGCACGGGGCAGGTCGGGCAGGTGGCGTGAGCCCATGACGATCGGCGTGGTGGTGGCCGACGACCAGGCCATCGTCCGGGCCGGGTTCCGCCTGCTCATCGACTCCGAGCCCGATCTGGTCGTGCTCGGCGAGGCCGCCGACGGCGCGGAGGCGGTGGCGGTGGCCCGCCGGACCTCGCCCGACGTGGTGCTGATGGACATCCGGATGCCGGTCATGGACGGCATCGAGGCCACCAGGCAGATCACCGCGGCCGGGCCGCTGCCCCGGGTGCTGATCCTCACCACCTTCGACCTCGACGAGTACGTGTTCGGCGCGCTGCGCGTCGGCGCCAGCGGGTTCATGCTCAAGGAACGGCCGCCGGAGGAACTGCTCGCGGCCATCCGGGTCATCGCGGCGGGGGAGGCCCTGCTCGCGCCCAACGTCACCCGCCGGCTGATCGAGCACTTCGCCCGGCAGCCCGACCCGCTGCGGCCGCCGCCGGGAGCGCTCGAGCAGCTGACCGTGCGGGAGCGCGAGGTGCTGGCGCTCATCGCCACCGGCCTGTCCAACACCGAGATCGCCGCCCGGCTGATCATGAGCGTGCCCACGGCCAAGACCCACGTGAGCCGGATCCTGGCCAAGCTCGGCGCCCGGGACCGCGCCCAGCTCGTGGTCCTCGCCTTCCAGGCCGGCCTGGTCCGCCCCGGCTAGCTACATCCCGGGTCGTAGCTCCCCGGACGTAGCCCCGGCGCGGCGCTAACGCGCCAGCCGCAGGAAAAGCGGGTTCCGCGGGCCGACGAAATCCTCCCGCCCGGAAGCCAGCATGGGTCGCGACTCAAGGAGGCGACCCATGTTCTTCACGTACCTCTGGCGCGAGCTGCGGCGACGCCGGCGCCAGGCGGTTCTCATCGCGCTGGGCCTGGCGCTCGGCGTCGGCCTGGTGATCACCGTGACCGCGGCCTCCGACGGGGTCACGGCCTCGCAGGCCACGGTGCTGCACACGCTGTACGGGGTGGGCACGGACATCACCGTGACCCAGCCGCCGGCCAAGGGCTCGGGCGGCGGGACCTCGTTCGGGTTCCGGCAGGAGATCAAGAACGTCAGGAGCGGGCAGATCGCGGCCGGCACCAAGATCAACATCAACCAGCTGGTCAGCAGCCAGTACGGCACCATGAGCGCCGGCCCAGCGGCCCGGGCCGCTCGGCTGGACGGGGTGTCGTCAGTGGCCGGCGGGCTAGCCCTCACCGACGTCACCGTCAGCGGGACGGTGCCGCCGCTGTCGGCCGGGAGCGGCAGCTTCAGCTCGAGCTTCACCACGAACACCTTCACCGTCGACGGCGTGGACCTGAGCCACGCCTCGCTCGGGCCGCTCGGCGCGGCCAAGCTCACCGCGGGCCGCGCCCTGGCCCCGGCCGACGCGCACGCGAACGACGTGCTGGTCAACGCGAGCTACGCCACGGCGAACAAGCTGGGAGTGGGCGGCAAGCTGGTCATCGGGGGCACCAGCTTCACCATCACCGGCATCGCGAGCGTGCCGCAGAGCGGCAACCCGCCGGATGCTTACATCCCGCTGGCCCGGGCACAGGCCATCGGCCAGGCCAGCGCGAGCGCCAAGCTGGGCGGCAAGGTGAACACCCTGTACGTGTCCGCCGCGAGCGCCGCGGACATCCCCGCGGTGCAGGCCGGCCTGCACCGGCTGCTCCCCGGCGCCACCGTCACCGACGCCAGCGACCTGGCCGGCGAGGTGACCGGGTCCCTGGCCAGCGCGTCCAGCCTGGCCGCCAACCTGGGCCGGTGGCTGTCCGTGGCGGTGCTCGCGGCGGCGTTCGGCGTGGCCAGCGTGCTGACCATGGCGGCGGTGTCGCGCCGGGTCAGGGAGTTCGGCACGCTGAAGGCGCTCGGCTGGCGCAGCGGGCGGATCGTGGGCCAGGTGATGGGGGAGTCGCTGGCGATCGGCGCGGCCGGGGCGGTGATCGGCGTCGCCCTCGGCTACGCCGGCACCGCCCTGATCGACACGCTGGCGCCGAAGCTGACGGCCACCGTCGGGGCGAGCAACGCGGCCTCGGTCAGCGGCCCCGGGCGTTTGCTGAGCCCGGGCGCCGCCCAGGCGCTGTCCGGCGCCGGCCACTCCGTCTCGGTGACCCTGAGCGCGCCGGTCACGCTGGGCGCCGTCGGCCTCGCGGTGCTGCTGGCCGTGGCCGGCGGGCTGATCGCGGGATCGTTCGGCGGCTGGCGAGCGGCCCGGCTGCGGCCCGCGTCGGCGCTGGCGAGGGTGGCGTGATGGCCGCCCCCGTCCTGGCTGGCCCCGTCTACCAGCTGTCCGGCGTGACCAAGCGGTACCGCACGGGCCGCAGCGAGGTCCTGGCCCTGCGCGGCGTGGACCTGGTCATCCGCGACGGGGAGTGGCTCGCCGTCCAGGGCCCGACCGGGCACGGCAAGTCCACCCTGCTCCAGCTCCTCGGCGGCCTGGACCGGCCGACCTCAGGCGTCGTCGAGTTCGACGGCCACGACCTGGCCCGGCTGCCGGAAGCCGCGGTCACCCGGGCGCGGGCCCGGTCGGTCGGGTTCGTCTTCCAGACCTTCAACCTGATCCCCACCCTCAGCGCCGCGGAGAACGTCGAGGCGGCCCTGGTGCCGCTGCGCCTCGGCGCGGCCGCACGCCGCGAGCGCGCCGCGCGGGGCCTGGCCGCCGTCGGCCTCGGCGACCGGCTGCGGCACCTGCCCTCCGAGCTGTCGGGCGGCCAGCAGCAGCGCGTGGCGATCGCCCGGGCGCTGGTCAAGGAGCCGCGGGTGCTGCTGGCCGACGAGCCGACCGGCAATCTCGACGAGGGCACCAGGGACGAGATCATCACCCTGCTTGAGGACTTGTGGCGTTCCCGCGGGCTGACCGTGGTGCTGGTCACCCACGACAGCGTGGTCGCCGGCCGCGCCCCGCGACTCGGGCAGATGCGCAACGGCATGTTCGAGGAGGCACCACGCGGAGAGCCCGTGCGGAGGAACCAGTGACCGGCGCCGGGTTCGCGGCCCTGGCCCGGTTCGTGGTCAGGTACCGGGTGCTGGTGGCGGTCATCTGGGGTGCCGTCCTGGTCACCGCGACGGTAGCGCTGCCGAGCCTGGGCCGTGAGGTCGACAGTGACCCCAGCCTGTTCCTCGGCTCGGCGGCGCGCAGCGTCGCGGCGTCCTCGCTCGGCGCGCCGCTGCTCGGCCGCCGGTCCGCCAGCAAGATCACCGTCGTGGCGGCGCGCACGGACGGGCCGCTCACCACGGCCGACGTGGCCGCGGTGACCCGCGAGGCAAACCTGGCCCGGCAGCTCAGCGCGGTGACCGCGGTGCGGGCCACCACCCTGTCACCCGGCCGTAACGCGGTCCAGGTCCAGGTCAGCGTCAGCAAGGAAGCCACCGACACCGCCGGGCTGCGCCCGGTGGTGACCGCGCTCCAGGACACCTTCCCGCGGGCCGGCGCGCCGCCGGGCCTCCAGCTGCACCTGGCCGGGCCCGTCGCCGCCAACGCCGCGAGCAACACCAGCGCGGGCCGGGCGACCAAGCGCATCGGCCTGTTCTCGGTGCTGTTCATCGTGCTCCTGCTGCTGATCGTGCTGCGGTCGGTGGTGGCCGCCATCGTGACGTTCGTGCCCAGCGTGGTCGCCCTGCTGACGGCGGAGCGCTTCGTCGCCGGGCTCGGCGCTCACGGGCTCCAGATCTCCT
>Ga0335083_10010231_pt1 | contig 11344 bp, 14 predicted proteins | sample Lox_Sample_42_FD_206716 | JGI IMG/M metagenome (GOLD analysis project Ga0335083, IMG submission 206716) | Soil microbial communities from Loxahatchee National Wildlife Refuge, Florida, United States - Lox_Sample_4.2 | ecosystem: Environmental > Terrestrial > Soil > Wetlands | place: USA... | reverse complement strand
TGGAGGAGCTGCTCGACTTGGCCTACGACTGGTTTCAAGCCAACAATAATCACTACCTTGATATGCAACACACCTTCGCTTCCGCAGCCTAAATGCGCTTCGATCAGGTGGAGTACCTATTTAGCTGGCTCAATTTCTGTCCTTGAAATTCGCGATCACCTCACCGATAATATTCGTCGAAGTGAACGGACGATCAGTTACCAATGCCACAAAGAACGCGACGACAACCAGTATTAGACGCAAAATCATTTTCAACTTGTAGCTCGCCAAGAACGTGCCAAGTGTTGCAAGCGGAAGAACCATAATGGCGAGGGCTAGTGCATCCATGCCCGACATTGTAGCAGAGGGGGCGGCACACAGTTGGCGCTCGCTCGATAAATGCCTGATGGATAAGAATTGCCGGATAAAGCTATTAGCGAGCCGGTTCTTGGCTGGCCGCAGTCAACCGCTGATGGACGTTTCCGTTTTTCACCGTTTATCGAACGGTTTTTTGACCGTTTTTCACCGTTTTTTCCGTTTTCTGATAATTTTTTTGTGGGCTCTGCTGCCGCCTTCTCGTGTTTTGGTTTTTGCATTCCCGTTGAAAACGAATGGCCTTCGATTCCCTGTCTTGGCTCGATGACGAATTGATCGCGCTCGACGCCCAGCATTTGCGGCGTAGCCTGGCGACACGCGCCGGCCCGCAACAAGCCACGATTACTTCCGATGGCCGCGAATTCATCAACTTCGGCGCCAACGATTATTTGGGCTTGGCCGCCGATCCGCGCTTGGCTGACGACGCAAATCGGGCCACGCAGCAGGAAGGCTGGGGCGCCGGCGCCAGCCCGCTGATAACAGGGCATTCCGAAGCCCATACCGAACTGGAACGGCGCTTGGCGGAATTCGAAGGAACCGAAGCGGCGCTGGTCTTCACCTCCGGCTTTGCCGCTAACTGTGGCACGGTGGCCGCCCTTGCTGGAGCGGGCGATGCCATTTATGCCGACGCTAAAAATCATGCCAGCCTGATCGACGGCTGCCGGTTGTCCCGGGCCGAAGTGCATATTTATCGGCACTCCGATGCGAATCATCTGGCCGAACTGCTCGGCAATTCATCACGCTACCGCCGCCGGCTGATTGTGACCGATTCGCTCTTTAGCATGGATGGCGATTTCGCGCCGCTGGCGCAATTGGCCGAACTAGCGGAAAAATATCACGCCATGCTGATGGTGGACGAAGCGCACGCCACCGGCATCTTCGGCGCGCATGGCCGCGGCGTGGCCGAGCATTTGGGAGTCGAAAGCGGCGTCCACATTCGTATCGGCACGCTGAGTAAAGCACTGGGCTCAAGCGGCGGATTTGCCGCCGGTCGGCGCAGCCTGATCGATTGGCTTTTGAACCGCGCCCGTTCTTACGTTTTCTCCACTGCTTTTCCACCGGCTGTCGCCGCCGCCGCGACAGCCGCGCTGCAAATTGTGCGCGACGAACCCCAGCGTCGGCAGGAATTGCTGGCCCGCGCCGCCGCACTTCGCCGACAACTGACAGCTCAAGGCTGGAATCTCGCCCACTCCGAAAGCCAAATTATTCCGCTGTACATCGGCGATCCGCGGCGCACGATGCAGCTAGCAGAAACATTGCGCGAGCGTGGACTGCTCGTCCCAGGAATTCGTCCCCCATCGGTGCCGGCCGGCGAATCTTTGTTACGAATCAGTCTGAGTTGGGCTCACACTCCAGCCATGCTGGATAAGCTGCTGGCTGCGCTGGCCGATTGCTGGGCCGGGATGCGAGGAGTATAATCTTTGGTTCGGTTTATTTGGATCAACTTCAACCCGCCGACGGCCCTGTTCTGGCCAAACCCAACCGGTGCGTTGGCATTTTTTAGTTTTGTGGCACAAGGAGAACTATCGTGGGTATTCGTGTAGGTATTAACGGTTTTGGGCGCATCGGTCGGTTAGTGTTTCGCATTATGGCGGCCCGCGCCAGCGAGTTCGATGTGCTGGCCATCAACGATTTAACTGACACCAAAACTTTGGCCACCCTGCTCAAGTACGACAGCACCCATCGCCGCTTCAACGGCACGGTGCAGCACGACGACAACGCCATCGTGGTCAACGGCAAGCGGATTGAAGTGCTGAAAGAGCGCGATCCCGCCAAGTTGCCCTGGGGTAAGCTGGGCGTCGACGTGGTCGTGGAAAGCACCGGCATTTTCACCGGCCGGGCAGACGCCGCCAAAGGCAAAGCCGGGTACGATACGCACCTGCAAGCAGGCGCGAAAAAAGTCGTGCTTAGCGCGCCGGCCAAGGACAAGCCCGATTTAACCTGCGTGATTGGCGTGAACGATCAGGAGCTCACGCCGCAAGTCAAAATCGTCTCCAACGCCAGTTGCACCACCAACTGCTTGGCCCCCATGGCCAAGGTGCTGCACGACAAGTTCGGCATCGAAAAAGGCTTGATGACGACCGTTCACAGCTACACCAACGACCAGCGGCTGCTGGACCTGCCGCACGATAATTTGTACCGTGCCCGAGCCGCCGCCGCGAACATCGTTCCCACCACCACTGGCGCGGCCAAAGCCGTGGGCGAAGTCATTCCGTCGCTCAAGGGCAAGCTGACGGGCATTGCACTCCGGGTGCCCACCACCGACGGCAGCGTGACCGACCTGACGGCGCTGATGAAAAAAAATGTCACCAAGCAGGAAATCAACGCCGCCATGAAAGAAGCCGCCGACACGCCGCTGGAAAAAGGTGGCTTGAAGGGAATTTTGGAATACACCGACGACCCCATCGTCTCCAGCGACATCATCGGCAACCCGCACAGCTCCATCTTCGCCGCCGACCTGACCGAAGTGATCGACGGCAACCTCATCAAAGTCATCAGTTGGTACGACAACGAATGGGGCTATTCCTGCCGCACCGCCGACTTGATCGCCCGGCTGGGGAAAATGCTTTAGCATCAGTTACAGGGGCGATTGATGGGCTTTTTCAACCGAATTTTCGGCAAACGGTCACAACCCAGGAACCCAAGTTCGCCGCCTATTGAGCAGGCAGTTCTTGTGTATCTCGACGGTGTCGGATTACCAAACCACATTTATCAAGAATGTGAATTGGCGACGATTGAAGACCGACTGATGGCAACAATCGAGGATAGTAACCTGGGTGAATTTGACGGCAATGAAATTGGCCCGAAGGAGACGGTTTTGTACATGTACGGGCCCGATGCAGAAAAATTATTTGCAGGAATCGAGTTGACGCTACGGAATTATCCGCTATGTCAGGGCGCTCGAATCATCATTCGCCATGGTGGTCCAGGCGCAAACCAAAGAGAAATTAAGCTCTAGAAGCTGATTACCGATACGGCGACCACACCGGGCGGCGCGAGGCGTCCAGCAACGGTTTATCGTTTGAGGCGCCTGACGGCGTGGCAGCGGGCGTCGGCTGACTGGCCAGCGGCGCTGCGGTTAAAGCAGGGCCGGCGTCGCCATCGTCAGGCTGATACACACTATCGTGACGATCTGCCCCGGCTGCCGCTTGCGGATCAGCATCGGCAAAGGCATCAGCAGCCGATCGCGGCGATGATGAAGCCGTGGATTTTTTCCAATCGCGCGGGCCGGAATCGCCGCCAGCCACTTGCACGTCGATGGGCAAATTCGCTTCCAAACGCCGCCCATCAAACGTCGTGAACCGCACAAACACCCGCAAATCGCTGTGTGCAGGCGGAGTCTGCCATGGCAGTTCGAATTGCAGCGAAGCGCCGTCGTGATTCCGCCGCACATGCTGCGGCACTGCATCCGCATCGAAATCCCACCGCGCAATGCGGGCCGCCGAGCCTTCCAATGCCGGATCGACCACCACAATCGACACGTCGCCGGGTGCCAACACCCGCTTGCCGTGGGAATCGCGCTGCTGGATAACCACATTCAAGTATCCCCCGCCGGCTTGTCCGGTACTGTTCATTTCGCCCGTTAAGCCATCGTTCAGTTCGATGCTCTCGACTTCCGTGTCGGGGTTCAGCCGCTCCATAGGCCGCGCCTCGCTGCCGCCAGGTGTGGAATAGCTGGCTCGCTTGGCCATGGGTTCCGCCGCCGTGTAATCGGCCTGCTTGACCGCAGGGTCCAACATAGTATCGCCAGCCTGTTGGACCGCCGCGTCAGCCGTTGTGGGCTCTGGCTGAACGTTTCCGGCAACACTGGAATTGCTTTCACGCGTGCTGGAAGAGCTGGGCGTGAAGGGCTTTCCAGGCTGCACTTCCGGCATGGAAGGCGGGGCCGGTGGCAATCCCGGGGTCTCTGTCCCGCGGCCGGGCGATGGCGTAAAGGGCGGCGGCGGCCCCAAATCGGGCCCGCTGCTGTTGTTGCCTCGCAAAATGTCAGTCTGCTTGTTAAGCGAATTCGCCCGCGCATTTGCTTCATCCAACTCGCGCTGTTTGTCCTCTAGTTCCCAGCGTAAGCGGTAAATGCAATCTTCCTGCAAGCGCAGTTCGCGCTCCCAAAGTTGTTGATTCACGCGGTTTTTGTAATTGGAAAAACAACCGCTAGCTGGCAGCAGCAACGCCAACACGCTTAGGGTAACAACGTGCCGAAAATAGCCCGTCTTCATAAATCGCCTCATGCGAATAAACGGACGCCGCCCGATTCATTCGAGCGGAGGTCGATAAGTTTTGTTGTCCGCGAATGCGGAAATGGGAAAATGACCAATGACCAAATCTCAATGACCAAACTTAGCACTCGCGGGGTTGGTCATTGGTGCTTGGTGATTCGTCATTCTGCTTTCAAACCGGTGCCTTCACTTCCATGTGTTCAATCACCTGATCGATCAGCCGGTATTCCAATGCTTCCTGTGACGACATGAACCGATCGCGGTCCGTGTCTTGCTCAATTTTCTCCAGCGGATGCCCGGTATGCTTCAGCAAAATGGCGTTGAGCCGCTTTTTCACGTTTTTGAATTCCTTGGCGTGAATCATGATGTCTTCCGCCGTCCCTTCGGCCCCGGCCAACGGCTGGTGAATCATCACGCGGGCATTCGGCAATGCGCGACGCTTCCCTTTGGCGCCTGCCGTAAGCAACACGGCGCCCATCGAGGCGGCTTGCCCTATGCAATACGTGGCCACGTCGCACGTGACAAACTGCATCGTGTCATAAATGGCCAAACCTGCCGACACGCTGCCGCCAGGCGAATTGATGTACAAGTGAATGTCGGCCTTGGGATCTTCCGATTGCAAAAACAACAATTGGGCCACAACGACGTTGCCGATCTCGTCATTGATGGCCGTGCCCAGGAAAATAATACGGTCTTTCAGCAGACGACTGTAAATATCCATCGCCCGCTCTTCGCGGCCCGTTTTTTCGATGACGAAGGGAATCAAAGTCATTTCGCATCCTCCTCGTCGGTTAGCGCGGGCGGTTTGGTCAACACTTCGTCCACCAGGCCGTATTCTTTGGCTTCCGGGGCGGTGAGGTAACGGTCGCGGTCGGTATCTTTGGCGATGCGCTCGATCGGCTGGCCGGTATGATGGGCCAAAATGTGATTGAGCGCCTCGCGAGTTTTGAGGATTTCGTCGGCCTGAATTTCGATGTCCGAAACTTGTCCGCCGACTTGGCCGTAAGGTTGGTGGATCATCACTTTGGCGTGCGCCAAGGCGTAGCGCTTCCCTTTGCTGCCGCCGGCCAGCAACACAGCTCCACCACTGGCGGCCAGGCCCACGCAATAAGTGGCCACGGGGCAGGACAGAATTTGCATGGTGTCGTACACAGCCATGGTGGCGGTGACGCTGCCACCGGGCGAATTGATGTAAAAGTGGATGTCTTTGCGGCGATTTTCGCTCTGCAAATACAACAGCTTCATTACCACTTCGCTGGCGTTGCCGTCGAAAATTTCTCCCTGCAGCAGAATGATGCGGTTTTCCAACAGCAAATCGCCCAGCGTAAGCATTCGCTGCCGCTGATAATCGCGGTAGTTGAGCTTCGGGCTGACTGCGGAAAGAAATTGATCGGGAACAATCGGGCTAGATTCCATGCGTTCATCCTTGCTGGCAAAACTACGTCTGCGAACCGCACTCCCACCTGTTACTGTACGTCACGCAGGCCGCATTTTGGGCCGCGGAACGCTGGTCCGGGGGAATTCTATACACGCTCCTTCGGTTCGTGTAGAGGCTCCGCCTCGCCTGCCTGTTTGGCTTCGGGAATAGCTTCCTCGGTTTCCTCGCCGCCGGCCGCTTCATCGACGGCTTCCGTTTCCAACGATTCCGGCTTAAACGGCACATCCTTGAATTTAGCGTGCTTCAAAACCAAATCGATGGTTTTACGCTCGATAATTTGGTTGCGCAGAATATCCATCAGGCCGCGCTTTTCCAGTTGCGCCCGCACCCGGCGGACGCTTTCGCCGCTTTGGGCGGCAATCAACCGGATTTCGCTCTCGTAATCTTGCGGCTGGTCCTCGATTTTTTCCTCTTCCGCAATCCGCTCCAAAATGAAGTGCTCCTTCAAGGCCCGCGCGGTGGAAACCATGCTGTTTTGACGCAGCTCGTTTTCGTGAGCCCGAATTTGATCGTCGTTAAATCCGCTGCGGCGCAGCTCCAACACGGCCCGTTCCAGCTCGCGCCGTCCTTGCCGTTTGAGCAACTCCGGCGGCAGTTCCCAATTGGCGCTGGCTACCAAGGCCTGGGTAATTTGCTGCCGAGCCCGTTGCTGTTGGTGGTATTCCAACTGCCGCTGCAATTCGTCGCGCAAGGCGGTGCGCAAATCATCTTCCGATTTGAAATTGCCCAGCTCTTCCAGGAAGGCGGGGGTAAGCTCGGGCAGTTCCAGCTTTTTCACTTCCAAAACTTCAAAGGCGGCGGCAATGGTCTTGCCGCGCAGCGCCTCGTTCTGCACGTTGTCGGAAAGCTTCACTTTTCCGGTTTTGGTTTCGCCCGCCTTGGCGCCGGTCATCAGTTTGTCGAACTTTTCGACTTTTCCGTCGCGGAAACTGAGCGTCGGCCGGATGCACAGCGTTTGCTCTTCCGTCTTCGAAATCACGTTGTCGCCGTCTTGGAACGTGATGTTCACCACCACATAATCGCCCGGCTGGGCGGCGCCGCTATGCGGAATCAGCCGGCCGCGCTGGGTCAGCATGCGTTGCATTTGGGCGTCGACATCTTTGTCGGTGAAATCTCGCGTGGGCCGTTCAAGGCTCAAGCCTTTCCATTGCGGCAGGTCGAAATCGGGCCGCACTTCAATGTTGAATTCAAAAGTCATCGGCCCTTCATCGGGAACTTCGACGGCCGATAGATCAACGTCCGGCTCGCTAATGGCGGCCAGTTTTTGCTCGTCGCTTAGTTGCGACATGCTGTCCAGCAGCAAATTGCTTTTCACCTGGTCTTTCACTTCCTTGCGGAAGCGGTGCTCCACCAATTTCCGTGGAGCGCGCCCGGCGCGGAAACCAGGCACTTGCGCCTCCGGCATCAATTCGCCAAAGGCTTCGTCGAAATAACGCTCCACATCTTCGTGCGGAATTTTCACCGTCACGTGACGCTGGCACGCGCTGGGCGCGTCGATTTTTACTTCCAAATTCAGCCGCGGGCGCTCCGCAGCTTCGGCGTCTGGTGCGTCGGGGGTTTCGGTATCCGCCATGATAATGTGTGTGGGTGTGCGGTTTCGAGGTTCAACTTCCGAGCTGTTTCGGTTAAATAAAAAATAAAGAGCGGGCGATGAGATTCGAACTCACGACAACCACGTTGGCAACGTGGTGCTCTACCAACTGAGCTACGCCCGCATTTGCCGTTTTGGGAATTGCGCTGCGAAATGACTCTGGCGCCCCCAGCTAGCATGTGCCGAATGGCACAAAACCACGGGATTATAGGTCCCGCCGGAGTCGTGGCAAGGGCAATCGGCACGCGCTGTTAAATTAGGGCGGCAAGGGCATTTCCGTCAAGCCCCCAGCAGCCGGAAATGACAAAGCCCCGTCGGCATTCCAATCCACTCTCTCGCCCCTTCTCCTCAATCCAGATCCCCGTTCCTCACAACGTTGCAGCAGGCAAATCCGCACCATATAGTAGACTTCCAGAGCGGATCGAAGAGACCCGCCCATCGAATCAAGGGTTCTCAACTCCCCTGCAAACCGTACCAAGCCGTTGCTATCACGGCAGTCGTCGCACGAGGGTGCCCATGCAAGCAAAACTTGTGGTGCTCCAGCCTGAGACCCAGCCCAACGAATACGACGTAACTTTACCCGTCACCATTGGCCGGGGGCGCGAAGCCAAGCTGAAGTTAGTGCATGCTCTGGTGAGTCGCCTGCATTGCGAATTGTTCGTCGATCATGGCCAGATGATGGTCCGTGACTTGAGTTCGCTCAACGGCACCTCCGTAGGCGGTCGCCGTGTCGAAACGGCGCCGCTAATGTCCGGCGACCTGCTGACTGTCGGCTCGGTCATTCTCCGCGTGATGTACGGAGACGAAATGGCGGCGGAGATGCTTTCGGCAACACCCTTCCGGCAGGGCAATGTGATGGTGGCGGCCGTCGACACCATTTCGCTGGAAGATACTTGTCGGGCTGCGCATCTTCCGGACGAAGACGACGACTTCAGCGAGTTGTACGACGAAGGGGACGATTATTAGTAAGTCTTCGCTCCACGGCATTTCACATTTCAACGGACGGTCGTGCTGCTCTTCAAAAAAAAATTTCTGGACGCCATTCGCCAAGGACGGAAAACGCAAACCGTCCGCTTGTGGAAGTGGCGCAAAATGAAGCCCGGCCAACGCAGCTACATTCCCGGGGCCGGCTACGTCCAAATTGCGGCGGTCGATGAAGTCGCTTTAGCGGTGCTGACCGATGAAGATGCCCGCTTGGACGGCTTCGATTCCGCCGCCGCCCTGCGGCACGAAATTGAGCAGCTGTATCCGCAACAACTAGCCGCCGGCCACCGCGCCTTCCGCATCCGCTTCACCCTGCTGCCGCCAGAAGTGCAACGGCAAATGCGAGAGGAGAAACAACAAAAGAAACGGATACAAAAAATACCACAGGGATAATCCGATGTGCTACTCAATTTTTGCAAACGATTTGAAATCCATCAAAAATGCCATCCCAATGTTCGTCCCCATACGTATAAATCTCGAGTATGTTGGGGACCCCATTTTTACAAAATAGCATTGCCCCTAACCCGCTCGGTACGCTGGGCAGGTAAATAGATGTATCTAACATCATCTTCTGCTCGCCCAATTCCATACCAGAGTGAAGACTCCGCAACTTTGTATAGCTCCCAACACCGGTGAACTCGCGGCTAAGGACCCGAAGGTGGTCAATAAATGGACGAAGCGAGCAATGCTTCTCGCAAAGATGCAGCAAGATGGCTAGCTCAAACTCATTGAGATCGCACTGTCCTGGTTGCATCAGTATGATGTCGCCCTTTGAGATTCGGAAAGATTGAACTGCAAATATCTATTCAGTTACTATTTGCTTCGCCGCTTGTTACTTTGTCCACTCACCAGCGGAAATTTTTCTGGATTGCTGAGCGATTCTACGGCCAAATCGATGTCGAGTTCCGGCCAATAAAGATGGTGCAGACTGGGAAGTTGCACGTTGGTTAGTTGCCCGATCGAAACGTCACGGAACCAGGGAAATTGATCAAACGCAACAAAATGTTCTTTTTCTTGCAGCAGTAGCCAGAATCCATGCTTGGAAACATTGGTGACTTCAACCGCCGAAATGTTTTTTCCAAGCTTTTTGGATTTCATGTTTGTGTTCCTTGATCAATTTCAAGGCGGCTTTTTGTTGTCGTGCGGTCAGCCCAAAATTTTAGGCCAATTCGATGCGCGGCTCCAACCAAAATTTAGCTTCTCCATCGGGATGCTGAACGTGCACATGGATTCGCCGCTCTTCACGAGAAAAAAAGTATAAGCGGTACGCGCCATACCGCAAAATTGTCGGACTCATACCCATTTCTTATTTAGAGGCTTAACCCGCGCGTGCGGAATATTCGGACTATCTGGATTTACGGTAATCGCTTGCCGGCTGGGTGAGACAACCAAATCCATATCTTCCATTGGGACGGCGCCAAGCAAGACTTCATCGCCGAGGACCAGCGCCCCGACAAAACAAGTGCGATTTTCAAACGCCACCCGTACCGGGCCAACATACGGCACTTTTTCTTTGCGACCGTCGGCAAAACCAACTTCTCGTTCAGACTCCGTATCCAGCGACAGTTGCACCGCCACATGCCGAGGGATGCACAGCATCAACGCGCCTGTATCGGCCAATGCCTTTGCCTGCACCGGCTTCAACTGCGGCTGCCGAGGATTGCTTAATTGGATGTCAGCGAAAATGTGTCCCATACGACTATTTTACAACAATCTCATCAGCGCCGTCTGTAGAAAAAAAGCATCATTTTTCTGTCGAAGGCACCGGAACAGTTCTGCTCGATGGGGCAGTCGAATCATTTGTCGCTGACGAGGGCTGTTTTCCTGTAAGCCAGTCGCCCAAGCTGGCGGGCCAGTCGGTGCTGATCACGGTAGCTTTTTTATCAGGAACCGAATATCGCACGACTTCGCGGCTCGTCGAATCAACCGGCCGCATAAAGGTTAATTCCGTCGCCGTCCGCCAGGCTGGGATACTTTCGAGATGCCACTGATTATTGCCCGGCGAAGCTACCCCCAGTTGCACAAGTTGTGCTTCACCGGTGGCGATGTCGAGCACCGAAACGCGCCCATCATCGAAGGGAATCGAAATATATCGGGCATCGGGACTCAATTCAAAATATTGCGCATCGTTGCCGATGGTTTGTACCGCGCTGCGTGGTACGACACGCGTCAACGTCGATTGCTTGCCCGGCTCGAAGCAAAAAATCATCGGCTCTGTATCAAAATCCTTCGCCGCCGCCGGCAAGGAAATTTCCATGGTGTCAAAGAAAATGCGCCCGTCTTTAGCCACCCGAACTCGCGACAGCTCGTTGTAGATAAAGCCCGCCAAATCTTCGCGATCCGGCAAGTGCCCGGCGTCTAAAAAATGCCCATTCTCGTCCACAACTTGCTGTCGCGACAAGATTCCGACCATGATCTGCATGAGGTGTTTTTTCGAATCGGCCGGCGTGATGTAAATCACATATTTTCCGTCCGGCGACCAATCGGGATATTCCGCGCCCTGACCTACTTCGTAACTTTTTCTCGAGCCGTCCGTGGGCACCAGCAACAGTTTTAGCGGCTCTTGTTCGTTTTCAGTCGAACCCTGTTCGCTCCAGGAAATCAGCACCGCATCACCGGTTGGCGAAACGCGCAAATTCTTGACGCCTACCCCGGCGCTTTGGCGACGATCAATTTCAGCCCCGGCGACGGCACTGTCACCGTCGATGGTGTAAATCTGAACTACGTCTTCTATGATTGTTTGCTCAGCGAATGCTTTTT
>Ga0335083_10010230_pt1 | contig 11344 bp, 7 predicted proteins | sample Lox_Sample_42_FD_206716 | JGI IMG/M metagenome (GOLD analysis project Ga0335083, IMG submission 206716) | Soil microbial communities from Loxahatchee National Wildlife Refuge, Florida, United States - Lox_Sample_4.2 | ecosystem: Environmental > Terrestrial > Soil > Wetlands | place: USA: Florida... | reverse complement strand
TGCCGCCAGGCGCGCCCGGCCTGTTCGCCGACAGCCTGTCCAGCCAGGAGATCGCGGGCGACACGCTGGCCGAGCGGGCCGTCCGCGAGGACTGCGTGCGGATCCTGACCGCGCACCGGTCCAAGGGCCTTGAGTGGGACGTCGTGGTGGTCGCGGGCGTCCAGGAAGAGTCCTGGCCCGACCTGCGGCTGCGCGGGTCCCTGCTCGGCGTGGACGAGCTGGCCGAGACCGCCCGCCCCGATCGCCGCCCCGACCAGGGGCAGGGCCCGGACGTGGACGCCGCCATGCTGTCGGCCAAGCTCCTGGCCGAGGAGCGCCGCCTGTTCTACGTAGCCGTCACCCGGGCGAAGAAGAAGCTCGTGGTCACCGCCGTCGGCGGCGAGGACACGGACACCAGGCCGTCCCGCTTCCTGGACGAGCTGGCCGGCGACGACATCCGCCCCGAGCGGGTGGCGCAGGCTCACGGCGGCCACCGCTGGCTGTCCATGCCCGCGCTAGTCGCCGACCTGCGCCGGGCCGCGGCCGACACCACCCGCCCGCAGCCGGTCCGGCAGGCCGCGGCCGCGCAGCTGGCCCGGCTGGCCGCCGCCGGGGTCCGCGCGGCCCACCCGCGCGACTGGTACGCCCTGACCGAGCTCTCCGACGACGGCCCGATCGTGACGGACGGCGAGGCCGTCCGGCTGTCTCCTTCCCAGGTCGAGTCGTTCACCCGGTGCGGGCTGCGCTGGCTGCTCGAGGCGGCGGTCGGCGCCGGGAGCACGGACGTCCTGCGCCACCTGGGCACCGTGATCCACGCGGCCGCCGTGCTGGCCGCCTCCGGCGCGGACGAACGGGCCGTGGCGGAACGCATCGATGACATCTGGCACCACCTCGATTTCGGCAGCGCCTGGTACAGCGCCAAGCAGCGGGCGCTGGCCGAGCGCATGGTGCGCCGGTTCCTCGACTGGCACGACGCCAACCCGCGCGAGCTAGTCGCGGTGGAGCAGGCGCTCAAGGTCCGGATCGGGCAGGTGGAGATCACCGGCCGGGTGGACCGGCTCGAGTCCGACGACGACGGCCGCGCGGTCGTGATCGACCTGAAGACCGGCGGCAGCGCGCCGCGCGAGGACGAGCTCGGCCGGCACCCGCAGCTGGGTGTCTACCAGCTGGCCGTGCTGCTCGGCGCGTTCGAGCGGTTCGGCCTGACCGAGCCGGGCGGCGCCGAGCTGGTCCAGGTCGGCAAGGCGGCCGGGGTGACGCTCCGGGCCAAAGTGCAGCGGCAGGGCGCGCTGGCCGACGACGACGAGCCCAGCTGGGCCAAGGACCTGGTGGAGACCGTCGCGGCCGGGATGGCCGGCCCGGTCTACGAGGCCACGGTGAACCCCGGCTGCCGCACCTGCCCGGTCTCCTCCTGCTGCCCCGTCCACCCCGAGGGCGAGCAGGTCACCCCGTAGGCGAGCAGGTCACCCCGTCACCGGCGGGCCCGGCTCGGCCAGCCCCGCCCCGTTCAGTCCGGCCAGCGCCTCGCGCGCCTCGTCCGCGACCGGCGGGGGCACGTCGTCCATGGCCAGCACCCGTTCCAGGGCCCGGGCGTACGCCACGTCGTACGCTTGCTCCGCGGCCACCGCCACGTCGGGCACCACCCCGGTGCCCTGCCAGTTCGTCCCGGTGACCGGGTTGACCGAGCGCGCGAACGGCACCGCGATGTGCACCGCCGCGCTGACCGGGAACGGCCGGGTCGGGTGCGCCCCGCCGCCGGTCGTCTCGCCGACCACCTCGGCCCGGCCGAGCGCCTGCAGCGTGTAGCAGAGGTCCTCGCCGCCGGAGAAGGTGCGCGCGCTGGTCAGCAAGAACACCGGCTGGTCCGGGTAACGCGTGCCCGGCACGTAGGGCAGGGCCCAGAACTGCCTGGTCTCGCCGGTGTCGGCGCGGAAGATGTCGTTGAGGTGGGTGGGCTCCTCGCCGAACAGGTAGCTGCACCAGAAGACCACGCCATCCGGCGCGCCGCCCCCGTTGTGCCGCATGTCGATGAGGAGCGCGTAGGTCCCGGCTACCAGCTCCATGGCCGCGGTGATCGCGGGCCCGGCGTTGGCCGCGACGGCCATCCGGCGCAGGTCGATGTAGCCGACGTTGCCGTCCAGCCGCTCGACCCGCCGGATGCCGAAGTTGTCGAGCCGCCCCATCCGGCGCATCTTCTCCCGGGCCGGCGGCTTGTCCGGCTCACGGTCCGGCTCCTGGCGCGGTCCGCGGCCAGGCCCGGGCCCGCGGCCAGGCCCAGGCCCGGGCCCGGGGCCGCCGAGCCCCATCCGCAGGTGCCGGTCCCCGGTCAGCTCCTGGAGGTGCTCGGTGACCAGGCTGGTGAGCGTGATCTCGTCCAGGTCGTCGTACTCGCCAGCTTCGAGCCGCGCCTCGATCGCGGCGGCGGCCCGTTCGGCCTGGTCAGGAAACACGTAGTTGGCCCGCAGCAGTTCCATCGCCTTGGCCACGATCTCCCGCCCGGACGGCTGCTCGGCGGCCAGCGCCCCGTCGTCAGGCACGCTGATCCGCGGCGCGTCCGCTCCCTCGACGGTGAACTCGAGCAGCCGGGCCGCGGGCAGCCGCAGCGACAGTTCCCGCCGGAACGTGTCCATGCCCTGCTGGTGGGCCCGCTGCCACGCGGCCAGGCCCGCCGCGTCCTCCGCCGTGACGAACACCCTCACCATCAGCTGCCCCGCCCCGACCCCCGGGTCGTCGCCGTGCTGCAGCACCACGGCCCGTCGCACGGCGCCCGCGAGGAAACGCTCCCGCACTTCGTGGTTGATGACCCGCTCGAGACGATCCTGCTCCGCCCGGTCCATAGCGCCTCCGCCCGTCGGCCCCCGGTTACCCCGTCAAACGCCGTGCCCCCCGCGGTAGTTCCGGCGCCCGCGCCGGGCGGGTGCTCGACCGCTCGACCACCTCCCAGCCCGGCGGATCCTGGACCGGACCCGGCAGGCCCGGATCCGACAAGCCCAGCGCGATGCGGGCGCAGCGCTCGCCCTGGTCGCGCAGCGACTGCCGGACGGTGCTCAGCCCGGCGGGCGCGGCGGCGTCGGTGTCGTCCCAGCCGGTGATCGCGACCGCCTCCGGCACGTCGAGACCGGCCGAGGCCGCGGCGCGGAGCGCGCCGAGGGCGAGTTCGTCGCTCATCGCGGCGATCGCGTCGGGCGGGTCGTCGCCGCGGAGCAGTTCGCCGGCGAAGGCTTCCCCGAGCCCGGTGGCGTTGGCCTGGCACACCGCGATCCGGAGCGCGGCCGGGGAGCCGCCGGCCGCGCGCCACGCGTCCAGGTAGCCGTTCCACCGGTGCCGCGTCACCGGGTAGGTCACGGACGGATCCGGCGCCCCGGTGAGCAGCGCCCGGTCGCGGTCGCGGTTGACCGGGAAGCCGAGCACGACCGGGCGGACGGCCCCGGCGAAGGCCAGCCGGCCGATGGCCGCGGCCGCGGTCCGGTCGTCGATGCCGACCACCGGCAGCCCGGGCCGGCCCGGTCCGGCCTGCACCACGGCCGGGAGCCCACGGGCCGCCACCGCGTCCAGGATCGGGTCGTCGTCGCTGGTCGTCCACACGATGAAACCGTCCACCACCGCGTCCGCCACCCGCTGCACGTCGCTGGCGGCCCCGGTGGTCGGGACCAGGGTGAGGCCGACCCCCTCGGCCGCGCAGACCTCCGCCACGCCGGCCAGCAGCCGGGCCGCCTGCGGATCGTCGAAGGCATAGGTCAGCCGTTCGCCGAGCACGACCCCGAGGCTGCCCGCCCGGCCCCGGCGCAGTGACCGCGCCCCCGGATGCGGGCCGGGATAGCCGAGCCGTTCGGCCGCCGCCCGCACCTTCGCCACGGTGCCCGCCGCGACCCGCTCGGGCCGGGAGTAGGCGTAGGACGCCGTCATCACCGACACCCCGGCCGCCTCGGCCACCTGGCGCAGGGTCGGCTGGCTCCGTCTCTCTACCATGACCTACACTGTACTTGTGTATCGATACACAAAACGAGACGTGGCAACAGCGCCACGCCCGCGGGCCGCGGAGAATCCGGCCGCCGAGAACCCAGGCGCCGAGGCCTTCCGGCGGGACGCACCGACCCTGATCGGCTACCTCGCCATCGCCGGCTACGCGTTCTGGCTCTACGCCTTCGGCCCCGCCCTCACCCTCCTCCGGGCCGAACTCCACTTCTCCTACACGCTGGTCGGCGTGTACTCGGCGCTGTGGTCGGCCGGCGCGGTCGTCACCGGGTTCGGCTTCGCCCGGCTCGCCCGCCGCCTGCCCCGCAACGTCGTGCTGTGGTCCTCGGCGGCCGGCTCGGTGGCCGGCGTCGCCCTGTTCACCGCGGGCCGCACCGTCCCGCTGACCCTGGCCGGCGCCGCCCTGACCGGCCTGGCCGGCGCGACCCTGCTCACCTGCGCCCAGGCCGTCTTGTCCGACCGCCACGGCGACGGCCGCGACCGCGCGCTGACCGAAGCCAACGTCCTCGCGGCCGGCTGCGCGGTGCTCGCCCCGCTGCTGCTCGGCCTGCTCCAGGACACCCCGGCCACCTGGCGCCCGGTCTTCGGCCTGCCCGTCATCCTCCTCGTCGGCATGTACCTGCGCTACCGGTACCAGCCGCTGCCCGCGGCCACGGCCAGGCACCCTGGCGCCGGTCGGCTGCCGCTGGCCTGCTGGCTGCTGGCCGGGATGACCGCCGTCGGCGTCGCGATCGAGTTCTGCCCCGTCTACTTCGGCGCCGAACTGCTCACCGCGACCGGGCTGCGCGCCACCCAGGCCGCCACCGCGATCAGCGCCTTCTACCTCGGCATCCTGGCCGGCCGGGTCGGCGGCGCGTGGCTCACCCGCCGGGCCGGGCGGACCGTCCCGGTGCTGTGGGCCTCGCTGGCGGTCACCGCCGCCGGGTTCGGGCTCTTCTGGCTGGCCGGCCTGCCCGCCCCGGCCGTCGTCGGCCTGTTCTTCTGCGGGCTCGGCCTGGCCAACCTCTACCCGCTGTCGCTGGCCCTCGCCATGGCCGCCGCCCCCGGGCACGGCGACACCGCCAACGCCCGCGTCGGGCTGCTCGGCGGCGTGATCGTCATCGCCGCCCCCTACCTCCTCGGCAGCCTCGCCGACCACGTCGGGCTGCGCGCCGCCTTCACCGTCGAGCCCGCCCTCATCGCCGCCTGCGCGCTGCTCCTCCTGGCCGGGCTGCGGCTCGCGCAGCACCCTGCGAAATGACAGTGGTCTCTGCTGGAATGAGAGGGTGAGCACTCCGCTCGGAACCAGCCCGTCAGGCACCGCCCTGCTCGGCACCGCCCCGCTCGGGCCCGCCCAGCTAGCCCGCCTGCTTCGGCTGCCCGAGCCGACGGCGGAGCAGGCGGCGGTGATCTCCGCCCCGCTCGGGCCGCTCGCGGTCATCGCGGGGGCAGGCTCGGGCAAGAGCGAGACGATGGCGGCCCGGCTGGTCTGGCTGGTCGCCAACGGGATGGTCCGCCCGGACCGGGTGCTCGGGCTCACCTTCACCAGGAAGGCGGCGGCCGAGTTCGCCGACCGGGTGCGCTCCCGGCTCGACCGGCTCCGCCGGGCCGGCCTCGACCTGCCCGCCGCGAAGGGCGTCCTCGGCGCGGAGGAGCCCTTCCCCGGCGACCCGGTGATCGGCACCTACCACGCCTACGCCGGCCGGCTGGTCGGCGACAACGCGCTGCGGGAAGGGCTCGAGCCGTCCATGCGGCTGATCACCCCCGCGCTGTCCTGGCAGCTCGGGGCGCAGATCGTGGCCGCCTACGACGGGCCGATGGACGAGATCACCTGGACCCCGCAGACGGTGACCGCGGCCGTCCTCGAGCTGGCCGGGGACCTGTCCGAGCACCTGCGGGACACCAGCGACGTCAGCGCCGTGGGCCTGTGGCTCACCGCCGAGCACGACGCCCTGCCGGGCCGGGTCACCGCCGCCGTCAAGAAGATCCTGGCCAACCAGCGCGCCCGGGAGCAGCTCCTGCCGCTGGTCAGCCGGTACGCCATGGCCAAGAAAGCGCGTGAGGTGCTCGACCACGGCGACCAGGTGGCGCTGGCGGCGCGGATCGCCGCCCGGCACCCCGAGGTCGGCGCGGCCGAGCGGGCCCGCTACCAGGTCGTCCTGCTCGACGAGTACCAGGACACCAGCCACGCCCAGCTGGTCCTGCTGCGGGCGCTGTTCGGCGGCGGCCACCCGGTCACCGCGGTCGGCGACCCGTGCCAGTCCATCTACGGCTGGCGCGGCGCCAGCGCGGGCAACCTGCGCCGGTTCACCGCGGACTTCCCGGTGGTGGCCCGCGGTCGTCCCGGAACCCCGTTCGGGAACCCAGCGCCGTCCGGGCCGGCCCCGGTGCTCCAGCTGTCGACGAGCTTCCGCAACTCCGCGCGCGTGCTGGACGCGGCCGCGGTTATCCAGGATGAGCTCCGTTACGAAGCTCCCGACGTTCCCCGGCTGATCTCCGCCCCCGATCGAGCCGAACGGGGTGTCGTATCCGCCGCCCTCCTGGAAACCAGCCTGGATGAAGCCGAATGGGTCGCCAAGCAGGCCGCCTCCCTGCTGGCGACCGGCCCCGGTCTCGCGCCTGACGGGCTGCCCTGGTCCGCGGACGGCCTGGCCACCCAGGTACGACCGTCGGACATCGCCGTGCTGTGCCGCAAGCGGGCCCAGTTCGTGGCGCTGCGGCACGCGCTCGAGGCCCGCGGCATCCCGGTCGAGGTGGTGGGCCTGGGCGGGCTGCTCGCGGTGCCCGAGGTGCAGGACGTGGTGGCCACCCTGCGGGTGCTGCACGACGCGGGCGCCTCCGACGCGCTGGCCCGGCTGCTCACCGGGCCGCGCTGGCGGATCGGCCCGCGCGACCTGGTCGCGCTCGGCCGCCGGGCTCGGGCGCTGGCCAGCGGCGAGGGCGACGGCCGGGCGGTGACCCGGGCGGCCGCGGTGGAGGCCGACGCCCAGGACGCGCTGGCCGAGGCGATCACCGACCTCACCGCCGAGACCGGCAGCCTGGTCGAGGCGCTCGACGACCTGGGCGAGCCGTCCGCCTACTCCCCGGTCGGCTACCGGCGGATGAACGCGCTGGCCGGCGAGCTGCGGCGGCTGCGCGCGCACGTCGGCCGGCCGCTCGCCGACCTGACCGCCGAAGCCGAGCGGGTGCTCGCCCTGGACATCGAGGTCGCGGCGCGCCCCGGAGTCGACCCGGTCGCGGCGCGGGCCGACCTGGACGCCTTCACCGACGTGGCGGACGCGTTCACCGGCGAGGGCGCCGAGCCCACCCTGGGCGCGTTCCTGGCCTACCTGGCTGCGGCCCAGCAGGAGGAGTTCGGCCTGGAGACCGGGCGGGTGGGCGAGTCGGACTCGGTCAAGCTGCTGACCGTGCACGCGGCCAAGGGGCTGCAGTGGCCCGCCGTGTTCGTGCCCGGCCTGTCCCTGGGCGAGCGGTCCCAGGTGTTCCCGGCCAAGCCCCGGGTGTCCACGCGGTGGACGGACAACCCCCGGCTGATCCCGTTCGGCCTGCGCGGCGACGCGGGGGACCTGCCCGAGCTGCTCGGCCTCGACGCCGCCGCGCTCGGTGCCTTCGCCGACGCGTGCGCGGCCCGGGACCTGGCCGAGGAGCGCCGGCTGATGTACGTGGCGGCCACCAGGGCCGCGTTCTGGCTGGGCTGCTCGGGCTACTGGTGGGGCGAGGGCGCCAGCAGCCGCCTCGGGCCCTCGCCGTTCCTGGAGGAGGTACGCAAGTCCGGCGCGGCCCAGATCCTGACCTGGGCCGACGAGCCCGAGGAGGGCGCCGAGAACCCCCTCCTGGCCGCGGTCGATTCAGCCGACTGGCCCTCCACCCCGGCCGGGCGCAACTACGAGGCCGTCCGCGAAGCCGGCCGCCTGGTCGAGAGCGAGCTAGCCCGCGCCACCCGCGGCTCCCCCTCCCCACCACATCCTCGCGACCCGGCCGCCCCTCCTTCCGCAATCGCCCCTCCTTCCGCAACCGCCCCTCCCACCTCTTCCGTTACACCCTCCCCAGCTACTACTTCTCCTGCCACAGCCGCCTCTCCCGTCCCAGCCGATTCCCTCGCCTCAGCCGACCAGGCCCTGGTGGCCGCCTGGGACCTGGACGCGGGACTGCTGCTGGCCGAGCGGGCGCAGCGCCGCGGCGAGGGGCCCACCCAGGTCACGCTGCCGGCCCGGCTGTCGGTGTCCGCGCTGGTGTCGCTGGCCAGGGACCCGGACGAGCTGGCCCGCCAGGTCCGCCGGCCGATGCCGCGGCCGCCGGCCAGCCAGGCCCGCCGGGGCACCGCCTTCCACCAGTGGCTGGAACAGCGCTTCGGCCAGCAGTTGCTGATCGACGACAACGCGCTGTTCGGTGCCGAGGAGGACGAGGAGGCCGCTACCGACGGCGACCTGGCCGCGCTCCAGGCCCGCTTCGAGCAGGGCGAGTGGGCCGACCGCTGGCCCCGCGCCGTCGAGGTGCCGTTCGAGACCCTGATCGGCGACCGCCTGATCCGCGGCCGGATCGACGCGGTGTTCGCCGACACCCCCGGCGGCGGCTACGACGTCGTCGACTGGAAGACCGGTCGCCCGCCCACCTCCGCCGCCGAACGCCACGCCGTCTCCGTCCAGCTCGCCGCGTACCGCCTGGCCTGGGCGGCGCTCACCGGCGTCCCGGTCGCCGAGGTCCGCGCCGCGTTCTACTACGTCGCCCACGACCAGACCGTCCGCCCCACCGACCTCCTCGGGGAGTCCGGCCTGGCCGCCCTCATCAACCAGATCCCCACCGAAACCCCCTGACCAGCTCCCCCGAAGGGGGCCTGACCCAGCTCTCCCCGAAGGGGTCGGTGTCCCCCCGGGTACCTTCTTGCGTACCCTGTGGGCCCCCGACTCCGCGGCCGTGTCGCGGCCCGGATCCCACCCGCCTCGCCTGTCCTGGTCGTACGGAGTCGATGGCACATAGGACGTGTAAGAGCCTGCCCGATGTGCCATCGACTCCGAATGGCCTGACCCTGCGGCGCGCGCCTCGCCCGTTCCTGTGACGCGCCAGTGCATTCTCGCCAGTGCATTCTCATGAGCCGTACGCGCGCCTCGCTCGCTCGTTCCTGCGGTGCGCGCTCGTCCGTTCCCGTGGCGCGCGGCTGCGCGTTTTCTCCGTCAACCGCGTGTCGGCCGTTCCTTATGGCTCGCGGCCTGCCCCGTTCTTTATAATATTTGGCTTATATAAGTATGGCATGATATTTTGGCCCGGTGCATGCGCTTGACGTGCTCGGCGATCCGGTGCGGCGGCGGATCCTCGAGTTGCTCGCCGAGGGAGAGCTGACCTCCGGCGCGATCTGCGCGGTCATCCAGGGGGAGTTCGGCATCTCCCAGCCGGCCGTCTCGCAGCACCTGCGGGTGCTCAGGGACAGCGGCCTGGCGACCATGCGGCCGAGCGGGACCAGGCGCCTGTACGCGGTGAACTCCGAGCCACTGCGTGAGGTCGACGCGTGGCTCGATCACTTCCGGCGCTTCTGGACACCACCCCTGGAGGCACTGGCGACCGAACTGGCCCGGGGCAAGCGCGAGCGCCGCCTCGACGGGGAGAAAGGAACACCATCATGATCGACGTCAACCACCAGATCAACGCCGTCCAGCGCCGGGTCGGCGCCCGGACCCTGGAGGCGGGCGAGGCGCGCACCGTCGTCGTCAGCCAGACCTACGACGCCGCCATCGAGGACGTCTGGGACGCCTGCACCAGCGCCGAGCGCATCCCCCGGTGGTTCCTGCCGGTCTCGGGGGAACTCAAGCTCGGCGGCCGCTACCAGCTCGAGGGCAACGCGGGCGGCACGGTCGAGCGCTGCGACCCGCCGGACAGCTTCTTCGTCACCTGGGAGTTCGGCGGCCAGGTGAGCTGGGTCGAGGTCCGCCTGACGGCACTCGGGGACGGCGGGCCGGCGGCCAGGACCCGGCTGGAGATCGAGCACATCGCGCACGTCGGCGACGACATCTGGGCCCAGTTCGGCCCGGGCGCGGTCGGCATCGGCTGGGACTCGATCCTGCTGGGCCTGAGCCAGCACCTGTCCGGGGCGCCCGCTCTCGACCCGGCCAACAGCGCGGCCTGGGTCGTGTCCGACGAGGGCAAGCGGTTCATGATGCTCAGCGGCGAGCGCTGGCGCGACGCCCACGTCGCCAGCGGCGCCGACGAGGACGAGGCGCGCGGGATGGCCGAGCGGACCATCGCCGCCTACACCACGCCCCCCGCGGCGGAGCCGTCATGAGTCAGATGTGCTCGGACAGCATCACGGCCTGGGTGCCGGGCACCAGCGCCTCGAACACGTGCGGCTGGTCGGCCGGGTAGCGGATGTAGTCGCCCGGGCTGAGCTCGACCGCCTGGCCGGTCACCCCGACCAGGGCGCGGCCGGCCCCGATGACGGTGTGCTCCACCACGCCGGGATTGTGCGGCTCGGACGCCCGCGGATGACCGGGTTCGGCCGCGATCCGGTAGATGTCGCACCGTGCCCCCGGCGTGCTGCTGGCCAGGAGGGTGGCATGGTAGTCGGCCTGCGCCGCGGTCACCGTGGGTCCCTCGTCGGCCCTGATCACCTGGGTCTGGCGGGCGGGCGGGTCGAGCAACCGGGAAAACGGCACGTCAAGCGCCACGCACAGGGCCCACAGCGTCTCGATGCTTGGGTTGCCGGTACCCGACTCCAGCTGGGACAGCGTGGACTTGGCGACCCCGGCCCGGCGGGCCACCTCGGTGAGCGAGAGCCCGGCCCGCTGCCGCTCCCGGCGCAGCGAGGCCGCGATGACATCAAGCGGCGGGCCACTAGTGTTCGTCATATCGGTTCATCCGTTCGGTTTGACGAACGATGGCTGAGTGTTCAGAATAAGCTCCATGAGTTCGATACGGAGAACTCTAGAGCGCAGCCCGCTGAGCACCGCGGTCCTGACCGACATCGGGCTGACCTGCCTGGCCGTGTTCTTCATCGGCCTGTCCTACGGTGCCGTCGCGGTCGCCTCCGGCTTCCCGCTGTGGGTGCCGGCCGCGCAGAGCCTGCTGGTGCTGGCCGGAGCCTCTGAGTTCCTGTTCGTCGGGATCGTGGCGGCGGGCGGCAGCCCCTTCGCCGCGGCCCTGGCCGGGCTGCTGGTGAACTCCCGCCACCTGCCGTACGGCCTGGCGCTGCCGCCGGGCGTGACCGGCCGGGGCTGGCGCAGGCTGCTCGGCACGCACGCGATGAACGACGAGAGCGTGGTGTTCGCCCTGGCCCAGGAGGACCTACGGGCCAAGCGGGCCGCCTACTGGGCCTGCGGGATCGGCGTGGTGATCTGCTGGCCGGGCGGGGCCGTGCTGGGGGCGCTGATCGGGTCCGCGGTGCACGACACCAACGCGTTCGGCCTGGACGCGATGTTCCCCG
>Ga0335083_10010229_pt1 | contig 11344 bp, 6 predicted proteins | sample Lox_Sample_42_FD_206716 | JGI IMG/M metagenome (GOLD analysis project Ga0335083, IMG submission 206716) | Soil microbial communities from Loxahatchee National Wildlife Refuge, Florida, United States - Lox_Sample_4.2 | ecosystem: Environmental > Terrestrial > Soil > Wetlands | place: USA: Florida... | reverse complement strand
GCGGGCGCGTCGCCGAAATAATTGAAGAGCGCGGGCGGCGAGCTGGGTGTGCGTGCAAACCCTGGAAATCAAATTGGCGGAGAGAGAGGGATTTGAACCCTCGATACCCTTTTGGAGTATGCACGCTTTCCAGGCGTGTGCCTTAAACCACTCGGCCATCTCTCCCGCAGGTTGTCAGCCGATTGACAGGATACAAACCGACGCTCTATTTCACAAGCCTTGTCCCCCAGGCAAGTTCAATTTATTTTCAGAATCCAACAAACGGAAACGACAAGAAAGATGAACATGAGTGTGGTGAGACGACGGAATTCAATACGGACATCGCGCGCCATGGTGATGGGGGCGATGCTCGCGCCGGTTTTGCTCGCGCTGGCCGGCTGTGGGCGAAATCAGGGCGCCGGTGCCTTCAACCTGCCGCCGCCTGAAGTCGGTGTCGTTACCATCGTGCCGGAATCCATGGTGCTGACAACGGAATTGCCCGGCCGCATCGACCCGGTACGCGTGGCGCAGGTGCGCGCGCGGGTGGACGGCATCGTGCTGCGCCGGACTTTCCAGGAGGGTGCGAATGTCACAAACAGTGAAGTGCTTTACCAGATTGACCCGGCGCCGTTCCAGGCGGCCTACGACAGCGCAAAAGCGAATCTGACGCAGGCGCAACAGTTGGTGCAACGCTATAAACCGCTGGTCGGCATCAACGCCGTAAGCAAACAGGATTACGACAACGCTGTGTCGGCAGCGGCGCAGGCGGCTGCCTCGGAGGAAATTGCCGCGATCAATCTTGGCTATTGCACGGTCACGTCGCCAATTACCGGCCGCATCGGAGCCGCGTTGGTCACCGAAGGCGCGCTGGTCAGCCAGAGCGCGGCGACGGAGATGGCCGTGGTCACGCAACTGGACCCGATTTATTGCGACTTCACCGAATCGAGCACCGAGCTGTTGCGGTTGCGGCGTGAATTGGAGAAGGGCACGTTCAAAACCGTCGCGCCCGGTGAAGCCAAACTGACATTGTTGCTGGACGACGGCACGACTTACGCCCTGCCGGGTCGCCTGTTGTTTTCCGATGTCACCGTGGACCCGAGCAGCGGGATGGTCACGTTGAGGGCTTTGTTTCCCAATCCGGATGATGTGCTCCTGCCGGGGATGTTTGCACGCGGAGAATTGGAACAGGCGGTGGACACCAAAGCCATTACCGTTCTCCAACGCGGCGTTAATATTGGGGTGAACGGCATTCCGGCCGTGTTGGTGGTGGGGGCGGACGACAAGGCGGAAATCAGGATAGTCCAGTTGGGCGCGGCCGTGGGAGACAAATGGGTTGTTACCGACGGCCTGAAAGCCGGGGAACGCGTCATCGTCGAAGGCCTGCAAAAGGTCCAGCCGGGTATGGTGGTCAAACCGGTTCCTTACCATCCGACCGGCGCCACGAATGCGGCTCCGGCCCCGGGAAAATAACGGGAATCCGCCATGCCGAAATTTTTCATCGACCGCCCGATTTTTGCCTGGGTGATTTCCCTGCTCATCATGATGGGCGGAATTCTGGCCATCACCCACCTCCCGGTCGCTCAATACCCCAGCGTCGCGCCGCCGTCCATCGCCATCAATGCCGTTTACGCCGGCGCTTCCGCGGAAACGGTCCAGGACACGGTTACGTCCGTGATCGAGCAGCAGATGAACGGCATTGACAACCTGCTCTATATCGCGTCCAGCAGCAGCGCCAGCGGCCAGTCCAGCGTAACGCTTTATTTCCAGCCGGGCACCAATCCGGACATCGCGCAGGTGCAGGTGCAAAACAAATTGCAGTTGGCCGTCCCCAACCTCCCCCAGACCGTCCAGCAGCAGGGTATTACGGTCCTCAAATCCACCCGCAATTTTCTGATGTTTTTTACCTTGTCGTCCACCAACGGCGACGTCAGCGCCATCATGCTGGGCAATTACATTGCGTCCAGCGTGCTCGACCCCATCCGGCGCGTCAACGGCGTCGGTGAAGCGGACCTGTTCGGCACCGAAAACGCCATGCGCCTCTGGTTGAATCCACAGAAGCTTGAAAGCTACAACCTCAGCGTCAATGACGTCCTCAACGCCGTCGAGGCGCAAAATATTCAGGTCCCGGTTGGGCAACTGGGCGCCGTCCCGTCGGTGAAAGGACAGGAAATCAACATCACGTTGCAGGGGCAAAGCACGCTGCGCACGGTCAAGCAATTCGAGGACATTCTGTTGCGGGTAAACCCGGACGGTTCCCGCGTGTATATGCGGGACGTGGCGCGGGTCGAGCTGGGAGGCGCGGATTATTCCGTTCAAGCCCGCATCGACGGGCGGCCCGCTGCCGCCGTAGGCATTCGCCTCGCTCCCTCCGCCAACGCCGTCGCCACCGCCAACGCCGTGCGTGCCAAAGTCCAGGAACTTTCCAAGTTCTTTCCCCGGGGCGTGCACGCGGATTTTCCCTACGACAGTTCTGAATTCGTGCGCATCTCCATCCAGGAAGTGATTAAGACGCTGGTGGAGGCCGTCGTCATGGTGTTCCTGATCATCTTCCTGTTTCTCCAAAATTTCCGGACGACCCTCATCCCCACCATTGTCATCCCGGTGGCCTTGCTGGGCACCTTTGCCGTGATGTACGCACTGGGCTTTTCCATCAACGTGCTGACAATGTTCGGCATGGTGCTCGCCGTGGGCGAGCTGGTGGACGACGCCATCGTGGTGGTGGAAAACGTGGAACGCATCATGAGCGAGGAGGGCCTGCCGCCGCGGGAAGCGACGATCAAGGCGATGAGCCAGATTACCGGCGCGCTCATCGGCATTTCCCTGGTACTGACGGCCGTGTTCATCCCCATGGCCTTCTTCGGCGGTTCCGTCGGGGCCATCTACCGCCAGTTTTCCATGGCTATGGTTTCGTGCATGTTGTTCTCCATCTTTCTGGCGATGTCCCTGACTCCGGCCTTGTGCGCTTCGATGTTAAAACCCGTCGAAAAAGGGCATCACCTCCGAAAGGAGGGTTTCTTCGGCTGGTTCAACCGCGGCTTTGCCGCCACCCGGAAAAATTACGAACGTTTCCTGGGCCGGATGCTCACCAAGACACCACGATATCTGTTTGTATATCTGGCCATCGTGGTGGCGGTGGGCTGGCTTTATGTCCGCTTGCCTTCGTCATTTCTCCCCGATGAAGACCAGGGTTATTTCATCACCAGCATCCAGCTGCCGGTGGGCGCGACCCAGGAACGCGCCGTGGCCGTGCTCAAGCAGGTTGAAAGCTATTATCTCAGCCAGCCGGAAGTGGCGGGGATGGTCGACGTGGCCGGCTTCAGCTTTAACGGCTCTGGCCAGAACGCCGCCCTCGCGTTCGTTCACCTCAAAGACTGGCGTCAGCGCAAAGGCGCCGTCCATGGTGTGGATGCCATCATCGGCCGCGCCTTCGTGGCTTTGGGGCAAATCAAGGATGCCATCATTTATCCCATCAATCCCCCGCCCATCCCCGAACTCGGCATCGCGGCGGGTTTCGACTTTGAACTCGAGGACCAGGGCGGTCTGGGTCATGAAAATCTCATGCAGGCTCGCGACCAGTTGCTCGCGCTGGCCGCAAAAAGTCCCGACATCGTCCAGTTGCGATTCCAGGGACTGGAAGACACACCGCAACTGCAGGTGGATATTGACCAGGCCAAGGCCAGCGCGCTGGGTGTATCCCTGGCGGACTTGAACATAGCGCTCGAGACGTATTTCGGTTCGGATTACATCAATAATTTTGTGCATGGCAACCGTGTGCAACGGGTCATCGCCCAACTGGACGCGCCGTATCGCATGCAGCCGCAGGACGTCGGTAAAGTTTATGTGCGCAATATCAATGGCCAGATGGTTTCCCTCTCCAGCGTGGCCAGCATGCATTGGATTTTCGGGTCGCCGTCGTTACAGCATTATAACGGCTTTCCGTCGCTGGAATTGGTCGGCGCCGCTCCGCCCGGCAAGAGCACGGGCGAAGCGATGACCGCCATGGAACACCTCGTCAGCCAATTGCCCCGCGGCCTCGGCTACGAATGGACCGGCCAATCGTTCGAAGAACGGTTGTCCGCCAAACAGGCTCCGCTGCTCTATGCATTGTCGCTCATCGTAGTGTTCCTGGCCCTGGCCGCCCTTTATGAAAATTGGTCCATCCCCGTGGCGGTGATTCTGGTGGTACCCCTCGGCATTCTCGGGGCGTTGTTGGCCGCAACCCTGCGCGGCCTGCCCAACGACGTGTTTTTCAAGGTCGGATTGCTGACCATCGTCGGTTTGTCGGCCAAAAACGCCATTCTGATTATAGAATTCGCCAAGGATCTCCAGGCCCAAGGCAAGGGTCTGATCGAAGCCACGCTGGAGGCGGCGCATTTGCGGTTGCGGCCAATTCTGATGACCTCGCTGGCATTCATCCTGGGTGTGCTGCCGCTGGCGTTGAGCACCGGCGCCGGGTCGGCCAGCCGGCATGACATCGGCACCGGCGTGGCCGGCGGCATGGTGACGGCCACGGTTCTGGCGGTCTTTCTCGTGCCGGTCTTCTTCGTAGTCATCCGCCGGCTCTTTAAATCGCAAAAACCGTCGCACACCATGCTCGCCCCCAAAGCGACCGGCTTGGATGAGGCCGACGGAAACAATCACCCGGCCAAGCCATGAGCAAACATTTTTCATTTATCATTGCTCTGCCGCTGCTGGTTTTGGCCGGTTGCACGCTCGAGCCGGGTTACCATCAACCGGCTGCCCCCATCTCGGCATCCTGGCCCCAGGTGCCCGGATATGCGAAAACCCCTACCAATGCCGCGCCTGTGCCCGTGGCGGACATCGGCTGGCGTGAATTCTTCCGTGATGAGCGGTTGCAACAACTCATCGAGCTGGCTCTGACCAACAATCTCGACCTGCGCGTGGCGATGTTGAACGTCGACCAAATGCGCGCCCTCTACCGCGTCCAGCGGAGCGAGTTGATTCCCACCGTGGACGTAAACGCCAACGGCGACCGGCAGCGCATTGCGTTTGGCTACGCCGGCCAAGGCTCCGGGTCGACCTTCCAACAGTACAATGTCAATCTGGGCGTGGCCTCGTATGAAGTCGACCTGTTCGGGCGGATTCGGAGTCTTAAACACCAGGCGTTGGAGACCTATTTTTCCAGTGAAGAGGCACAGAAGAGCGCCCAGATTGCGCTCGTGGCTGAAGTCGCTGCGGCTTATCTGACCGAACGCGAATTGACCGAGCAACTCGCCGTGGCCCGCCGGACGTTGAAGGCGACGCGCGACAGCTATGACCTGACCAAAAGCAGCTACGAGGCCGGCGTGGTGTCGGAACTCGATTTGAGCACGGCCGAAACCCAATGGCAAACCGCTCGTGTTGCCGTGGCCAGTTACCAACAGCAACTCGCGCAGGCCGAAGACAATCTGGTGCTGTTGGTGGGTTGTCCATTGCCCGACAACCTTGCTCCTCCCCGGCCGTTCAATCCGGAGATTTGTCTATCCGACATCCCGGCAGGGCTGCCCTCCGACCTGTTGCAACGCCGCCCGGACATTCTCGAAGCAGAACATGTACTCGAGGGCGCCAATGCCAATATTGGCGCCGCCCGGGCCGCCTTTTTCCCTACCATCACCCTCACCGCTGCCGCCGGCACCGCCAGCACGACGCTGGAGGGCTTGTTTGCCCCCGGCTCGGCGGCCTGGAATTTTTCACCGCAAATCGTCTGGCCCATTTTTGCGGCGGGAACCGCCTGGAACGAACTGAAGGCCACCAAAGCCGCCGATCTCATCGAGGTCGCCAACTATCAAAAATCCATTCAAACCGCGTTCCGGGAGGTGGCCGACTCGCTGGCGGTCCGGGATACGGTCCAGACGCAACTGTCGGCCAACCTGGCCCTGGTCAAGGCCCAGCAACGGACCTACGAACTGACCGAGGCACGCTTCACCAACGGCGTGGACAGCTCCCTCCTCGTGCTCACCGCCCAGCAAAATTTCTACAACGCACAGCAAAATCTCATTCTGTCCCAATACTCACGCCTGTTTAATCTGATCAACCTCTACCAGGCCCTCGGCGGCGGCTGGAATGAACACACGGTGCAGGCTGAACAGGTGAAGGCTCACTGAATTGGAGCGCAGAGCATCGCCCTGCAGGAAATGTTTCAAAACGCGCCGAGCTGTGCCCCGTGCTCCGCCGGCCGCAAATTGACCAAAGTACCGCGACTTGCCGATGTTCCCCTTTTCCGCTAATATCCCGCGATGAAGAAAACAAAATCCTCCGATTCACTCCGTCCCTTTTCCAGCGTGGTGTTCGACGGCGCTGAACGCGCTGCCGCTCGCGCCATGCTTTATCCGGTCGGCTTCAAGCCGGAAGATTTCCAAAAGCCGCTCATCGGCATCGCTTCCACCTGGGGCAATGTCACCCCCTGTAACATGCACATCGACAAGCTCGCGCTCGAATCCGAGAAAGGCGCGAACGAGGCCGGTGGCAAGGCCATCGTCTTCAATACCATCACCGTGTCCGACGGCATTTCCATGGGCAGCGAAGGCATGAAATATTCGCTCGTCTCGCGCGAAGTCATCGCCGATTCCATCGAAACGGTCGTGGGCTGCGCCGGCATGGACGGCTTTGTGGCCATCGGCGGTTGCGACAAAAACATGCCGGGTTCGCTGATCGCCATCGCACGGCTGAATCGCCCCGCGGTGTTCGTTTACGGCGGCACCATCCTGCCCGGCTGCATCACCGGCGACACGCGCAAGCTCGACATCGTGTCCGTGTTCGAAGCCATCGGCGCGCACGCGAACCATAAGATCGGCGACGAGGAATTTCAGGCCATCGAACAATGCGCCATACCCGGGCCCGGCTCGTGCGGCGGCATGTACACCGCCAATACCATGGCCAGCGCCATCGAAGCGCTCGGCATGAGCCTGCCGAACAGCTCCGCCCAAAACGCCATCTCTCAGGCAAAGATGGACGATTGCCGTCGTGCCGGCGCGTGCGTCATCGAGATGCTCAAGAACGGATTGCGCCCGCTCGATATCCTGACAAAAAAGGCGTTCGAGAATGCCATTACCGTGGTCATCGCGCTGTGCGGCTCAACCAATGCCGTGCTGCACCTGCTCGCCATCGCCCATGCGGCGAAGGTGAAGCTCACCCTCGATGACTTTTCGCGCATCGGCAAAAACGTGCCTGTGCTGGCGGATTTGAAACCGAGCGGAAAACATCTGATGTCCGAACTGGTGGCCATCGGCGGAATCCGTCCGTTGATGAAAATTCTACTCGACAAAGGATTGCTGCACGGCAACGCCCTGACAGTGACCGGCCAGACCATGGCGCAGACGCTCGAAGGCGTGCAGCCTTATCCCAAAGGCCAGACCATCATCCAGCCGTTTGAAAAGCCGATCAAAAAGGACAGCCATTTTGTGATTTTAAGAGGCAACCTCGCATCCGAAGGCGCAGTGGCAAAACTCACCGGCAAGGAAGGAACACATTTCAGCGGCAAAGCCATCGTGTTCGAGTCCGAGGAAAAGGCGCTTAAAGCCATTCTCGACGGCACGGTAAAGAAAGGCCATGTGATTGTGATTCGCAGTGAAGGGCCGATGGGCGGGCCCGGCATGCGCGAAATGTTGTCGCCCACCAGCGCTATCATGGGCAAAGGGCTGGGCAAGGACGTGGCGCTCATCACTGACGGCCGATTTTCCGGCGGTAGCCACGGTTTTGTGGTCGGCCACATCACGCCGGAAGCATACGTGGGCGGAACCATTGCCCTCGTGAAGAACGGCGACCCGATCACCATAGACGCCGGGAACCGGGAAATCACGTTGGATATACCCGCAAAAGAAATTGCGGCCCGCCGCAAGGCGTGGAAGAAACCCGCGCCGCGCTACACCCGCGGCGTGCTGGCCAAATATGCAGCGCATGTTACGTCGGCATCACTGGGTGCGGTGACGGATATGGATTTGAAGTTGTAAAAGGGTAAATTATTGTGGGCCGCCGATCGTCAACCAAAAAGGCACAGCTTCCATCGCTGGCTTGGTTTGCGCGTCAGCCTGATCCATTTCAAGATTTAAGCCAAATCACGGCCAGGCTGAAGCTCGAAACCTTCGAGTCACGTCATTTGGAATGGAAGAGCACGCCGCCAATTGGGCCAACCGTTACCCTTCGGACCAAATATCGAGTGGTTAAGGCTGTGGTTTCCTTCGCAAACACAGAAGGTGGGTTTGTTTTGTTTGGTATCGATCCGAAAGGCCGATGGTTGGGATTTACAGAAGCTGAACTCCGAGAAACTGATTTGGCCGCATTGGCTGAACTGATCAATGGGTGCATTAGCCCGGAACTTATAGGACTGAACGACGCACACATTACGTCTGCTGGCCACATTTACCCGGTCACGGTCTCATCAATTTTTACCTCAAATCACCTCACCACGATGGCGCCAAACGTGCTTCATGTAATTCGTCTTTCTTGACGATTTAGTTGACATTTAAGCTTTAATTCGTCATAAATGGCGTGTTATGAAAATAACCAAACAGGCCACGGATGCGGTTATCCTTGGCGAGCTGGGCAGCCGGGTCGCCAAAATCCGCCTGGACCATAATCTCACGCAGGCTCAACTGGCGACTCAGGCAGGAGTCTCGAAACGTACCGTGGAGCGCCTGGAGACGGGTGCAGTGGCAACACAGCTGTCCGGGTTCATCCGTGTGTGCCGGGTGCTCGATTTGATCGAGCGGCTGGAGTTACTCATCCCGGAACCGGTGCCCAGCCCGGTCGCGCAGTTGAAGCTCGGCGGCAAAAAACGTCGCCGCGCTTCCGCCGCGAAACCGTCCGCGCCTCCGGCCAAAAAATGGCAATGGGGGAATGAGCCATGACGCTGGCCGAAGTCAAACTGTGGGGACGAACCATCGGCGCGGTTTCCCTGGAAGACGGCGAACGGTTCGCGGCGTTTCAGTACGACCCGGCGTTTGCGCAGAGCGGGATTGAAATTTCGCCGATTACGATGCCGTTGAGCGACCGGGTGTATGTCTTTCCTGATTTGCCGGAAATCACCTTTCACGGCTTGTCCGGTTTGCTGGCGGATTCGTTGCCCGACCAGTTCGGCAACGCCTTGATTGACGCGTGGCTGGCGACCCAAGGCCGGACGCCCGGCAGCTTCAATTCCGTGGAACGGCTGTGTTACATCGGCGCGCGCGGCATGGGCGCACTGGAATTCGCGCCGGCCATCGGCCCAAAACCGCAATCGGCGAAGAAGATAGAGATCGATGCCCTGGTCAAGCTGGCGTCCGAGGTTCTGAGCCATCGCCGGACCCTGAAAGCCACTTTTGCCAGCGAACGCAGGAAAAATGCCTTGAATGACATCCTGCGCGTCGGGACTTCGGCTGGCGGCGCGCGGGCCAAGGCGGTCATCGCCTGGAATCGCCAGACCAATGAGGTCCGTTCCGGGCAGATCGCGGCGGGAAAAGGATTCGAATACTGGCTGTTGAAATTTGACGGCGTTACCGGCAACAAGGACAAGGAACTCGAGGACCCGAAAGGTTACGGCGCGATTGAATACGCGTATTATCTGATGGCGCGGACCGCAGGCATTACCATGAGTGAGTGCCGGTTGTTGGAGGAAAACGGGCGACGCCATTTCATGGCCCGGCGGTTCGACCGGCTCGAAGGCGGCGAGAAGTTGCACATGCAATCACTCTGCGCCCTGGCCCATTTTGATTTCAACCAGGCCGGCGCCTACAGCTATGAACAGGCATTGTTGACCATCCGCCAGTTGAATCTGCCGATGGAAACGGTGGAGGAACAATTCCGGCGGATGGCGCTTAACATCATCGGCCGCAACCAGGACGATCACGTCAAGAACATTGCTTTTCTGATGAACAAAGGCGGTCGCTGGTCGCTCGCACCCGCTTTCGACGTGACGTACAGCTACAATCCGAACGGGGACTGGACCGCACGGCATCAGATGACCATGAACGGTAAACGCGACGGATTTACGCTGGCCGATTTCCGGACCTGCGCCCAAAGCGCCTTGATGAAACGCGGACGGGCGGAAACGATCGTTGAGGAAGTTCGGGCGGCGGTTGCGAAATGGTCGGAATTTGCGGAACAGGCACAAGTGATGAAAAACTGGCGACAACAAATCCAACGCAACCTCCGGTTGGATTTGCCGCGCGCATAAACGGTTCACTTAAGCGGCTTTTCAGCAGAATATTTCGAGAATTTTGACTTTCAGAATCTCCGGCTCCGCTTGCCCAGCCATGACCGTCATGGTAAAATAGAGTTCAAGCGATGAACAAGTTGTTCCTTTTCCTTTTTTCGCTGCTTCTTCTGGCAGGGCTTTTCGCCCCTTTGATGGTGTCGCACGACGCACAGTTTTATTTCGATCGCGGTTCGGAAATTCTGTCGACGATGGATCCCGACCGTCAATGGACCTACCGTTGGGACTTGAGCAGCGCGCGGGCGGACTTCAGCCACGCGATCCGATTGAATCCTAATTTCATCGCAGCCTACACCAACCGCGCGGACGTGGAATCGCTGAAGGGAGATGCCGGGGCGGCACTCCAGGATTACACGGCGGCCATCCGGTTGAATCCACAAGACGCGTACAGTTATCTGCGGCGGGCGCAAATTGAGCTCGGGCAACGTGATTTTGAGCCGGCCCTGGGGGACTATGCCCGGGTCATTGAATTGCAGCCAAACAATCGGGAGGCCTACCGCGGCAGGATACGTGTCCGGGAGATGCAAAATGATTTTACCGGCGCCGTGATGGAACGGGTGCGCATGATTGAAGAGTCAGCGCCCCCAACCACCAGCGTCACTGCGACCAATGATTCTCTTTTTCCCCGCGATCCGGCCCGCTGGCGCGACCGTTTTATGCAGCAGCTTGACCGGGCGCTCGCAACCGACAACAACTTTGCCTGGGGGTATTATTATCGCGGCGTCATCGAATCCATTACCGACGACCGGGTTGCCGCGTTGGCCGATTACCAGCGATGTCAGAGTTTCCCTGACGGCAGGGTAAAGGATTATGCCGCCCTCCGCACCTGGCTGGTGCAAACGCAATCTGGCAAACGGGATAAGGCGGACCAGGTGCTCGTGGCCTATTGTCAAAGCCGGACGAACGGAGCGCCGACCGACTGGCAGATGCAAGTGGCCAGATTTCTGATGAATCAAACCAGCGAATCGGATTTTTCCAAGGCGATTAATCCTTCCGACACCGGCAGGGAACAAAGCGAATTCTGGTATTACACCGGAATGAAACATCTTTTGGCAAACGACAAGGCGGGGGCGAGTGATCGTTTCTGGAGATCTCTGACCACCCAGACGCGGCCCTGTGACGTCTTCTTCTCTGCCAGAGCCGAATTAAGCGCGTTCACCCCGGCTATGCCAGTCG
>Ga0335083_10010228_pt1 | contig 11347 bp, 6 predicted proteins | sample Lox_Sample_42_FD_206716 | JGI IMG/M metagenome (GOLD analysis project Ga0335083, IMG submission 206716) | Soil microbial communities from Loxahatchee National Wildlife Refuge, Florida, United States - Lox_Sample_4.2 | ecosystem: Environmental > Terrestrial > Soil > Wetlands | place: USA: Florida... | reverse complement strand
CGGGATCCCCTCACGCTTCAGATAGGTGGTGAGCTTGTCGGCGCCGTACTTGGTGCGGGTGAAGATCAACGTCTGCCCCGCGGGCTTCGCCTTGAGAATCGAGGCGAGGGCGCCCTTCTTCTGCAGTTTGTCCACGGCGACGATGACGTGCTCGATGCCATCAGCGGCCTGGGCTCGCCGGCCGATTTCCACGGACGCGTGTCCCGACAACGCCTTGCGCGCCAGGGCATCCACTTCGGGCGAAATCGTGGCCGAGAAGAGCAGCGTTTGACGTTCGTCGGGGAGCGCGCTGAGGATGCGGCGCACGTCGGGGGCAAACCCCATGTCGAGCATGCGGTCGGCCTCGTCGAGCACCAGGATCTGCAGCTTGGTGAAGTCCACATGGCCGCGCTCCATGTGATCGAGCAGGCGGCCCGGCGTAGCGACGACGATGTCCACCCCGCGTGCCAGGGCCTTGGTCTGCGGCTCCATCCCGACGCCGCCGTAAATGGCCGCCGCGGTTAGGTGCAAATGCCGTCCATAGGCTTTGGCGCTCTGGAGCACCTGCTCCGCCAGCTCGCGCGTCGGGACGAGGATGAGGGACCGCAACACATGCGTGCGGCCTCCCTCGGCCAGGCGCTGCAGGATCGGCAGCATGAAGGCGGCCGTCTTGCCGGTGCCCGTCTGCGCCGAGCCGATGAGATCGCGACCGGCGAGGGCGAGGGGGATGGTTTCTTGTTGAATCGGGGTGGGGCGCTCGTAGCCTTCTTCGAATACGGCGCGCACCAGCTCGGGGCTGAGCCCTAGGGAAGCGAATGGCATGATACTACAACTCCTGATTGATACACACGCGCACTGGTGGCAACGGAATGCCGCCACGGCTCAGTGTCGCTCTTCATTTGTGAACCTGGGGAATGAGACCGGGCGTGTGTACAGCGCCGGAGCCCGCTCCTGAGCGGGACCGTCCTACGGAAGGATGCCAGCTCGCGGTTCTTGAACTACGGACGGAAGACTAATCGGAGGAGCCTGCAAATGGAAGAGGACGGGCAAGGACGGGCGCGGGCGGGCAAGGCTGAACCACCTCGCCCGCCCTTGCCCGTCTAGGCCCGTCTTGGCCCGTCTATTGTTTCGGCTCCTGCCCCCACCACCACATCGCCGGCAGCTTGCGCGTGCCGGGGTACACCTCGTCCAACGTCTCCCCGTCGTACAACCGCCCATTCTTCATGACGTAGTGCACGGTGTTGGTGTTGTGGATGTCCTGCAGCGGGTTCCCGTCCAGGACCACCAGGTCGGCGAGCTTCCCCGCTTCCAGCGAGCCAAGGTCCTTGTCCATGCCGATCGCATGGGCGCCGTCCCACGTGGCGACCCGCAGCACCTCGAGCGGCGTCATCCCGCCCGAGGCCAGCGCCCACATCTCCCAGTGGCAGCCGAGGCCATCGAGCTGGCCGTGGCAGCCCATCCCGATGTACCCGCCGGCGCGCAGGATCTTCGCCGCTCCCTCCGCAATGCGGCTGAATACGTACTGGTTGTCGCGGAACCACGACCGCCGTTCGGCCCGCTCGTCGATCTGCTCGTGCGGCAGGAAGCGTTTGATCTTCGGCATGTCGTGAATGTCGTAGTGCTCGTAGAAGTAATCTTCGCCGAACGGCCCGCCGTAGTTCACGAGCAGAGTAGGCGTGTAGGTGACACCCGTCTGCGCGACGAACTGCACCACGTCCTGGTACAACGGCATGATCGGATAGCTGTGCTCGCTCCCGGGGTAGCCGTCCATCGCCTCGGTCAGGTTCTTCTTGAAGTCGAGCCCGCCCTCGAGCGTGGGCATCAGCCCCAGCTCCTTGGCCGCCATGATGATCCACTGGCGCTGCTTCCGGTTCCCGGTCATGTACTGCTTGATCGTGTTGGTGTGATAGAAATCGCTGTAACGGCGCAGCACGTTGCGCGCGTCGTCCAGGCTCTGGAGGTTCTCGTCCCAGAACACCCCGGGGCCGGTGTGGAAGATGCGCGGACCCCACATGTCCCCGGTCTCCACCAGGTCCGAGTAGGTGAGCACGTCGGTCGTGGCTGTCTGGGGATCGCGCGTCGTCGTCACCCCCCAGGCGAGGTTCGCCAGGTACTTCCAGTTCTGCTCCTCGTGGATCCCGAAGGTCCCCCAGGGATGGGCATGGATGTCCACGAGACCGGGGATGATGGTTTTGCCGCTGACGTCGATCACCCGCGCTCCCGCGGGCACCGGCATCCCACCGGTCGGCCCCACATATACCAGCCGATTGTTGGTGACGATGACGTCCCCGTTGGCGATCACCTCGTCACCCTTCATCGTGACGATGCGCGCGCCCTTGAGCACGACGCTGCCGCGCGGAATGTCCCGCGGCACGGTGATCCTCACGTCCACCCGCTCGGGGTCGTAGGCCGGCCGCTTGGCGAGCGAATCCACCCTGGCCTTGGCGGCCGAATCGGGCTTCGTCTTCGATTTGGTGGTATCGGACTCGGCCTTTTTCAGCGAATCGGCCCGAATCGAGTCGGTCTTCGCCTTGATCTTCTCGGCTGAGTCCGCCGCGGCAATGTCCCACCGGAAGAACGAGTGCCCGATCGACCAGTACGCTCGCTTGGCGTCGGCCGACCAGCCGATGAAATCCCCGCCGATGCGAGTGAGCCGCTTGACCGGGAACGACGCCGACTTGGGGTCGTTGATGCTGATACTCGGGGGCTCGGCACCCACCTGCGGCAGGGTGACCAGGTAGACGTTGTTGCCGACCAGCGCCAGCGCCTGATCGGTGTCGGGGCTGATGATGATCTCGTCCGCGGGATTCGGCTCCGACCCGGGGCCCGGATACTGATAGCCCGTCACCTTGAGATGCGTGCGCCGGTCGGTTCCGTCCCAGCGAATCGAGATCAGGCCCTCGCCGCCGGCGTCATAGTAGATCCGGTTCGGGTCGCGCGAGAAGTGCGGCCGACCCTGGCCGTCGAACGGCGCGATGCGAGTCGTGGCTCCACCGGCCACCGGCACCCAGACCAGATCCAGCCCGGGCCCGAACCGGTCGTTGATCCGCGCCGAGCGCGGCCCTTTCACGGCCACGATCTTCTGACCATCCGGCGACCAGGCCGGAGCGTCGTAATAAGCGGTGTCACTGGTCAACTTGACGGGCTTGGCCTTCCCGTCCGAGCGGACCTTGAGCAACGCCCCGCCCCGGTCGCTCCACGTCACATAGGCCGCCCACTGTCCGTCCGGTGACCACACGGGGACCTGCTCGTGGACGGTATCGTCGGTGAGCCGCCGAGGCGTGCCACTCGGCAGGTCCATCACGTACACACGGTCGAGTGCACTGAACAGCAGCCGTTTGCCGTCTGGCGAGAGGCTGGCATTGCGGATCTGGCGGATCTCCAGCGGACCGGTGTCCACGCGGGTCTCGAACCGTACCAGGGGCCCGAGGTTCTGCTCCACGTGAGCCGTGAACGGGATCTGGGTCGCCTGCCCCGAGGGCACCTCCACGCGCCAGATTTTTCCGGCGTAGGAGATGATCAACGCTTTGGAGTCGGGAGTGAACGAGCTCCCGGGCTCGAGATCGCGCGTGTACCGAGACTCCTGATCGTCCCGGGTGACCGGATACACCAGCCACTTTTCGTCGCCGGTCTGGAGGTTCCGCAGCCGCAGCCCCGATTCGGCATCGTGCCGGCTGGTGTAGATCAGCCACCGCCCGTCGGGCGACAGGACCGGCCGCATCGCGCCGCCGTAGAGATCGGTCTGCTCGAACATCTTCCCCGTCATGCGGTCGTAGATGGCCACCTGCCACAGGGGGAGCCGCTGGTCGTACCCGAAGCCGCCGCGCTTGCGCGAAACCCAGACGTAGCGCGGATCGGCGCCGAAAGAGGCTCCCAGGATGTTCCAACCCGGCGTACGGAACGACGACCCGGCGGGTGCCGGTCCGCTCTTGATCATCGCCTGGCCGGAGCCGCCGTCCTTATGGAAGATCCACAGCTCATACGTGCTTCCCAGCACCCCGGCGACGCGCGAGGCCACGACGTAGTTGCCGTCGGGAGTCCATTCCGGGCTGGCGTAGAGGTTGTCCCCCTTGGTCAGAGCACGGGGGTTCTTCCCGTCGGCGTCGCACAGCCACACGTTCTCGGAACCGGATCGGTCGGACAGGAACGCGATGGTCTTGCCGTCAGGCGAATAGCGCGGCTGCGTGTCGAACGGCGGGCCGCCCGTGATCCGCGTCGCCGGGCCCCCGGTGACCGGCATCGTGTAGAGATCGCCCAGGAGCTCGAACACGATCGTCTTCCCGTCGGGAGACACGTCGAGCGAAATCCAGGTGCCCTCGGAAACATCGAAGGAAACGGTGCGCGTAGGTTTGAGCGGGAGCTCGTCGCCCACCTTCTTGCGGGCGCTGTCCGGTGGATTGGTATCGACGAACGCCGCCTCCAATTGCGGATTGCCGATTGCGGATTGCGGAATGGTCGGAGCGAGCTGCAGAGGGAACACGGACACGAACAAGCAGGCGAACAGAGCTCGGTGCATGGTGGATCTCCATCTCAAGATGGCGGAATCTGGATTGCGAATCGTCCCTGCGGCCTGCGAATTGAACTTACAACTGGCAAATCCGCAATCCGCAATTCGCAATCCGGACTCAGTGATCTCCCTGCGGCAGCGTCTGTCGATCGAGTACCGTCCGCCGCACAAGGAACAGCGTCCCGACAATCACGATGGTTGCAAAACTGAACCACTGGATGGCGTAGAGCAGGTGTGGGCCATAGTCCAGGGGATCGGGGGTCCAGCGGAAGATGCGCGGCGATGCCGTGCCCGGCTGGGCGACCTGGAGCACCACCCAGGAGGCCAGCGGGTATGGGATGGAATCGGTCAACTGCGCCGGATCCACGTCACCGCGGCCCCGTGGCGCGCGGAGGGCCAGCCCGGTGACGTCGGCCGAGTCGGGCTCCCGGAAGTCTTCCTTGCGGACATGCATCGCATCGGGGGCCGGTGCGAACCCGCGATCGACGAAGACCGCGCTCCCATCAGGGAGCCGCAGAGGGGTGAGAAGCGCCACTCCCGGCACCTCCTCGAAGGCACGCCCCGGCCACACCCGCTCATGGGAAAAATCGTAGCGGCCGTTGAGGTGCACGCGTCGGTCGCGAACCGCGTCCGGGGAAACCCGCGCGCTCGTCACCTCCACAGGGGGCAACGCCCGCGCGGCCCGGATGAGGGCGACATTCGCCCGCCGTTGCTGCAGTCGTTGCAGCTGCCAGAGGCCGAGCCGCACGCACGTCCCGGCGACGCCGAGCGCGATCACCAACCCGATCACGTCCCGCAGACGGAGGACGGCCCTCACCGTGGAGTCTGGATCAGCGCGAGTTTGGCGTAGCGGGAGAGCCGCTTGATCGCCGCCTCCCGGCGGAGCGCGGCGGACCGGTCGCGGCGGCGTTCGGTGTACACTAAGTGCAGTGGCCGCCGGGCCCGGGTGTAGGCCGCGCCGCGCCCGGACTCATGCGCCGCCAGGCGGCGCGGCAGGTCGCTGGTAATCCCCGTGTACAGGGACCCGTCCCGACAGCGCAGGATATAGACGATCCACGTCATCGCGATTGAAGCTAGCCGGGCGCTTCAAGGGACGCCATTTTTTCCCCGCAATTGTCGCGCTGGCGAGCCGTGCGCTCCCGCGCTACATCTTCACCTCGACATTCGCAAAGGATGCATCATGGCGACGAAGAAGAAGGCCAAGCGGTCCCCCGCTCGACGCAAGCGTCCCGCCGCCCGCAAGCGCCCGGCGCCCAAGCGGCACGCCCGCCATCGGCCAGAAACGTTCCGGGCGCGCGGCGTGACCGTGTCGCTCACCGTCAACGATCTTCCCAGGAGTACGGCCTGGTACACCAATACCCTGGGCTTCGCCCAGGCGTCCAAATGGGAAGATGGCGGCGTCCTCCAGGGCGTCGAACTGAAGGCGGGTACGACCCGTGTCATCCTGAATCAGGACGATTGGGCCAAAGGGCGCGACCGGCAAAAGGGGCTCGGGATGAGTCTCTACTTCAGCACCGCCCAGAACCTGGACCACCTGGCGGAACGCATCAGGACCAACGGGGGCACCCTGGATCGTGGGCCGGAACGGACGTCGTGGGGCTCGTACTCCTTCAGCCTGACCGATCCTGATGGATTCAAGCTGACCTTCACGCAGCTGGAGCGCTGACCGCGTGGGAGCGGGGCCGGCGCTCCGCGCCATCGCCGAGACGCTGGTCCCCAACGGCGAGGCCGTGCGGCTCGCCGACCATATCGCCGAGACCATCAGCGCCCTGCCCAATCAGCGGGATCGCCAGGACCTGGAGCGCCTGCTCGCGGGGCTCGAGCAACCGCTCGTCAACCTAGTCCTGGGGGGCGTGCCACGGCGCTTCAGCGCCATGACCGCGGCGCAGCGAGAGCGCTACCTCAGGGGCTGGGGGCATTCTCGCCTGCTGCTGAAGCGCCGAGCCTTCCAGGCGTTCAAACGCATGGCGACCGTCATCTACTATACGGCCCGGGAGAGCGGCACCAACCCGAGCTGGGCGGCCATCGGCTACCCCGGCCCCGCCGGCCCGCCACCCACCGCGCCCAAACCGATCCGACCGCTCGCCATCACCGGCGACACCACGCTCTCCTGCGACGTCGTCATCGTCGGTTCCGGTGCGGGCGGCGGGGTCGTCGCCGGCGAGCTCGCGGCGGCCGGCAAGGACGTGATCGTGCTCGAGCGCGGCGGCTACTACAGCGAAGGTGATTTCTCGCATTACGAAGGGGAATCGCTGTCTCGGCTGTACGACTCCGGCGGACTCGCCACCTCCCGTGATCTCGGCCTCGTGGTGCTCCAGGGCAGCGGCCTCGGCGGCGGAACGGTCATCAATTACTCCACGAGCTTCGGCACCCCCCAGAACGTGCGGCGGGAGTGGACGCAGGAGCACGGTTTGCCGCACTTCACGAGCGCGGAGTATCAGCGTTCGCTCGATGCGGTGTCGGAACGCGTCGGCGTCACCACAGACCAGAGCCGCCCCGGGGTCCGGGACGCGATTCTCGAGCGGGGGCTCCAGTCGCTCGAGTGGCACCATGCGCGCCTGCCGCGCAACGTGCGCGGGTGCCCGCAGGACGAGGCGTGCGGTTATTGCGGCTACGGCTGCCGGCGGGGCGCCAAGCAATCGACGCTCGTCACCTACTTGAAGGACGCCTTCGACCGCGGAGCCCGGATCGTCACGCAGGCAGAGGTCCGTCGCGTCCGTCTCGCGCAAGGCTGCGCCGTCGGCGTGGACGCCGTCGTCTCCGATCCGGCCGCACGCCGCCCCTATGCTTTGACCGTGCGCGCGAAGGCCGTGGTCGTCGCCGGAGGGTCGATTCACTCTCCCGCACTGCTCCTCCGCTCGGGGATCGAAAGCCCGGCGCTCGGCCGTCACCTCGCCCTGCATCCCGCCACCGCGGTGCTGGGCCTCATGGACGAGGACGTCCGCCCCTGGACCGGCACGTTGCAGGCCACGTATTCCGATCAGTTCGCCGACCTCGACCGGGGCTACGGCTTCAAGTTCGAGACGGCGCCGTTGCACCCGTCCCTGTTCGCGCTCGCCAACCCCTGGGAGTCCGGAGCCGGCCACGCGGAGTTGATGCGACGGTTGCCTCGCACCACCCTCGTCGGAATTCTGTTGCGCGACCGGGACGGCGGGCGGGTGACGCTCGGTCCCTCCGGCCGGCCGATCGTCAACTACCGGCTGTCGCCGTATGACACGGGACACCTGCGCAAGGCGTTCGCCGCCGCGGCCGCGGCACTCGAGGCGGCGGGCGCGCGCGAAATCTGGTCCACCCATGCCCGCCACCTCGCCTACCGTCCCGACGGCTCGGGCAGCGCCCGCGAGCGCTGGGCGGCGAGCCTCGATCGCGCGGGGTACGGACCGAACCAGCTCCTCCTCGCCACCTTCCATCAGATGGCATCGTGCCGCATGGGTGCGAATCGTGTCGACGCGGTGGTCTCCCCTGAGAATCAGGTCTGGGGCATCCCCGGGCTATATGTCGCCGACGCCAGCACGTTCCCGACAGCGTCGGGGGTGAATCCGATGCTGACCATCATGGCGATCGCGCATCGGGCAGCCGGGATGATCGCGGCGCGGGTCTAAGGACAGGAACTCTGACAAGTCGAGTGCGAAGTGCGAAATGCGAAGTGCGAAGTATCACCGTGAGGTCGACCCGTGATACGAAGCCGGCATTTCCATTTCGCATTTCGCGCTTCGCACTTCGCACTCTTTGGAGAATCGTATGCTCGCCCTCCTAGCCGTCGCTTCTCTGGCGCTCCAGCAGTCCGTCGCCGACTCCTCCCCCTTCCGCGCGCTGGCGCTACCGACCCCCACGCGAATCCGCTCGGCGTCGGGCGCACCCGGTCCCAACTACTGGCAGCAGGAGGCGAGCTATCGGATCCAGGCCACCCTCGATACGGCCACGAGCCTGCTGACGGGAACCGAGACGATCCACTATGTGAACCACTCCCCCGACTCGCTCGCCTACGTGTGGGTGCAGATCGAGCAGAACATCTTCTCCAAGAATTCGATCACCTACCAGCTCAACCAACCGCCGTTGCACTTCGCGGGCGGAGCGGTGTTTGACTTCACGGGCAAGGGGTTCATCGGCGGGATCACGATCGATCGGTTCGCCGCCGGTGGAAAGGCGCTGACCCGTTTCGAAGACGGCACGATGATGCGGGTCGACCTGCCGGCGCCGCTCGCCCCCGGCGCGGCGACGGACTTCGACGTCGCCTGGCACTTCACGGTGCCGCCGTACGGGGGCGGGCGGATGGGGCGGATCGGCAACCGGCTTTACGAGATGGGCCAGTGGTACCCGCGGATGGTCGTGTATGACGACGTGCACGGGTGGAATCCTCTGCCCTACATCGGCGGCGGCGAGTTCTATCTCGAATCCGGGGATTTCGACGTCACGCTGACGCTCCCGGCCGGGTATTTGGTCGCCGCTACGGGGACGGTTCAGAACGCCGACGTAGTCTGGTCGCCGGTGATCCGGCAGCGGCTCACCCAGGCGAAGGACGCGAGCGATCGTGTGCAGGTCGTCACGAAGGCCGAGGCGACCGCGAACGGGAGCGCAAAGGTCGCGGGGACCAAGGCCTGGCACCTCACCGCCACCAACGTCAGGGATTTCGCCTGGGCCGCCTCACCCGATTTTCGCTGGGACGCCTCCACCTGGAACGGCATCCAGATCAACACCTTCTACCGGCCGTCGGCCGCGCCGTGGGAAGAAGCGAACAAGATGGCGCGGTTCACCATCCAGCATTTCAGCGAGACCTGGGGGATGTATCCCTGGCCGCATGCCACCACCGTCGAGGGGCTGATCGAGGGCATGGAATACCCGATGCTCACCTTCGTCCCCGCCATCGACAAGCGCGAGGACCAGTTCTGGGTTCTGATGCACGAGTTCGGGCACGAGTGGTTCCCCATGACGGTCGGCTCGGACGAGCGGCGCTATCCCTGGATGGACGAGGGGTTCAACACCTTCATCGATTACGGGGCGGCGGAGGGCTACTTCAAGGGCACGGTCTACGGGGACACGGTGCGGCGGGAGCTGCTCACGGCTTACACCGTTTCGGCCGTTCCCGGGCAGGAGCAGCCGCTCATCACGAAGCCGGTGGAGCAGCGCGACCTCGCCTGGGGCGCCTACCAGAAGCCGGCGTTGATGCTCACCGAGCTGCGCGACGCCGTGCTCGGCCGCGAGACCTTCGAGCGAGCGATGCGGGAGTACGTGCGCCGGTGGCGGTTCAAGCACCCCCAGCCGGCGGACTTCTTCCGGACGGTTGCAGATGTCTCGGGCCGGGACCTCGACTGGTTCTGGCGCGAGTGGGTGTTTACCACGGCGCGACTCGATCAGGCGGTGGACTCGGTGCGGGCGGTCGGGAAGGACTCGACCTACGTCTATCTCTCAAACCGGGGCCAGATGGTGATGCCGGTGACGCTGGAGCTGCGCTATGCCGACGGCTCGAGGGAAACCCAACGGTACCCGATCGAGATGTGGAACTTGGGGGACCGGTTCGTGGCGCGCGTGGCGACGGCGAAGGTTGTCGTGGGGGCAACGCTGGATCCGAAAGCCGTGTATCCGGACGTAAAGCGCGAGAATAATTCCTGGAAGGCTAGCCCATAGTACCTCTCCCCCCGTCCCCCTCTCCGCGAATGCGGAGAGGGGGTTGCCCCGCTTCACGGGGCCTTCGCCCGGGTCGGATACGGCGGATGGGGAATCGCCCGCGCTGATGCCGGATGCTTCGCGAGCTCGTCCAGCACCACCTCCACGGCCTTCTCCAGCTGAGGGTCATGCCCCTGAATCACGAGCTTCGGCGTCATCTCCACCTCCACGTCCGGCGGGACGCCGGTGTTTTCCGCGTCCCATTCCCCCGTCGGGCTGAACAGTGCGATCCGCGGCGCGGTGACGAACCCGCCGTCCATGAGCGCTGGATAGTCGTAGATCCCCACCAGGCCGCCCCAGGTCCGTTTGCCCACGAGCTTGCCCAACCCGCGTCGACGGAAATACAGCGGCATGGCGTCACCGCCCGACCCGGCGTACTCGTTGGTGATCATGACCTTGGGACCGAAGATCGACGCCGAGGGTGACGGGAAGACACGGCCCTGACGGGTGGCCATGTACGCCAGGACCGGCCGGTTCACCATGTCCTCGACATAGTCGGCGATGTCGCCCCCCTGGTTGAAGCGCTCGTCCAGAACCGTGGCCGACCGATCGAGCTGCGAGTAGTAGTAGCGGTTGAACTCCGTGTAGCCGCCACCGCCGGTGTTCGGCAAGTGCACGTACGCCACGCGGCCGCCCGACAGCGAATCCACGAGACGGACGTTCCCCTCAACCCAGGCCCGATGGCGGAGGGCGCCCTCGTTCGCGATCGGGACGACCGTGACGGTTCGCGCCCCCTGCAGCGTCGGCTTGGTGTTCACGGTCAGCGTGGTCTGTTTGCCCACCGTATTCTGAAACAGGGCGTAGACGTTTGTCGGGGCGGCGAGCGCCTGCCCGTTGACGGCCAGGAGGTAATCCCCGGCGGCCACGTTCACGCCGGGTTCGGTGAGCGGCGCGCGCAAATCCGGATTCCAGTTGAGCCCGGTGTACACCCGGCGGAACCGGTACGTGCCGTTCTCCACCTGGAAATCGGCGCCGAGCAGACCGACCGACACGGTGTCGATGCGGGGCAGATCTCCGCCGCCGACGAAATTGTGGCCGACCACCATTTCACCCATCATCTGGGCGATCAGGTAATTGAGGTCGTCCCGGTGTCCCACCGATGCCAGCCACGGCCGGTAGCGCTCACGGATCGCCGGCCAGTCGGCGCCGTGCATCCCGGGGTCATAGAAGAAGTCCCGGGCGATGCGCCAGTTCTCC
>Ga0335083_10010227_pt1 | contig 11348 bp, 7 predicted proteins | sample Lox_Sample_42_FD_206716 | JGI IMG/M metagenome (GOLD analysis project Ga0335083, IMG submission 206716) | Soil microbial communities from Loxahatchee National Wildlife Refuge, Florida, United States - Lox_Sample_4.2 | ecosystem: Environmental > Terrestrial > Soil > Wetlands | place: USA: Florida... | reverse complement strand
CAATTCGGCGTTTTGGCTGGAGTGGCGTTGGTTTGGAACGAACACGATAGGGTATCACGCGTTCAACCTGCTGCTGCACATTGCCAATGCGCTGCTGATCTGGCTGATTTTGCGGCGGCTGCGTGTGCCGGGCGCATATTTAGCGGCCCTGCTGTTTGCGGTACACCCGGTGAATGTGGAAAGCGTAGCCTGGATTGCGCAGCTAAAGAACGTGCTGTCTTTATTCTTCGGCTTGCTGTCGGTGCTGTGGTATGTGCAGGCCGAGCCTGATGCGCCAAAGGTCCCTTCGCCGCCGTCCAGTCCGTCCTCCGGTACAATTCCCGCCTTGGCCTATGGCTGGTATGTGCTGAGCCTGCTGGCGTTCGCGCTGGCCATGCTCAGCAAGGGTTCGGTGGCGATTGTGCCGCTGATGTTGTTGGTCATCGTGTGGTGGCGGCAGGGACGGATCACGCGCAGGGATTTGCTGCGCAGCGCGCCGTTTTTCCTGGTGGCCGTCATTTTGACGGCCGTGAACATCTGGTTTCAGACGCACGGTTCCGGCGAAGTCATCCGCGACGTGACGCCGCTGCAGCGCTTACTAGGAGCCGGCGCGGTGGTGTGGTTTTATCTGTCCAAGGCCTTGGTTCCCTGGGACCTGTCGTTTGTTTATCCGCAATGGAACATCGACCCGGCCAATCCGCTGTGGTGGATGCCCTTGGCGGCGACGGTAGCGGTTACCGTGGGATTGGTGTGGCAGCGGCAGCGCACGTGGGTCCGGCCCTTACTGGCGGCCTGGCTGACGTTTTGCCTGGGCTTGCTGCCGGTGCTGGGTCTGGTCGACGTGCACTACATGAAATACTCGCTGGTCGCCGACCATTACCAATACATCGCGGTCATTAGTGTGTTGGCGTTGGTGGCGGCGGCCGTCGTCATTTTCACGCGGCGCTGGCCGATGGCTGTGACTGTTACTGCAGGCGCGATGGCGGCGCTCACCTGCGGAATGCTCGCCTGGCAACAGAGCAATATCTATCTCGACCCGGCCTCATTGTATCAATCGATCATTGCAAAAAATCCGGATTGTTGGTTGGCCTATAACAACTGGGGCGTTGATTTGTGCGACGCGGGGCATTCCGATGCCGCAATCGCGCAATACGAAAAAGCCCTGCGAATCGACCCCAACAACGAAGCGATCGAAGACAATATGGGTGCGGCGTTGGCCAAGCAGGGTCATTATCCGGAAGCCATCGAGTACTACCGCAGGGCCCTGCAACTGAATCCCAACTATGCCGAAGCATACGGCAATCTTGGTCTTGCATTAGCCCAACAGGGTTCGCTGGAAGAGGCCATCGCTCAACTGCAGAAGGCCTTGAATTTAAATCCGAACCTTGCCGAAGTCAGTTTCAACTTGGCGTACGACTTAAAGCGCGTGGGCCGTCTGCCAGAGGCCCTTGACCAGTATCAGAATGCTTTACGTCTCCAGCCGGACAACCCCCAGATCCACAACAACCTGGGACTGCTCTTGGACGCCACGGGAAAGCACCAAGAAGCGATAGAGCATTATTACGAGGCCCTGCGTCTGAATCCGCAAGAAGCGGAAGCCGAATGCAATTTAGCCAACGCGTTGGTCGATATGGGCCAGCCGCAGTCGGCCATCGATCATTATCGGCAAGCACTCAAGCTCAATCCACATTACACCACAGCGCATTACGGACTGGGGACCGTCTATTTGCAGAGCCGCCAATTTCGCAGCGCGATCGAGCAGTTTGAACAAGCCGTGCAAGAAAAGCCCGATTACGCTGCAGCACACAGCAACCTTGGCGCGGCGCTGGCCCAATCGGGAGAGTTTCAACAAGCGATCGAGCACTACCAACAGGCCGTCCGTTTGAAGCCCGATTACATCGAAGCCCAGGCCAATTTGGCCACGGCACTGGCGAAACTAAATCGCCGTGAAGAAGCCGTCGACGCCGCGGAAAAAGCCATCGTTTTGGCTCGCTCGCAGGGCAAAACCACGTTGGCTGCGCAAATCCAACGCTGGCTGACCGACTACCGTTCCCAGGCCGCCGAATCTAGTCCGTCAGAGACTCCTGGACGCTAAGCCCCCTTTTTTCAAGTGGAAATGCCTTCCTTTGGCCGGAATGAATCTGGCAGCCGCACCTTATTGCCTAAAATGGCCGCTCCGGCATAAGATTAGCTAGCAACTTCTTCTCTTTCTTGTTATGGTCATGATGGTCGATAAAACCATTGTCAGACCAAATTTGCGCATCCGTCGGGGAAGTCGAAGCGTGTGTGTGTCGCGTGCCAGGGGGCGAATCCATGGTCGCGGTCAGTGTCGACAAATTTCTGGAACTGTTACGCCGTAGCAACCTGATCGAAAAAGGGCAGCTCGATCAGGCCGTTGCGCAGATCGAGCGCGAATTCGGCCCAGCCGCCGTGGCCGACGGCCAAGTCCTGGCCGAAAAACTTGTCGCCGCCAAGCTCATTACTCCTTGGCAGCGCGACCAACTGCTGGAGGGAAAATACAAAGGCTTCTTTCTCTTAGATGACAAATACAAGTTGCTCGGCCATTTGGGCACCGGGGGCATGAGCAGCGTCTACTTGGCCGAACAAGTCAAGATGAATCGGCTGGTGGCAATCAAGCATCTGCCGCAAAAACGGGTAAACGATTCTTCGTATTTGGCTCGCTTCTATCGTGAGGCTCAGGCCGCCGCCCGGCTCGATCACAAAAATATCGTTCGCGCCTATGATATTGACCACGATAGGGATGAGAACAAAGACAACCATTTTTTCATCATGGAATATGTCGAGGGGCGCGATCTCCAAACACTGGTGAAAGATGTTGGCCCGCTCGATTACGACACCGCCGCCGATTACATCCGTCAGGCCGCCGACGGTTTGGAGCACGCGCATCAGGCGGGGCTCATTCACCGCGATGTCAAACCAGCAAATCTGCTCGTTGATCAGCGCGGCGTCGTCAAAGTGTTGGACTTGGGCTTGGCCCGTTCAGAAGATGACAGTCAAACCGCCTCGCTCACCATTGCCCATGAAGAAAATGTGCTGGGCACGGCCGATTATCTGGCCCCGGAGCAAGCCAAAGACAGCCACTCCGTTGACAAACGAGCCGATATTTACAGCCTGGGCTGCACGTTGTATTTCCTGCTGACCGGTCACGCGCCCTTTCCAGAGGGAACCTTAGCGCAACGCATTTGGAAGCATCAAAATCAGATGCCCAAAAGCATTTATGATGATCGGAAAGATGCGCCGCCGCCGCTGGTCGAAGTTTGCTTGCGGATGATGTCGAAGCAGCCCGACGCTCGGTTTCAATCGGCCGGCGAAGTGGCCGTGCAGTTGTCGAAGTGGCTGGAAGGCCGTGGTAAAGAAAGCAGCAGCAGCGGATTGGGATTAGCAAAACGCCCGGTCGGGCCGCCTCCGCGTCGCAGTGGATCATCCCGCTCGGGGGCCATGCCGGTGTATCCGCCCCACCGCGGCAATAAACCGGGCGCTCCGGATGACACGGTTTCCAACCTGAATCGGGAAACCATCAAAGGGGCACCGACCGATAAGCCGATGCCTTCGTCGACGGGCAAGTCGCAAGTGAAATTCGGCGGAAGTAACATATTGGGCCGGCCCGATCAAAGCGGCGGCAGCCGCGTGGTCGGTGGCGCCGGCGGCAGCAGCATTTTGCGGTTGGGGAATAGCAGCGTTTTGGGCCGGGCCGGCAAAAGCAGCATCGTCCGCCCTGGCACCAGCGGGACGGGTGTCGATAAAACTGCCGGTAAATCGTCGCTGCTGAGGGCCAAATCGCTGGATGCTCCCAACTCCGGCGAAGGCGGGAAAAATCCTCCCCCTCCGCGCGATGACACGTTGGGCGAGCTGATCGAAAAAGCCGTGCATGAAGTCACCACAGCGGTCCATCAGGACAAACCGTCCGGTGCTTCGGCGGCGATGCCGCATTATCGCGCGCCGGAATCTTCCATTCCCATCTGGGTTTGGTTTCTTTTGGCCGGGGGCCTGCTGATGGTCGTGGCGCTGATCGTGGGCATCGTGATGAGCGTTCACTAGTATCCATTTGTCCATTTCCGGGCGGGCGCTGAAAATTGTCTTCGCGGCGCCGTTTTTCCAAAAGAGGGGGTGGGGCGGCGCACGTTTATTCCTCATGGTCCGCCAAAACCCCCCGGCTTCAGGAAATTTTAAGTAACGGCCAAGCAGCCACTTGCGGCGTTCACTTGTTTCTGTGGAAGACACCTGCATAAAGTGGATTGGTGGGCTTCACTGCCTGCTCCTTTCCGACCGATTCACTTCAATGCAGCCGCACGGCGGCCCGAGTTTCCCGGCGATTTTTCCGGTCGCCGGCGGCGCCACTTGTGTAGCGAGGTTTTATAAATGGGCCAGCACAATCAAGGCTTTTTTGGCAATCGAATTCGCAATCGCGTGGAGCGATTGAACGCCATGGTGCGCGCCAAGCACTCGCGCCGCGGGGTGCGCTCCAGCAAACGTGCGCGAGGTGTGCCGCGCAACGAGCAACTCCCTTTTGTGCCGCCGGAAAACTGGCACGAACCCCACGAACAAGGCGGCAATTACCGCATCGTCGTGCAATCGCCCGGCGTGGGGCATCGCCATATTCTCACGCTGGCCGAAGTCCGTGATCGACTCTCGCAGTTGCCGCCGCATTTTGTGGCGCCGTTGGAAGTGGTCCAGTTCAGCCGCATGACGCGCAAAAAGCTCAGCTTCCCTTGCTACGGCATGCAATGGGGTCCGACCATCTATTTGTATCCCGTTGAGGAAAGTTTGGTGGAGCGCTTCAAAACGCCACCCAAGCCCGCGCAGTTGATCGAAGCACGTATGTACGGCGGCCGTTGGGAACAAGATGGCCCCACATCGTGGAAGCTGGTGTGGAGCGAGCTGGCCCTTAAAGATTATTACTTGAACAACATTTTGATCCACGAATTGGGTCACTTGCTGGACGACCGCAATTCTCGCTCCCATGACCGAGAGCGCTTTGCCGAATGGTTTGCGCTCCAATATGGATATAAGCCCACCCGACGATTCGTGGCCGCGCCGCAAGAAGTGATGTGGCGGCATCACAAGCCTCGCCAACCACGGTAAACGCGGCCCTTCGCCGGTAGTGTCCACAAGCAGATCAAAACTGAATATAATGAAGCCGCCCCCGGGCGGCTTTTTTATTGGGTGCCCGCTAACCGTGCCACGAATTCACACCATGTCCAGTTCGCTCAAGCCCTGCCGATCGCTCTGGCTTTTTGTGTGGGCTGCAACCGTCGGCATAGCCGCATTCGCGGCCGACAATGCCAATTCCGGCAAAGGCCCGGGGATCGGCCAGCCTGGCATTGGTCAGCCTGGGGTTCCGAGCAAAGCCAGTAATCCCTTCGCCGACGATGTTCCTGCCAAATCCGGCCCGGCCGATTCCTTTCCCGACAAGAACCTGAGCTTTACGAAAAACATCGCTCCCATTTTGGTCTCTAAGTGCACGCGCTGCCACATCGATCAGGCTCGCGGCAAATTTAGCATGGCCACCTTCGAGTCGCTGAAAAAAGGGACGCCCGACGGCCCGGTTTTCGTGGCCGGCAAATCCGGCGACAGTCGCATGGTCGAAGCGCTCACTTCCGGCGATATGCCCCGCGCCGGCCCCAAAGCCACCAAGCCTGAAATCACCGCCATCAGCCGGTGGATTGACGAAGGCGCCAAATTCGACGGTCCCGACGAAAAAACACCGCTGGTCAAACTCACTTCAGCCACAGCGTCGCCACCGCTGGTGAAAAAATCAGACGAGCCCAAGCTCAGCGTCGTATCAGCCACGGGCCGAGAAACGGTGCAGTTCTCCAAAGACATTGCTCCCGTGCTGGTGGAAAATTGTTTCGGCTGCCACACGGGACCGGGGCCGACGGGCAATTTCCAAATGGCGCGCTTCACCGATATGATTCGCGGCGGGCAAAGCGGCAATCCCTGGGTGCCGATGCAGCCGGCCGACAGCCTGCTGATTAAAAAGTTGAAAGGCACCGCCGGCAATCGCATGCCGCAGCCCAAAAACAAGCCGCCGCTGCCGGACGACGTGATCGCCAAATTCGAAAAATGGATTGCCGAAGGCGCCACCTTCGATGGCGGCGATCCCAATCAATCCACCCTGCGCTTGGCAGCGCTTACGCGGGCCAAAATCGCCACGCCGGAGGAATTGGCGTCCGATCGGCTCACCGCCGCCAAGCACATGTGGAGACTCACTGACCCGAAAGATCCCTCCACCACCAAGCAGACCAAAAATCTGTTGATCGTCAGCAACTTGCCTGAGGGCGAACTCCAGGAAGTAGCCCAGACCGCCGAGCAACAAGTGGCCGCCGTGACCCGACTGCTGCATGCGCCCGCCGATCAGCCGCTGGTTCGGGGCGGAATTACGTTGTTCGTGTTTCCCGGGCGCTACGACTACAGCGAATTTGGTCGGATGGTGGAAGGGCGAGCATACCCCAAAGATTGGCGCGGCCACTGGAAGTACGACACAGTCGACGCTTACGCTGCGCTGGTGCCGCCGGTCGATTCCGGCGATTATTCGCTGGCCGGCATGATCCAGCAGCAATTAGCCGCGATTTATTTGGCCAGCCTGGCCGGCAATCCGCCCGATTGGTTCAGCGAGGGGAGCGGCCGCGTGCTGGCTTCGCGCGTCGATTTCAAAAGCGAGCGAGTCCGCAATTGGAACGATCGCTTGAAAGAACTGGCCGCAGCCAGCAAGCTCGAAACGTTTGTGACGCACGGCCTGCCGCCGGACGACAACGACATTGCCGCCTATGGTTTTATGAAAGAGGCGATGGCCAATGCCGGCAAATATTCGCAATTGGTCATTGCCCTGCGGGGCGGACAGTCATTCGATAACGCCTTTGCGCAAATTTACGGCAGCCCGCCGCAAGCGCTGGCCGCCGCTTGGGCGGCATCAATAAAGGGCGGGGGGACTTAATCGCCATGCTCAAACCGACATTGTGCCCCGCATGATTCCCAGCAGCGTTGAACGACTGTTGAAAAGCCCGTCGAAAGATAATGCCGCTGCGTTGTTGGAAGACGAGTCGGCGGTGTTTCACGTTGATTGGCGCGAGGAAGACGACGCCATTGCGCGGTACTGCGAGGCGATTTTGCGCACCGGTTCGTTGGCGGCAAAACTTGTGGATATCGAGGCCGAGCCGGGCTTCGAGCTGTATATTTCGCACGCGGGAAAAAAGGTGACAGTGCCGCTGGTGGTGGGGCCGGCCGATCGGCATACCACGCTCCGGGCCATCAACCGAGTGTTAGCTCCCGATTACGAAGTTCGCGTGTGCGTCGCTTCCAACGGGATGGATACGCTCGCATTTTTGCCGCTGTCCGCCGCCGACTGGAAAGTGCTCGAAGGAAAATATGGCCTGCAGGTGGCGAAGCATTTCCGGAAAATTGAAAAGACGCCGAATTTGTTCACCGAAGCGTGGTGATTCTCAGCCTGATTGAGGCATTTCTCATTTGCCATTTGTCTGATTAGGCGGAGCCGGTGCGGTGGCACTTTGCTTTTTCTTCGCCTGGTTCATGCGATGGGTCGTCCAACGGCTGGGTCGGTGTTGGATCGGTTTACCATCCGGTCCAACCGCCTTGGTTTGAACTGCCAGCGGCGCGGTGGAGTCAGACGAGCAGCCCATTGGGCTAGCCACGGCGAGTGCAAGGCTTATATTGGCGAGCAGCCGTTTCATAGTTTGGCTTACCTGTTGCAGCGAGACTCACGCCACGATAGGCGCCAGGATTTTCGGTTCTGTTATAGCCTGTTCTGCTAAGCCCTCATAGAAGGGAGTCGGTTTCACCATGACCAAGCTGATCGCCCGGAATGCATTTACGCTTGTCGAAATGCTCGTGGTCATTGCTATTATTGGCATATTGGTTGCTTTGCTGATGCCGGCCGTTCAGTCGGCGCGGGAAGCTGCAAGGTGCAGCGAATGCCGTTCCAACTTAAAGCAAATCGGACTGGGTGTTCTGCAATATTACGAAGTCACCAAAGGGAAATTCTTCCTGCACCATCCGTTTTTGGCTGATGTAGCCTCGCAATTTGCTAACGCCGATTCGTTCGCGGAGATCTATTGGGAAGATAAAATTGGTCCATTCACCGGTGGCTCGCACGAGGAAAACGACGCGCTCGCACAGCAAGGCATTGTCATGGACGTGGTCTTCCGCTGTTCCGACGATCAATCCGTGCGAGAGCCGTATGTAGACGACACGGGCCAAATCGACGGTATTTCCAATCGGACTAGTTACATGATGAATTCGCTCTTGAGCCACATGACCCGCCGATATGGCAAATGGACGATCAATCGCTTTCAATCGGAAGTCGGCTTGTCGCAGTTTTTGTGCTTTTCGGAACGCAATGCCAATGCGTTTAATGCATCGGATGGCAACGACCCGCGCCAAGACGATTATGACATTTGGTTGGGAACGGACATTATTGGCTCATGGTTCGCACAGAACCGTCATAATGGAGTGGCCAACTATCTGTATCTTGATGGTCACGTTGTAAGTTTGAACTGGAACAGCGCCATTGTTGACATGTATCCCGACAAAAATGTGCTCGTCGACGACGGCACGTATGCCAATTGAAAATTCCGCTCCGCAAGCCACATAGCGTCGCCTGAGTTGGTCGATTGCAAGTATGCAATCCGAGGCCGCTTGATAGAGGGCACGCATCCCTCGGCTCGGGCGCACCATCTACGGCAGCACGGCGTTGGCAGCTTGAGTGGCTAGCGCATCGTCGTTGTCCCACAAATCGGCTAGCGCGCGGCGAATGCGGCGTTCGGCACTGCGGAGGTAATAGCGGCCGGCGATGAGGTCGCTGGCTATGGCCGACTTCAGATGTCCGTTCCCCTCACCGCGGCCCTCTCCCACAAGGGGAGAGGGAGGAATGGCACGGCTGCGGTCAGCGGCAGCACTGCCCTCTCCCAAAGGGAGAGAAAGCAGTGCGTCGAGTCGTCGCAGTACGCAGCTGCTGACGTACAATTCAATCGCGGCGTCGGCAATGCGGCCGGCCTGATATTGCCGCTCGACAATTTCTTCCCGATAGGTTCGCAGCAACCGTTCCACATTCGAGCCGAACGTGCTGACAGTGTGCCCCAGCCGCGCAGCTTCGGGCTCCAATTCGCTGTGATGCACCCGCACCTCCGGAGACCGGAACAGTCCTTCCAATTTGCGGCCGGCAAATCCGCCGAGTTTAGAAAAGTGTTTGAGCGGGCTGGACAGAGCATCCAGCACGCCTTTCAATTCCAGCCCCACGTCGCGCATCCCGACCAAGGCCACGAAGGCGCGGAGCACGTCGTTGGCCCCCTCGCCGATCATGTTAATCCGGGCGTCGCGCATCATCCGTTCGTAGGGCTCGTCGGTGAAGTAAGCTTTGCCGCCGAAAATTTGGATGGTGTCGTTGATGATCCGCCACAGCGTGTCGGTGGCGAACACTTTCAGCATGGCGGTTTCCAGCATGTAATCGTCTTCGCCCGAATCGATGAGAGCTGCTGTCAGATACGTGGCCGCTTCAATCGCGAATGCGCCGGCATTCATGAAAGCCAGTTTTTCTTTGACCAGCTCGAACGTGCCGATCGGCTCCCCAAACTGCACCCGTGTGGCCGCATGCCGGCTGGCGCGCTGCAAACAAAATTTTGCCGCCCCGGTGCAAGTGGCGCCGAACGTAACGCGCCCAAAATCCAGCACCGTAAGCGCCACGCGCAAGCCTTTGCCAAGTTGGCCCAGAACGTTTTCTTTGGGTACGAACATATTGTGAAATGCCAATCGTCCGGTGGCCGAGCCTCGCACGCCACACTTGGGCATCCGGGCTTCCACCACTTCGAAGCCAGGCATGTCGGGCGTGACCAGAAAGGCCGTGATTTTGGTTTCGGGCTGGCCGCCGATTGTCTTGCCTCCCCTCACCCCGGCCCTCTCCCCAGGGGAGAGGGAGGAGGAAGGCACCGGCGTGCGAGCCATGACCGTCAGCACTTGGGCGATGCCGCCGTTGGTGATCCAGCGCTTGGTTCCGTTCAAAAGAAAACCCCGGCCATCTTCGGTAGGCGTGGCCGTAGTTTGCACGTTGGCGGCATCGCTGCCGGCTTCCGGCTCGGTGAGTGCAAATGCGCTGATCCATTCGCCGGTGGCCAATTTTGGCAAGTAACGTTGCTGTTGCTCCGGCGTGCCGAACAGAACAATCGCCCGCGGGCCGATGGAATGGTGCGCGTTCACAAACAGGGCCGTGCTGGCGCAATGCCCGCCGAGCACTTCCAGCAGCCGGCAATACTGAGTTTGCGATAAGCCCCGGCCGCCGCATTCGGCAGGCAAGCATGCGCCCAGCATGCCCAGGCGGCCCAGCCCGTCGATGATGCGCTGCGGAATCATTGCGTCGCGGTCAATGGCCACCGGGTCGATTTCCGCTTGGCAGTATCGCCGCAGTTCGTCCACCAGGGCCAGCGTGGCTGTGTCGGCCGCCAGATTGGGATAATCGAGCAGCTTGCGATTGGCAAACGTGCCGAAGAACAACCCTTTGGCAAAGCTGGCTTGTGCCAACCGATCGCCCAACAATTCTTCGGCCTCGGCAATTTGCTGCTCGCGCTGTTTTAGCGGCATCGTCCACTCCTGGCGTGTGTCGAATTCGCCAATCCGCCGGCGAATGAATCGGGAGTTGCCAGCCCTGGTGAATTATCGGGCTGGAAGCCGGAAGTGGCAACGTCGCTGTGGAAAGCCGGCTGAAACGCCGCTATTCGGCCTGCGATGACGCGGCAGAAAAGCCCGGCAGCCAGCGCGGCGCCGTGGAATGCAAATCGGGCAGCGTAATTTGCGGATCAAGTATTTCCGCCGGAGAGCAGTGAGAAGAACTCTGCACGCTCGCGGTTTTGACGTTTGTGGCTTGATCGGCGGGGTGGGATTGCGGGCTTGATTGCTCGCTGGCTGCCAAACGCTCGTTTGGCGTCTGGTTTTCTGCAATTTCGCAGCGGCATTTGTCGCAGCAGTATTCCACGACCCACTTGTACGTGGGCACTTTATGCGTGACTTCGATTTTCACCAACTTCGTCACTGAGCGAATACGGGCACACTCAGACGGATTCCAAATGGAATACAACGGCTTGTAATCGTGCAGTAGCGAACAGTTATTAGGATCGCATTCGTCGATTTTCGTGCAGCATTTTTCACTCGGCCCGGGAATGCAGACATCGGAGCAGCGGCAAGCGTAGACGGTCTCTTTCACGTCTTTCCACTCGCAAACTACGTGGCAAATTTTTTGGCAGTGCGCTTGGCAGCCGCAGTGGGCGCATTTGCAATCGCACCCGTCATCGGTCTGGCAATGCTCGCCAGGGCAGGGGGCATTATCGTCAGCCAGCAACAGGGCG
>Ga0335083_10010226_pt1 | contig 11350 bp, 8 predicted proteins | sample Lox_Sample_42_FD_206716 | JGI IMG/M metagenome (GOLD analysis project Ga0335083, IMG submission 206716) | Soil microbial communities from Loxahatchee National Wildlife Refuge, Florida, United States - Lox_Sample_4.2 | ecosystem: Environmental > Terrestrial > Soil > Wetlands | place: USA: Florida... | reverse complement strand
GGCGTTCTGCAGGTCAGCCACCACGGCGGCCGTGCTGGCTTCCTTGACGTCCTGGTAGATGTTCTGCGTCATGTCGAGCAGTGTGTTCGTGTAGTTGTTCACGCTGCTCGAATTCACGCTGCGCGGCGTCAGATTGCCGCCAACGGCCAGTCCGCCCGGATAGTTGAGGAAGTACTGGTTGCCCGAAGCCTTGGTGCCCGAGCCGGAACCACGGTCCAGCAGCCAGATGGGCTTGCTGGGCATCTGGTTGCCGTTGTCGTCGAACATCTGGTTCCAGTTCGTGAAGGCACCCGAGAGAACGGCCGCCACTTCCTGCTTGCTGAAGTTGGTCTTGGCATGACCCGCGAAATCGCCCGTGCCGGCGAATACCGCGTTGGTGACAGTCACACCGAACACGTCCAGGTAGATGCCGTCCTGCTGGATGTTGGCCAGCTGTGCCGACGTCAGGGGGCTGGTGGCGTTCAGGTTGTACAGGTTGTTGAAGATCGGCACTTCAACGTCGGTCAGACCGAAATCCGGCGAATGCGGATCGGTCGCGGTGCCGGTGGCGGTGAACTTGTAGGTCGGCGACGAAGGGTTGGTCGCGGGCGAGGCATTGGCCGTGGCCACGGAAGAGCCTATGGCGCTCGTCACCGGATAGTTGAGCACGGAATTGACCGTGTCGGTGGTGGGGTAGGCGAACGGGAACGCGCCGTTCGGGAAGCTGCCGCCATTGAACTTGTAGAAGAACAGGATGTTCTGCGAGCTGCCAAAGCCGAGGGCGGTGTTGCCGGCGGCGTTCGTCGTGCCGGTGACGATCAGATAGTTCGGGCTCAGGGCGCCGCTTGTCTGATCCGTGTAGATATCCACGGTGGACGGGGTCAGGAGCGTGTACACCGCGGCGAACGCAGCGTTTTCCTGCGCCGAACCACCGGCCTCGTAGTACACCTGGTTGATCGTGGCGCCGGGCGCCAGGGCGTGAGCCGCCTGTGTGCCGAGCGCCATCGCTACCGCGGTGGCGATCAAGCCGGTCTTGCTGGAAGAATTCATGTCTTGAAACCTCGTATGTCGGTGTGAGGGTGTAATGCCGCGCCGCTCAGGCGAGCGCGCCACCCAGTTCGGCCTGGCGCTGGCCGCGACGGCCGAGCAGGCCCATCAGGCCCAGTCCGGAGAGCAGGAGAACCAGCGGCGCCGGCAGCGGCACCTGGCTCACGTTGTAGGTCAGGAGGCCCGCGCTGGTCAGATTCCAGGTGTGGGCCAGCAGGGTGACGGTGGAACCGCCACGGGTGGAGGAAGGATTGCCGGTCGCGACGTCGTAGAAGGCCAGCGGCGTGCCGACCAGGGCGTTGTCGGAAACGGCACCGATGTCATTCTGCAGGCTGAGCTCATAGCCGCCGCCATTCCAGGTGTTGGCCGTCGGGGCGTTGGCCGGATTGAAGGTCGAGCCGCCCTTCGGGTTCTTGATCACGGCGAGGAAGCTGCCGATCTGCGTGGCGACGTCATTCGCCTGGAAGCCGGACAGCACTGGATCGGCAATGGCCGTGATCAGCGAGACCGGCGTGTTGCCGAAGCTGTCCGCGGTGTTGGTCGATCCGACGACCGAGTAGTCGATCACATCGCCCGAGTGCTCGGTGGCGACAAAGGCCAGGTAGTTGGGGTCGCTGGCGATGCTTTGGCTATAGGTCGAAGTGGTGCCGTTGAAGGTTGACACGGAAATGCCCGTATCAAACATGAACGACGTGTTCTGTGTGGTGTCCACCACGTTGAGGAAAATGGTACCGGCGGCGTCGGCACTCGTGTTGGCGGCCAGAGCGCCACCGGCGAGGGACAGCGCCACGGCTCCAGCCAGTAGCTTCAGTGCAATTTTCGGGGACATGACAGGATTGCTCCCAATGGTTGTGTAAGGAAGCCGGCACCGCGCGGAGCGCTTGGGCGAAAACAAAGGCTTGCGGCGCTGGCCCATCCGGGCCCCGCGCGCTGCTGGCTGCGGGACGTATGCTGGTGTTGGAAGATTTACGTTCTGTGAACCGGCTATGAATATGGCGTCAAAGCCGCGGCGCCGTCGGTGGCGCGCCGGTTCACGATCTGTCAGCGGATGTCAGCTGTAGAGCAAACGTAAGACAACTGGAGTGCGCTCGTCAGCACGTGTGTTGGTTCGATGGCCCGCGGCGAGAGCTGCGGGCACGCAGGAAGAGCACTGCGGACAGCAGCGCGAGAAGCACGAAGTCCGCGGCGCCGCCCCCGCCGGAGGAAGCCGGGTCGACATTCACGGTCACCGACTGGGCCGCCGTGCCGCCCGGCCCGTCGCAGGTCAGCGTGAAGGTGGTCGACGTGGACACGGGGGGACTGGTGGTGTTGCCGCTCGCGGCCTGCGCCCCCGTCCAATGTCCGGTCCAGCTGCCTCCCGAGGCGGTGCAGCTGGTCGCGTTGGTGCTGGTCCAGGTCAGGGTGACCGTCCCGCCGGTCGTGACGTGCGTGGGATTGGCGGTCAGCGTCACGGTCGGCATGGGAGGCGCGGCCGCAGCGTTCAGAGCATAGGTTCCCGCGTGGTCCGTGGTTGAGGGCGTCGCCAGGAAGTTGACGAAGTAATTCCCGGCAGCCGCCTGGAAGGGCGGTATGGTGCCGCCGGCGAAGATGGAACCGATCACCGTTCCGCCGCGGGTCACGATGACCGCGAGGTCCTGGAAACTCGACGGAAACGCCAGATCCGCGGCCGTCACCGTGTAGCGGCCAGCGGCCGTGATGGCGAGCGGTCGGGCAGCAAACGCGACGCCCACACCCTGAGGTTGATCGAACACCAGACTGCCGGCGCTGTCGGTGACGTTCACGTCGAGCAGGCTGCCACCGTTGCCAGTGGAGCTCGCAAATACGATCAGGGACAGCGGGCCGGCCACGGCGTTGATGTCGAAGCTGCCCGCCGCGCTGATCGGTGTGCCCAGCAGCGCCCCGCCCTGCACGGCGGCGAGCTTGCCAGTGCCCAGCGGTCGCGGGCTCTGGAAGTCGGCCAGATTGACCGTATAGGCACCGGCGGCTGCAATGCTGGTGTCGTAGCTGTAGCCACTCAGCGCGGCTCCGGCGGCGCTGACGGCCCTGGCCACACTGAATGAGGTGGCACCGCCGCCCTGCGGCTGGATCTGCACCGCATAGCTGCCCGAACCCGAGGCGCCGGCGGTCGCGACGGCGAAGATCTGATACGTACCGGCGGTGGCGCTGAAGGATTGAGTCCCGGGAGCGGACGCGCTGACCGCCGTCTGTCCATTGGAGGAAACGAGGACCCCGACCTGGGTGAGCGCGGCCGGGAAGGCCAGATCGCCCACCACCAGGTTGTAGTTTCCGGCACCGAGCGTGACGGTTCCTATCTGGGTCAGTCCGCCCGCGGCGATGGTCCGGCTGTAGGCCGGCGCGCCGCCGGCCTGCGGCGCGACGATCGCGCTGTAGGAACCCGAGCCGGCGGCCCCCGCCTGGCCGATCGCGAAGATGCGGTAAGTCACTCCGGTCTGCAGGGCGACCGTGGCCTGCAACGCGTTGCCGTTGCTGGCATCGGGAAGGATGACCAGGGGGGTCGCTGCACCCTGCGCTGTCAACAGCAGCGTCAGGTTGGACAGACTCTGGGGAATGTTGAGGTCAGTGATGCTGACCTGGTAGTTGCCGGCCGCGCTCACCGTGAAGCTGTCGTCGAGCAGTCCGACTGCGCTGGGTGAGGATTGCGGAGGCGGCGCGATCGTGTCGGAGAACGAATACAGCACCGTGCCGCCCGAAACAGCGCTCACCTGGATGCCGATCGGACCCGAACCCACGACGGTGCCGGGAGTGCCCACGACATGCAGGCGATAGGTGCCGGGCGTGGCCGTGAATTGCAGGTTGCCGGCGCCCACCAGAGGAATACCCACCAGGGCGTCGTTGCTCGTGATCGCGAGTTTCACAGCGGCCAAAGGCGCGGCAGGCGTGAGCAGAGATCCCAGGTCCGTCAGAGTCACCTGATAGGTGCCGGCGATGGAGATATCGAAGTCATGCTCCACCGGGACGGAGACATCGTCCGTGGCGATGGTGTGCACGTCGTCCAGCAGCGGAGTCTGCGCGTGCGCCGCGGCGAGAGCGAACAGGCAAAGCAGGGCGCCGGCGAGCCGGCAAACGCAGTCGCGGGCCCTGGGGGCCGGAAATGTCAGCATGGCGAATCCTCGGGCCCGCTTCTTCAGGCGGGCATCAGGAGCAATGGACGTCGAACTCTCAGCCGGGGCGGTCTTTCAGACTGGCCAGCGCGCTGCGAGCGGCATCCGACCAGGGAGCGCGCTCCGCTCCGGCCAGTGCGGCCTCCAGGTCGCTGCGCGCCCGCTCATTGCGACCTGTCTGCAGTTCAGTCATGCCCAGGTGATAGCGGATCTCCCTGGAATCGGGCGACTGCGCCGCCGCCTGCTCCAGCACGCGCAGCGCATCCGCGTACTCGGCGCGCTTGAAGTGCACCCACCCGTTGGTGTCGAGGAAATCGCTGTTGTTCGACGAGGCGAACGCGGCGGTCAGATCGCGGGCGCGATCCAGACTCGCTTGGTCCTTGCGATACGTGACCAGCAGCATGGCGAGATTGCTGGCCACCCGGGAGCTGGTCGCGTTGCCACGGATCCATTCCTCGTAGACGGCGATGGCCTCGTCGGCCTTGGCCTGGCGCTCGTACAGCGCGGCCAGATTCGTGGCGAGTCGGGGTTCATGCGGGGCCGCTTTGATGCCGGCCCGGTAGGTCGCGATGGCACCCGTCACGTCCTTGCCGCTCAACTGCGCCTGCGCGAGATTGCTGTAGGAAGGCCACCAGCCCGGTACCAGCGTGATGGCCTGCTGGAACGTCTGCGTCGCGAGCGAAATGTTCTTCTGCTGCAGATACAGTTCGCCGAGCACGTTGAGCACGGCCGGGTTCTTCGGATCGCGTCGTATCGCGGCATTGCACACGGCGATGGCATCGCTTGCGCGGTTGCGCGCCAGATCCAGACGGACGAGCGCCGTGAGCGTATCGATGGCACGCGGCTCGACTTCCAGCGCCTGCTCGTAGTTCTTCTGCGCCTCATCCGGCCGCTGCGCGGCCTCGGCGGCGAGCCCTGCCAGGTAGTATCCCGCGGGTGATTTCGGCCGCAACGACTTGAGGTCTTCGGCGGCCGTGCGCGCCGCCGGTATGTCGGGTTTGACCAGATAGGCGCGCACGAGTGCTTCGCGCGCGGCCGGGTCGGCCGGATCGTCGTGTACCGTGCTCTCCAGCATTTCCACGGCCTGGACCGCACGCTTGGTTTCCACGAGCAGGTGGGCGAGTTCGATGCGAACCGTAGTGTCGTGCGGCGCGAACTCCAGCGCTGCACGCAATGCCTGCTCCGCGAGGGCGGGCTCCCCATTGGCCAGATAGGCCTGCGCCAGCAGCCGCTGGATCGCCACCGAACCGGGCTGGTCGCGCAGCACCGAGCGCAGGTCGGCGATGGTCGAGACCGGATCGCGCTGCTTCATGGCGATCTCGCCGTGGATCAGCAGCGCTTCGTCGTCGCGCGGGTTCTTCGCCAGCACTTCACTCACCAGCCGGCTGGCCTCGCTGTCATGACCCTGGGCGAATTCGATGGCCGCAATGCGGTCGCGGGCCGTTAACCCGTTGGGGTGCGTGCCGTCGCGCTGGATGATTTCCTCGTAGGTGGCGCGAGCCTGAGCGGAATTCCCCGCATGCTGCAGCATCTCGCCGAGTCCGAAGCGCAGGTCGTAATCGTCCGGATGTTGGGCGATCAGACCGCGCAGGAGCCTCTCGCCATCTGCGGGACTGCGCTGCGCGCTGACGAAGCTCACGAGGGCCAGCTTGGCGGCATCATCAGCGGGTGCCGCCTTCACGGCCTCCTCCAGAGTCCGTTGGGCGTCGTCGATCCTGTGCTCGCGCGTGTAGAGGACGGCGAGCTGTTGCCGGTACCGCAGGGCTTCGGGCTGCGACTTGATCAGTTCCTTGAGCTGGGTTTCGACGGCCTCGACGTCGTTCTGGGATGCATACAGCTGAACGAGCACTTCACGCAGATCGGTTGAGCCGGGATTCTTGTCCACGGCCCCCTTGACCAGCTCGACGGCGTGCGCGACGTCGCCTCCCTCACGATAGAGGGCGGCCCGCAGCGCGACGGCGTCAGCGTTGGCCGGATCGAGCTTGATCGCTTCGTCGGAATCTGCCAGTGCGCCGGCCTTGTCGTCCTGCCGGAGGCGCGCCAGCGCCCGCACGGTCAGCAGCGAAGCATCCTGTGGATGGCGGGCCAGTGCCGGCTCTACGATCTCCAGCGCGCGTTCCGGCGCTCCGGCGAAATCGAACAGACGCCCCAGACCCGCGCGTGCTTCAACGTTGTCCGGTGCGATGTCGATGACGGACTGATAGAGCCCGGCCGCCTCGCGCATCTGGCCGGTCTTCTCCGCGGCGTGCGCCCACAAGAGACGCGCCGTGACGTCCTTCGGCGAGATCTGCGCCGCGTTACGGAATTCGACGGTCGCGTGCGCGAAGTCACCCTTCGCGAAATAGGCCCTCCCGCGATCCAGATGACTCTGCAGGCGCGCGGTGGCGCCGCCGCAGCCGCTCAGCGATGCGAGAGTAACAGCAGCCCCCAGCACTGCGGGCCAGCGCCACTTGCGGAAGGAAGCCGCATTCTTGCGAGGAGTCATCGCGTGGATCCCGGGAATCTTGAAGTTGTCGGGCCGAGGGCGGGAATGTAGGTAATGCGCGTTACGAGTGCATGACACGCCGCCATGCGGTGTCAGGCGCAAGGCGCGCCGGCTGCGGAATCAGGCGCCGATGTCGAGCAACGCCCGCACCGCGATCAGCGCCAGCGTCAGCGCCGGAAAGGCGCGCGGCATCAGTCCTTTGAAATCGATATTGAGGAGCATTTCTACGACATACAACAGCATGACCGCCTTGGCGACGCCGCCGGGCAGATCGGCCGGCAACGCCACCGAGCCGGGCAGATTCGGCAGCACGAGTGCGATAAAGAGCACGATGAGATCGAGTGTCGTGAGTTCGAAGCGGCGTGCGGCTGACAGCCAGAAACGTACGAAGGCCGCGGCGGTCATGAGCCCGATCAGCGTCCACGCCAGCGCGCTGAGTGCGGCCGGCTTGTGTGGCATGGTCTGATCGAGGTAGACGAGCATCACGACGCTGACGTACGCGGCCGCGCGATCCAACCATCGCAACGGGCGTTCGGCCTTCCAAAGAGTGAACAACAGAAGCAACGCGAGGATGGCAAAGCAGGTGAGCCCCAGATCCGCGCGCACGTGCCTGCTCGCCGCGAGTACGAATGCGCTGTACAACGCCAGGCACGAGATCATCACGATGCCCGTCAGCGCGGGAATCCGCTCCGTCGCGACGAAGCCGTTGATGTATCCCCTGATGCCGGCGGTACGCTCGACTCTTCCGAGGCGCCAGCCGGCACGAATCGCACGCTGCATGAGCCACAGCACAGCTAGGGCGAATGCGCCGAACGCGATGATGACCTCGGCGTCGGACTCGAAACGCAGGAACCAGGCGAGCAGCACGAGTCCGACCTGCAGTACATACAGCAGGAGGACCGCTTCGCGATGCGCGAAGCCGAGCGTGAGCAGACGGTGGTGCAGGTGGTTTCTGTCGGCCGAGAAAGGCGAGCGGCCGGCACGGATGCGCGTGAGCATCACGGTCATGGTGTCCATGATCGGCAGCCCGAGCAGCAACAGGGGCAACGCGGCGCTGAGCGGGGATTCTCCCTGCGTCGCCAGCAGCGCGAGCACGCCAACGCTAAACCCCAGCATCTGGCTGCCGCTGTCGCCCATGAAGATGCGCGCCGGATGGGTGTTGAATCGCAGAAAACCCAGAACCGCGCCGGCCTCGATGAATGCAATGGCCGTGACAGTGCTGTTGCCACTGGCAGCCGCGAACAGCGCGACCGCGCACAGGCACAGCAGCACCATGCCGCCTGCGAGGCCATCGAGGCCGTCGGCCAGATTGACGGCATTGGTGATGCCGATGAGGAAGATGAAGGTGATCACGGCGGATGCCGTGTGCGGAAGCGGGTCGATCGAGCCCAGTGCTATGGGGCCGATGTGCACGCCGCCGACGCCCATGCACAGACCGACGGCCAGTACCTGGCCGGTAAACTTGACCCGGTAGTCGAGCGAGGTGCGGTCATCCCACAGCCCGAACAGCAGCAGCACACCGAGGCCGAGCAATAGTCCGCGCACTTCCGGCGTGAGATCGACCGTCAGCAGTGTGGGCGCGAGCAGACCAACCGCCATCGCCAGACCGCCCACGCGCGGCACGGGAACGCTGTGGACCTTTCGGGGACCGGGCGCGTCGGTGAGACCGATGGAGGGGGCCCAACGGGCCAGCAGGGGAATCAGTGCCGCTGTGATCGACAGCGCGACGGCGAAAGCGACGAAAAGCTGCACGACATCCCCACCTGTGTGCCGGCCAGCGTAGCGACGGGAGACGACAATTTGGTTAAAGGTCGCGAGGGCGCCACTGGCGGGAGCAGCCGGGGAGGCGTTAGAGTGGCGAATGCAGTCAATTCAATATGTTCCGTTCCTCCGCACACTCGGCGTGGCCTTCGGCCTGTCGCTCGTTCTCCTCGGAACGGATCCGGCAACTGCGGCTCCGGCCGCTCCCACTCCGGCGACGCCCGCCACGGCAACCGCGGCAGCGAAGTCCGATATCGCTGGCACTCTCAAGCAGACCATCGAGTCACGCTTCCCGGGTGTGCACGTACTGGACGTCCAGCCGGCGGTGGTCGCGGGCCTCTACGAGTTGTACACGGGCGACCAGATCGTCTACGCGGACGCCACGGGTGAGTACCTGTTGATGGGTCCGCTGGTGCAGACCAGAACCCGTCAGAACCTCACCGAGGATCGGCTCAACGAGCACGGCAGGATCGACTTCTCCAGCCTGCCGCTGGATCGGGCCATCAAGATCGTCAAGGGCAATGGCAGCCGCCGCTTCGCCGTGTTCTCCGACCCGGACTGCCCGTTCTGTCAGCAGCTCGAACAGTCGCTGCTGTCGGTCAGCGACATCACGATGTACGTGTTCCTCTATCCGATCGCGACGCTGCATCCCCAGGCGCCCGGCAAGGCGCATGCGATCTGGTGCGCGAAAGACCACGCGCAGGCCTGGTCGCAGTGGATGCACGAGAAGAAGCTGCCACCGGCGGGGCTGTGCGCGGGCGACCCGGTCAAGGATCTGCAGCAGCTCGGCGACAAGCTGCGCATCAACAGCACGCCAACCCTGTTCTTCGCCAACGGCCGGCGCCTCGCCGGCTCCAAGCCGGCGGCCGATCTCGAGAAGATTCTGGACGAGACCAGCGGTGTGAAGCACGCACCGGCCACAGCGGCCAAGCCAACTCCACCCGCCGCGCCGCCAGCGACCCAGACCGGTCAGACAGCGACATCACCCTCGAAGTAGGCTCGCCGTGCGACAGCGCGGTTCGCGGCGGGCGCGCACGCTGCGGAACCATCAACGCACGTTGGTGTGCGCAGCGTCACGAGGGAACGTCGCGCCCGCGATGTCACCGGCCGTTAGTCTGACTGTCACATCCCGAAGTCAAGGTATCTTGACATGCTGCTTCGGTGCCGCCGTCGCGGTGAGTCGTTGAATCGTCACGGGATCGGACATGTCATACAGATCGCATACGTTGGTCATCGCCCTGGTCGCCGCTGCGCTGCCGGTGTTGCATAGCAGTCCGGCGCGCGCCGACATGGTGCTCGGTTACGACCTGACAGCGAATGGCCGCACGGGCGCCGGCTCCGGCACGACTTTCCTCAACCTGCCGGTCTCGGACACCTACGGCGACTCCTTCACCGCCCCGACCAGCCAGATCGGCACCACCGGCTCCGGCTTCTACGACGATTTCATCTTCACCGTATCGGGTGCCAACGCCAACGCGGTGACCTCCACGATCAACTTTGCGGACGTGCTTGCCATCGACAACCTGGCGGTGCGGCTCTACAACATTACCGGCAACCCGAATCTCCCGGTCACCGGCGTCCCCAACGGCGGAGCCATTGATGCCTGGAGCAACACACTGACCGTCGCGCCCGGCACCAACGCCACGGTGGACGTGCTGCCCATGACCATGCTCGCTCCCGGGACCTACGTCCTGGAGGTCGCGGGTAATGTAACGGGTTCAGGTGGTGGTAGCTACTCGGGCACGCTCAACCTGACGCCGGTTCCCCTGCCGGTGGCCCTGCCGCTGTTGCTGTCAGTGCTGGGCTTTGCTGGCGTCGCCCTGCGTCGCCAGACGTTCGGCTGAACCGCGTCTCACCGATCGGGCCGGGTCTGATCGCTCAAACCTGCTGGGGCCGCACGCTGCCGTCACGGTGCTGGCGGCAGAACTGCGCGAGGCGCCGCACGGCGGCGCGGTACTCCTGATCGATCCAGGAAAACTCCAGCCAGAATTCCCTTTGCGCCACGATGGTGGTGGCGTTTCGGCTGGCCACGAGCATGCGCAGTGCGACGCCGCGATGGATGGCGAGATCCTGCACGGCATCCTGCAGGGCGCCGAGCTCACCGAGCGCGCGGCGGGAGAGGATTCTCACGATGTTGCGACGAGCGTCCGTGGGAGGCGTGCGGCTTCAAGCGGAGCAGGCGTGCAGTGCTTCGAACTCGGCGGTGGTTTTCTCGAGCTCCGCGATGACTTCGCAGTAGCGACGCCATGCGTTGCGCAGCTCATCGCTTTCCGCGGGACTGACTCGCTCGAGTCCGCGTCGCACCGACTCGTGTTCCGAGCGGATGCGCTGATGGCGTCCTTCGAGTTTGTCGAGCCGCTCCCAAAACTGCGAGCCGAGCCACTCCGCCCGATGTTCTTCCGACGCACTCATTGCCTCACCTGCGCGCGTTCTTTTCGAACGGCGCAAACGTTAGCGCAGGTGTGCTACAGGAGCATTGCAGATGCTCGCGCCGAGGGCGTGCTTTGTCGCGCGAAGCCGCGGCGGCGCGAATTTATTTTCTCGGCTTCGTCGGCCGCTGCCAGGCTTCGATCGTGACTTGCCGTGCGCGCGCGACGGTGAGCTTCGCGGCGGGCACTTCCTTCGCGACAGTGGAGCCTGCGCCGATGGTCGCACCTGCACCGACCGTGATTGGCGCCACGAGTACACTGTTGGAGCCGGTGTGCACGTCATCGCCGATCACCGTACGGTGCTTGTTCGCACCGTCATAGTTCGCGACTATGGTCCCGGCGCCGATGTTCACGCGTGCGCCGACGTCTGCGTCGCCAACGTATGACAAATGATTCGCCTTCGAATCGTTGGCCATCCGCGAATTCTTCACTTCGACGAAATTTCCGATGTGCACGCCGTCCCCAAGCGTCGACGAGGGACGGAACCGCGCGAATGGGCCGATATTGCAGCGGGCACCGATGACAGC
>Ga0335083_10010224_pt1 | contig 11352 bp, 11 predicted proteins | sample Lox_Sample_42_FD_206716 | JGI IMG/M metagenome (GOLD analysis project Ga0335083, IMG submission 206716) | Soil microbial communities from Loxahatchee National Wildlife Refuge, Florida, United States - Lox_Sample_4.2 | ecosystem: Environmental > Terrestrial > Soil > Wetlands | place: USA... | reverse complement strand
AAAGTCTTGCTCGCCGCAAAGCCGGGCCGACGTATCAACGCGAGTACGATCCAGGGCGCGGTGACCCCGATCGCGATATCGCCGAGTCCTGCTGGCAAAGCGAAGACACCAGGTAAAACCCCATATACGTATAGAGCGAGAAAGCCGAACCCGGCGGCGCGCCACGCTTGTATCCCCGCGATGAGGCGCAGATCAGCGGTCAGGACAAATTCCCGGAACTGACGCGACAGCCGGTACGCGCCTAGGAACAGGAGGACAGGGGTCGTGACTCCGAGCGCAATCGGCAGCGGCAACATCCCAGGCGGGGTGACAAACGCCATGCCGACGCCGAGCAGAACGACAAGTACGAACCAGGCCGCGAGCACGACGCCGACGACCGATGTAATGCCCGAAGCGGTCGGCTGGCTGGAGTGAGACAGTACGGAGTTAGACATGGTACCTCCTTATCGCGATAGTTACTTGCACTTTGCAAGTTGCGATCTAACGTAGCATAATGTCTTGCATTATGCAAGTGACTCGCGAAACTGGTGTCAAGGACAGATGAAAACGAACATGAATAAGTCGCCCGGGTTTCGACGGTCCTCGTGTGCTATCGCGAACACGCTTGATCTGGTTGGCGACAAGTGGTCCTTGCTCGTCATCCGGGACATGCTTCATGGCAAGAAGACATATGGGGAACTGCTCGATTCGCCAGAGAGGATTCCAACCAATATTCTTGCTGACCGCCTGAAGCGCCTCGAGGAGGCCGGCGTCATCGTCAGCTCCGCATACCAGGAGCGTCCGGTCCGATACGCCTATACTCTCAGCGAGAAAGGAACCGCCTTCGGAGATATTTTGCTGGCACTGGTGCAGTGGGGTAGGACACACATTCCCGGTACGCGCACCCTCAAGCAACCCGCGTCGGGTTCCGACCCGAAAGTGCGTGCCCGGCGCCAAGCTTCCCCTCGCAAGAAAGCCGTGCGCCCGGGCTAGGCGCGGCCCTGACGCAGTCGATAGGGCTCAAGCCGGCCATCTAGGCAAATTCTGGCTTATTGCCTCTCGCTCGACACTACGCCGGGTCATGCTCGTTCTCTCGATCTATCGCTGTCGGGCTGAAGCTCGGAATCTCATGCGGTCGTGACGCGGCCGGAACGCACTCGCGGTAATCGATCTGTAAGTCCTAGCAGAGTAAGATTTATAGGTTGCGCCGTTCCGATACGGAAAGTAACTTAAGAAACCAGCTGTCTGAGCTGGCCTTCCTGTTTCGCCATCGGGCCGCAGGGCCCGTCCTTACGGTACGTCCTGTACCAACTCTGCGAGCCGGGTCACACCGTCAGGTCGTCGCCCGGGAGTCTCCCCACTGGAACGAACTGCGCAATTTGGGAGGAACTGTGAAGAGCTCCATCGCAAGGTTTCTGGGTGTAGTCGTTGTCGGCCTTGCCCTTGAATGTTGGGCGGGTGCAAACGCAAAGGACCAGCTGGCGGCAGGCGAATGCAACGGCGCCTTCCTTACGACCTCCGACGGCAAGGCTCGTGGCTCCGGCTATTGCCTTCGAAAGGATAAGGACGGCGATACATACAGTCTCGAATGGGCGATGGCGGCAGGCGCCGACAAGGGGAGCTGGAAGGTTACTGGGGGCACCGGAAAGTTCGCGAAGAGCTCAGGGTCTGGTTGGTGGCAAAACGCCGCCGACTCCGGAAGGATGTTCGCAACGAAATGGGGTGGCAATTGCAATTGGTAGGTGCATTCGGTTGAAGCATCATCGAGCGGCAGCAAATCGAGCGTACCGTATGGTGACGGTGAAATCGCGGCGAAACAGTGCGCTCGAATGCAGCGCGCGCGCTGTCTCTGCTGTGTCCAGCTCGGTAAAGCAAACCTTGCGAATTCTGATCCTCTCTGCCGTCGTCCTGGTCATCGCACTTCCCGCGTTCGCCGATGCCGATGCAGAGAAGCCGAATACGGTTCTGATCCATCCGGGCGAAACGATCTATGTCACGTTCCAGCGCGATGGGGGATCGCTCAAACTCCTTCGGCTATCGCCGAGCGCGAGCAAGGGCGCTCAGGTCGTCTTGAACATGGCCTCATTCAACGAAGACGTGGGCATCATTCTCAAGGTCGAGAACAGGTTCAACGATACTCTTTCGTACAGAGCGGAGATGCGCCTCCTGACCAGGAACAAGAGGAAGGACACCTCGGTGATGCCAGTTCGTGCCGGCAACCTCTCCTTCGAACAATGGCCGCATATGATCGAAGAGCTCGCCTTGTATGGATTCGAGCTGAAGCCGCAATGAAACTCTGCCGATTTCCTGCGCAGGCCTCGGAAATGATGCTCGCCTCGGTTTGTGCTCACGCTACTCTGCGCTCTTCCCCCGACTCCGGCATCCTTACGTCGACGCCCTTCCGCCCCATCGTCCGATTAACCGACGACAGGACCGCCATCAGCGATGCCGTCACGATGTTGACGTGCAGTGCCACACCGAAGCATGAGCCCTGCATGCCGCCGCCACCTACCTCGACGAACGCTACCGCACGCGCGTCACTGCCTTGTCCAATGGCGCGTTCCTCGTAGCCCTGAATGTTGAAGGGTACGCCGAGCGCGTGCACGAAGGCGTCGAGCGGGCCGTTGCCGCTGCCCTCCAGCTGGCGCTCCTCTCCATTTACGCGCAGGCGCACCTGGATGCTCTGTACGTTCGGGCGGCTCGGATCCTCCGACAGGTGATGAGAGATGTATTCGAACGGCGTGCGCACTTGCAGATATTCTTGCCGGAAGAGAGCCCAGATTTCTTCGGACGTCATCTCCGTTCCGCTGGCATCGGTCACTTTTTGCACCGCTTGGCTGAACTCGATCTGTAGCCGGCGCGGGAGAGCGATGCCGTAGTCCCGCTCGAGCAGGAACGCAACGCCACCCTTGCCCGACTGACTGTTTACTCTGATCACGGATTCGTATGTACGTCCCACGTCGACGGGATCGATGGGCAGATAGGGAACTTCCCATAACGCGTCCTCCTGCTGGGCGGCAAAGCCTTTTTTGATTGCATCCTGGTGCGAGCCCGAGAACGCGGTGAAGACGAGGTCGCCGACGTAGGGATGGCGCGGATGAATCGGGAGCTGATTGCAATACTCCACTGCACGCGCGGCATCGTTGATGTCGGAGAAGTCCAGCCCCGGGTGAATGCCCTGTGTGTAGAGATTGAGCGCCAGCGTGACCAGATCCACGTTTCCGGTGCGTTCACCGTTGCCGAACAGACAACCTTCGACGCGATCGCCGCCGGCCATGAGGCCCAGCTCCGCGGCTGCGACGCCAGTACCGCGATCGTTGTGCGGGTGGAGCGAAAGGACTACGCTGTCGCGATGGGTCAGGTTGCGATGCATCCACTCGATCTGATCGGCGTAGATGTTCGGCGTGGCCAGCTCCACAGTGGCGGGCAGGTTGATGATCGCTTTCCACTGCTGCGTAGGTTTCCAGATCTCGAGCACCGCATCGCATACGTCGCGAGAGAACTCCAGCTCGGTACCGGTGAACGTCTCCGGGCTGTACTCGAAACGCCAATGCGTCTCGGGCCGATCGTCGGCGATCTGCTTGATCAGCCGGGCGGCGCGCACCGCGATGTCCATAACGCCGGCGCGGTCCTGCGAGAACACCACGCGCCTGAACACAGGCGATGTCGCATTGTAGACGTGCATGATGGCGCGCTTGGCACCGCGCAGGCTGTCGAAGCTGCGCAGGATCAGATCCTCGCGGGCCTGGGTCAGCACCTGGATCGTGACGTCGTCGGGTACGGCATTGGTTTCGATCAAATGGCGTACGAAATCGAAGTCGGTCTGCGAAGCCGAAGGGAATGCGATCTCGATCTCCTTGAAACCCACCCGGACCAGCGTGTCGAACATGCGGCGTTTGCGCTCGCCGTTCATCGGTTCGATGAGCGCTTGGTTGCCGTCGCGCAGGTCGGAGCTGGCCCACACGGGCACCTGAGTGATCGTGCGTGAAGGCCAGGTCCGATCGGGGAGGGCGATCGGGGCGAAGGCGCGGTACTTCTTGCTCGGGTCGGTCAACATCTTCTTCTCCTGTACTTGCAGGCAAAGCTACGATCTCACTAAAGGGGTGAGGACGGAGTTGCGTTGCTCAGGGCGTGGCACGAGGAACGTCTCTCCTCGGCGAGGCCGGAGGAACAACAACTACAAGATGTGGGGGGTTAGTGTGCGCGCGGTGCGCGCAGCAGCAGGTCCAGGCCCAGAAGGGCCAGGAGAGGGGTATTGCAGGCCTGCGGAAAGCGGAGCATGTGTAGACTGTAGCCGCGCTGGGTCTCGCGTGTCAAGCGGCAGGCAGGGACGCCCCCTGCCAAGATCAGTCGGAAAAATGAAGCAGTCGATGGAGACTATGAAGAACAGGACCACCGTGGGAATATCTCTGATTGCGGGGTTGGCCGGCTGCGCCCCGTCGTCGGAGACGATCCGGAAAGAGATGGACTCGTGGAACGGCAGTCCGGTGAAGGCGCTGATGGCGCAGTGGGGTGTGCCCGACAAACAGCAGACGTTCGAAGGTAACCGCTACTACACCTGGATCTACCGCACCACGCAGGGCTCAGTCATTGTTCCAGACGTCCCGACCAACAGCAACGTAGGCCCGACTCGTGGGATGGGCCAACACACGACCGAAGGGGAGGCGTACTGTGACCGAGTCGTGCAAGTGAATGACGAGGGCGTGGTCGAGCACGTGACGTGGGAAGGCAACAGCTGTGGTGGGTTCGGGAAGAAGTGAGCGGGCCGCGTTGTACTCAATGCTTTGAGCGTTCGAGCAGTTCGGGAAGCGCGGCCTTCCATAGCTCGGTGACATAGAACGTGCGGTGCCCGACCGTTTTCTCGCCGGCGGGGATGAGAATGTACCGGCCGCGGCGCACGCGCGCGATCTGCTGCTCCATCACACCAAGCTCGGCCGGATTGACCGGATCGTCGGCGGAATTGATCGCCACCACGTCGGCTTCGATCTTCTGGAGTCCCGGCCCAGGATCGTAGGTTCTGGAAGCATCCCACTGAAACAGATAGTCGTTGGCGTCAGTTGTCGTGAGGCGCTCGCGCACCCAGTCATCCATCACTCTGTCGGCCTCGACCGCGGTCGGTGCCCGGCGCTGAAGCTTTTCGGCGCTCGCGGTGCCGATGAAGTTGATCTGCAGGGCGGTCGTCAATCCCGGAGGCTGCCTTTTGTAGTCTCCGTTGCGCCACTCAGGGTCGTTGCGAATCGCGTCCATGATCATCCGGCGCTGCAATCGGTTGCGCCCTGCGATAGGTGCCGGGAGACACGCCATGGGCAGCAGCGCATCCATGAAATCCGGATAGTTCTCCGCCCACATCCAGGCGTGCATGCAGCCCATCGAGGTGCCGAGGATGAGCCGCAGATGGTTGACACCGAGCTTGTCGACCACCAGTTGGTACTGGGCCCGGACCATGTCCTCGTAGGTGTAGTGAGGGAAGCGTGCCCGCAACCCGTCGCTTGGTTTGCTGGATTTTCCCGCGCCGATGGCGTCGGGGAGGATCAAGTAGTAACGCTGTCCGTCGAGCGGCTGTCCAAGGCCGAACAGCGAGCCCGCGAACTGTTCGGTCAAGAAGGCCCCGCCTCTTCCGCCGGTGCCGTGAAGAATCAACACAGCGTTCGTTACGCGGCCGACCTCGTCGAGTATGGGCGTTCCGATCGTCGCGTAGTGCAGCGTGAGCTCCGGCATCGCTTCTCCGCTTGCGAAAGCGAAGTCGCGGATGACGTAATCGCCCTCGACGGGCGTTGGATACGAAGCCGCCGGCGTGAGCTGAACGCACGAGAACAGCAGCGATCCGGCCACAAGGGCTCTGTACAAGGGGACCCCGAGGTGAATGGGCGACTCAGTCTAACATCGGTGGCGAGAGAGGCCCTCGGACGCACCTTGCGCTGCCGGACACGCGAGCGCACTCATCAATGACCCTCGAACGCGACGAGCGAGAACACCGTGTGACCCAGCGCCTCCAGGCGCTTGCGCCCGCCGAGCTGGGGCAGCTCGATGATGAAAGCACAACCCACGATCTCTGCGCCAGCGTCTCCGATCAGTTTGACCGCGGCCTCGGCGGTGCCGCCGGTGGCGATCAGATCGTCCACCAGCAGAATGCGTTCATTTTTGGCCACCCCATCCACGTGCATCTCCAGACGGTCGGCCCCGTACTCGAGCTCATAGTCCTGGCCGAGCGTTTCGGCCGGCAGCTTGCCGCGCTTGCGCAGAGGCACGAACCCGGCGCGTAACTGATAGGCGAGGGCCCCGCCAACGATGAAGCCGCGCGATTCGATGCCGGCGACCTTGTCGACGGGTCGGCCTTTGAAGTGTTGAACCAGCTCTCCGATCGTGAGCTGCAAACCGACCGGATCTTTGAGCAGAGTGGTAATGTCGCGAAACATCACTCCCGGCTTCGGGTAATGCGGGATGGTGCGGATCAGCGATTTGATGGACACGAATCGATCCTCCTGGGAGCATTCTGGCTTTTCACCCTTCGATCGTTCGGCGCGAACGGGTCAGCAGTTGTTCGTCAGGACAAACTGCGCCGCCGCAGGCCCTGAGCGTACTCTCGCAGTCATTCGACCAGTTTGGCCCGGTCCCGTCCGAGGCCTTCGCGAATTGGATTCCAACCCTTCGCGTTGAGATTATCAGCGCTTGAGATCAAGCAGTGCGCAGCAGGAACTCGCGCACGATCTCGATCTGATCCTCCCTCATCAAGGAAGGCGCATGGCCAATCCCGGGCAGCTCCACGACTTCCGTGGGAGGACCGCTCTTGCGCATTCGGGCGACGGTATCCGGTTGGAGAACTTCCGAGTCCGCCCCACGCAGGACCAGCGTAGGACAGCGGATCGACTCCCACACAGTCCATAACTCGAGCCCCATCAGATTGCGGTTGCCCACTTTCGCGTCCGGGTTCCAGCCCCACGCGGTCGCCACTCCAACTGCCGGGTCGCACGCCATCTGCCAGCTCCCATCTTCGAGTCGCTGAGCGCTGTGTTCCGCGAGGTGATGCCACTGCTTGTCGGTGATCGGGCCCCACTGCGAGCAGGCGTCGCGCAGCGCGCGCTCCACGTCATCGAGTGAGGCGTAGCGTGTCTGGCTACCGAGGTAGCCCTTCAGACGAATCAGCGCACCCCAGGGAATGAATGGTCCGACATCGTTCAGCACCAACCGGCGAATCGGCGCATGGGGTTGCCCCGCGACCAGCATGCCGATCAATCCACCCATCGAGGTGCCGACCCAGTCAACCCTGCTGTCGACGTCTGCGGCGGCTGATCGTACCCATCGCGGAAGGACCGAACGCCCGTGGGAATCGGTAACGCGGGCGATGAGCGCAGCGGCGTCGATCTGGTACTGTCGGAACGTGTAGTCCTCCTTGTGATCCAGCCAGTCGCTGCTGCCGCGGCCGATGACATCCATGCACACGACGCGGCATTGCGATTGGAGCGCGCGCGCGAGGTCGTCGAAATCGCGACCGTTGCGCGTCAGCCCGTGCGCGCACAGGACCACATGGGGATTGGCGGGGCTGCCCCAGTCGGTGTAGGCGACCTGATGAAACCCGTGCGGGTCGAGGCTGGAGAAGCGACTTTCGATCATCCTTGACTCATCTGGCGTTGAGACTGTCCGCGGCAGTATAGAATCGCGCACTCATACAGGCGAGGACCCAACTTGCACTTGATTCGACCCTTTGCCGCTCTGCGGCCCGTGCCCGAGCGCGCTGTCGACATCGCGGCTCCGCCGTATGACGTGCTTTCGACCGAGGAGGCGCGCGCGCAGGCGGCCGGAAACGCCTGGAGCTTTCTGCACATTTCCAAGGCCGAGATCGATCTCGCGCCTGGTGCCGACCCGTATGCGCCCGAGGTCTATGCCAGGGCCGCACAGAATCTCCGCCGCATGATCGCCGAACGTGTGCTGGTCCGAGATCGTGAGCCGTCCTACTATGTCTACCGTCTGATCATGGGCAATCACGTTCAGACAGGTCTGGTAGTGGCTGCGTCCATCGCCGCGTACGATTCCAATCGCATCCGCAAGCATGAGTTCACGCAGCCGCACAAGGAAGATGACCGCGTGCGCCAGATCGAAGCGCTGAACGCGCAGACTGGCCCAGTCATGATGGCGTACCCGTCCACGCCTCAGGTCAACGATCTCCTGCGACAGGTCACGAGCGGAGCGGCGGATACAGACGTGACGGCCGGCGGCGACGTGCGCCACACTCTGTGGGTCATTCGCGACACGAGCCGGATCGCTCGATTGACCGCAGCGTTCGACGTCATGCCGGCGCTCTACATCGCGGACGGTCATCATCGCAGCGCCGCCGCCTCTCGCGTGGCAGCGGCCCGGCGTGCATGCAACCCGAAGCATGCCGGAGACGAGAACTACAACTATTTTCTGGCGGTCCTGTTCCCACACCACCAGATGCAGATCCTGCCGTACTACCGCGTCGTCGCCGACTTGAATGGGATGAGTCCCGACGCATTCCTGCAGCGATTGGGCTCCGCGTTCAATGTTGAGCCGGGCAGCAGCGGCGCATTAGCGCCGGACAGCCCGGGGGAGTTTGGCATGTACCTCGCGGGAAGATGGTATCGGCTGTTCATCCACGCCGGCCTCATTCCGATCCAGGATCCGGTTGCGCGGCTGGACGTGAGCCTGCTCGCAGACCATCTCCTCGCGCCGATGCTCGATATCCGTGATCCGCGCACCGACAAGCGGATCGATTTCGTGGGAGGGATCCGTGGCCTCCAAGAATTGGAGAGGCGCGTCGACAACGGCAAGGCTGCGGCGGCGTTTTCGCTTCATCCGACGGGCATCGGTGACCTGATGGATGTGGCGGACAACGGGCAAGTCATGCCGCCCAAGTCCACCTGGTTCGAGCCCAAGCTCGCCGACGGGCTGGTCTCACATGTGCTCGATTGAGGCAACGGCGGTGGCAGCGGAGCGGGCCGTCATATGTCTGCACAACCTTGTATCATGCCGGACGGCGCCGGCTTGCGGTCGGCAACGCCATGGTGTGCTGGGTCATCCGTTCGCGAAGGGAATATGCTCGCCTGGTTCGAAGAGCTGAGCCGTCAGGAGAAGAGAGCGCTGGGGACCGCTTTTGCCGGCTGGTCGATGGACGCGTTCGATTTCATGATGTACACGTTCCTCATCAGCACGCTGATGGCGGCATGGAAAATGAGCGCCGGCCAAGCGGGCTTGCTGGTGACCTCCGCACTGCTGATGTCCGCGGTCGGTGGCTGGGGTGCCGGCGTTCTGGCCGACAAGTGGGGCCGTGTCCGCGTGCTGCAGATCACCATCGCCTGGTTCGCGTTCTTCACGTTTCTCAGTGGCTTCACCAACTCCTTCGAGCAGCTGCTGATCACGCGCAGCCTCCAGGGGCTCGGCTTCGGTGGCGAGTGGGCGGTCGGATCGATCATGATCGGCGAGATCATCCGCTCGCAGCATCGCGGCAAGGCGGTCGGAACGGTGCAAAGCGGCTGGGCCGTGGGCTGGGGCGTCGCCGCCGTACTGTCTACGGTGTTCTTCACCCGCCTGCCGGAAGATCTGGCCTGGCGCGCGATGTTCTGGGTCGGCGTTCTCCCCGCGCTGCTCATCTTCTACGTGCGCAAGCGCGTTGCAGAACCCGAAGTTTCCACGGCCACGCGCGCGCGCGTCAAGGAGGAGGGCGGCAGCTTCCTCGAGATCTTCTCGCCTGCGGTATTGCGCACCACCGTGCTGGCCAGCCTGATGACCACTGGCATGCAGGGCGGTTACTACGCGGTGACCACCTGGCTCCCCAGGTTTCTGAAGGCCGAGCGTGGCCTGTCCATTATCGGCACCGGCAGCTATCTGTTTGTGATCATCGTCGGGTCGTTCGTCGGCTATCTGGTGTCGGCTTACCTGTCCGACCAGATTGGACGGCGCAACACGTTCTTCGTCTTCGCATTGGGCTCGGCTTGCATCGCTGCCTTCTACACCTTCATGCCAATCAGCAATGCCGCCATGCTGGTGCTGGGCTTTCCGCTCGGCTTCTTCGTGTCGGGCAACTTCAGCGGTGTGGGTGCATTCCTGACGGAGCTCTACCCGAGCCGCATGCGCGGGTCGGGGCAGGGTTTCACCTACAACTTCGGTCGGGCTGTCGGCGCGCTGTTTCCGACCCTGGTAGGCTTCATGAGCGAGAGGCTGTCCCTGGGTACAGCGATTGGGCTGTTCGCCGGGTTCGCTTTCCTGGTCGTGATTTTCGCGGTATCGCTGTTGCCCGAGACTCGCGGCAAGCACCTCGCGGTGTATGACTGAAACCAGCCACGGTGTGATGCATCGTGTCGCACGCATGGCAATCGAGGTCGGAACCCTCTAGACTCCCCCGAAAATCACGAGAGACCACCGATGCCGGACGACGTCATGCACGATGCGCCTCACTGGCGCGAGAAGCGACCGCCCCCACGCCTTGAAACCGTTGCGTCCTGGCTGGCGCGCGGCTTGGAGTACGGCGCGACCGGCCTCATGTTCGTGCTCTTACCGATCGGCCCCTTCGTCGCCAGTGCAATCGCGCGCGATACCTCCTACACACGACGCTATAAGACGACAATCATCCGGGGCGCAGTGCACGCGAGGGGCATGCTCCGGGACCGAGCCATTTCTCGCTACCTGCTGCGTCGGCGCCGAAACATCAACGTGGCGCCCAAGGAGCGGGTCGTGGGCGCATGCACCCATTGCGGCAACTGTTGTCTCAACCGCAGTTGTCTTTTTCTCGAATTCGACGATGGTGGGCGTTCCCGTTGCCGTATCTACGGGAGCCGTTTCTGGGGCCTGCTGAACTGCTCTCGCTATCCGGAGAGCCGCAATGATATCGAGCTGTACCGCTGTGCGAGCTTTACCGCAATACCTGCCTCGGAAAACCCTCGCCGGCGTGTGATTCCCCTGTGGCGCGTGGATGTGCCGGCAGCCGAGGCCAAGTCAATGGAGCGCTGAGACAACAGCGCACGCCCTATCCTCCGTATATCAACCTACGTACCTCCGCGGGCTTGGGGAAAGCGCCAGGTGCGAGCCGGAGGTAGCGAATTCCCGCGTTGTGCAGTCGCTGCTGCTTCTCCCGCGCGAGCAGCGCGTCGGACTGTGCTCCGTTATTGAGATCTAGAGCCGCGACGATCCCGAGGTCTTTGCTGCACACGAGGAGGTCGATCGGGAGGTTGGCCAGCGCGGCGATGCTGCTGCCATCCATCAGGTCGGATACGCGCGTGTGCGCGAAGACGTGATGGTCGGGAAGCCCTGCTTTCAACACCAGAAAGGCGAGTTTAGCGGGTCCGGAAAGAAACTCCGCGCGTGCCTTGACCACGTGCGCGCCGGTCGCGGGTGCTCCGGTCGTTGCGAAGGAGGCAACAC
>Ga0335083_10010223_pt1 | contig 11352 bp, 7 predicted proteins | sample Lox_Sample_42_FD_206716 | JGI IMG/M metagenome (GOLD analysis project Ga0335083, IMG submission 206716) | Soil microbial communities from Loxahatchee National Wildlife Refuge, Florida, United States - Lox_Sample_4.2 | ecosystem: Environmental > Terrestrial > Soil > Wetlands | place: USA: Florida... | reverse complement strand
GCCCAACGTGCGCACCGAGCTGCGCGGCCACACCATCCTGGTCATCGATGACAGCGAGGCGGTGCGCACCGCCTTCGAGGTGCTGCTGGGCCTGCACGGCGCGCGCGTGCTGAGCGCGGCCAGCCCGGCGGCCGGACTTGAGTTGCTCGGACAGCACGCGGTGCAGCTGGTCATCCAGGACATGAATTTCCGCCGCGAGGCGACCAGCGGCGCGGAGGGCATGGCGCTGTTCGGCCAGATCCGCACGCACTACCCCGAGCTGCCCATCATCCTGCTCACCGCCTGGACGCACCTGGAGGCAGCGGTGGAACTGGTGCGCGCCGGGGCGGCCGACTACGTCGCCAAGCCCTGGGACGATGCGCGCCTGCTTACCACGGTGCGCAACCTGCTCGAACTCGGCCGGGCGCGCGCCGAGGCCGAGGCGCTGCGGGCGGATGCGCGGGCGGCACGCGCCGCGCTCGCCGAGCGCTTCGACCTGCGCGGCATCGTCTACGAGAGCGAGGCCATGCACACCCTCGTCGCCATGGCCACCCAGGTCGCGCACGCCGAGGTGCCGGTGCTGATCACCGGGCCGAACGGCTCGGGCAAGGAGGTGCTGGCGGACATCGTGCAGGCGAACTCGGCCTGGGCCGACGGCCCGTACTTCAAGGTGAACCTGGGCGCGCTGCCGCAGGAGCTCATCGAGGCGGAGCTGTTCGGCACCGAGGCCGGCGCCTTCACCGGCGCGCGCAGCCGCTGCGGGCGCTTCGAGGCCGCCGACCGCGGCACGCTGTTCCTGGACGAGCTCGGCACCCTGAGCGGCGGCGGCCAGGCGAAGCTGCTGCGCGTGCTGCAGACCGGGGAGTTCGAGCGCCTCGGCTCGAACCAGACCCGGCGCACGCGCGTGCGCGTGCTCGCCGCCACCAATGCACCGCTGCGCCAGGGGATGCGCGAGGGCACCTTCCGCGAGGACCTGTACTACCGGCTCAACGTCATCGAGCTCGAGGTGCCCGCGCTCGCCACACGCCGGGCCGACATCCTGCCGCTCGCCCGCCACTTCCTCACGCCAGGATTCCGCCTGGGCGCCGAGGCGGAAGGGGCGCTGACGCGCTACCCCTGGCCGGGCAACGTGCGCGAGCTGCAGAACGCCGTCCGCCGCGCCTGCCTGCTCTCGCCCGAGCGCACCCTGAGTGCGGCCGCCTTCGCCCTGCCGGCGCTGCGCGCCGGCCCGGAGCCCGAGCCGGAACTCGCCCGCGCGCAGGTGGAGCAGGCCCTCGAGCGCGCGCACGGCGTGGTGGCGCAGGCGGCGCGTGACCTCGGACTGTCGCGTCAGGCCCTCTATCGCCGCATGGAGCGGCTGGGACTGAAGAGCGAGGCGCCGCGGCCCGCAGCGCCGGAGTGAGCGTGCGGCCCTCGCTGTCCGCGCGCCTGGCCGCGGCGCTGGCGGTGGCGGCGCTGATCGCCGCGGCGGTGACCGCGCTCGCCGCGCACTGGCTGCCGCCGCTGGCCGCGGCCGCCTGCGGCCTGCTGACCACCGCACCCTTCCTGGTCGCGACCGCCCGGCACCTGGCGCGGCCGTGGCTGCAGGTCATCGCGGCGGTGCGCGACGGGATCCTGAGCCTGCGCGACCATGACTTCAGCGTCAGCATCGCAAGTCCCCGGGTCCCCGAGCTCGAGGCGCTCACCGAGGCCTACAACGCGCTCGGCGAGCTGCTGCGGCGCGAGCGCCTGGACCTCTACCAGCGCGAGCTGCTGCTCGAGACCGTCATCCAGAGCTCCCCGCTGAGCATGCTGCTCAGCGACTCCTCCGGGCGCGTGGTGTACGGCAACGTCGCGGCGCGGGCGCTGCTCAGCGGCGGCCGCAAGCTCGAGGGGCACGCACTCGCCCCGCTGCTCGAGCGCGCGCCGGCAGGCCTGCGCGAGGCCCTGGGCAGCGCTGCCGACACGCTCTTCACCATGGAGGTCGCAGGCGAGGCCCAGGTGTTCCACCTGGCGCAGCGCCGCTTCGTCCTCAACGCGCGCCCGCACCGGCTGCTGCTGCTCAAGCAGCTGACGCGCGAGCTGGCGGCCCAGGAGGTGGCGATCTGGAAGAAGGTCATCCGCGTGATCGCCCACGAGCTCAACAACTCGCTCGCCCCGATCAGCTCGCTCGCCCACTCGGGGCAGCTCCTGGCGCACGCGCCGGACCCGGCGCAGCTCGAGCGCGTGTTCCGCACCATCGGCGAGCGCGCCGGCCACCTCGCCACCTTCATCGACGGCTACGCGCGCTTCGCCAAGCTGCCGCGGCCGCGGCCGGTCGCGGTGCGCTGGCCGGAGCTGCTGGCGCGCCTGGAGGGGGCGAGCCCGCACCGGGTGCTGGGCGAGCTGCCGCTGCGCCCCGGCTCCTTCGACCCGAGCCAGGTCGAGCAGGTGATGCTCAACCTCCTGAAGAACGCCGCCGAGTCGGGCTCGGACCCGCAGGCGATCACGGTGAGCGTGAGCGAGGAGGCGCAGGGGTTCCGCATCGAGGTGGCCGACCGCGGCGGCGGGCTCACGGATGAGGCGCTGCGCGATGCGCTGCTGCCGTTCTACTCCACCAAGGCCTCCGGCACCGGACTCGGGCTCACGCTGTGCCGCGAGATCGTCGAGGCCCACGGCGGACGCCTGAGCCTCGCCAACCGCACGGGCGGCGGCGCCTGCGTCAGCCTGTGGCTGCCCTGAGTTACTTCTTGCGGGCCGGCGTGCGCCGCGGGCGCGCGGCACCGTGGCGGCTCAGGTCGAGGTGCTTCAGGTACTGGCGGAACCCCTGGCCGAGTGCCGCGTGGCCGAGGGCGTACTCGACGGTCGCCTGCAGATAGCCGAGCTTGCTGCCGCAGTCGTAGCGCTTGCCCTGGAAGCGGTAGGCGTACACGGCCTCCTCGCCCATGAGCGCGGCGATGCCGTCGGTCAGCTGGATCTCCCCGCCGGCGCCGCGGCCGATGCGCTCCAGGTGCTCGAAGATGGAAGGCGCCAGCACGTAGCGGCCGACCACGGCGAGGTTCGAGGGCGCCCTGTCGGGCTTGGGCTTCTCCACGATGCTCTTCACGCGGCTGGTGGCCGCGCGGTCGGCCTCGACCTCGACGATGCCGTACTTCTCGGTGTCCTTGTGCGGTACGACCTCGACCCCGAGCACGCTCGCGTTCTTGGCCTCGTAGACGTCCGCCATCTGCGCCAGGCAGGCCACGTCGCTCTTGATGAGGTCGTCCGCCAGGTGCACGAAGAACGGCTCGGCGCCGACCGCCGGCTGCGCGCACAGCACCGCGTGCCCGAGGCCGAGCGGCGCGGGCTGGCGGATGTAGATGCACGAGGCGTAGGAGGGCAGCACGCTGCGCAGCTGGTTCAGCAGGTCGCTCTTGCCCTGGGTCTCGAGCATGTGCTCGAGCTCCTGGTCGGAATCGAAGTGGTCCTCGATGGCGCGCTTGGAGGCGCCGGTGACGAACACCAGGCGCCGCGCGCCCGCGGCGAGCGCCTCCTCGACCGCGTACTGGATGAGGGGCTTGTCGACGACCGGCAGCATCTCCTTGGGGCTCGCCTTGGTCGCCGGCAGGAAGCGCGTGCCGCGCCCGGCCACGGGGAACACCGCGGTGCGGATCACCGCCTTGGCACTGGTCCTCATCGCATCAACCTTCCTTCTTTCCGGTAAGTGGCGCACGCCCCATCCTCGGGCGCGCAATTCTAGCCGCTCGGGGGCGCCGCGGGCTTCAAGGTGGGGTGAATTGCGTCCCGGAAACGGCACCGGGCGGTGCCGTCCTACGGGGCAGGACTGCTCCGGTCGGCCCGCTCGGCCCACTTGAACACCGCCGGGCGCATGCTGTCCCAGCCGCGGCACTTCGGGCAGCGCCAGTACCAGCGCACGCTGTTCAGGCCGCAGTCCTCGCACTGGTAGCGCCCGCCGGCATCCCCGATGCGGGTGAGGAGCGAGCTCAGGGAGCTGGCCTCGGCCTCGGAGGCCACCCCGAGATTGAGCTCGGCGTTGACCCCCGGCAGGCGCGCCACCTGGTCGGCGGGCACCGCGGTCGCGAGCAGCCAGGCGAGCTGCCGCGGGCTCACCCGCCCGCTCCCCTGCAGCCGCCGGCCGAGTTCCCCCAGCACGTCCGCGCGGCCGGTGCGGCGCGCCACCGTCATTGCGGCCGGGATGATCTCGAGGGCAAGCCCGGGGGAGAGTTCGAGCGCCTGCAGGTAGAGCGTCAGGGCCCCGGGTGCGTCGCCGCCGCTGTCGGCGATGCGCGCCGCCAGGATGTCGGCGCGCGGCAGTGCCGCGTGGTGGGTGCGCGCCTGGCGCAGCAGGGTCCCGGCGCGCTCGCCCTCGCCCTGCAGCAGCGCCTGCTCGGCGAGCTCGCACAGGTAATGGGCCGCGACCTGCGTGCGCTCGGTCTGCACCGCCGGCGGCAGCTCGTGGAAGGTCTTCAGCGCCTTGGCCCAGTCGCCCTGCGCCTCGTAGATGCCGACCAGGTGGTCGAGCGCCGCGCGCCGGTACTCGCGCGAGGCGCACAGCTCCTCCAGCACGCACTCGGCCCGGTCCATGAGCCCGGCGCTCTGGTAGTCGAGCGCCAGCTCGAACGCGGCGCGGTCCCTGAGCTCCGCCCCGCCGTGGTCACGCAGGCGCGAGTGGATGGCGATGGCGCGGTCGACCTCGCCGCGGCGGCGGAACAGGCTCCCGAGCGCGAACTGGATCTCCGCGGCATCGCCGTCGGCCTGCGCCATGCGCGCGAAGATCTCCGCGGCATGGTCGAAGCGGTCGTTGATGAGGTGGTCGAGGCCCTCGTAGTAGTCGCGCGGCAGGCGCACGGTGCGCGCCGCACCGTTGCGGCGCCCGAGGAAATAGGCGGCCAGGCCCACCAGGATGAAGGCCAGCGCCAGGAACATCGGCGGCAGCTCGAACACGCCGCCTAAGGTAGCAGGTTGCGCGGCGCGGGGAGACTGAGGTGCGCGGGCGTGCCGTCAGCCGGCCAGCTGGCGGCACGCCGCGCGGTCGGTCAGCCGGTACTAGTCGCGGATCGGGCGATCCGCGCCGTCGTTGACCCGCTCGCGCAGGTCCTTGCCGGGCTTGAAGTGCGGAACGTGCTTGCCCGAGAGCGCCACGGCCTCGCCGGTCTTGGGGTTCCTCCCCTGGCGCGGCGGCCGGAAGTGGAGCGAGAAGCTGCCGAATCCCCGGATCTCGATGCGCTCTCCCTGGGAGAGCGCATCGCTCATGATCTCGAGGATCTGCTTCAGCGCCAGCTCCACATCCTTCGCCGGCAGATGCTTCTGCTTGGCGGTGATGATCTCGATGAGTTCCGACTTCGTCATGGTCACTTTTGTCGAGGACCGTTCAGCGGCTCTCACCCGAGCCGATGTGCTCCTTGAGCAGGTCGCCCAAGCTGGTGCCGGAGGCCACGCTCTCGGAGCGGTAGCTCTGCACGGCCTCGGCCTCCTCGTGGGCTTCCTTGGCCTTGATCGACAGCGAGATGGTGCGCGACTTGCGGTCGACGCCGGTGAACTTGGCCTCGACCTCCTCGCCCACCTTCAGCACCGCACGCGCGTCCTCGACGCGGTCGCGGCCGAGCTCGGAGGCACGCAGCTGCCCCTCGATGCCGTTGCCGAGGTCGATGATCGCGCCACGCGCGTCGACTTCCTTGACCACGCCCTTGACGATCGTGCCCTTGGGGTTGTCGGCGATGTAGGCCGAGAACGGGTCCTTGGCGAGCTGCTTGATGCCCAGGCTGATGCGCTCGCGCTCGGGGTCGATCGACAGCACCATGGCCTCCAGCTGCTGGCCCTTCTGGTAGTTGCGCACCGCCTCCTCGCCCGGCTGGTCCCAGGAGATGTCGGACAGGTGCACCAGGCCGTCGATGTTGCCCTGCAGCCCGATGAAGATGCCGAAGTCGGTGATCGACTTGATCTGCCCGGCCACCTTGTCGCCGCGGTTGTAGTTCTCGGCGAACTCCTTCCACGGGTTCGCCTGGCACTGCTTGAGCCCCAGGGAGATGCGGCGGCGCTCCTCGTCGACGTCCAGCACCATCACCTCGACTTCCTGGCCCGTGTGCACCACCTTGGCGGGGTTCACGTTCTTGTTGGTCCAGTCCATCTCGGAGACGTGCACCAGGCCCTCGACGCCGTCCTCGATCTCGACGAACGCGCCGTAGTCGGCGATGTTGGTGACTTTGCCGAACACCCGCGTGTTGGGCGGGTAGCGGCGCGCGATGTTCTGCCACGGGTCGGCACCGAGCTGCTTCAGGCCCAGGCTGACGCGCGAGCGCTCGCGGTCGAACTTGAGGATGCGCACCTCGACCTCGTCGCCGACCTTGACGACCTCGCTCGGGTGCTTGACGCGCTTCCACGCCATGTCGGTGATGTGCAGCAGGCCATCGATGCCGCCGAGGTCCACGAACGCACCGTAGTCGGTGAGGTTCTTGACCGTGCCGCGCACCACGGCGCCTTCCTGCAGGTTGTCCATCAGCGCCGAGCGCTCGGCGGAGAATTCCTGCTCGACCACGGCGCGGCGCGAGACCACGACGTTATTGCGCTTCTGGTCGAGCTTGATGACCTTGAACTCGAGCGGCTTGCCCTCGAGGTAGGAGGTGTCGCGCACCGGGCGCACGTCCACCAGCGAGCCGGGGAGGAACGCGCGCACGTTCTCGATCTCCACCGTGAAGCCACCCTTGACGCGCCCGGTGATGACACCGGTCACGATCTCGGACTTGTTGAATGCCTCCTCGAGCCGCGTCCAGGTGCGGGCACGCTTGGCCTTCTCGCGCGACAGGCGCGTCTCGCCGGTGCCGTCCTCCACCGAGTCAAGCGCGACTTCGACCTGGTCGCCGGCCTTGACCTCGACCTCGCCGCGTTCGTTCTTGAACTGCTCGAGTGGGATGACGGCCTCGGACTTGAGGCCTACGTTGACGATGACGACGTCGTCGGTGACGTCCACGATGAGCCCGGTGAGGATCATCCCCGGGCGGATGCGCTGGTTAGCGAGACTTTGCTCGAAGAGCTGGGCGAAACTTTCTGTCATACCTTCACTTCGCACGCATGAGGCGTGCCGATGCTGGACCCTCACTCCTTGAGAGCCAGTAAAAACGAACAGGCACCCGCGTCCTGCGTGTGCCGACCTTTCAAATATCCTTCCGTGCGTATCGCGACGAGCGGCGACTCAGGAACGCCACAAGCCTCGAGCGGCCCCCAGTTCCAGGACCCGGCCCACCACCGCCTCCACCCCAAGTCCGGTAGAGTCGATCACGCAGGCATCAGGCGCTGGCCTCAAGGGTGAGACCTGACGGGTCTGATCCCTTGCATCCCGCTCGGCTATCTCGCGCGAAAGGGCGGGAAGGCTAACATCGGACCCCTTGTCTTTCAACTGCTTATGGCGCCGCAGGGCCCTTTCCTCGGCCGTGGCGGTCAGGAAGATCTTGAGCCCGGCCCAGGGGAAGATCACGGTCCCCATGTCGCGTCCGTCGGCCACCAGTCCGGGGGGCTGGGCGAAGGCCCGCTGGCGGTGCAGCAGGGCCCCCCGGACCTCGGCCCAGGCCGCCACCCGGGACGCCCCGGCCCCCGAAGTCTCCGTGCGGATGGCCGAGGTCACGTCCTCGCCGTTGAGCTCGACCCGCTCCACCCCATCCGGGGCCACCCCGAAATGCACCGCCATGGCCTGGGCCAGCTGGGCGTGCTTGGGGCGGTCGTCGGGCTGGAGTCCGGCGCGCTGCCCGGCCAGAGCCACCAGGCGGTAAAGCGCGCCGCTGTCGAGCAGGTGCCATCCGACCGCATGCGCAACGGCGCGGCTGATGGTGCCCTTGCCGGACCCGCTGGGCCCATCGATCGTCACCACCGGGACGGATTGCGGCTCGCTCATGTGCGACGAAAGCCTGCGCTCAGGCCGGATCGATCCGCAAGCCGACGCCGCGGGCAGTTTCCATAAAGCCGGGGAAGGAGGTGGCGACGTTGGCCACGTCCCCGACGAGGAGCGGCGCGCCGGCCTTGAGCGCCGCCACGGCGAAGGCCATGGCGATGCGGTGATCGCCGCGGCTGTCGATCGTGCCTCCGGCGAAGGGGCGCCCCGTGCCCTTCAGCCGCAGGCCATCGGGCAGCAGCTGGTTCTCGACCCCGAGCACGGTGAGTCCCTCGGCCATGGCGGCCAGCCGGTCGGACTCCTTCACACGCAGCTCCGCCGCCCCGCGCACCACGGTCTCTCCCTGCGCGCAGGCGGCGGCGATGAAGAACACCGGGAACTCGTCGATGGCGAGCGGCACCAGCGCCTCGGGCACCGTGATCCCCTGCAGTGCACTGCGGCGGACCTCGAGGTCCGCGACCGGCTCGGCGCCGGCCTTCACCGGGTGCTGCCGCACGCGGATGTCGGCCCCCATGCGCAGCAGGATCTCGAGGAGCCCGGTGCGTGTCGGGTTCACCCCGACGTTGCGCAGCGTGAGCGGCTGCGCGGCCGCCAGGCACCCGGCGACCAGGAAGAAGGCGGCCGAGGAGAAGTCCCCCGGCACCTCGATGTCCGCGGCGTGCAGCTCCTGGCCGCCCTCGAGGGCCAGGGTCGGGCCCTCGCGCAGCAGCTCGACCCCGAAGGCGGCCAGCATGCGCTCGGTGTGGTCGCGGGAGGGGGCGGGCTCGGTGATGCGGGTGCGCCCCTGGGCGCTAAGCCCCGCCAGCAGGATCGCCGACTTCACCTGCGCGCTCGCCACCGGCAGGGCGTACTGGATCGCCCTCAGCTGCGCCCCGCCGCCGATGCGCACCGGCGGGCGGCCGTCCTGCGTGTCGATGCGCGCCCCCATCTGCCGCAGCGGCGCGGCCACGCGCTCCATCGGCCGGCGCATGAGCGAGGCATCGCCGATGAGGGTCGAGGCAAAGGGCTGGCCGCACAGCAGTCCCATCATCAGGCGCATGGCGGTGCCGGCGTTGCCCATGTCGAGCGCGGCGGCGGGCGCCGCGAGACCGCGGCCGCCCTGCCCCACCACGCGCACCTCGGTCGGGGAATCGAACTCGATGCGCACCCCGAGCGCCGCCAGCGCCCGCGCGGTCGAGAGGCAGTCCTCGCCGGCGAGGAACCCGTGGATCCGGGTCTGCCCGCGCGCGAGCCCCCCGAGCATCAGCGCGCGGTGCGAGATGGACTTGTCCCCCGGCACGGCGATCCCGCCCGCCACGGCGCCGCCGGGGGCGAGGCGGAAAGCCGGCGCTGCGCTCACAGCACGGCCCGCGGGTAGGAGCCGAGCACCCGGAACAGCGAGGCGCGCTTCTTGAGCGCGGCCAGCGCCTTCGCGATGTGCCGGTCCTCGGCGTGACCCTCGAAGTCGATGAAGAACACGTAGTCCCACTTGCGCCGGCGCGAGGGCCGCGACTCGATGCGCGTCATGCTGACGCGGTGGTGGGCGAGCGGCTCGAGCAGGCGCTGCAGGGCCCCGGGGGAGTCCGTGTGCAGCACCGAGACCAGCAGCGTGGTGCGGTCCTCACCGGACGGGGCGAACAGCTTGCGCCCGAGCACCAGGAAGCGCGTGGTGTTGTCGCTCCGGTCCTCGATCTCGGCCGCCAGGACCTTCAGGCCGTACACCTCCGCGGCGGTCTCCCCGGCGATGGCCGCCGTGCCCTTCTCGTCGCGGGCGCGGCGCGCCCCTTCCGCGTTGGAGGACACCGGCACCTGCTCGATGCCCGGCAGGTGCTCCTCCAGCCACTCGCGGCACTGGGCGAGCGACTGCGGGTGCGAGCACACGCGCGCGATCCTGCCGAACGAGCCCATGGCGCCCATCAGGTGCTGGCGGATGCGCAGCTCGACCTCGCCGCAGATCTTCAGCGGCGAGCTCAGGAAGCGGTCGAGCGTGTGGTTGACGGTCCCCTCGGTGGAGTTCTCGATCGGCACCACGCCGAAGTCGGCGTTGCCCGCCTCGACCTCGTGGAACACCTCGTCGATCGAGCTCAGGGGCAGCGCCCGCACCGAGTGCCCGAAGTGGTTGAGCACCGCGGTCTGGGTGAAGGTGCCCTCGGGCCCGAGGAAGGCGACCTTCAGGGGCTCCTGCTGCGCCAGGCACGCCGACATGATCTCGCGGAACAGCCGCAGCACTTCCTCGTCGCGCAGCGGCCCGCTGTTGCGCGCGCGGGCACGGCGCAGCACCTGCGCCTCGCGCTCGGGGCGGTAGAAGTCCACCGCGCGCCCGCTGGCCGCCTTGGACAGCCCGACCGCCTGGGCCAGGCGCGCCCGCTCGGAGATCAGGCGGTGGATGCCCTCGTCGACTTCGTCGATGCGCGCGCGCACCGCCTCCAGGTCGACCTTGAGCGGCCGCGCTCCCGGGGTCCCTGGCGGGGGCGCCCCGCCGGCCTTGTTGCGGGCGGCCATGCGCTACTGCACCCGGCGCGCCGCCAGCACGCCCTCGATGGCACGCAGGCGCGCGAGCACCGCATCGTCCACCGCGCCGTCGGTGTCGATCAGGGTGTAGGCGAACCCGCCGCGCGACTTGTTGAGAAGGTCGGCGATGTTCAGGCCGACGGCGGCGAGGCAGGTGGAGATCTGGCCGACCATGTTGGGGACGTTCCTGTTGGCGATCGCCAGGCGCGTGGTGTTGGGCACGCGCGGCAGGATGGCCTCCGGGTAGTTGACGCTGTTGCGGATATTGCCGTTCTCGAGGTAATCGCGCACCTGGTCGGCGACCATGACGGCGCAGTTCTCCTCGGCCTCGCCGGTGGAGGCGCCCAGGTGCGGCAGGGTCACGACCCGCGGGTGGTCCTTGAGCGCCACCGTGGGGAAGTCGCACACGTAGGCGTGCAGCCGCCTGGCATCGAGCGCGGCGATCACCGCCGCCTCCTCCACGATGCCGGCGCGCGCGAAGTTGAGCACCGTGCCGTCGGGCTTCAGCAGCGCGAGCCGCGTCGCATTCACCAGCCCCCGGGTGTGCTCGTTCAGCGGCACGTGCACCGAAACCGCATCGCAGCGCGCGAACAGGTCCTCGAGCGAGCGCGCCTGCTCGACACTGGCCGAGAGCTGCCAGGCGCGCTGCACGGTGATCTGCGGGTCGTAGCCCAGGACCTGCATGCCGAGTGCCAGGGCGGAGTTGGCCACCTCCACCCCGATGGCGCCCAGGCCCACCACCCCGAGCGTGCGCCCGGGGAGCTCGAAGCCCACGAAGTCCTGCTTGCCCTTCTCCACCTGTGCATCGATGGCGGCGTCATCGCCCTGCAGCCCGCGCGCGAACAGCCACGCCGGGGCGATGTTGCGGGCGGCGAGCAGCAGGCCCGCCAGCACCAGCTCCTTGACCGCATTGGCGTTCGCCCCGGGCGCGTTGAACACCGGGATGCCGCGCCGGCTCAGGGCCTCGACCGGGATGTTGTTGGTGCCCGCGCCGGCGCGGCCGACCGCCAGCACCTGCGGCGGCACGGTCACCTTGTGCATGT
>Ga0335083_10010222_pt1 | contig 11353 bp, 10 predicted proteins | sample Lox_Sample_42_FD_206716 | JGI IMG/M metagenome (GOLD analysis project Ga0335083, IMG submission 206716) | Soil microbial communities from Loxahatchee National Wildlife Refuge, Florida, United States - Lox_Sample_4.2 | ecosystem: Environmental > Terrestrial > Soil > Wetlands | place: USA... | reverse complement strand
CTAGGCCGCGAACAGACGCTCGGGAGTTCCGTAGTGCGCATCGCGGATGTACGGTTGAATGCTGCCCGGTCCAACGACCGGCAAGAACGCTTCCTCCGTTCCCGTCGCATGAACGGCCAAGCGCAGGTTTTCGATATCCGCTTGCAGAGCTTTGCGCCCCCTCTCGCTGTATTCGATCGGCCCCGTGCACACGACCGAGTTGCCGCTCAACGCCACAAACGCTTTGAGTTCCGCGGGTTCCAGGTAGAACGTCTGAGCGTCGAGGTCCGCATAGAATTGCCTAAAGTCCGACCGGTCACGTGATGTCGAGCGCATTGCGCCTTTGACTAAGGGCTGCACAGCGAGGCCGTCCATGCGATCCAGGACATAGCTGGTCCAGCCGCTCTTCGAGTACTCCCCGTCGTTTACGATGTCGATCCCCAGATCCAATTGTCGTTGAACCACTTCTGCCACGGCACTGCGCAACCGTGCAGCCAACGCGCGCTCATCGTTCGGCGCCCCACTCTGTGCGAGGAGGATGGTCTCCTGGAGATCAACTGGCCGATGTAATGCACCGACGTGAGTGGTAAGTATGCGATCGATGCTGCGTCTCATATCTTGTGCCCGCCCTCGCCAGATCGGCTTTGTCGTAAATCCCATCACCCAAGCGCGGACCGCCGACTCCGCATCCTTGACCACTCACGGCTGTTCGGGCGAGCCTTGCTGCCGATGTGAAGAGCTCCACGGTGCCGGTGATCGACGAGTCCAGAAGCTCATCCAGCGGGCGGTAGTGAGGCGCCGGTCGGCGCCGCTCTCGGGAGCCTTATGAACGCTTGCACCATCAGCCAGCAGCAAGTGCCCGCGGGCGCCATTGCGGAACCCAGCGTGGTGATCGCTTCGGCTCATTGCCTCGCGGCTTTCCAGGCCAGCAGCTCGCGCACCGGCTTCAGGTCCCACTGCGGTCCCGCGCACGAGGCAATCACATGCGTGAATCCGAGCGCAACATAGTCGTCGGGGGTGGCCCCGTCGTCGAGTCCATGCCCGACCGACGTACAGCGTATGATCTCGCGCGGATCGCGTCCGACTTTGACGCACCATTCATCCAGCACTGCGGTTTTGCGCTTGAGCGCATCGAGCGCTCCGAAGTAGTGCCACTCGTCGACATGCTGCGCGGTAATCCGTAGCGCGACTTTTTCGCCGCCACCACCGAACAGGATCGGAATGCGCCGGGTCGGGGGCGGATTGAGCTTCTTCCAGCGAGCGCGAATGGTCTCGATGTCGTGCTCGAGGTTGCGCAGTCTTGAACCGACGGTCCCGAACGCATATCCGTATTCATCGAAGTCGCGGCGGTGCCAGCCCGCTCCCACCCCGAGCACAAAGCGCCCACCGGACAGATGGTCGATCGTGCGCGCCATGTCCGCAACAAGATTCGGGTTGCGGTAGGCGCTGGCATGCACGAGACAACCGATTTCGGCCCGCGTCGTCGTCACCGCCATGGCCGCCTGCAACGTCATGGCCTCGAAGATGGGGCTGTCGGCACTTTCAGGCACGCGCAAGCGGTACTCATCCAACGATGTGTCAGCCGCGACGTCGCCCACCTCGCGCTGCGCGGCGAGGTAGTCGGCGGGAGCGGGAGTGAAGAAGTGGTCCGAGATGTATATGCGGTCGACACCGAGCGTGTCGGCCTCCATCCATGCACGCCGCAAATCCGCCATCGCACCGTTTTGCGGGATGACGTACGCACCGATGGTGATTTTCATGACCTTTCCCGCTGCGCCACCGCCTGTCAAAATTGTATACTCTTTTGCCAGCGGCACACAGCGCGGTCCGCGTGTGTGCGGGGGACCGAGAGCACGCCCAGGAAGCCATGACCACATCACGCGCATGCTCCCAATGGACTCTTGCGGTCGTCCTGGTCGCAGTTGCCGGTGCCACGCACGCGGCTTTCGCCGACACAGCCGCACATGCGGCCGCGACCGAAGCCTCACGTCGACTCGTCACGGGATATGCACGGCTGCTCTTCGTGCAGCACGACTCCGCGCGCGCCTTTCGCGACTACTTCAGCCCGCAGCTGGTTCAGCACGATCCGGACATCGCGGACGGCGATCACGGCGATGAGGACTTTCTGAGCCGACGCCGCAAGGCACATCCCGAACAGTACCTGCCCATCCAAGCATACGCCACGGTCGTCGACAACATCCTGGCGACGGTGACCTGGTCGCCATCAAGTCTCACCTCTACACGAATTCCCACGACAGAGGTCGGGTATTCGTGGACATCTGGCGGGTCGCCGACGGGCGATTCGTGGAGCATTGGGACGTGATTCAGGCGGTGCCTGACAAACCGCTCAACGATGCGAGTATGTGGTGTGGAAACGCCGCAAATTACGCGGCGGCGCGGCAGGAGGCTGATACGGTGACCCGGCCCGCCTGTGGACCCGTTGGCCCCCCCGCGCGCCGCGACGTCACCCTTGCGACGGTTGAGGCGTACACCTCGATGGGGCTCGACCCTGCGCGTTCCGCAGAAGCCGTGCGCAGATACGTCGCCCCCGACTTCGTGCAGCACAGTCCGCACATCGCGCAAGGCAAGCAGGCTCTGGAGGACTACTTCATGTCGCGCGCGAAGGAGCGAGCGGCGAACAGACGCACGTCGCAGACGGCTCATGTGCTTGCGGACGGCGCCTTCGTGCTGACGCATCGCCTGGTAACCTCAAGGGACAACCCGCGGGGTCAGGCATATGCGGACCTCTATCGCGTGCGCGACGGACAAATCGTCGAGCATTGGGACGTGATACAGGCCATCCCAGCGTACAGCGTCGCTGGTCACTCGATGGTCATCGGGCCGCTCGAGCCTCACAGGACCGCCGGCGCATCCAGCCTCGCGCACTGCACGTCAACCGAGACACTGCAGTTTCTCTGTGGGCCGAGCCGCGTCGAGGATGTCGTACCCCTCTCGGGGCGCAGCGCACTCGTCGGCAGCAGCGCAGCGGATCCGTCCGGATCGCGTCCCGGAATGCTCCTTCTGATTGACACTGCGTCTCGCACTTATACCCCGCTCGCGATCCGGGCGATGGCCCCGGCGTTGCCACCGTACGCGAACTGTCCCGGGCCTCCCGACCTCGCAACATTTGCACCTCACGGTCTTGCGATCCGCCGGCTGCGCTCCGGTCATGAGGCTCTCTACGTGGTCAACCACGGCGGGCGCGAGTCGATCGAAATATTCGATCTTTCGACCTCGGGTGCTCATGCAGCACTCCGTTGGATCGGCTGTGCCGTTCTGCCGGCGGGAGCATCCGGCAACGGCGTCGCACCTCTGCCCGATGGCGGCTTTGTCGCGACCAAGTTTCTCGACACGGGACGCGGCGCGATGATTCCGCAGCTGTTGTCGGCCGAGAAGAACGGCGTGGCCTATCGCTGGAGTCCGGTCTCGGGATTCACGACGCTTAAGGGAAGCGAGGGCGTCGGAGATAACGGCATCGAGGTCTCTCGGGACGCGAGGTGGGTCTTTGTAGACATTTGGGGTGAGAAGAAGATCGTGCGCATCGCGCTCGACGGATCCGCCGGACCGCGCACGGTGCCCGTTCCCTTCCTGCCCGATAACATTCACCGCGCGCTCGACGGCACCCTGATCGTCACCGGACAAGTTGCGGAGCTGCACGCTCTGGCGTCCTGCTTCGCCACGAACTGCCCGCTTGATTGGGAGGTCGACCGTTTGAATCCAGACTCCCTGCATAGGACTCCATTGCTCCGTGAGAAAGGCTCGCGCGCCTTCAGCGGTGCGAGCGGTGCGGTCGACGTCGTACACGGTCTTTGGATCGCGAGCGTGTTCGGCGATCGTGTCGCGTTTTTTCGCAGGCCGTGAGGCCTCCAAAGCAAGACCGCCGCCGCGGGCGCGTTCACACACCAGGGGGAGCACTGTGCCGTGAAACGCTTCGCATCGATGGGGCTCGCGCTTGCGGCGGCCCTGGCTTCGACCCACCTCGTCACAGCCGCTGCGGGCGATCCGGTCGCGCAGATCGCGAGCGGTTGGGTCCAGGGCACGAGCGAAGGTGAGTTGCGGATCTTTCGTGGGATCCCTTTCGCCGCCGCGCCGGTCGGTGCACTGCGCTGGCGCGCGCCGCAACCGGTCGCGAAGTGGCACGGTGTGCGACCCGCGGATCGCTTCGCAGCCTCGTGCATGCAAGACCCGACGGCAGAGGCGCCGCTCGGCACTCCGCCGCTCACGGTCAGTGAGGATTGTCTCTACTTGAACGTGTGGACCCACGCCCAGGCCTCGCAGGCAGCATTGCCCGTGATGGTCTGGATCTACGGTGGCGGCTTCAATCAAGGCTCCGCCGCACTGCCGCTCTACAGCGGCGAGCGGCTTGCCCGACACGGAGTGGTCGTCGTCAGCATCGCCTACCGTGTCGGAGCGCTGGGCTTCCTGGCGCATCCCGCACTCAGCGCGGAGTCCGAGCATCACGTGTCGGGAAACTACGGTCTGCTGGATCAGATAGCGGGGCTTCGCTGGGTCGAGCGCAACATCCGTGCCTTCGGCGGCGACCCGCGTCGGGTGACGATCTTCGGCGAGTCCGCGGGCGGCATCTCCGTGAGCATGCTCGCGGCCTCTCCGCTGGCGCGGGGCCTCTTCTCGCGAGCCATATCCGAAAGCGGGGGATCTTTCGGGCCCGCACGCTCGCCGCCTGAGCCTGGAGAGAACATGCTGACACTCAGTGATGCCGAGCACGAAGGCGCCACTTTCGCCGAGCAGCTGCAGGCGCACACCGCGGTCGAACTTCGAGCGCTCTCGGCGGATGCGATCCAGCGCGCCGCCTCGAGGCGCAGGCTCTTCTGGCCGGTGCTTGATCGCTGGGTGATCGTAGGCGATCAGTACACGCTGTACCAGCAAGGGCATTACACCGACACGCCGATCCTGATCGGCACCAATTCCGATGAAGGGGCTCTATTTCCCGATCCGCAGAATCCGCAGGCCTACAGCGCGGCGGTCAAGCGGCGCTACGGCCCCTACGCGGATCAGTTGTTGAAGCTTTACCCGTCCACCGGCACGGACTGGCGGCAGTCAAGCCGCGATCTAACGCGGGATGCGGCCTTCGGTTGGCATACATGGGTTTGGGCGCGACTGCAGGCAGCCCACTCAAAGTCGAAAGTCTTCTGCTACTACTTCGAGCACCGGCCACCGCGTCCCCCGCGGTCGCGCTGGAAGGAAGCGCCCGGCGCAGTGCATTCAGAGGAAATGATCTACGTCTTTCAACATCTGAGCCAGTCGCCACTGTCTTGGAGCGACGCGGACCGAACGCTGTCCGATGAGATGGCTGCCTACTGGACCAATTTCGCACGGCGCGGGGACCCCAACGAGCCGGGGGTACCGCACTGGCCGCAGTTCACCACGTCTCGCCAGGAGGTCATGCACTTCAGCGACGCGGCGCACGCGGGCACCGTCGCCAACCTTGAGAAGCTACAAGCCCTCGACGCCTACTTTGCTTGGCGCCGGACTCCGGCCGGCGCTGAGTGGGTGAAATCTCATCGCTAGCATTGCCCTTTCGATGCTCGAGGAAGCGAGATCGCGAGCCTGTTTGGCTGTTGCGCTCGGGCTGCTCTGCGGCTCTGCTTGGACCTCCTTGCTCCCGGTCCTGGCGGCAGAATCGGCAAGCGCCAGCATCCATGCGGGTGCAACCGGCTTTCAGATCAAACGTCCCGTGATGGCAGCGGCATGTCCGCACGGCTGTCCGTGGGGTGAGCTCGGCGAGTACGTCCGCGATGCAGCGGCCCCTATGGGGTACCAAGTCCTCTTGTGCACCAATTGCAATCGTGCCGAGGGACCGCGCATCGTCGCGAAGGCCGCGCATCCCCCGCCGCTTTTGCCGTCGGATCGAGCGCTCGGGGACACGGAGATCAATGCGCCCGTCGACTTCGGCGTCACCGAGGCAGGCCTGCTCGCCGCGGCGTACAACGGCCGCGCGCCGTACGATCGCGACGGGCCGTACAAGAACCTGCGGCTCATCGCCCTCATCGAGGATCCCACTTATCTGCTGGTCGCCGTCAAAAGCTCCACCGGCATCACAGACCTTGCACAGATCCGCGCCAACCGGATGCCGGTGCGCATTTTAGCGAGTGGCGCGGGCAGCATGGCGGTCCTGGACTTCTACGGTCTCGATGCTACCGCGATGCGCGGCTGGGGCGGCAGCCTGTCATCCGCGATACAAGCCGTGGCGCCGGATTTCGATGTACTCATTAGCGACCTCGGCAGTCCGGCCAACAATCCGGAATCAGCCATCTGGAACGCGGCTGCCGAACGCGCGGAGCTGCGGTTTCTCGAACTGCCTGCGCCGCTGCTGTCCAACCTGAGCCGGATGCCCGGCGAGCAGCTCGTGATGGCACGGTGGGGGCTATTGCGGGGCCTCGATCACCCGATCCGTACGGTTGGTCGCTCGGGCGAGGCCATCTTTTGCCGTGCCGACACCCCGCCGCAGGCCGCCTATGATCTGGCGCGGGCGATCGATGTAAGCCGCGGCGCGCTCAAGTGGTACATCCGCCCATACTCGTATGATCCACGCACGGTGTGGCAAGACCTCGATGTCCCGCTCAGTCCCGGCGCCGAGCACTATTACCGCGAGCAAGGCTACATGCGCTGATGCGGGTCACGGCGGCCAGGCAAGGGACCGCCACAAGGATCGCAGCAGTTCCTCGATATTCTCAACGCGCGGGGACTGCAGCTCCCGCCGACGCGGCGCGGGCCACATCGCTCTGCCAGTAGCGCCCCGCGACGAGGGTGACGATGCCCGCGAGTGTAGCGCTCGCCGCGGTCAGCAACAGGGAGTAGCGGATCGCCGACTCTCCGAGTGTCGTCCTCAGCACGTCGTTCAACGTACCGACGATCGCCGGACCGCAGGCGAGACCGACCAGCGTGCACACCAAGAAGTACAGCGCCGCGGCGACCGCACGCATGTCGCTGCGCGCGACGCTCACGAACAAGGTGTAAGTCGTAGCAATCTGCACCGAGTTGAGCACCGCATCGAGCATCAGCCCACTTCGCCAGGCGAGCGGCGCCGCGCCGACCAGAAAGAGTGCATCTGCGGGAAACAGGAGCAAGAACGCCGCCGCGGGCACCCACACCCTCCAGATCTCGGCGCGCCGCGCGAGTGCATTCACGATAACGCCGGCGAGCAGCGCACCGATCAGTCCGGCGACGCCGCGCAGCGTACCGAAATAGGTGCCGATGCCCTGGGCAGTGAGGTGGTGAACGCGCACCAGGAAGGTCGGCGCCCAGGCGAGAAACCCACCGATATTGATCGACACGAGTCCGCCGGCGATCAGTATGAGAACATAAGACCTCGCCCCGATGAGGAATGCGACGCTGCGCCGGAAGCCGATGCGCGCTGCGGTGTCGGCCGAGCTTTCGCGCACGCGTGCTGGCTCGCGTACGGTCGCGTAGAAGATTGCTGCGAGAACAAGGCCGGGCGCGCCGGCCGCGAGAAACGCGGCCCGCCAACCGAAGAGTTGCATGACCCATGCGACCGCCGGAAAGCCCAGCAAGACGCCGATGTTCGGCGATGCGGCGAGTACCGCGTACGCTCCAGCACGGCGTCTGCCGGCAAAGAGATCCGCGATCAACGAGGCTGAGGTGGGCAGACCGATGGACTCCCCCGCACCGAGCGCTAGACGGGCGATTGCCAGCTGCAGCGCGCTCGTGGCCGCCCCGCTCAGGCAGGTCATCGTGCTCCAGAAGGCGAAGCCGACGGCCATCAGGCGTCGACGGCTGAAGTGATCGGCGACGTAGGCGGCAGGCAGCGAGCACAGCGCATAGCAGATCGAGAACGGCACTCCCGAGATGACACCGAGGGATGTGTCCGAGAGGTGCAGGTCACGCTGCACCAAAGGCAGGACAAGCGAGAGGGCGGCGCGGTCCATATAGTTGAAGGCGTTGACCGCCGCGAGCAGACCAAGCGCCACGTACGACGCTTTGCGGGAGATGCGGCCCATGGCCTAGGTGCTCGGCGCGTGAGTCAGCCGCCAGCACTTGTGCGCCGCCGCGCCGCCTGGTGAGCGCACCGGCTGTCCTGGACAGCCTTCACCAGCAGCGCGAGCCACGAACAGCCCGGCCGGAGGAGACCTCCATGCGCGGGGTCGGAAAGGAGCTCGTGCTCGTGCGGGGCTCGTGCGGGCGCCGACTACCCAGCGCACCCAGGAGATCAAGTATCTCACCGCCACATTCCTGCCTCGCCGCCTGCGGTCTACACAACTGCCTACAGAAGCGGGATACTAGAAGGATAGCTCATTATCGATTGGCAGTGAGACATGCAGATTCAAAGGCTGGGCGCGCTCGAGATCCACAAGGTCCTCGAGATGGAGCAGGCGGCGCCCATGACGATGGCGTTTCCGGACATCACGGCCGAGGACTTGCATGCCCTCGCGAGCTGGTACACCGATGCGCACCTCACGCCCGAGCCCCAGAGCGCGCAGATGAACCTGAGCGTGCACAGCTTTGTCGTGCGCTGTCGCGGGCGCAACATTCTGATCGATACCTGCAACGGCAATCACAAGCAACGCACCATCGCGTTTGCAAACCAGCTCGAAACTCCCTATCTCCAGCGCTTGCACGCGGCGGGGTTTGCGCCGAAGGACATCCATCTCGTGCTGTGCACGCACCTGCATGGCGATCATGTCGGCTGGAACACACGTCTGCACGATGGCCGCTGGGTGCCGACGTTTCCGAATGCGCGCTATGTGTTCACGCGCCCGGACGTGGAGTACTTCGGCCGCCACGCCGAGGAGCCCTTCCATGGCGAGGCGTACGCGGACAGCGTACTGCCTGTCATCGAGGCCGGCCAGGCTCACATCGTTGAAACGGAGCACTCAATTTACGCCGAGCTCGATGAGGGCATCTGGCTGACTCCGGCGCCGGGGCATTCCCCGGGCTCGTGTCTCATCCACGCGCGCAGCTCGGGCGAGCGGGCCATCTTCTCCGGCGATGTGTTTCACCACCCGGTCGAGCTCGTGCGCCCTGCGATGCCGTTCTTTGCCGATTACGACACCGCGCTCACGGGCCGGACCCGCACGCGGCTCTTCGAGGAGTATGCCGATACCTCGGTTCGGTTCTTTCCGGCACATTTTGCCGAGCCCACGACCGGTTTCATCCGGGTCCAGGGCAAGGCGTTCCGTTATCAGTTCGGCTAGCCCCGGAGTCAGCCGCATGTGCACTGCCCTCGTCGCATCGGGCTCGCGCCCTCCCCTACCCCGCGTGTCTCGCAGCAGCTGCGCAATCCTGCTCGCCGGCCTGCTGTCAGCGGGGCCGCTGCGCGCTGCCGCGCCCACCTCCCCCCCCGAGACTCCCGATATCCACGCGGTGGCGCAAGCGTTCCTGACGCAGATGTTCGGCCAGGGCGACATGGACGGCGCCTACGCGCGCTGGGCCACGAGCGATTTCATCCAGCACAATCCGGAGATGGCCGACGGCATTGCCGGCCACCGCGCATTCTTCGCCGCCGCGGCGCGCGAGCCGCACGGCGACCGCAACGCTTGGGTGCACGTGACCGACATGCGCCTAGTGGACGGCGAGCTCTTCGCGCTGATGCATCACGCGTTCCGCGCGCCACAGGATCCAGGCCGCATGTTCTTCGACATCTGGCGAGTACGGAACGGCCGTATCGTCGAGCACTGGGACGTGATCCAGACGATTCCGACCGACCGGGCGAATCCCAATGGCATGGGCTGCGGCGGCGCGGATTATGCCAGTGCCCGGCTGCTCGGCGATACCCTCGCACACCCCACCTGCGGGCTGCCCGATCCGCACGTGTCGCGCGCGCAAACGCTCGCGATCATCAATCGATACACCCATGAGATCAGTACGAGCGATCCGCGGGATGCGATCGTGCGCTGGTTCGCGCCGGACTATCGTCAGCACAGCCCGCACATGGCCGATGGGATTCAGGGCGCGATTGACCACCTGGAGCGCGAATACGGCCCGACGGTTAAGGTACGGCCGAGCCTGGGGCCTGCCCGCATCATCGCCGAAGGCGATCTGGTTGCGGAGCACCGTCTGGTTCAATACCCCCGGACAAAGCAACCGAGCGCCAACGTCGACATTTTCCGCGTGACCAACGCGCACATCAGCGAGCATTGGGACATCAAACAGCTGGTCCCCGCGGTGACGCGCAGCGGCCACCCCATGTGGTGAGGGCTCTTAGGCCGAACGGCTCTCCAGCACCTCGATCACGAGCCGCTCGAAGTCCTGGCGTCGCTCGCTTCGCACCCGGATGAGCTTGCGGCGGTCGTGATCGGCCAGAGCCTGGACCAGCTCGTGTTTCTTGACGAGCGCGCGCTCAGCGCTCGGTCGCTGCGGCAGCGGCAACAGCGAGCGGTAGCGGTCCGTGAGGCTCCACAGGCGCATCGCCTCGCGCACCATCACCTTCTTTTCGGACAGCTCGAAGATCATCCGGTGGAAGTCGCGGTGACGCGTCCACCAGGTTGAGCGGTCACCCGAGTTGAGCAATTTCTCGAGCTCGTCGGCGCGGCGGTTGAGCTCGCGCAGCTCCTCCTCGGTCGGCCACCGGATGGTCGCGAGCAGTGCGTCCTCCACCATATGCCGCAGCTCGAAGAGTTGCCGAGCCTCGTCACTCGAGAGTGAGGCGACGAAGAAGCCGCGGTTGGCATCGTGGACGATGATGCCCTCCGCGGAGAGAAGCTTCAACGCCTCGCGCACGGGCATACGGCTCGCCTGAAAGCGCTCGGCGAGCTCCTGTTGTCCCAAGCGTACACCGGGCGAGAGTGCGCCGCGGGCGATGAGTCCACGGATTTGATTGGCGATGTGCGCGGGTATGCCGGCGTTGCTGTCTCGAGAGCCCGTCTCGTCGATGTTCTTTGTCATCGTGGTCCTATCCCTTTCAGGCCTGTGACCCACATCGGGTGGCCGCGTGAGCGGCCGCCAAGACCCTCCTGTTTGAATCATATGCCGACCTCTCGATCGAGCATGTAGTAGTTGTACGTGTCAAAGGCGCGGCGTCGCGGCAATCTCACGGCTGAGCGGCTGGGGCATGCGCCGCGTGGCCCTCTGCAGAGCGCCGCCGACGCTCATCCGTGACGATGTACGCCTTGATGGCCGCGGTGTCGGCAGGAGTGAGTACGTCGGCGAAACTCGCCATGCCGCCGTCCCGGAACGCACCGCCGAGCACGATCGGATCGAACGCGGCGAGCATACCAGGCGCGAGATTCCAGAGATTGGGGAAAGCACCAAAGGCGCCGCCCACTACGTGGCAGCGAGCACATTGCTCGTGAAACAGCGTCTGCCCGCGCGCGAGGGATGCGGCATCGACAACGATTTCGGGTGGGGTCGGCTGCACGGCCGGAAGCGATGCCGCCGGAGGCAACGGAGTCGGCGC
>Ga0335083_10010220_pt1 | contig 11354 bp, 14 predicted proteins | sample Lox_Sample_42_FD_206716 | JGI IMG/M metagenome (GOLD analysis project Ga0335083, IMG submission 206716) | Soil microbial communities from Loxahatchee National Wildlife Refuge, Florida, United States - Lox_Sample_4.2 | ecosystem: Environmental > Terrestrial > Soil > Wetlands | place: USA... | reverse complement strand
GCGGCGTCAGGGTAGGGGAAGCGCGAGAACGCGCGCGTGGCGGGGTCGAAGCGGTAGATCGCCGCGCCCGCGGCGTTCGCCTCGACGACGTCGGAGAACAGCAGCACGCGCTGCGCGGCCACCCACAGCGGCCCCTCGAGCGACACGAACGGGATCGAGCTGGGGATCGCGGCCGGCGTGCCGGCTCCGGGCAGCGCACCCGGCTGGCCGGCGGCCGGCGTCGCGGCGGGCGGCCTGGTGCCGGCGCAGGCGGCCAGCGAGGCAGCCGCGACGAACAGGACACAGGGGAGAAGGGGGCGGGACATGCGCGGCATCAAACCACGGGTGGTAGCATCGGGCCACGGTTTCCACGATGACGAGATTCCTGCTGGTATGCCTGGGTGGCGCCTTCGGTACCGGGGCCCGCTACCTGATCGGCACCTGGGCGGTGCGCAGCTGGGGCGCGCGGTTCCCGTTCGGCACGCTGGCGATCAACATCCTCGGCTCGTTCCTGCTGGTCATGATCCTCTACCTGAGCACGCAGGCGCGGCTGATCTCGACCGACACGCGCATCATCCTGGGAACCGGCGTGATGGGGGGCTTCACCACCTACTCGACCTTCAACTATGAGGTCCTGCGCTTCCTGCAAGAGGGGGCCTACGGGGCCGCGGCGCTCTACCTGTTCGGCACTGTGGCCGGCTGCCTGGCGGCCGGCGTCGGGGCGGTCGCCCTGGCCAGGACGTTCGTCTGAGCCGCCCACCGGGTACGAGGTCCGGACCCCACCCGGCGAGCCTGCGGCTCGCCGGCCTCCCGCTTGGCGGAGAGGCACAGAACGGCGTTGCTGCTAGGGCAACAACACGGCGGCGCCGTTGACCGCCCCGTCGCGCAGGGCGGCCAGGGCGCGGTCGGCCTGGGCCAGCGGGTACCGGTCGACCTCGGTGCGGATCGGGATCGTGGCCGCCAGCCCCAGCAGCTCGATCGCGTCTTGCCGGGTGAAGTTGGCGACGCTGGCCAGACGCCGCTCCCACCAGAGCTCCTCGTACGGCATCTCGGGCAGCCGGTCCAGGTGGATGGCATTGATCGCCACGGTGGCGCCCCGGTCCACCGCCTGCAGCGCCGCCCGGACCACGTCGCCCGACGGCGCGAACGTGATCGCCGCGTCCAGCAGCTCGGGCGGCCGCTCACCCGTCCCGCCGGTCCATTCGGCGCCCAGCAGGCGCGCCCGTTCCTGCTCGGCGCGCGAGCGGGTCACGACGAACACGCGACAGCCCCAGTGGCGCGCCACCTGGATGGTGATCAGCGCGGACGCCCCGAACCCGTACAGGCCCAGCCGCCCGCCCGGCTGGATCCCCGAACGCTTGAGCGAGCGATAGCCGATCACGCCGCCGCAGAGCAGAGGCGCCGCGGCCACGTCGTCGAACCCGTCGGGGATGGGCAGTGCAAAGTCCGAGCGCGCCGTGAGGTGCGTGGCGTAGCCGCCGTCCAGGTCCCAGCCCGTGAAGACCGCGCGCACGCACAGGTTCTCGCGGCCGCTGCGGCAAAAGGCGCAGACGCCGCAGGTTCCGCCCAGCCAGGCTACCCCGGCGCGGTCGCCCACCTTCCAGCTCGTCACCCCCTCGCCGACCGCGTCGATGCGCCCGACGGCTTGATGTCCGGGCACGATCGGCAGGTGGCGGGTCGGCAGGTCGCCCTCGGCGATCTGCAGGTCGGTGCGGCAGACGCCGCAGGCCGCGACCGCGATCCGCACCATGCCCGGGCCCGGCTCTTCCGGTTCGCGCGCTTCACGCGCCAGCGGCTTGCCCGCCGCGCGCAGCGCCATGGCCCAGCCGCCGTCGCTCACGATCGCGGCGGCTCCAGGGAGACGCGCGGCAGCGTCACCGTGAAGGTCGTCCCCGACGCCTCGTCCGAGCGCACCTCGATCGACCCGCCGTGGACCCGCACCAGCTCGCGTGTGATGAACAGCCCCAGCCCCAGACCCTGCGCCTTCTCGGGTCGCCGGGAGGCGCCGGCCAGCGGCTCGAAGAGCTTGGGCAGCCGGCGCGCCGGGATCGCGCCCATGTTGTGCACGGTCACCCGGATGCTCACCTCCGGGCGGCCATCCACCGTCACGTCGACGCCGTGCCCCGGCTCGCCGTGGCGGACGGCGTTGGCGACCAGGTTCGAGAACACCTGCGACAGGCGGTCCGGGTCCCAGCGGCCCATGGTGTCGCCGGAGAATGACACGCGGAGAGCCGACTCGGGATTGGCCTCGTCCAGCTCGTCCACCACCTGCCGGACCAGCGTCGCCAGATCGATCTCCACCGGCGCGACCGGGATGCCGCCGCCCAGCCGGACGCGCGTGAAGTCCAGCAGCTGATCGATCATGCGCGTCATCCGGTCGCCGCTGCTCAGGATGCGAGCCAGCGGCCGTCGCAGCCGCTCGCCGGGATCGCGGGTCATGGCCAGGCGAGCCGAGGTGATGATGGCCGCCAGGGGGTTGCGCAGGTCGTGCCCCAGGATGCCGGTGAACATCTCGTTGAAATGCACGGTCTCCTGCAGCTCGGCCAGCGACTCGAACCGCGCCACCGCCGCCGCCACGTGGTTGGCGATCGCCCGCGCCAGCTCCAGCTCGTGGGCGGTCACCTCGCGCGGCGCCGGGTAGTAGAGCACCAGCTCGCCCAGCAACCGGCCACCGAAGACCAGCGGGATGAACCCCAGCGCCCCGATCTTCTCGCGCCGGAGCAGTCGAAGGTGCGCGAGCAGCGGCGGCTCCAGCTCGACGTCCAGGACCAGCACCGGCTGCGGATCGCGCGCGTCGCGCCGCCAGGGGCTGTGCCCATCGGCGGCCCGGCGATAGTCCTTGGACAGACCGCGCCAGGCTCGAAAGCGCATCACGTCGTCGGCGTCGTGGAGCAGCACGGCGGCCCGTTCGGTGTCCAGCGCCCGCACGATCGCCTCCAGCGCGGCGTCAAAGACCTCCTCGACCCGCCCGGCGGTGATCACCGCCGCCGCCAGATCGTGGAGCAGCTCCGCGCGCGCCCGGCTCTCCTTCTCGTCCTGCAGCAGCCGCAGCCGCTCCAGCGCCTGTCCGCTGTACCGGCCGATCAGCAGCAGAAACGTCCGCTCGGCGTCGCCCAGCTGGCGCTCGTCGTCGAACGTCAGCGCCAGCGCGCCCAGCCTGCGCCCCGGGATCGCCAGCGGAAGGCAGACCACCGCGTGGTGGGCGCCCGGGGAAGACGGCGGCGAGACCTGCGGGTAGCGCGCCCTCAGCTCGTCGGGCGAGCCGATCCAGATCAGCTCGCCGCTGCGGATGGCGTCCGCGATCGGGAACGAGGCCGGTCCGTCCAGCGGCAGCGTCGGCATCGGGCGCCCCCGCGCCTCGCTCCGTTCCGTGGCGTGGCGCAGGCGCGCGACCGGCTCGCCCTCGCGCACCAGCCAGAGACCGGCGCTGGCCGCGCCCAGGGCCGCCGCGGTCTGACCGACGATCGCCTGGAACACCTGATCGGCCGTCACCGCTTCGGCGATCGCCGCGGTCACGCGCATGAGGCGCTCGGCCCACTGCGCCCGCAGATCGCGCGCCGTTTCGTTCGGGCGTATCTCCACGATCCTGGCCGGGACGAGCGGCGTCGACGAAGTGTCCGCTTCGTCCTGCTCCTCGGCGCCTTGCAGCCCCGGTTCTGGCGTCACGTCGGCCTCCAATTCATCCCCTTGCCGTGGCCGGTTCCCGGACACGCGCGACACTCAGCCTACTGAGTCTAAAGCGGTCCACCTCGACGCCAAGGACAAATCCGGCGGCGCCTTGCGATTTCCGGAGTCCCGCGAGCGATGGTCGAGCTTGGACGTTGCAGTCGAATGCTCAAATTGGCTTTCGCGTGGATGCCCGGGGTTGTCCCGGAAGATCCGCGCCCTCGAAAGGAGGCCGCAATGAAACGCGTACTGCGAGGCATGTTGGCGGTTGCGCTGTTCGGGACGCTCGCCGTCGGTTCGGCGCGCGCCGAGCAGGTCTCGGGCCAGGAGACCATGAACCAGGCCGCAGAGATCCAGGCGCGCCTGCAGAAGGATCCGGATCTGAAGAACAACCGCATCGACGTGACGGTCGACAACGGGATCGCCACGCTCAAGGGGACGGTCGACACCGACAACGAGAGGGCAAACGCCTCTCGGCTGGCGATGGTCAAGGGGATCGTGGGCGTGCAGAACCAGCTGGACGTGGGGAGCGTCGGCGCCAAGCAGACGTTCTCCGACAGCGCCATCACCGCCAAGATCAAGGCCAAGATGGGCGAGCACCGGATGGCGTCGTTCACCGACGTCTCGGTCACGACCAACAACGGCGTGGTGACGCTGACCGGTTCGGTCCCCACCGAGCAGGCCCGGGCAGAGGCCCTGCAGGCGGCCCGCTCCGCCGACGGGGTGACGCGGGTCGAGAACGACCTCACGATCGCGCCCAAGAAGTGACCGCCCGCTGAAGGCGAACGGCGTCGTGGGGCGCGTGCCCCTCGGCGTCGTTGTCGAAGTAGACGTGAACGTCGCTGCCCGCGTCGGTCCAGGCGCCTATGCGCCGGGCCCACGCGGCGATCTCGGCGTCGCTGTAGCGGCTGGCGTAGAGCCTGGTCGAACCGTGCAACCGCACGTAGGCGAACCCGGCGGTTCGCTCGTGAGACTGCGGGTATTTCCCGGCGGTGTCCGAGGCCACCAGCGCGACGTCCAGGGACCGCAGCGTCTCGAGCGCGCGGTCGGTCAACCAGGACGGATGCCGGATCTCCACCGCGTGGCGCAGGTTCGCGGCGGCGCCGGCCGGCGCGCGCAGCGCGGCGCGGCCGGTGGTCCGGGCGTCGTGGCGCCGGGCCCAGCGCTCGGCGGCCCGAACGTCGCGCGGGACAGCCTCGAAGAAGGCCCGGGCCCGGTCCTGGTCGTACGGAAGCTGCGGCGGGAGCTGCCAGAGGATCGGCCCCAGCGTCTGGCCCAGCCGCAGCAGCCCCGACGCGAAGAAGTTCGCCAGGGCCGTCTCGAAGTTGCGGAGCTTCAGCATGTGGGTGATGAACCGGCTCCCCTTGATGGCGAACGAGAAGCCGGCCGGCACCGCGGCGCGCCAGGCCGCGCAAGCCGTCGGGCGCGTCAGGCTGTAGAACGTGCTGTTCACCTCGACGGTGGAGAGCTGCTCGGCCAGGTAGGCCAGCTCTCGACGCTGCGGCAGCCCCTGGGGATAGAAGTCGCCGCGCCAGCCCGGATATGCCCAGCCGCTGGTCCCGATCCGCGCGCGGCCGTGTGGCGGCATCCGGCAAGATCTAAGTACGCGTTCCCTGACTGGACCGGCGGAACGGCCGCGTTAGGTTGAGTTGGGAGGCGAGCCATGGCCGGGCGGGCGTTGTGGAGCGGGGTGATGTCGTTTGGGCTGGTGAACATTCCGGTGAAGCTGCAGACGGCGGCCCGGGAAGACCGGCCGCACTTTCACCTGCTGCACGCCAAGGACGAGTCGCCCATTCGTTACGAGCGGATCTGCGAGCGCGAGCGCAAGCCGGTCCCCTGGTCGGAGATCGTCAAGGGGTACGAGGTCAAGAAGGGGGAGCACGCGGTGCTGACGCCCGAGGACTTCAAGCAGGCCGCGCTGAACCGGTCCGAGACCATCGACATCCTGGCCTTCGTCGGCGGTGGCGAGATCGATCCGCGCTACTTCGAGACGCCCTACTACCTGGTTCCGGGCAAGGGGGGCGAGCGGGCCTATGCGCTCTTGCGCGAGACGATGCGCAAGGTCGGCAAGGTCGCGGTGGCCCAGGTGGTCCTGCGCCAGGCGCAGCACCTGGCGGCGGTCACGCCGGTCGGTGAGGCGCTGGTGTTCACGACGCTGCGGTTCGCCCACGAGATCGTGGACCCCGGCGAGCTGGACCTTCCGGCGGCAAGGTCGGTGAACCAGCACGAGATGGACCTGGCCGGCAAGCTGGTCGACGGCTTCGCGGGCGACTGGAGGCCCGAGCGCTACCATGACCGCTACACCCAGAACCTGCTGGCGATCATCAAGACCAGGACGAAGAAGGGGGGGATGCCGCGGCTGGGCCAGCTGGCGCCGGCGGCCCCGACCGGTGAGGTCACCGACCTGATGGAGCGGCTGCGCGCGAGCCTGGCGGACGGGCGCCGTGGTGCTCGAGCGGCGCCAGCTCGGCGGCGCGGGCGTGCGCCGTCTGCCCGTCGCCGACATCGCGGCGCGGCCTAGCGCAAGAGCTACCAACCGCGGAAAGCGCGCCTAGGTTTTTTTCCATGGCTGTCCTTCAGGCTGTGCTAGCCGCCGTTGCCAAATCAGCTGGGAAGATCCTGAACGCCATCTTTGGCTGGGCCGTGCGCGCCCTCTTCGGGCAGACGACGGCCAAGGATCAGACGTTCCTGTCGGTCGTCGTGGGCGCGGCGGTCGCCTGGCCGATCCTGATCGTCGGGGTCGTCGCCCCCAGGGTGACGGCGCTGCTGTTCGCGTTCGTGCCGGTCCCCCGCTGGATCCCGTCCTGGATCATCCGGATCGTCTGGATCGGCCTGGCCGTGATCATCCCGATCGCCGTCGGCGTTGCGGTCGCCGCCAAGGCGCCGCCGCTGCCCCGGCCCGAGCCGATCGTCAGGCGCGTGCTGCGGGGATTTCCGATCACGATCGGCCTGGCGGCCGCGTTTGTCATCATGTTCGTCTCGGTCCCGATCATGCGGCTCTGGGCGCTGATGCGCGGCCGGAAGACCGCGGACGTGCCGCTGGTGACCGACGCGGCGGCCTATCACCAGGTGGCCGTCACCATCTGCGAGGTCATGAACCGGCACGGCTTCGACTTCCACCGCGCCGAGCCGGGGTGGTGGGTGTCGGCGCCCACGCGGATGTTGCTCTGGTTCGGCGGCGACGCGTTTCGCGGCTACGTGCCGGCCACGCTGGAGCACTTCGTCTCTCCGGACGTCGAGATGTCGGCCTACCCCAGCGGGTTGCTGCTGCGGGGCAAGCCCTACCGGCTGACCTGGGCACACGGTCTCATCGCGGAGACCGTCGTGCACACCGACGGACTTCAGAGCAGCGCGCCCCCCGCGCAGGCGCTGGAGCGGCGCCTGCGCGACATTTGGCACCGCTACGATCGCGGGGGGAAGACGGCCGCCGAGTCCAGGCGGCTCTCGGGTGACCTGGACGACGCCACGCGCGCGCTGGGCACCCTGGAGGTCGAGTTCGACGATTGGCAGGTGCTGTATCGACAGATTCTGCAGGTCGGTCGCGCGATTCACGGCGATCGGCAACTGATGGACGAAGTGGTCAGTGAGGGGGGTGTCATGAAGGACGAAAAAGCGATCGCCGTGCCGGGCGAGCTGGGAACGGGAGAGCTGGTCAAACAGATCGCTCACCAGGCGGACGTCCTGGTGAAGAAGCAGATCGAGCTGGCCAAGGCCGAGCTCAGACACGACATCAAGGCGGAAGCGACCGCGTTCGGTGGGCTGGGCGTGTCGGCCGTGCTGGCGATCATCACCATCACGCTGCTGCTGGTGACGGCGGCGCTGGCGTTGTCGCTGGTGCTCCCGGGCTGGGGCGCGGGCTTGATCGTCACCGGGGTGACCCTGGCGGCGACGCTGATCATCGCCCTGGTGAGCTGGAAGAGGCGGGTGGCGACGCCGCTGGCCCGCACCCGCGAGACCCTGCGCGACGACGTCCGCTGGGCGAAGGAGCAGCTGACATGAGCGGCGGTCCCGATCCACAGGAGCTTCAACAGGAGGTGATCGCGGCCCGCGCCGGCCTGGATCGGCTGGTGGGCGAGCTGAATCGCCGGCGTCACGCGATGTTCGACGTGCGCGGCCAGCTCCGTCGCCACCCGCTTCCGATGGTCCTGGGTGGGCTGGCCGTCGCCGCGGGGATCGGCGGCACGATCGCCCTGCTGGTCGTTCACCGGCGCCGGCGCAACGCCTGGCCAAAGCGGGTCCAGCGGCTGCGACGCTCGGTGGCGGCGGCCCTTCGCCACCCGGATCGCAACCACGATGAGCCGAGCGCGCGGTACAAGATCGGCGTCGCCGGGGGGGCGGCGGCGGCCTCCGTGCTGGCCAAGGCGGTGGCCACCCGCCTGCTGCGGTCGCTGGGGCATCAGTAGATTCCGGCTTTGGAGGCGGCCGAGGAACACCTGGAGATCAAGCGTGTGCTCGCCGACCTGCTGGATCTCGAGGCCGACGACCCGGTGTTCATGGCCAAGGTCACCGTGCTCAAGGAGGACGTGCAACATCACGTCGAGGAAGAGGAAGAGACGCTCTTCCCCAAGGTCGAGAGGCTGCTGGACGAAGACGAGCTTCAAGCCGTCGCAGCGGCGATGCAAGAGACCCAGGAGGAGCTGCAGGGTCGGGGTGAGCCGCGAATGTCCGTCCCGTCCGAAACGCGCGAGGCGGCCCGGCTCTGACGGGCCGAGGCTCCCCGGTCGGGGGGGGTGGCCCGAAGGGCGGTTACCGCCACCGGTCCACCCCCGTTACGACCGCGGAACCCGTCTTGTTACCGAACGGTGGCGGGTCCGGTTTCAACTGCGCGTTTCCAGGCCGATTGTTTGTGGCACGACGCCTGCTGAAATCAGTAACAGGAGGAGGTGAGAAATCAGATGGCCAACCGAATGTCGACCGCCCACGCCCGCAAGGACTTCGCCGCGCTCCTGCGCAGCTCTGCCGCCGGCGAGAGGATCAAGCTGACCCGCTACAACAAGACGATCGCCGTGCTCATCCCCAAGAAGGACCTCACCGAGCTCGAAGACTGCCAGCAGCGTCACGGGGCCACCAAGGCCCGACCAGGCCGCAAGGTCAGCGCGGGCCGCAGCACCGCGAGCGCCAAGCGCTGAGCGGCTCAGCGAGCGCGACCCGCCGCGCGCTCGGCGAGTCGCGGCGCACCGCCCCCGCCGCTCTGGGGTCCGTGATGGTTCAAGGTCCGGCGCTCGCTGGGGCTCAGGCGCGCCAGCGGGACCAGGGCGGCGATCGGCCGGCCGTACCGGACGATGACGATCGGGCGGCCGTCGTCGCGCACGCTCTCGAGCACGCCGGCGAAGTCGCCGCGGACCCGGGACGCGTCCATGGTCTTCATCGGCGGTCCGATCCAGGCCCTCGGGGGGAGAGGCAGTGGCCAGGGTTCATTGGTCGAGGTTAGGCGGGCCGCGGTGAAGCCGTCAAGAACATATACCCTTGACGGTATGTGAGCGGGCCGTCGCCGGGACGCTCAGACGTCGCGCAGAACGATTCGCTCGGGGCCGATCTCGGCGACGACCTGCACGTCGCCGCCCAGCGCGCGGACGTACTTTCGCACCGTCGAGACCAGGTGGTCGCGCCGCCCCTCGACCCGCGAGAGCTGCGGCTGCGACACGGACGCTCGACGGGCCACGGCCCCCTGGGTCTGGCGCACGTGCTCGCGCAGCTGCTGCAGGTTCATGACCTTGCCGCGCGCCGTCCGGCGCCCCGGCGTTCGCGCGGGCGCCGTCTCGCCGGTGAGCACCACGATCCGTCCGGAGAGCTTGCCGTCGCGCGCGGCCTCGGTGGTCACCGTGTATCCCGCGCGGGCCAGCAGGTCGGCCACTTCCTTGCGCGGCCGCTTCCCCGGTCCGAGGACTAGGATCTTGATTTGCGTTCGCTTCATTACCAGAGACCGTTCGAAAGTAGCTGGGCCGATCGTCTTGTACAAGAAAGAATTAGGGAGCCTCTCCCGGACGCAAGCTGAGCCGCACACGATCAGGCGTCGTCTCGGATCGCGTTATGCTGCGGCCATGGCCCGCGCGACCTACGCCCTCAAGCTGGACGGCTCCCGGAAGGTCCGGCTTGACGACGTCGATCCCGGCGACACGGCCGGCGTCGAGAAGGACGAGGGGCTGGAGCGGATCGACCGGCTGGGCGCCGAGCTGGCCGAGCTCGAGAACCTGCTGACCTATGCAGGCACCCACTCGCTGCTGGTCGTGCTGCAGGGGCGCGACGCCAGCGGCAAGGACGGCTCGATCCGGAAGATCCTGGAGTTCACCAACGTCCAGAACGCCTACGTGAAGGCCTTCAAGGTTCCGACCGAGGAGGAGCGCGCGCACGACTTCCTGTGGCGGGTGCACACGGCCATCCCCAGGCAGGGGTTCATGGCGCTGTTCAACCGATCGCACTACGAGGACGTGCTGGCGGCCCGGGTGCACCGACTGGTGCCCGAGCACACCTGGCGCGGGCGCTACGCGCACATCAACGCGTTCGAGAAGCTGCTGCTGGACGCGAACGTCATCCTGCTGAAGTTCTGCCTGCACATCAGCCCCGACGAGCAGTTCGCCCGGCTGCGCGCGCGGGAGAAAGATCCGCGCACCGCCTGGAAGCTGAACCCCGAGGACTGGCGGGAGATCCCGCTCTGGGACGAGATGACGGCGGCCTACGAGGACGCGCTGGCCCGCTGCGCGACCCCCGACGCGCCCTGGTACCTGGTGCCCGCCAACAAGAAGTGGTTCCGCAACCTGGCCGTGATGGAGCGGCTGGTGCTGGCGCTGCGGCCCTACCGGAAGCCCTGGCTGGAGACGCTGCGCAAGATGGGCAAGAGCGCGATGAAGGAGATCCGCGCCCTCCGCGCCCAGGCCAGGCGCAAGTAGTAGGCCAGGCCCCGGCTTCAGTGGCCGTAGGGGCGCGGATGCCGTCGGCAACGGCGGTGGAGGCCGAGCGGCCGGTTGTGAAGGGGGCGGCGGCGCGCCCGCGCCGGCACGTTCAGCATGTCCAGCTCGAGCCGCCCGAGAGCCAAGGCCGCGAGCGGCGCCGGCGCGTCGCGCGGGCACACGTCCAGGATGCGCTCGAACGGGCCGACCGCCTCGTGCGGGTGGCCGGACAGTCGCGCCACGTCCGCCAGCAGCAACAGATCGGCGACGCCCGACTGCCGCGTCTCATTCATCAGGCCGCGGGCGAACGCCTCCTGCTGGCGGCCCGCCCGCATCGGAGATCTCCAGCGATTCGCCGGCGACCAGCCGCTGGGCTCGATCGCGCACCTGCTCGCCGCGCACCAGGACCACCCCGTGGCTGACCGCCACGCGCAGACGGCCCGGCTCGCGCTCGCAGCTGAACCCGGCGCCCCCGACCTCGACGGTCGCCAGCCCGCACTCGATCTGCCAGCGTCGCGGGCCGCCGGGGCGGACCTCGAAGTCGGCGCGCCCGTTCTGCAGCATCCCGACGAAGGCGGTTCCCGTCGAGACCAGCGGCTCGAAGCGGGCGCCGCCCGACAGCGCGATCAGCGAACCGTCCGACATGCTCAGGGTCGCGCCCTCCGCCGGGGCCTCGAACGCCACGATGGCGTGCCCGTCCGACAGGCGCAGCGGCCCGCCGTCGTGGCGCGCGACCGCGACCCCGATGATCACCGCGGCCGCCATGGCCAGCACGCCGCCCGCCATGGTGGCGCGATCCAGGCGCCGGACCTTCGACGAGGG
>Ga0335083_10010218_pt1 | contig 11355 bp, 4 predicted proteins | sample Lox_Sample_42_FD_206716 | JGI IMG/M metagenome (GOLD analysis project Ga0335083, IMG submission 206716) | Soil microbial communities from Loxahatchee National Wildlife Refuge, Florida, United States - Lox_Sample_4.2 | ecosystem: Environmental > Terrestrial > Soil > Wetlands | place: USA: Florida... | reverse complement strand
CCGCCGCCGTGGCTGGCCGGGGCGATCTCGGTCAGCCGGACCCTGGCCGCGGTCCCCGGCGCGGTCAGCACCACCGAGGCGGCCAGGCCCGAGCCGCTGATGTTGCCGGCCACGACGGCCTGCTGGCTGATCGGCGCGGTGGCCGCGGTGGCGGTGGACGCGGTGGCAGGCGCCCCGGTGGCCGCGTCCGCGGCTGCTCCGGGCACCACTACCCCGGCGACGACGGGGACGTTCGAGGTGATCACGAGCGCGGCGTTGATGCCGCCCAGTGGCGACAGGGCCACGTAGGAGGCCGACTGGCCAGGCAGGTCGACCGACTGGGTGCCGAACGGCCTGAGCTTCTGCTGCGGCGTAATCGCGGTCACGGTCACCTTGGCGCTCGAGTCCCCCGGGTCGGCGATGAACAGCCCGGCGGCGCTGCCTGACGGCGGCACGCCCGGGATCACCAGCCGGGTGGACGGGGCGGCGGTGACGGGCAGCCAGGTGAGCGCGCTAGCGGAGGCGGTGCCGTCGGTAGTCGTGCCGGTGGTGCCGTCTGTGGTCGTGCCGGTCGTGCCGGTCGTGCCGGTCGTGCCGGTCGTGCCGGTTGTGCCGTCGGTAGTCGTGCTGGCGGAGGAGCCTTCCGACACGTCGGCCACGACCCGGCCGATGCTGGTGTGCACCTCGATGGCGACCACGCTGGACCCGCTGGCCACCGAGGACAGGGATTCGGTGACGGTCTGGTGCGGCGGGACCGTGATGCCGGTGTCGTTGTTACCCGCCTGGGACTGCCCGGCGTCGGTGATGACGGTGACGTCCACGCTGGCGGCCAGCGAGTCGACGTTCATCATGCTGACGGAGATCTTCGACACGCCGTTCTGTTTCCCAGGCCCCACGAACCACAGGTCGGAACCGGGCGCGCCGCAGCGGACGGCGGCCATGCCGGTGCTGTCCGCCAGCTCGGCCTCCATGGACTGGGCCATCGAGCCGTTACCGGTCACGGACCAGCCCTGGGCCACCGAGCCGCCCTTCTTGCCCGTGGCGGTCCCGGCGGGCAGCGTCAGCAGCGAGACCACGCCGGGGCTCTGCGCGCGGACCGGGCTGGCCGGGCGCAGCGTCTGGCCGGCCGGCGGCAGCGCGGTCAGGTCGATGTGATCCCCTTGGCTCCCCTGGCCGGGCGCCCCGGTGGCGCCCGCGCGGCCGCCGAGCAGGGTGACCGGGGCCGAGCCGCCGCCCGGCGCGGGCGGGCAGGCGCGGGCCGCCGAGGTGACCGCTACCTGCCTGGTCACGGTGGCGGAGGCGGCCGGCCGGGGGGCGGCCGGGTGGTCGAGCTGGGCGACGACGCCAATGGCGGCCAGCGCCACCAGGACCGCCGCCGCGGGCACCAGGTGGATCGCCCTCATCAGTCGTCACCGCCTCGCCGGCGGCGCGGCGGCTTGCCGTGCCTGGCCGCGTGCTGGCCGCCGCGGCCGCGCCGGGACGCCGCGGGGGCAGGGTCGGGGTCGGCGGGGCGGGCGACGCCGACGGGTTCGTCCTGGTCCGGCCAGGGTGCGCGGCTGGTTCGTGAGCCGCCTGAGCTCCCTGGGGTTTCCGGGTCGTCCGGGATGAGGCCGGCCCAGGGTGGCGGGGTCTCCTCGGGCGGCCTGGAGCCGCCCAGCGCCGGTTGCGGGCCGGTGACCGGGGAGCGCTCGGCCCCGGCGGCCGCCTGGCGGCCGGTGCGGGACGGGAAGCCGGCCGCGCCGCCGTAGCCGGAGTCACCGCCATAGCCGGGAACGGTGCCGTACCCGGGGTCCTGGCCGTACCCGGAGTCCTGGCCGTAGCTGGGATCCTGGCTGTACCCGGGGTCCTGGCCGTAGCCGGAGTCCTGGCCGTAGCCGGGGGCCTCGTCGTAGGCGGCGGTGGTGCCGTACTCCGTGTCCTCGTCGTAGGCGGCAGCGGTGCCGTAGCCCTCGTCGTAGCCGCGGCCGGCGCTGTGGCCGGGGTCCGCGCCGGACCCGTACCGCGCGACGGCCGGGGCACCGTAGTCATAGTCATGCTCGGAACCGAACGGGTTCGCGCTCACCCCCGCTCCCGGCCCTACGCCGCCCCTGGTGCTGTCGTCGTCCCCGGCGCTTGCACCGGCTCCGGTGCGAGCGGTGGCCCACGGCGCGGCGACCGCGGCGGAAGTTGCGGGAGCGCCCGCCCCGGCGTGAACGCCGGCCGGGACGGCCGCCTCGGCCGGGACATCGGCCTCGTCGCGTTCGCTGCCGGTCGTCGCGCCGACCGGGACGAGCTGCGGCCGCCGCTTGCGGCGAGCCGAGCGGGTGCCTTCGGCCCGGTCCTGGCGCCGGCCGCCCGCGGATGCTCCGCCAGCCGGGGTAACGGTGCTCGGGGCGGGCTCGGCGTCCTTGCTGGCCGCGGCTACCGCCGCGGGCGACCTGCTGCCGGGCAGGGCGAGCACGAAGACGGCGAGCAGCGCCGCGGCCTCGACGGCGAGGCTGAGGGTCCTCGCCGTCTGATTGCGCGAGATGACCAGGTGGCCGCCGCCGGCCGGGAGCCTGAAGCCCTGCGCCCACCCGTCGACCGGTGCCGCCAGCGATGCCAGCGCCTTGCCGTTCAGGGTCGCCGACCAGCCGCCCGCCGACTCGGCGAGCACCAGCGTGCCCGAGGTGCCGGGGGCGAGGGTGGTGCTCACGCCGACCGGTCCCGAGGAGACGGCGACCGTGGCACCGGCGGAGGTGACGACGCGGGCGCGCGCCACCGTGCCGGAGACCTGCCACAGGTCGTAGGCGCTGGACTGGGTCAGCGGCTGGAGCCCGGCGGCCGCGTCGAGCTGGCCCGCCAGCCCCTGGTCGACCGGTCCTGGCAGCAGGACGTAGCCGATGCCGAACTGGCTCAGCGCCCGGCCGGTGTCACCCGCGTCACCGCTGCCCGCGGCGTCCAGCGAGGCAACGACGCCTTCTATGGCGGTCACGGAGGACGCGGTCTCGGCCAGTTCGGGCTCGCCGGGTACCGGATCGGCGTCGCGCAGCACGGTGTAGGACATCCCGGTGCCGTTCTGACGGATCACCAGCGTCCTCGGCCGGCCAGGTCCGGTCGCCGAGGCGGCCACGAAGGGGGGCAGGAACGGCGTCCGCACCGCCGCCACCGGGCCGCCGAGGCCGTCGGCCAGCCAGTACCCGGCGGCCAGGGCCGGTGCCGAGACCGCGACCGCCAGCCCGGCCAGGGTGACGAGGAAGCGCCAGTCGGTGCCGAGCCGGTGCCCCCGGCTGTCCGCCCCGGCGCCGGTCAGGGCGCGGCCCGCCAGCTCGAGCAGGGGCGTGGCCGCCAGCAGGAGGCCAGCCGCGGCGATCGCGATCGCCAGGCCGGGCCAGGCGGGAACGGCGGTGCCGCCCTGCGGCGGGGTGATCCGGGCCCGGCTCACCACCAGGCCCAGGATCAGCCCGGCCAGCGCGACGCCCCATCCGGCCCAGACCAGGACGGTGCGCCGGCGGGTGAGCAGCGCGCCGAACGCGGGCAGCACAAGCCCGGCGGTGACCCAGACCGGCGGCAGCCCGGGGCCGCCCGGGCTGAGCAGCAGCAGCGACGCCGGCCGCAGGTCAGCGGCGGCCAGGCCGGGCTGAACCAGGCCCGCCTCGCCGAAGAACGCGGCCGGGCTGGTGACCAGGTGGAGGGTCCAGGGGATGAGGAGGATGCCAGGCACCACGGCGATGATGGCGGCGTTGACGACGGTACGCGGCGCGAGCCAGGACCAGGCGGCCGCCGCCGCGACCGCCGCGATCACGGCGACCGCCCAGGCCAGCGGCACGAAGGCGGCCGCGATAGCGGTCAGCAGGCCGGCCGCCCATGCGGCCCGGCGAGCCGCCCGTGCCGTTGCGGGCCGCAGCTGGCCGATCACCACTCGGCCGACCATGCTGCCGATCAGCGGGAGCAGGACGATGGCCACGACGGTGCCGATCCGGCCGGCCGCCACCGCCCCGGTCGCGACCGGGAGCAGCGCGTAGCTGACCGCGAGCCAGATCCGCGCGGCCAGCACCGAGGTCAGCCGCCGGGTGGCGACGAACGCCGTCAGCCCGGCCAGGGGCACGCCGCCGAGCAGCAGGACGTCCGTGGCCAGCCACGGCTTGCCGCCGAAAAGGGTCGCGAGCACCGCCATCACGCCGACGTAGGCGGGGGTGCTGGCGGCCGAGCCGATGCCGGTGTCGTGGTAGCCGGCCAGGTACTCGTGCCACAGGCCGCCCGCCCCGGTCCAGGCCGGGACCAGCGCGCCGCCGCCGAGCGGGCCGGAACCGGAGAGCACCGAGCCGCTCAGCGATCGCTCCGCGACCAGCGCGACCACGGCCAGGCCGGCGAACAGCAGGACGCCCGGGCTGGTGAGCACGCGCCGGGCGGCGGAATCGGTGGCGGGCAGCGGCAGGTCGTCTTCCGGCTCGTCGACCATGGCGTGATGCGAGCCGCCGCTGTTGTAGCCGGAGCCGCGGGACAGCACGCCCAGGGCGGCTTCGAGCAGCCGGCCAAGCGGCCGGGCGCGCGGAAGCTGCTCGCGCAGTACCGCGTAGCCGTGCTTGCGGTTCGCGGACCGGCGGCGGCGCTCGCGCCGCAGCAGCAGCGGGTGCCGCAGCAGCCAGGCCACCGCGCCGAGGTGAGCCGCCGCCTTGCGCTGCTGCTTGGTGAGGACGAAGTACGCCGCGCGGACCAGGGACCCGGCGGCGCAGCCGGTCAGGATCGCGAGCATGGGCCACAGCGGCAGGTTGACCGCGAAGACGTAGAGCGCGCTGCGCCGGTCGAGCATGCGCGGGTGGCCGCCGGTCGGGGGGGTCCTGCGGATCTGCCGGCCGGCGAGCTCGCGGTGGTAGACCACCGCGTCGGTGATCACCCGCACCTCGTGGCCGGCCGCGTGCGCCCGCCAGCAGAAGTCGATGTCGTCACGGAACAGGGGCAGGTTGGCGTCGAAGCCGCCGAGCTGATCCCAGACGTCCCGGCGGATCAGCATGCCCGCCGAGCTGACCGCCAGCACCGCCCGGTTGCCGTCGTGCTGCCCCTGGTCGATCTCCCCCGGCTCGACCCCGGTCAGGCGCCGCCCCGCCCGGTCGGTGGTGATGCCCGCCTCCCGCACCACGCGGCGGTTGGACATGTCCATCAGCTTCGGGCCGAGGACCGCGGCCATCCGGCTGCGGCTGGCCGCGGCGAGCAGCTGCTCGAGGGCGTCGAGGGCCGGCTCGCAGTCGTCGTGCAGCAGCCAGATCCATTCGGTCCCGGCCGCCGGGTCACCAGGCGACCGCGGCGCGCGGCGCGCGGCCGGGTGCTGAAGGGCGCTGCTGACGGCGGCGCCGAAGCCGGCGTCCGCATCCATGCCGAAGACCGCGCCCTGGCCGAGCAGTTCGGTCAGTACGGCCCCGCTGCGGTCCTGGCTACCGGTGTCCACCCCGACGAAGCGCTGTACCGGAAGGGTCTGCTCGCGCACCGCCTTGACGAGGCCCGGCAGCAACCGGGCGGCGTCGTGGGCCACCACTACGGCGGTGACGACGTGGCGAGGGTGCGCTGCGTTCTGTGACAAGGGTCCTGTTTGGTGGCCGTGGCGAGGGCGCCTCGCACGGCTACCTGCCCGGCAAGAGCGCGTGGACTGCGTGAGCCGGTTACCCACCGCGCTCGCGCAGGACTAAAGATACACAGGCCGCAGTCACCGGGTGAGGAGAACGCGGGATGTGCGCCGGCTCCGGCTCGGCCGGGCAGCCCGCTTAGATGGCCTGGCGCTTGAGCCGGCGGCGCTCCCGCTCGGACATGCCGCCCCAGATGCCGAACCGCTCGTCATGCTCGAGCGCGTACTCCAGGCACTCAGCCCGGACCTCGCAGCTGCGGCAGACGCGCTTGGCCTCGCGGGTCGATCCGCCCTTCTCAGGGAAGAACGCCTCCGGATCTGTCTGCGCGCACAGCGCCTGATCCTGCCAACCCAGCTCGTCGACCTCTTCTGGACTGACGAAGACCTGCGCCAGCGGGACGATGACCTCAGTCATAGCGCATCCTCCCTCCCCATTCGGAGCCCCCGGTCTCGCCACCTACTCCCCTCGGAGGCGAGAATCACACCAATGAAATTACACTCGCGTGTCTTGCTTCAAGTCAAGCGGAAAAGGTGATAGAGGCCGCCCCGTTGCCCGAGTTGCCAGATAAATTACTTACAGTAATCAGTTGACTACGGGGTGCCATAATCATCTGCGACACGACGCCACCAGCGGTCACTCCAACCTCAGCCTCTGTGTAGCAACGGCACTGAACGATCGTGGGCTGCCTGATTGCCTGACGTGATCCGGTGAGGCAGTCTGGCCCCAGTTCCTGGCGGTTACCGGTGGCCTTGCGGAACCATACCAGTGACTCGTGTTTCCAGGCTTCAGGCCTGCCTGCCGCTTCCCTGGCATCGAGTGCGACCATCCGCCTGCCGTGCGCCGAGTCGACCCGTTCGGTCTTCGTCCAGGCACTTGCCGTCCGTCCCGTCCTCGGTCACGGTAATCCGCGAGCCGGACGGCCGGTACTACGCTTCATTCGTGGTGGAACGCGAGACCGTACCGCTGCCCTCCTGCGATCGGGAGATAGGGATCGACCTGGGCTTGAACACGCTGATTGTCACGTCGGACGGCGAGTCGATCCCGAACCCTCGGTTCCTGCGGAAGGCGAAGCGGCGGCTGAAGCGAGCGCACCGTGAACGCCGCGAGAAACATCCTGGCCGCCGGGCGGGCGGACAGGCTAAACGCCTGTGAAGCCGGTGTAAGACCACCACTCACGATGGCGGGCGGCGCTGAAGCAGGAACCCACCGGAGCGTAGCGTGAGCCGCGCAGGAGAAATCTCCGTTGGTAAGGCCGGGAGGACGTCAAAGTTATGCGCATAGCAGTGCTCGCGGGCGGCGTGGGGGCCGCCCGATATCTCCGGGGCCTGAAGCGAGCCGCGCCCGACGCCGAGATCACCGTCGTGGGGAACACCGGCGACGACATCACCCTGTTCGGCCTGCGGGTCTGCCCGGACCTGGACACTGTCATGTACACCCTGGGCGGCGGCATCAACGAGGAGCAGGGCTGGGGCCGGGACGGGGAGACGCATCGCATCCTGGCCGAACTCGCCGCCTACGGCGCCAGCCCGGACTGGTTCACGCTGGGTGACCTGGACTTCGCCACTCACATCCGGCGCAGCCAGCTGCTGGCGGCCGGCCAGCCGCTGTCCGCCGTCACCGAGGCGCTCTGCCGCCGCTGGCAGCCGGGCGTGCGGCTGCTGCCGATGTCCGACGACCCGGTGGAGACCCACGTGACGCTGGCCGGTCCTGGCGGCCGCGAGGTGCACTTCCAGGAGTGGTGGGTGCGCATGCACGCCGCCACGCCGGCGGCGCGGATCGTCGCGTCGGGCGCCGAACGGGCCAGGCCCGCTCCCGGCGTGCTCGAGGCTATCGGCGACGCCGACGTGGTCCTGTTCCCGCCGTCCAACCCGGTGGTCAGCATCGGCACCATCCTGGCGGTGCCCGGCATCAGGGCGGCGGTCGCGGCCAGGCCCGTGGTCGGGGTGTCGCCCATCATCGGCGGTGCGCCGGTGCGCGGGATGGCCGACGCCTGCCTGACCGCGATCGGGGTAGAGACCTCGGCCGCCGCGGTCGGCGCCCACTACGGCGCCGGGCTGATCGACGGCTGGCTCGTCGACGACCAGGACAAGGCCGCCGCCGACGATCCGGCGCTGGCGGGCATCGCCGTCCGCGCGCTCCCGCTGCTCATGCGCGACCTGCCGGCCACCACGGCGATCGCCCGCGCCGCGCTCGACCTGGCCCAGGAGATCGGCCGATGACTATTCCGGAGGCCGCCGGTCCTGCTGGCGCGGTGCCGCCCGTGACCGTGCTCGCCGTGACCGGGCTGCCCGAGATCACCGCGGGTGCCGACCTGGGCGCGCTGATCGCCGCGGCGGTCCCTGACCTGCGCGACGGCGACATCGTGGTGGTCACCTCCAAGATCGTGAGCAAGGCCGAGGGCCGGGTGGTCACCGGGTCCCGGGATCAGGCCATCGAGGCGGAGACGGTGCGGGTGGTGGCCCGGCGGGGCGCCACCACGATCGCGCAGACCCGGCACGGCCTGGTCCTGGCCGCGGCCGGGGTGGACGAGTCCAACACCGCTCCGGGGACCGTCGTGCTGCTGCCCGAGGACCCGGACGAGTCGGCCCGGCGGCTGCGTAAGGCGCTGCACCAGCGCACCGGCCGTACCGTCGGCGTGATCATCACCGACACCATGGGCCGGCCATGGCGGGCCGGGCAGACCGACAACGCCATCGGCGCGGCCGGCCTCCTCCCGATCCTGGACCACCGGGGCGAGGCCGACACGTTCGGCAACATCCTCGAGGTCACCGTGGCCGCCGTCGCGGACGAGATCGCCGCCGCCGCGGACCTGGTCAAGGGCAAGGCGCGGCACCTGCCCGCGGCGCTGGTGCGCGGCCTGGCCGGGCTGGTCACCGAGCCGGACGGCCCCGGCGCACGCACCCTGATCAGGGCGGCCGAGGAGGACATGTTCCGGTTCGGCTCGGCCGACGTGCCGCTGGCCCGCCGTACCATCAGGGAGTTCACCGCCGAGCCGGTGGACGCCGCGGCGGTGCGCCGGGCCGTCGCCACCGCGCTGACCGCGCCCGCCCCGCACCACAGCGAGCCGTGGCGGTTCGTGCTGCTCGAGACGGCCGGGGCGCGTACCCGGCTGCTCGGGGCGATGCGCGAGGCCTGGACGGCCGACCTGCGCGGCGACGGGTTCACCGAGGAGCAGATCACCCGCAGGCTGCGCCGCGGCGACGTGCTCAGGGCAGCACCGCTGATCATCGTGCCGTGCCTGGTCACCGACGCGGCGCACGACTACCCCGACGAACGCCGCAGCCGGTCGGAGCAGGCCATGTTCACCGTGTCGATGGGCGCGGCGGTGCAGAACCTGCTCGTCGCGCTGGCCGTCGACGGGCTCGGCTCGGCGTGGATCTCGAGCACGCTGTTCTGCCAGGACGTGGCGGCCCAGGCGATCGACCTGCCGGACGGCTGGCGGCCGATGGGCGCGATCGGCGTAGGCCGCCCGGCCGGGCCGGCCAGGCCCCGCCCGCCGCGCGACCCGGCGGACTTCATCCTGACGCGCTGAGCATCCTTCCGGCCTGCCTCGTCCGGAGGCGCTCAGCGCCCATCCCCGCCCTCCTCAGCCGGAGCCACCAAGCGCGCCCATCCCCGTCCTACTCAGCCGGAGGCACTCAGCAGCGGCAGGGCGCGGACCGACGCGCAGACCCCGTCACTGGCCGCCGCGGCGGCCTGGCGCTCGGCCGGGACCTCGCCGTAGGTGGTGGTGCGCTGGCGCAGCGGGCGGCCGAGCGGCTCGGTGATCGCACGGAGCCCGCTGATCGTCTTGTAAGAGCCGTGGTCCGCGCCGGCCATCCGGCTGATGGTCTCCTCCATCAGCGTGCCGCCCAGGTCGTTGCAGCCGCCCTGGAGCACGTCCCGGCAGCCTTCTTCGCCGAGCTTGACCCAGGAGCACTGGATCGAGCCGATCGCCCCGTGCAGCAGCAGCCGGGACACCGCGTGCACGGCCCGGTTCTCCCGCCTCGTCGGCCCGGGACGGGCCAGGCCGGCCAGGTAGATGGGCGCGTTCTCGTGGATGAACGGCAGCAGCACGAACTCGGTGAAGCCGCCGGTGCGCTCCTGGATGGACCGGATCACCCGCAGGTGCCCGACCCAGTGCGCGGGCGTGTCGACGTGCCCGTACATCATCGTGGCCGAGGTCGGCAGGCCGAGATCGTGCGCGGCGGTGATCACCTCGATCCATACCGAGGCCGGCAGCTTGCCCTTGGTCAGCACCCAGCGCACGTCGTCGTCGAGGATCTCCGCGGCCGTTCCCGGCAGGGAGCTGACGCCCGCCTCCTTGGCCCGGATCAGCCACTCCCTTATCGGCAGGCCGGTCCGCGACGCGCCGTTCACCACCTCCATCGGTGAGAACGCATGAACGTGAATATCTGGCCGACGACGCTTGACTTCGGAAGCGATTTCGAAATAGGCTGTGCCCGGCAGATCGGGATGGATGCCGCCCTGCATGCACACTTCCGTGGCACCGGCGTCCCAGGCTTCGGCGGCCCGGTCGCCGATCTGCTTCAGCGAGAGGGTGTACGCGTCGGCATCGGTGCGCCGCTGGGCGAACGCGCAGAACCGGCAGCCGGTGTAGCAGACGTTGGTGAAGTTGATGTTGCGGGTGACCACGTAGGTGACGTCGTCCCCGTTGACCTCGCGGCGCAGCCCGTCGGCGATCCTGGCCAGTTCCTCCAGGTCCGCGCCGTCGGCGGAGAGGAGGGCGACGGCCTGGGCGTCGGTGAGGGCGGCCGGGTTGCGTTCCGCCTGCCGGAGCGCGGCGGCGACCTCGCCGCCGGACAGGACGGCGGGAGCGCCGGGAGCGGCCGGGGAGGCGGCAGCCCCGGAGGTGGCAGCCCCGGAGGTGGCAGCCTCGGGGGCGGCAGTGCTGGAGGCGGCATTTCCGGGGGCAGCGGTGCTGGAGGCGGTGACCGGGGCGGGGAGGCTGCCCCGTTCGGCGATCTGCTCCCAGTCGCCGTAGACCTCGGCGAAGTCCGCCCGGCGGTCATGGGTGCGGCCGGTGGTGTCGATGGTGACGTGCAGGTCGGTGCGGCCGGTCCCGCCGGCCTGGTCCCATTGCCCCCAGCCGCCGTCCGGTTCCTGCCACGGCAGGCCATGCGGCATGGCGCCGTCGGCGGCCAGGCCGGTGGCCGGGTCGGCCAGCGCGGCCACGTGCCGGGCCAGTCGCGGGTCCAGCCAGGGCTCGCCGAGGTACGGCGGGTACACGGTGAGCCGCTCGCGCAGCGTGAAACCCGCGCTCGCGGTGCGGTCGGCAAGCTCGTCGATGGCCGGCCAGGGGCGCTCGGGGTTGACGTGATCAGGGGTCAGCGGGGAGACGCCGCCCCAGTCGTCGATGCCGGCCCGCAGGATCAGGCCGTACTGTGCGCCGACCAGGTTGGGCGGCGCCTGGATGCGGGCCTTGGAGCCGAGCACGAGCCGGGTCACGGCGATGGCGGCGGCCAGGTCGTCGAGTTCGGCGTCCGGGGTGTCGCGCATCTTGGTGTCCGGCTTGGCCCGGAAGTTCTGCACGATGACTTCCTGGATGCCGCGGTACTCCCTGGCTACCTTGCGGATGGCGAAGACCGACTCGGCCCGCTCGGCCAGGGTCTCGCCGATGCCGATGAGGATGCCCGTGGTGAACGGGACGTTGCTGCGCCCGGCGTCCTCCAGGACGCGCAGCCGGACAGCCGGGTCCTTGTCCGGGCTGCCGAAGTGCGGGGCGCCCTTGTCCGTGAACAGGCGGCTCGCGGTGGTCTCGAGCATCATGCCCATCGACGGAGCGACCGGCTTCAGC
>Ga0335083_10010217_pt1 | contig 11356 bp, 11 predicted proteins | sample Lox_Sample_42_FD_206716 | JGI IMG/M metagenome (GOLD analysis project Ga0335083, IMG submission 206716) | Soil microbial communities from Loxahatchee National Wildlife Refuge, Florida, United States - Lox_Sample_4.2 | ecosystem: Environmental > Terrestrial > Soil > Wetlands | place: USA... | reverse complement strand
ACCCGGCGCCCCGGTCAACATCACCGTGTGGAGCTATGTCGACCAACTCGGCGTCGCGGTACTCACCGACGACCAGACGTTCGCCGACCCGCACGAAGCCACCGACGCGTTCAGAACTGCATTCGCGGAATTACGCAGTGCCGCAGGGACTTATCGGGTTATCGACTCAAGCCGCCAAAACGGCGTCGAGGGCGGAGTAGAACAGGCCGAGTCCGTCGTCGGAGGGACCGGTCAGTGCTTCGATGGCGTGCTCGGGATGCGGCATCAGCCCGACGACACGGCCGTTGGCTGAGCTGATGCCGGCGATATCGTGCAGTGAGCCGTTGACGTTGTCGTGGTAGCGGAACACCACCCGGCCTTCGCCCTCTAACTCGTCGAGAACCTCGGCGGGCGCCACGTAGCGCCCTTCGCCGGACTTCAGCGGCACCAGCAGGTCGGCGTCGGGCTCGAAGCGCGATGTCCACGCCGTCGAGGTCGATGCCACCCGCAGCCAGACGTCGCGGCAGACGAAGTGCAAGCCCGCGTTGCGGGTCAGCGCACCGGGCAGCAGTCCGGCCTCGCACAAGACCTGAAAACCATTGCAAATTCCCAATACCGGCATGCCGCGGCCGGCGGCGGCGACCACTTCGGTCATCAGCGGAGCGAACCGGGCGATCGCACCGGCCCGCAGGTAGTCGCCGTAGGAAAACCCGCCGGGCACCACCACCGCGTCGACGCCCTTGAGGTCGGCGTCGGCATGCCACAGGCTCACCGCTTCGGACCCCACCCGCCGCGCCGCGCGCGCGGCGTCCACGTCGTCGAGCGTGCCCGGGAATGTGATGACGCCGATCCGGGCCGTCACTGCGCTTCCCGGCTGATGGTCCAGTCCTCGATCACGGTGTTCGCCAGCAGTGACTCGGCAATCTCGGCGAGCGTCGAGTCGTCAACAGTATCGTCGACCTCCAACTCAAACCTCTTGCCCTGACGGACATCTGAGATTCCTGGATGCCCCAGCCTCCCGAGTGCACCGACAATCGCCTGACCCTGGGGGTCGAGAATCTCCGCTTTGGGCATCACATGCACGACCACGCGGGCCACCGGCGCTCCTCCTCAAGGTCCGATTGCTCCACCCGGCGACGGCGAGCGCCGACACGACGCAAGTAGAAGCCGGGCAGAAGGTCCGCGCCAACTCTACCGGCGGTCGGTTTCGCTCGGTCCGATGAGGGCACAATCTAGACATGCAACTCACGCACTTCGGCCACTCCTGCCTACTCGCCGAGTTCGACGACACCAGCCTGCTCTTCGACCCCGGTACCTTCGCGCACGGCTTCGAGGGCCTGACCGGCCTGTCCGCGATCGTGATCACCCACCAGCACCCTGACCACGTCGATGTCGCGAGGCTGCCGGCCCTGCTCGAGGGCAACCCGAACGCGGTGCTCTATGCAGATTCGCAAACCGCCGAGCAGTTGGGCGCGCCGTGCCAGGCGGTGCGCGTCGGCGACACGCTGCCGGTCGGCGAGGTGAGCATCCGGGCCATCGGGGGCCGGCACGCCGTCATCCATCCGGAAATCCCTGTGATAGAAAACATCTCGTATCTGGTCGGCGACGGCGAGCATCCCGCCCGGTTGATGCATCCGGGCGACGCCTTGTTCGTTCCCGACGAGCCGGTGGACGTGTTGGCGGCTCCGGCGGCGGCGCCGTGGATGAGGATTTCCGAGGCCGTCGACTATCTGCGGGCGGTCGCGCCGGCCCGCGCGGTACCCATCCATCAGGGCATCGTCGCCCCCGAGGCCAGGGGTATCTACTACGGCCGGCTCACCGAGATGACCACCACCGACTTCCAGGTATTGCCCGAGGAGAGCGCGGTCACGTTTTAGCGCGGTCGCCTTCTAGGGCGAGCAGACGCAGAATCGCACACTTTGCGCCCGACTCATGCGATTCTGCGTCTGCTCGCGCTACTTGATGTCACCCGCCGCACCGCGGCCGGCGGCCCGTCCGGAGAAGATGCAGCCACCCAGGAACGTTCCCTCCAGCGCCCGGTAGCCGTGCACGCCGCCACCGCCGAAGCCGGCGACCTCCCCTGCCGCATACAACCCGGCGAGCGGAGTGCCGTCGCCGGTGAGTACCCGCGACTCCAAGTCGGTTTCGATGCCGCCCAACGTCTTTCGAGTCAGGATGTGCAACTTGACTGCGATCAACGGCCCAGCCTTGCGGTCGGTCAGCCGGTGCGGCGCCACCACCCTGGTGAACCGGTCGCCCAGATAGGCGCGCGCAGCCCGGATCGCGGTGATCTGGCCATCCTTGCTGAACCTGTTGGCCACCTCACGATCTCGGGCGGTGACCTCGGCTTCCACCGTCGCGTAGTCCAGCGGCACCACATCGGGCAGCTTGTTCATGCCGGTCACCAACTCGCGCAACGAGTTTGCGCAGACGAAGTCCACACCTCGATCGACGAAGGCCTGTACCGGCCCGGGCGGGCCGGACCGGGCCCGGGACCGCAGCAGCTGACCCACGCTCTGCCCGGTCAGGTCGGGGTTCTGCTCCTGACCGGACAATGCGAATTCCTTCTCAATGATCTTGGCGTTCAACACAAACCAGGTGTAGTCATAGCCGGATTTGATGATGTACTCGCAGGTGCCAAGGGTGTCGAAGCCGGGATACAGCGGAACCGGCAACCGCTTGCCGGCGGCGTCCAGCCACAACGACGACGGGCCCGGAATGATCCGGATGCCGTGGCTCGGCCAAATCGGGTCGTAGTTGGTGATGCCCTCGGTGTAATGCCACATCCGGTCGGGGTTGATGACCCGCGCCGGCCTCTTGCGAGATGCCGATCATCCTGCCGTCGACGTGGGCCGGTACCCCACAGAGCATTTGCCCGGGGACGCGGCCCATTCGCGTGGGCCAGTTCTTGCGCACCAGATCGTGGTTGCCGCCGATGCCGCCGCTGGTCACGATCACCGCCGACGCACGGAATTCGAATTGGCCCACAGCTTTTCGTGACGATGCCACGCCACGCGGCTGGGTCGAAGGCTCCAGCACGGCGCCACGGACGCCGGTCACCGCGCCATCTTCGACGATCAACTCGTCGACCTGGTGACGGTGGGCGAAGCGCACCGTCGAGCGGTCCCGGAGCTGACGCGCGAAGACCTCGACCAAGGCCGGCCCGGTACCCCAGGTGAGGTGAAACCGGGGCACCGAATTGCCATGTCCCTGAGCGTCATAGCCACCCCGCTCGGCCCAGCCCACCAGCGGAAAGATCTTCAGCCCCCGGGCATGCAGCCAACTACGTTTCTCACCGGCCGCGAAATCGACGTAGGCGTGCGCCCATTGTCGTGGCCAATAGTCTTCGGGCCGATCGAAGGCCGCCGTCCCCAGCCAGTCCTGTAGAGCGAGTTCGTGGCTGTCGCGGATGCCCAGGCGCCGTTGCTCGGGGCTGTCGACGAAGAACAAGCCGCCGAACGACCAGAACGCCTGCCCGCCGAGGTTGGCGCTGTTCTCCTGGTCGAGGATCAGCACCCGCAACCCGCGATCCACCAATTCGCATGCGGCGACCAGGCCCGCGAGTCCGGCCCCGACAATGATCACGTCAGCGCCGAATGCTGACGTGGCGGAAGAATCGCTCATGTCGCTACAGGGTAGTTAGCCCTGTAATTACGCGGCTTACGCCGCGTCGAGAGCGGCCCTATCGGGCTGCCACTTGTACACCGTCGGCGTGCAACCGTGCATACACGCCAGGTCGACGGCGTCCAGCATCGCCTGCAGCGGACCCGGCTTGCGCAATTGGCGAGCCGCCACCGCGACCCGCACCACGCCGCCACGGCGGGCGATCCGCTCGGAAGACAGCACCACCATCCGGCACCACCACGGCTCGGTCAGGAAGCCCTCTCCGATACCCAGCACCCGGGTGCGCACGGTGGTGTGCCGCACCAGGTCGGTGATGCCGTGCAGATCGGCCAGCAACCGAAAACCATTCCGCGGCAATGCCTTGACGACACCGGGCGATACCACCCAGCCTGGCGCCGCAAACAGCCGGGTGCGTAGCCCGAGGTGCTCGAGCACCCGGTCGGCGGCCATCAGCCGCAGGTTGGCCTCATGCGCGCGCAACATGGCAAATTCGCCGCGCCGCTTCTTGGTGGCCGCGTCGTCGTAGCCGTGCAGCACGATGGCGCTGCCGCCGGCGCGCCGCTCGGTCAGCCATTCCACGGTGCGGGGGTCGCGGTCGAGCCGGTAGTCACCACTCAGGCGAGGAGCCACCAGCAACGACACCGGCACCGAACGGGCATCCATCTGTGCGCAAAACGCCTCGACGTCGGTCAGGGTCCGCTCCCCTATCCCCGAGACCGAGACGATCAGTTTTCCAGACACACTTGTAGTTTGCCGATTGCAGATGTCGAGACGGTGAAGTACACGCAGACGCCAGGCGTATATCCAATCGTCTTGCCAACGTGGCGAGATACCTGCGTCAACCGGGGCGGCGTGCCGACAGGCCGACCCGGAAACCCACATTCGCCCCCAGCCAGCAAACGACTACCCGCGTGGGCCGGCCAAAACGGTTCGATATGCTAAGCAACGCCATGGACAAGGCCCGTTCCGCGGCGGCCGACGCACCGCCGTCCACTATCCCCACCCTGCAGTCAGGCGTGGGTGAACACGTCTATCCGGACAAGCTGGACGCCCGGCTGCTGCGGATCTCCGGCGTGTGCATTCTGGCCACGGTGATGGCGATTTTGGACGTCACCGTCGTCGCCGTCGCACAACGCACCTTCATCGACCAGTTCGGCTCTACCCAGGCCGTGGTTGCCTGGACGATGACGGGTTACACGCTGGCCTTGGCGACCGTGATCCCGGTCGCGGGCTGGGCGGCCGACCGGTTCGGAACCAAGCGCCTGTTCATGGGCTCGGTGCTGGCCTTCACACTGGGCTCGTTGCTGTGCGCGGTAGCGGCAAACATCCTGCAGCTCATCCTGTTTCGAGTGGTGCAGGGCGTCGGAGGCGGCATGCTGCTGCCGCTGAGCTTCATGATCCTCACCCGGGAGGCCGGCCCCCGGCGCCTCGGTCGCCTGATGTCGATCCTGAGCATCCCCATGCTGCTCGCCCCGATCGGAGGGCCAATCCTGGGCGGCTGGCTGATCGACACCTCCAGCTGGCGGTGGATCTTCTTGATCAACCTGCCTTTCGGCCTGGTCACGATCGCGCTGGCAGCCCTGGTGTTCCCGGCAGATCACCCGGCGCGGTCGGAAACCTTCGACGTCGTCGGCGTGCTGCTGCTCTCGCCGGGCCTGGCGACGTTCCTGTTCGCGGTGTCGTCCATCCCCCGCCGCGGGACGGTGGCCGATCGCCACGTGCTGATACCGGCGATCATCGGCCTGGCGTTGATCGCCGGGTTCGTCGCGCACGCGTGGTTCCGCGCGGATCACCCGCTCATCGACCTGCGACTGTTCCGCAACCGCGTGCTCACCCAGGCCAATGTGACGATGGTGGTATTCGCCGCCGCGTTTTTCGGCGCCGCCCTGTTGCTGCCGAGCTACTTCCAGCAGGTGCTGCACCAGACGCCGATGCAGGCCGGCGTGCACATGATTCCCCAGGGGCTCGGCGCCATGCTGACCATGCGACTGACCGGACCGCTGGTGGACCGGCAGGGACCGGGCAAGATTGTGCTGGTCGGCATCGCGCTGATCACGGCCGGGCTGGGCACCTTCGCGTTCGGCGTGGCCCGCCAGGCCGGGTACCTGCCGATACTGCTGATCGGACTGGCGATCATGGGCCTGGGCATGGGTTGCACGATGATGCCGCTCACGGTGGCGTCGGTGCAGGCGCTGGCTCCGCACCAGATCGCGCGGGGCACGACGCTGATGAGCGTCAGCCATCAGGTGGGTGGCTCGATGGGAACCGCGCTGATGTCGATGGTCCTGACCAACCAGTTCAATCGAAGCGAAAACATCACCGCAGCAAACAAGCTGGCGATCCTGCAGCAGAAGGCTGCCGCCAGCGGGGTGCCGGTTGACCAGTCCGCCATACCCCGCCAGACCTTGGCTCCCGGCTTCGCGGGCAATGTGGTGCACGACCTTTCGCACGCCTACACAACGGTATTCGTGATCGCGGTCGTGTTGGTGCTGTTCACCATCATCCCGGCGGCGTTTCTGCCGAAGACGCCCCCCGAATAGCGGCCAGCTAGCCCTCGAACAGCATCGTCGCGATCCGCATCACGGTCTCCATCGGATCTGCTGCGCGGACTTGAGGATTCACCGCGTCGTTGAGCCACAGCATCGAAAACCCATGTACCAGCGACCAGGCCGCCAGCTGAGCTCCGGTCGGATCGGCAGTTGCGTTGGGATCCCGCAGTGTTGCCACCCCGCGCGCCAACTCGGCGGCGGCGCCCGCCTCCGCGGCGGCCAGTTCGGCGTCCGAGGTGTCGAGCAACGACTTGTGGAACATCACCTGGTAATGGCCGGGGTGATCGATGGCGAACCGCACGTACGCCAGTGCCGCGTCGGCGAATTGGGGCCGCGCGTCGACGAGCGCCTCGGCTAGCAGCTGAAAGCCCTGCGTGGCCAGCGCGGTGAACAAGCCGCGACGATCCGTGAAGTGGTGCGCGGGTGCGGCATGCGATACGCCCGCGTCCCGAGCCAACTCGCGCAGCGAGACCTGGTCAGCGCCGCGCTCGGCCACCAGGCGTGCGGCTTCGTTGAGGATGACGGCCCGCAGGTCGCCATGGTGGTACGTGGGGCGGTTCACGGCGCCAGCGTATCGCAGAGAACTTGACAGTGACTAGATACGAGCCTACGTTTGGCGATACGCGCGAACTTGACAGTGACTAGATTGGAGAGGTCGAGATGGCTCCGTTGATCACCCTGCTGGTGGGCACCATCGTCGCCAGGGTCGCCGGCTGGCTCGGCGTCGGCTACCTCAACAGTTGGACGACGGCGATCGCCGCGGGACTGGCCGCAATGTTCGTCCTGACCGGGATCGCGCACTTCGCGCCGCCGCTGCGGCGCGACCTCATCGCGATCGTTCCGCCGCGGTTCCCCGCGCCCGCGTTGCTGGTCACCGTGACCGGCGTGCTGGAGTTGCTGGGCGCGGTGGGACTGTTGCTCCCCGCCACCCGGGTCGCGGCAGCCGCGTGTCTGCTGGTACTGATGCTCGCGATGTTCCCGGCCAACGTCTACGCCGCGCGGATGCCGAATCCGCCCAAGTCGATGACGACGCGGCTATCCGTGCGTTCCGCCGTCGAGGTCGTCTTCCTGGCCGCCACCGTAGCGGTCGCCGTCGGCGGCAGCTAGCAGCCAGGCATACTGGTACGCGGTCTCCTTCCAGGCCTTGTACCGACCGCTGACTCCACCATGGCCCGCGGCCATCTGAGTTTTGAGCAGCACCGGATTTGCATCCGTCTTGGTATGGCGCAGCGCCGCAACCCACTTCGCCGGCTCCACGTAGTAGACCCGAGTGTCGTTCAGCGACGTCATGGCCAGGATCGCCGGGTAGTGTTTGGCCTCGATGTTCTCGTATGGCGAATATGACTTCATGTACGAGTAGACATCGGTGTCGCTCAACGGGTTTCCCCATTCGTCCCACTCGGTGACGGTCAGCGGCAACGAGGGATCCAAAATGGTGGTCAGCGGGTCGACGAAGGGCACCTGCGCGAGGACCCCGGCGAAGAGATCGGGTGCCATGTTGGCCACCGCACCCACCAGCAGGCCGCCCGCGCTGCCGCCATAGGCCACCAACTGCTGCGGTCGGGTCGATCCCGAGTCCACCAAATGCTTTGCCACTGCGACGAAGTCGGTGAAGGTGTTCTTCTTCTCCAACAGCTTGCCGTTCTCGTACCACAGTCGGCCCATCTCACCGCCGCCGCGGACATGGGCGATGACGAACACCACACCGCGATCCAGCAGCGACAACCGCGCGATGGAAAAGCTCGGGTCCGTGCAGATCTCGTAAGCGCCATAGCCGTAAAGCACAGTCGGCGCGGGGAACTCGGTGCCGGCCCGGTGCACGATCGAGACCGGGACCTGGGTGCCGTCGTCGGCGCGCGCCCAGTCACGGCGTTCCACGTAGTCCGACGGCCGGTAGCCGCCGAGCACGGGCTGCTCGCGCAGCAAGGTGCGCTCGCCGGTCTCCAGATCCATGTCGTAGACCCGCGACGGGGTGACGAACGATCCCGCCCTGATCCGCAGCTTGGGTGATTCCCAGTTCGGATTGGCGCTGAGGCCGGACGACATCAGTTCGGTTTCGAACGAAATTTCCTCGGGCTCACCGTAGTTGCCGTCGAAGTGGACGGGCCACAGCTGGATGCGGGGCAACGCCTCGCGCCGGTAGCTGACCACCAGATGGCGTGCGAAGGCATCCACGTAGTCGAGCCGGACGTCCTCGCGGTGTGCAATCAGAGTGCGCTGGCGCGCCGGATCGCTAACCGGGGCCTCGACGAGGGTGAAGTTCACCGCACCGTCGTTGTGCAGGATCAGGAACCGGTCTTCTCCCCCGACGACCGCGTGCTCCACTGAATAGTCGACGCCGTCGCGTCGTGGCAGCACCACGGTGAATTGGGCATCGGGATCGGCCGAGTCCGCGTAGCGGACCTCGGAGGTGATCGCCGACCCCGCCGAAATAAAGACGTAGGCCTCACTTCGGGTGAGCCCCACCCCGAGCCAGAAGCGCTCATCGGTCTCGTGGTACACCTGCTCCGCCGGGCCACCGGAGCCAAGCTGGTAGCGCCACACCTTATCCGGTCGCCGGGCCTCGTCCAGGGTCGTGTAGTACACCGTGCGGTTGTCGACGGCCCAGGTGACTCCCGCTCCGACTGGTGTGATCTCGTCGCTGAGTAGCTCGCTGGTGCGTAAGTCCTTGAAACGCAGCGTATATTGCTCGTCACCGAGGACGTCGACGGAGTACGCCAGCAGATTGCCGTCCAAGCTGACCAGGCAGGCGCCCAGTGCGAAGAAATCGTGGCCTTCCGCCTCGACATTCGAGTCGAGCAGGATCTGCTCCCCGGGAATCTTGGTGTTCTCGTCCAGCACCGGCGGGGTCCAGTCGTCGGGATCGGTTACCGGGCAACGACACTGGACTCGATACTGCTTTCCCTCGAAGGTGCGGCCGTAATACCACCAGTCGCCTTGCCGTACCGGGACCGACAGGTCAGTCTCCTTGGTGCGTGCCTTGATCTCATCGAAGATGCTCTGCCGCAACGGCTCAAGGTGAGCGGTCGTCTGATCGGCATACTCGTTCTCGGCCTCGAGGTAGGCGATGACTTCGGGGTCGGCCTTGTCACGCATCCATTCGTACGGGTCGACGAAGACGTCACCGTGGTACTCACGTGTGGTATCGATACGTTTGGCTACCGGGGGAACGGGTGCACCGGTCATGCGCTGGGACCGATCCAGTCGTCGAAACTGAGGCCGGAAATCCGTTCGTAGGCATTGATATAACGGCCGCGGGTGGCGTCGATGATGTCGTCCGGGAGCGGGGGTGGCGGCTCGGTGCCGCCGCGGTCCCAGCCGGACGCGGGGCTGGTGAGCCAGTTGCGGACAAACTGCTTGTCGTAGCTGGTCTGCACAACACCGGGCCGGTATTCATCGGCGGGCCAGTAACGGGACGAGTCCGGAGTGAAGATTTCGTCGGCCAGCAGCACATTGCCGTCGGGGTCGACGCCGAATTCGAACTTGGTGTCGGCGACGATGATTCCCCTGGTCAGTGCGTGATCGGCGGCCTGCACATAGATCTGCAGCGTGCGGTCGCGCAGCTGGTTGGCGTGCACCGTGCCAACCATTTCGATCACCCGAGCGAACGAAATGTTCTCGTCGTGATCCCCCAGCGCAGCCTTGGTCGCCGGCGTGAACAACGGTGTGTCGAACTTGCTGGCCTCGACCAGACCCGGCGGCAACGCAATGCCGCAGACTTTGCCGGTCGCCTGGTAGTCCAGCAGCCCCGAGCCGGTCAGATAACCGCGGGCCACACATTCCACCGGAAACATCTCCAGCTGCCGAACCACCAGCGCGCGGCCCAGCACCTCGTCGGGAATGCGGGGGTCATCCGGCGGGCCGGCCAGGTGGTTGGGCGCATCGACGAGCCCGAAGAAGAACACGCTCATCGCGGTCAGGATGCGGCCCTTGTCCGGGATGGTGCTGTCCAGAACGTAGTCGTAGGCCGAGATCCGGTCGGACGCGACCAGCAGCAGATGCTCGTCGTCGACGCGGTAAATCTCGCGGACCTTGCCGCTGGCCAGATGCTGGTAGTCGGACAATGCTGGGCGCATCGGGTCAGCCTATCCGGCAAGCTACGCGCAAAGTGTGCTGGTATCAGTGCTATGAGGTTCTTGCCGTACTCCACCAAACCCGTGCGACTTTTTTTCCAACTGATGAGCGATATCACCGTCTCGGTGTGGACGACGATATGGGTGTTCGTTGGTCTCGCCGTGCACAGCGCCATCGCGACGATCGCGGTCGCCGGACGGCAAGTGGAAAGTGGCTCGAAAGGTGTTGCTGACAACCTGGCGTCGGCGGGCCATGGCGCACAGCATATTCCGCTGGTGGGCGACGCGGTCAGCAAGCCGCTAAGCGCGGCCAGCGAAGCCGCTCTGGACATCGCGGGCGCCGGACATGACCTCGACACCACGGCGAGCTGGCTGGCGGTGGTGCTCGCGCTGGCGGTCGCCGCGACGCCGATCCTTGCGGTGGCCGGGCCCTGGCTGTTCCTGCGGCTGCGCTTCTTCCGACGCAAGTTGGCGGTGACCGCCCTGGCCGCCACCGCGGCCGGTCAGCAACTGCTGGCGCTGCGCGCATTGGCGAACCGTTCGCCGGCCAGACTGGCCGCGGTCAGCGAGGATCCGGTGGGCGCGTGGCGCCGTGAGGATCCGATCATCATTCGCAGCCTGGCCGCACTCGAGCTGAAAGCGGCCGGGATACGACTACGCATGTATTAGCGAATATTAATGCCGTAGTTCGGTATTCGCAGTGACCACTAAGCCTGCCGGCACACCGCTCAGCAGGGCAGGAACGGACTGCAAAGCGGCGGTGTCGGTGGCGGAACCCACGGGTGCGCGCTGGCGCCGATTGTGCACGAGCGCTCGGCGGGGTCGCCGCCGCACTGCGCGCGTCCGGTCGAACACCCGCGGCACGCGCCAACGATGCCTTGATCGCCGCTAACGCGATCGCTCACGACATCGCCCGTATCCGCAGCTGCAGGTGCGCCCGATCACGCACCAGTGAACTTCGATCGTCGGATAACGTTCGTCTTGTTCGCTGAACCGTAAGGAGCGGCGGTGAGAGTCCGGGCGTTGTCTGCGATGTTCGCGGTGCTGTTGGGGATCGGCGGTGTCGCTGCCACAGCGCGGGCCGAGCCGGCCATCACGGGCGAACGGCTGGTGGGTTGGGACACCTACCGT
>Ga0335083_10010216_pt1 | contig 11356 bp, 10 predicted proteins | sample Lox_Sample_42_FD_206716 | JGI IMG/M metagenome (GOLD analysis project Ga0335083, IMG submission 206716) | Soil microbial communities from Loxahatchee National Wildlife Refuge, Florida, United States - Lox_Sample_4.2 | ecosystem: Environmental > Terrestrial > Soil > Wetlands | place: USA... | reverse complement strand
GAGTAAGAGATGGGGCTGATATCAGTGCAAGATTTTATTTTGATACTGGCGCAGGCTTATGCCTGTTATTTTCTTCTGATTTTGTGGCAGACAGCGCGATATTGAATGTCAAGAAAAAACCTGTTCCAACCCAGGCGGAGGGTTTGGGTGGCAAAACCGACATGAAATTAACTACCGTGAAAGAATTTAAACTAGGGCCTTATCGATTCAGGAATGTTCCTGCTTTTATTTTTGATGATGAATATAATGTAACTTCCTATCCTTCCCTGGCCGGACTTATCGGAAATGATATACTTCGTCGCTTCAATATTTATCTAGATTACGAGCGCAGAGATTTTTATCTTTTACCCAATTCCCATTTCCGTGATCCATTTGATTATTCATACAGCGGTCTTGGTCTTTATTGGGAAAATGGTGTAATTCGAGTGGGCGATATCATGAAGGGGTCACCCGCCGAAAAAGCTGGTTTTAAAGAAGATGATATTGTTCTCGCGGTCAACAATAATTTTAGCGGTAATTTACAGAGTTATAAAACGATGCTTCAAAATGTTGGTGAAAAAGTAAAATTTATAGTAAAACGTCCTACTGGTTTGGTGGAACTAAATCTTAAGATAAGAAGCATTTTCTAAAAATCTACCTCCATTTCCTCAAGTCTTACTTACTTTGCAATTCTTTAATCTTCCTGTTTTGCCAGGAAAAGAACTTCTATATGACAAAATTCGAAAAATCTGTTTTGAGCAATGGTCTTCGGGTGATTGTACACAAGGATGATTCTACACCCATGGCTGTATTAAATGTCTTATACGATGTAGGCGCAAGAGATGAAAACCCCCAAAAAACAGGTTTCGCGCATTTATTTGAACATTTGATGTTTGGGGGCTCAGCGAACATAAAAGACTTTGAAACACCTCTTCAATTGGCTGGTGGCGAAAACAATGCATTCACTACAAATGACCTGACTAATTATTATATTCAATTGCCTGCTGAAAATATCGAAACCGCTTTCTGGCTGGAAAGCGACCGTATGCTGTCACTTGGGTTTAGCGAAAAAAGTCTTGAAGTACAGCGAAAGGTTGTAAGTGAGGAATTCAAAGAACATTATATCAACAAGCCTTACGGTGATGTCTGGTTTAAAATGAGAGAACTGGCGTATACAATCCATCCTTATCGATGGATGACAATTGGCAAAGAACTTAGCCATATTGAAAACGCACAACTAAGTGATGTTAAAGAATTCTTTTTTAAACATTATCGTCCCATAAACGCAATTCTTGTGGTTGCGGGTAATATACAAATTGAGAAAGCCTTCGAACTTGCCGAAAAATGGTTTGGCAATATTCCATCCGGAGAAAAGTATGTTCGTCATCTGCCTCAGGAACCAAAACAAAATGCTCCAAGAAAGTTAGAGGTAAAAGCAGACGTTCCTTTGGATGCATTATATAAATGCTATCACATGGCATCCAGAATAAACAAAGACTATTATACTACTGATCTTATCACGGAAGTACTTGGCGGTGGTGGCTCTTCCAGGCTTCATCAGGCATTGGTAAAAGAAAAAAAACTTTTCAGCAATATTGAATGTTACCATACAGGATCTACAGATGCAGGATTATTGGTGATCGAAGGAAAACTAATTAAAGGCATAAAAATGGAAGAATCTGATAAAGCTATTGAAGAAGAATTGGAAAAAATAAAAACCAAAAAAATAGAAGATAAAGAACTAACCAAAGTAAAAAACAAAACCGAATCTGCTATCTTATTTGAAGACATGAGTGTGATGAACAGAGCCGCTAACCTGGCCATGTATGAATTGCTTGGTGATGCCAATATGATGAATACGGAATTAGAAAAATATCAGCAGGTTACTACAGAAAACATATTGACTACAAGCCGGCAGATTTTCGATAATAATAACAGCAATACCATTTATTACTACAGCAACAATTAAAGATGGGAGCTTAAAAACAGAGAATGATTTATTATGTTGAATAGAAAAATAGCGCCCAGGATTACGGACGCGGTTGAATTTCACCTTGCATTACCACCTTATCAAAAGCATATCTTAAAAAATGGCGTGGAGGTATACGCCATTGACCTGGGCACTCAGGATACACTCCTCGTTAACTGGATTTTCTTTGCCGGGAATTGGTATGAGGAGAAAAATATGGTCGCTTCCGCCACAAATTATTTGTTGAAAAACGGAACCAAAAAGAGAACTGCTTTTGAAATCAATGAGCATTTCGAATATTATGGAGCTTACCTCAATCGCAGCTGCCAGAATGAAACAGCAGAAATAACTCTCCATTGTTTGCACAGACATGTTCATGAATTATTACCGGTAGTCGCAGAATTGCTGACTGATTCCCTTTTTCCCCAGGTTGAACTCGATATTTTTAAAAAAAATATGCAACAGCGTTTGCAGGTAAGTCTGATGAAAAATGATTTTGTCGCGGGGAGGTTAATTGATGCTTATTTATTTGGCCCCAAACATCCTTATGGAAAATATAGTTCCCTGGAAGACTATGCTTCGCTGGAACAGCAGGAACTACAGAATTTTTATAGTCAATATTATCAAAATGGACATTGTATCATTTTTGTAGCAGGAAAATTGCCTGCAAATCTCATTCAGGAATTAGAATCTTGTTTTGGCAGCTTGCCCTTTCGGGTAACCGAAGCCGGCAGAATTCAACATCCCATATCCCCGGCCTCACAAAAAAAATATTCTCTTGTAAACGATCCTAATGGTGTGCAAAGCGCTATTCGTATTGCGAGAAATTTCCCTAACAGGCACCACCCGGATTTTCAAAAAGTGCAGGTATTGAACAATATTTTCGGCGGTTTTTTTGGTTCCAGGCTGATGGCAAATATTCGTGAAGACAAGGGGTACACTTACGGAATTTATAGCTATCTCTTAAATCAGATTCAGGAAAGTGCCTTAATGATTAGCACTGAGGCGGGAAAAGAAGTAGCAGAAGCTACTATTTCTGAAATTTATAAGGAAATGCAATCTATGCGTGAACGGCCCGTGGGTCCTGAAGAACTGCAAACAACCCGTAATTATATGATCGGTATTCTTTTGGGAGATCTCGATGGTCCTTTCCAGGTAGCGGGCAGATGGAAAAATATTTTATTGAACGGACTGGATGAAAAGTATTTTTATAATGGCATCACCACCATAAAATCCATAACTGCCGAAGAAATACAGGCACTTGCCAATAAATATCTGCTGGCTGGAGATTTTTACGAACTGGCAGTAGTTTAGATGGAATTAATAGTCCCGGGATTTAATTTTACTACCGGAATTTCGTATTTTCAATTTACATTTTCCGTTTATGAATATTGTCGTTCGCATCATTGTCTCGGCTGTAGTGGCCTTTGGCTTGTCTTATGTTTTACATGGAATACATATCGATGGATTTCTTACAGCATTAATTCTCGCTGTTGTGCTCGCAATATTAAATGCAATCATTAAGCCCATTCTTATTATTCTTACCCTGCCTATTACGATTATTACCTTCGGTCTTTTTTTATTCGTGATTAATGCCTGCATCATTTTATTAGCAAGCAAATTTGTAAAAGGATTTTCTGTGGATGGATTTTGGTGGGCATTATTATTTAGCCTTCTTTTATCTGTTATTTCTTCTTTACTTTACACGGATGAACAATCAAAAAATAGTCGTAATTCATGATGCTTATTAATTTTGCATCATGAATTTTTAGTTCGTTCTTTTTTCATTCACCACACTCTGTGCTATAAAACAGAATGTGTATTTACCATCTACCACTTATGCAGTTTGATCGCAAACAACTATCCGATGAACAATTGGTACATATCTATAAGAAAATTCTTCTTCCCCGTTTGATTGAAGAAAAGATGTTGGTTTTACTTCGCCAGGGAAAAATAAGTAAATGGTTTAGTGGTATTGGACAAGAGGCCATTGCAACAGGTGCCACTCTTGCACTTCGGGAAGATGAATGGATTATGCCCCTGCATCGGAATCTTGGAGTTTTTACTTCCAGAAATATGTCTATCCGCCAACTCTTTCTACAATGGCAGGGTAGCAGGGAAGGATTTACCAAAGGTCGTGAAAGAAGTTTTCATTTTGGCTCAAAACAACATTATATCTGCGGGATGATTTCTCACCTCGGCCCACAATTGGCAATTGGAGACGGTGTTGCCCTTGCAAATAAAATCAGAAAAGAAAGCAAGATTGTATTAGCGTTTACTGGTGAGGGTGGTACCAGCGAAGGGGATTTTCATGAAGCATTAAATGTAGCCGCCGTCTGGGATTTACCAATCATTTTCCTGATAGAAAATAACGGATATGGATTAAGTACCCCGATCAATGAGCAATACCGGTGCAAAAATTTAATTGATAAAGCCATTGGATATGGAATCGAAGCTGTCCAAATTGATGGTAATAATGTTTTGGAAGTGTTGGACACCGTAAAAGGAGTTCGTTCCTACTGTATTCAAAAGCAAAAGCCTTATCTCATTGAGTGTTTGACTTTCCGTATGCGCGGGCATGAAGAAGCCAGTGGAACCAAATATGTACCAGGGCAATTATTTGAAGAATGGAGTATCAAGGATCCTGTATCTAATTTCGAAATGTACCTGCTGCAACAAAATGTGCTGACTGCAGATTCTGTTAATCATATCCGGGATGAAATTAAAAAACATATCGAAGAAGAATTAAAAGTTGAAGTAAACCCTATTATCCCCGAAACAGCGGAAGAGTTGAAAGATATATATGCCCCCAACAGGCCGGATCATAAAATACAAGTTAGCAACCTGACCCACACTAAGGATCCCGACAAAAGATTTATTGAGGGAATAAAAGAAGGCTTGTTTCAAAGTTTGAAGGCTCATGATAACCTCATCGTAATGGGCCAGGATATCGCTGAATATGGTGGGGCTTTTAAAATTACTGAAGGTTTTATAAATGAATTTGGGAAGGAAAGAATCAGGAATACTCCTCTTTGCGAAAGTGCCATCGTTGGAGCTTCGCTGGGGCTGAGTCTCGAGGGCTTTAAATCAGTAATGGAAATGCAGTTCGCTGATTTCGTAACCGAAGGCTTCAATCAAATTGTAAATAATCTGGCAAAAATCCATTACCGTTGGGGACAAAATGCCGATGTGGTCATCCGAATGCCAACAGGTGCCGGAGTTGGAGCCGGCCCTTTCCATTCACAAAGCAATGAAGCCTGGTTTGTGCATACTCCCGGATTGAAAGTCGTTTATCCTTCTACCCCGATGGATGCAAAAGGATTATTGATTGCAGCAATCAATGATCCCAATCCGGTTATCTATTTTGAGCACAAAGCTTTGTACAGAAGTGTTACCGGTCCGCTTCCTGCAGAATATTATGAAATAGAAATTGGGAAAGCAAAACCGATAAAAGAAGGAAACGATATTTCAATCATTACATATGGAGCGGGTGCTCATTGGGCTGTTGAATATGCAAAGCATCATACGGATATTTCTTTCGATATCCTCGACCTGAGAACCCTGTTACCATTGGACTATGTCGCCATTCAACAATCGGTCGCAAAAACGGGCAAGGTACTCATCCTTCATGAAGATACACTTACTGGTGGCATAGGGGGAGAAATAAGCGCCTGGATAACTGAAAATTGTTTCGAGCTGCTCGACGCGCCTGTCCTTCGCTGTGCTTCATTGGACACTCCTATTCCATTTAATATTGAATTAGAAAAAAATTTTCTTGCAAAAGCAAGATTGCATGATTCAGTACAAAAACTACAACTATATTAACTCCGTCTGAAATTTTTTCTTGATACTTTTTCATTTGCTATTTTCCTTAAACGCTCTTATTAAATTCCCCCCCAGAATTTTTTGTATGTCTTTTTTATTGTATCCCCTTTTTAAGAGGGCCTGAGTAATTTTCGGGTAATCTTCAACCCCGTTTAATTCCTTTGGAGCCGATTCGATTCCGTCGAAATCAGACCCCAGCCCCACATAATCCGCACCCACCAGTTTCACTATATAATCAATATGATCTATCAGGAGTGATAAGGGCGGCCGCAGCGCCTGAACCTCCTGATGATATTTAGTTGAAAAAAACATTTGGATAGAATATTCTGGTAATTTTTTTGCATTCAAAGAATCGAATTCGCTCTTATGAAGATTCATAAATGCTTTCAGCTTTTTTTCATAGCTGCTATCCAGGAATCCGGAATAAAAATTTACCTGGATAACTCCCCCGTTCTTTGCAATCGCTTTTATCTGATCATCCTTAAGATTCCGAAATACAGGGCACAGCGCATATACGGAACTGTGAGATGCGATTACCGGCTTTGAGGTGATATGGATAACATCCCAAAAAGTTTGTTCACCTACATGAGATATATCTATCATCATCCCCATTTCATTCATTCGTTTTACAATCTGTTTTCCAAAGCTGGTTAAACCATAGGGAGTAGCTATAAATGCATGCGCAGATTCATCCCTTGCCGATGTCGCCCAGGATGTACTGTTATTCCAGGTAAGTGTCATATATCGTACTCCCCTTTTATAGAAACTATCCAGCTTATTCAGATCATCTTCAATCATATGGCCACCCTCAACACCCATCATAGCTGCCAGCTTGTGTTGCTTAACAGCTTGTAACAATTCAGCTGGTGTTGAAACGATTTTTATTTTTCCCGGATTCCTACCCGCAACCGCATACAACGAATCAATTTCCCGATTGGCATAAGCAAATGCGCTTCCTTTTCCATAATGATCGTCACAAAAAATGGAAAATATTTGTACATTAACACCTCCGGCAAACATTCTATTTAAATCAGAATGTGTTTTCCCTTTCAAATTGCTGTCGAAAGATAAATTCTGCTCTACACTTTTACTAAGAAAATCGTTATGTGTATCCACCAGGATTTGCCCCGGGGGAATTGATGAACCGGATTGAGCATAAACCAGCGATCCGCATAGAATCAATAAAAAAAATGCTACTGTTTTTTTCATGTGATGCTTTTAACCGAAATACAAAAAGAGCTTAAATTTAAAGAATCGTTTTAAATCCAAGGAAAGTGGATATCGAATACCTTCGCAATTATTGTCTGAATAAAAAGGAAGTTACGGAATCCTTTCCTTTCGGTGACTCTACGCTCGTTTTTAAAGTAAAAGAAAAAATTTTTCTATTAGTAAATATCACCGATTCTCCATTATGGTTTAATGTCAAATGTGATCCCGAAAAAGCTGAAGAGCTTCGGGAACAATATCATGACGTACGGCCCGGATATCATATGAACAAAAAACATTGGAATACCGTTTTTATTACCGGGAATATTCCCGAAAAGATAGTAAAGAAGATGATTGACGACTCGTATATGTTGGTTATTGAGTCTCTGCCCGCTAAAGTTAAGGCCGCGTTGAACAGTAAGAAATAAAATTATGGATCAGGGGTTATTGATAATACCTGTTCCTTTCAATTTCTTCCATCACTTTATCTGGCACAAGATAGCGAATCGATTTCCCTTCCTTGATATTATTACGTATATGGGTAGCCGAAATTTGAAGTAAAGGAGCATTTAAGACGGTGATTTTTGTATCAGGATATTTATTAATGTTCTCATATCCGGAGCGGGTATAAACATATATTTTGTAATTCTTTAAAATTTTCTCATAGTTTTTCCATCTTGGCAAATTGCTGAAGCTATCGCTTCCCATAACCAAAGAAAACTGGTGATTGGGATATTTTTCTTCCAAATAAGTAAGTGTATCAATTGTAAACGAGGGTCTGGGTAGCCTAAATTCAATATCAGTTGCTCTCAATTTATTTTCGCCCTCAATGGCAATATTGACAAGAAAAAGCCTTTGGTATTCATTTAACAGCCCCAATGTTGGTTTGAGTGGATTTTGTGGAGATACCACAAACCAGACCTGATCAAGATCGCAATTTTGAAGAACGAAATTAGCGATGATCAGGTGTCCGTGATGAATTGGGTTAAAGGATCCGAAATAAAGTCCAATTTTCATTTAACTATATGAAAATCAATTGTTTAATTTAGCTGTTCTACAAATATATTTTCTGCTTCATCGAGTCGCAAACTAAGGCTATATCCTGCAACTGCTATTGAAATCGGATCGCCAAGGGGAGCAATTTTTTCTACTTTGATGATTTCCCCCGGCACGCAACCCATTTCCATAAGTTTCAAAAAGACCTCATTCTTTTCGAAAGAAAGGATTCTCGCTCTTGAACCTGTTGATAATTCTGATAAACGCTTCATTTTAAAAATAATAACAAAAGTAGTTTTGTAAAACCAAACATCTTTACGATTTTCGGAAATGCCATCAAATTCAAACTCAAAAAAAATAAAATTTCATTTTTTAGAGTCCTGCACATTAAAGGATCGCAAACATCTAAAACTTTTCCTTTCCCGGCTTTTTGCCATGGAGGGAAAAAAGCTGGCCGCCTTAAATTATGTCTTTTGTTCAGATAAGTACTTGCTAAAAATTAATAAAGAATACCTGAATCATGACTATTATACCGATATACTGACCTTTATTTTATCAGATCAGAAAGAAGCAATTATTGCCGATATCTATATTAGCATCCCCCGGGTTAAAGAAAATTCTTTGAAAATAGGAGTAGCTAAAGAAGGTGAGCTCTTAAGGGTGATTTTTCATGGAGCCTTACATACATGTGGTTACAAGGATAAGACAAGCCGGCAAAAGGCGGCAATGCGAAAAAAGGAAGATGAATGCCTTGAATCCTTTCAAAGTTTCACGTGAAACCATTTGAAATATATTCCACGTGGAACATTTTAGATTTCCTCGCTACAAAACTTAACTTTGCGTTCATTTCACCATGTTTCCGGAATATGATATAATAGTAGTTGGCGCAGGCCATGCAGGTTGCGAGGCAGCGGCGGCAGCAGCAAATTTGGGGTCTCGGGTCCTTCTTATAACTATGAATATGCAGACTATCGCCCAAATGAGTTGTAATCCCGCTATGGGCGGCATCGCAAAAGGTCAGATCGTGAGAGAAATTGATGCTCTTGGGGGTTATTCTGGAATCGTTTCGGATCGAAGCATGCTTCAGTTTCGAATGTTGAATCGCTCAAAAGGGCCCGCAATGTGGAGCCCCCGATCTCAGAACGACCGAATGTTATTTTCTGCAACCTGGCGCAGTCTTTTGGAAAATACACCAAACATTGATTTTTACCAGGATATGGTAAAGGAGATCCTGATTAAAAATGACCGGGCCTGCGGAGTTATTACAGGTTTAGGCAATGAGATCAAGTCAAAAGCGGTGGTCATTACAAGTGGGACTTTTCTAAACGGAGTTATTCATGTTGGCGAAAAAAAATTTGGCGGGGGACGGGTTTCCGAAAAAGCTGCAACGGGGATTACCGAACAGCTGGTAAGCTTTGGCTTTGAAAGTAGCCGCTTAAAAACAGGAACTCCTCCAAGAATTGATGGTCGTAGCCTGGATTATAGCAAAATGGAAGAACAAAGAGGAGATGATAAAATCACCGGATTTTCTTTTTTACCAACCGAAAAGCCAAAAAAACAATTGAGCTGTTGGATCACTTACACAAACGAGAAAGTACACGATATTCTTAAAACCGGCTTCGATCGAAGCCCAATGTTTACTGGCCGCATCGAAGGCGTTGGTCCCCGTTATTGTCCAAGTATCGAAGACAAAATTAACCGCTTTGCTGATAGAGAACGCCATCAGCTTTTTATTGAACCGGAGGGGTGGGATACAGTAGAAATTTATGTAAATGGATTTTCCACATCACTCCCCGAAGAAGTTCAATACGAAGCGCTTCGTAGTGTTCCTGGTTTTGCCCGCTTTAAGGCGTTTCGGCCAGGTTATGCCATTGAATATGATTATTTCCCTCCTACCCAACTAAAATACTCTCTTGAAACAAAATCAATCAGCCATTTATTTTTTGCCGGGCAAATCAACGGAACCACCGGTTATGAGGAGGCGGCTTGTCAGGGTCTTATGGCTGGAATAAATGCCCACCAGAAAGCAAATGGGCTCGAACCCTTCCAATTAAAAAGAAGTGATGCCTATATTGGTGTTTTGATCGATGATCTGATTAGCAAGGGAACAGAAGAACCATACCGCATGTTTACTTCAAGAGCTGAATTCAGAACGCTACTGCGCCAGGATAATGCAGATTTAAGACTTACTGAATTAAGCTATAAAATTGGTCTTGCCTCACAGGAGAGAATGGAAAAAACAATAAGCAAGAGTAATGACGTAAAAAAAATACACACGATTTTGAGTGAGTTTTCTATTGAGCCCGCTGAGGCAGAAACTTATTTACTTGCTCAAAATTCAACTCCAATATTGCAAAAACAAAAAGCAATCCAGTTATTGCTCCGTCCGAACATTGATCTAATTTCTCTTTCGGCTTCAATCCCGTCATTAAAAAATACGCTTCATTCATTCACCCCGGAAACAATTGAACAAGCAGAAATTCAAATTAAATACGATAGCTATATTTCTAAAGAAAAAGAATTGGTCGTCCGGATGGGACAATTGGAAAATTTACTTATCCCCGAAACCTTTAATTACGACAGAATATCTGCTCTGTCAACAGAAGCTTTACAGAAATTCAAAAGGATTAAACCTCGGACTCTTGGACAAGCGAGCAGAATCAGCGGAGTAAATCCAAGCGATATTCAAATACTCATGGTATATATGGGTAGATAATACTTTTAAAAGCAATAAGTTTCTTAAAGCCCATGGCTTGCGCTGATCTGTAACATTCTTTCAATTGGTTTTTTGGCTTTTCGAAGTAAAGATTCATCCATCGTAATCTCGGGCATTTCATATTCCATACATAAATACAATTTCTCCAATGTATTTAGTTTCATATAGGGACAGTCGTTGCAAGCACAATTGTTATTCGGCGGAGCAGGAATAAATGTTTTTTCGGGAGAAGATAATTGCATCTGATGTAATATCCCGGTTTCTGTTGCAACGATATACTCATTTCCTTCATCTTTTTGAGTATATTTTAATAATCCGGTCGTTGACCCGATAAAATCAGCCATTCTTAAAATCGGCTCCTCGCATTCAGGATGAGCTATTACTTTCGCTCGTGGATGTCTGATCTTCAGCTTTGTGATCTTTTCCAAACTAAATATTTCATGAACCATACAGGACCCCTTCCATAACACCATATCCCTGCCTGTTTTTTTTACCAGGTAAGCTCCCAAATTCTTATCTGGAGCAAAGATTATTTTTTGCTCTTTTGGCAGACTTTCAATTATTTTTTGAGCATTCGAGGAAGTGCATATTATATCACTCAGGGCTTTTATCTCAGCCGAACAATTAATATAAGAGATGACTATATGATCAGGATATTTTTCTTT
>Ga0335083_10010215_pt1 | contig 11357 bp, 9 predicted proteins | sample Lox_Sample_42_FD_206716 | JGI IMG/M metagenome (GOLD analysis project Ga0335083, IMG submission 206716) | Soil microbial communities from Loxahatchee National Wildlife Refuge, Florida, United States - Lox_Sample_4.2 | ecosystem: Environmental > Terrestrial > Soil > Wetlands | place: USA: Florida... | reverse complement strand
TGAACCATGCAGAGGTGCTCGAGGCCGGCGTCATGGTACGGGAGACGCTGGTGCGGTTTTTGAAGAGGTTGCTGCCGCGACTGGTGGAGACGGAATGAGGTTGTGTAGGGCAGGCTGCGCGGGCGGTCAGTTCCGAACCTCGGCGGCGTTGCTTCATGGACGTGAGGCGGGCTACCAGCCCGCCGCGGGCTGCCGGCCTGCCCTACAATGACTGATCCGCTCATCGACGCCGCCCTTGCCGTCCGGCGGAATGCGTTCGCGCCCTATTCGAAGTTCCAGGTGGGCGCGGCGGTGGAAGACGCCGACGGGCGCATTCATACCGGCTGCAATGTCGAGAACGCCACCTACGGACTCACCGTCTGTGCCGAGCGCGTGGCGATTTTCAAAGCCGTCTCAGAGGGCGTCCGCCAATTCCGGCGCGTGGTGGTCGCGGCCGATACCGATGTCCTCACGCCGCCCTGTGGCGCGTGCCGCCAGATCCTGTGGGAATTCTGCGGCGACGTCGAGCTGACGCTGGTGAACCTCGCCGGCAAAACCGAAACGTATCGTCTGAAAGATCTCTTCCCGAAGCCCTTCGATGTTTCGTATCTGTAGCTTCTTCTTATTCACTCTTACGCTGGCGGCCGAGCCCGCGGATTGGATCTGGACCGCGCATTGGGTGATCACCGAAAACGCGCAGCACCGCGTGATCGAGAATGGCGCCGTGGCGATTGTGGGCGACCACATCGTGGGCGTGGGCACGCGCGCCGAGATCGACGCGCGCTTCCAGGCCAGGCAGCGGCTCGACCGCGGCGACGCCATCATCGCGCCGGGCCTGATCGACACGCACACGCACGCCGCCATGTCGCTGTTCCGCGGCATCGCCGACGATATGCGGCTCCAGGACTGGCTGGAGAAGTTTATTTTCCCCGCGGAAGCCAAGAACGTGTCGCCGGATTTCGTCCGCTGGGGTACGCGGCTCGGCTGCCTCGAGATGCTGCTGGGCGGCACCACCACCTTCACCGACATGTATTACTTCGAGGACGTGGTGGCGGAGGCGGCCAAGGAGGCCGGGATGCGCGGCGTGCTCGGCGAGACCATCATCGGGTTCCCGGTGGCGGACAACAAGACGCCCGCCGATGCATTGGTCTTCACCGAAAAGTACCTCATGAGCTTCCGCAACGACCCGCTGGTGGTGGCGGCGGTGGCTCCCCACGCGCTCTACACCAACTCCGACGAGACCTTGAAGGCGTCGCGCGCGTTGGCCGACAAGTACAACGCGCCGCTGCTGATCCACGTCGAGGAGACGAAGAAGGAAGTGGACGACAGCATGGCCGCGCGCCACATGACGCCGGTTGCCGTGCTCGATTCGCTAGGCGTGCTCACCGGCCGGACGGTGGCGGCTCACTGCGTGTGGGCGAACGACGCGGACATCGCGATCCTCAAACGGCGAAACGTGGGCGTGGCGCATTGCCCATCGAGCAACATGAAGCTGGCGAGCGGCGCGGCGCCGGTGGTGAAGATGCTGGCGGCCGGAATCAACGTCGGCCTGGGACCGGATGGCCCGGCGGGCAGCAACAACGACTTCAACATGTTCGAGGAGATGGATCTGGCGGCCAAGCTGCAGAAAGTGATCACCATGGATCCGCAGGCGCTGCCCGCATCGGCGGCGCTCGACATGGCGACCATCGGCGGGGCGCGTGTACTGGGGATGGAGAAGGAGATCGGGTCGATCGAAACCGGCAAGCGCGCCGATCTGATCGTGGTCCGTCTCGACCGGCCAAACGCCGCGCCCATTTACGATGTGGTTTCGCAGATGGTCTACGCGCTGAAGGCCGACGATGTCCGCGACGTAATGGTCAACGGCCGTCCGGTAGTGCGCGACGGCAAGATTCTAACGCTGGATGAGAAGGCCGTGATGGCGAAGGCCGAGGAATATCGCGCGAAGATCAGCGCGTCGCTGAGGTAGGCCCGGATCGGGAGCGGCACCATCGCAACCCGGCATCGGTTCCCGTTACGCGCAGCCGGTATATTGTATGCGGCCTGACCCGGGAGCCGCGGCGGTAAACCGAGCGCTCGGCCCCGCACACCCTCTCGGGTCCGCATTTCAAACGGTAAACCGGTATCCCTTACCGCGGATGGTTTCGATGTGTTTCGGGCTTTGTGGATTATCTTCCAGTTTTTGCCGCAGCCACGCGATATGCACGTCGATGGTGCGTGATGATACTTCGGCGTTGTATTCCCAAACCTTCTGGAGAATCTCCTCGCGCGATACCACGCGCTGGCGATTGTTCACAAGATAACGCAGGAGCTGCAGTTCCTTGGACGCCATGGGCACGGCCCGGCCGGCCTTGCGAGTTTCGGAACGTTCGAAATCCACCACGACATCGCCGAACTGGAAGTTCTTGACCAGCGCACCATGCTGGATGCGCGAACGGCGCAGCAGGGCTTCCACGCGGGCCAGCAACTCCGGGGGATCAAATGGTTTGGTCATGTAGTCGTCGGCGCCCAGCCGCAGACCGACCACCACATCGGAGACCTGCATCTTCGCGGTGAGCATGAGAATCGCGGTGTTGAGACCGCGGCGGCGGACTTCCCGGCACACTTCGTAGCCCGACTGGCCGGGAAGGATGACGTCGACAATCAGCAATTCGAAACCGCCGCCAACGGCGCGTTCCATGCCGTGCGGGCCGCTGGCGGCGGTTTCCACCTGATAGCCGTCCATCGACAACAGATCGGACACTGTTACCGCCAGCGCCGGATCATCTTGAATTAGGAGGATGCGTGTATTCATATTGGAAATAGGAATAGACGCGATATCACGTTGGACGGAATCGCTATCAGTAGCGTTACCCAATTCTTCCGATTACAGAAGTCCTCCATTAGATGACGGCCATTGGTTATCGACCATTTACCCGAGTCCACCTCGGAGTGGTTAATGACCTCCCGGACCGCCACCCTGGCCGCCCGGCGCCCCATATGCGCCGGCTGCATTGCCATTTGCCAGATACACATGAGTGACGCCCGTGGTTGTATCGTAGGTCTCGAGCGAGCTGGTAATCGAGCAAGGAACATCGGACGTGAACGTCACGCTGACCACGGCGCGGATCTCCGTGCGGGTTCCGGTCGCTCCGGATTTCGCGAAGGGCAGAGAAACCGAGGCCGTTTGTCCGCTGGTGGCGGTGAAGGAAGACGCGCTACCGATGGTGGCGCCGCTGGCCGTGAGGAAGGCGACTGTGCCGGCGCACGAAGCGGCTGTGCCGCTTGACGAGTTGGAAGCGGTGTTGGTGAGATTCACCTGAATCGTTTCCGAACTGGCAAGCCCGATGGGCGGAGAGGTGGTTTGCGTGGTAACGGTGCCGGTAGTGGTGGTTTGCGCGAATGCCGACGCGGCGATCGTGGAGGCTGCGAGGAGCATCAATAGGGTTTTTCGAAAAGACATCGTTGCGTTTCTCCTGTTGGGTTTTGACTTCCGTTCGCATAGGATCTTGGGAACAGTCGTCTGCTGCTGCGTACGGAGCTCTGTCCGCGACCGTTTCCCAGGCGGGCCGCATCTTTACCTTCTTAACTAAGGCTTTTCGTTGGCTTAACACTGGCCGGACCAGGGCAGACGGCAGAAGCGATCGTCTGCCCCAAGGTGCACGCCGGAGTAAAGTATTAGGGTATGTTCGAACACAGACTGACCCGGCGCGAGCTGGCTGGTATGCTGGCCGCGCTTCCCGCGGCGCGCGCGTTGGCGCAGACGAGCGCGGACACCGTATCTCTCGGCGACACGCACGTCCGCGCCAGTTGGCAGGCATCGGGTGGCCATCTGCGCGCGCTCGATTTCGCGGACGCGGCCACGCGGAGCACGGTGAAATTGCAGCCCGATGTTTTCGCCGTCGGGCTGGCCGGCGGACGGGTTCTGCGTTCGAGCGAGATGGAACTCGTAGGACGGCCCGAGAACAAGAGAATCGCGGCCGATGCGAAATCCATCCGCCGCGCGGGACGCAAACCAGGCGCCCAGATCTCCGCCGTCTTCCGCGATGCCCAGACCGGCGCATCGGTGAAGTGGCGCGCTATGCTGCTGGACGGGTCTCGTTATCTGCGCCAGGAAATCGAGATCACCGCGGGGAGCCAGGATCTGCCGGCGCGCGAAATTGTTTTCTGGGATCTCGACCTCCCGGGCGCGCAGGTGGTGGGAACGGTGAAAGGCTCGCCCGCCGTATCCGGCGATACTTATCTGGCGCTCGAGCATCCTCTCTCCACTACGTCGGCCGCCAATGGACGCGTGCGCTGCGTGCTCAGCCGGCAGTTGCCGATTCGCGCGGGGCAGTCGTTCGAATGTTCGGCGGTCATCGGGCAGGCCATTCCTGGACAATTGCGCCGCAGCTTCCTGGAGTACGTCGAGGATCAGCGAGCCCACCCTTACCGTACGTTTCTGCACTACAACACCTGGTACGACATCGGATATTTTTCGAAGTACAACGAGACGGCGGCGCTGGAACGCGTGCGGGCGTTCGGCCACGAGCTGACGGAAAAACGGGGAGTGGTGCTCGATTCGTTTATGATGGACGACGGCTGGGACGATCCAGCCACCCTTTGGGGTTTCCATTCGGGGTTTCCACAAGGCTTCACCAATCTGGCGAAGGCCGCGGCTTCGGTCCACGCGGCCATGGGTGTGTGGCTCTCGCCGTGGGGCGGCTACGGCGATCCCAAGAAGGATCGCGTCCGCCTGGCTACCGAGCAGGGGTTCGAGATTCAGGACGGCGGCTTCGCGCTCTCCGGACCGAAATACTTCGAGCGCTTCCGCGACACCTGCCGCCGCATGATCGCCGATTACGGTGTCAACCAGTTCAAGATCGACGGCACCGGCAACGCCAATCGCGTCGTGCCCGGCAGCCGTTTCGACAGCGATTTCGACGCCGCCATCAACCTGATCGCCGACCTGCGCCAGGCCAAGCCCGATCTGTATGTGAACCTCACCACCGGCACGTATCCATCGCCGTTCTGGCTGCGCTACGCCGATTCCATCTGGCGCGGAGGCTCCGATCACAGCTTCGCCGGGACCGGCACCTGGCGGCAGAAGTGGATTACCTACCGTGACGGCGATACGCATCGTCACGTGGTGCGCGCGGGTCCGTTGTTTCCCATCAATTCGCTGATGCTGCACGGCATGATTTACGCGGCGCACGCACAGCATCTGGACACCGATCCGGCTGACGATTTTCGCAGCGAGGTCCACGCGTACTTCGCCACCGGAACACAGTTGCAGGAGATGTACATATCGTCGAACCTGCTTTCGGCGGCCAATTGGGACGACTTGGCGGAGGCGGCGCGCTGGTCGCGGTCGAACGCGGCGACGCTGGTGGATTCGCACTGGGTGGGCGGCGATCCGGCGCAGTTAGAAATGTACGGCTGGGCCGCCTGGTCGCCGGCGAAGGCGACTCTGAGTCTGCGCAACCCGAGCGATGTGGAGCAAACCCTGACGCTGGATGTGGCGGCGGCGCTGGAATTGCCGCAGGGCGCTCCGCAGCGTTACCGCGCGTCGAGCCCGTGGAAGAGCGATGCGGCCAAGCCGGCGGAGACCCTGGAAATGGGCCAGTTGCACGTGTTCCGCCTGGCCCCGTTCGAGGTAGTGAATCTGGACTTGACGCCGGCGTAAACGTGGGACAGACGGTCGGTTTTGCCGTCTGTCATTCTGATCGGTTTGTCGAATTCGACATCGGCACAGTACGACCGCCTGTCCCACGTCAAACAAGCTGTTCCAACTGCCGCCGCTGCCGATCCGTGAGCGTGCGCGCCTCCAGGAATGCCACCAGGCGCGCGACGTGGGAACGGAATGCGCCGCGTGTCGCATTGTGGCCATTGCGGGAGAATTCGCGTATGGCGGAGAGCGTCGCCGCGATGCGGGATTCGATGGTTTTGCCCGGCATTCCTCCGTCCGGCTCGATTTCCGCCGCCAACGTCAGCAGCTTGTCTTCCGCGCTCTCCGAATTGCCGCGCATGCGCAACAGCCAGCCCCTTGGCTTGGACGCCTGCATCGGCATGGCGCATGGCGCAGGCGCCGGCATCGCCATCATGCAGGCAGTGGCGGGTACGGCCAGGAAGTAGGCGTCGAACGACACGCCTCGCGGCATTCCCACCGGCACCACGCGGATTTCGGGCAGCTCGCCCGGCCGGTCGGCATCGCGCTTCACCACGGCGACCAGCGACATTTCGCGATTGGCCAATCCGTAGACGCGGCCGAGATCGGCCAGCATCTCCGCGACACGCGTCCTTTGGCGCTCGCTGCTGGCGGCGCCGCCGGCCGGGTAGCGGCATTCGCAATCGGTGATCAGCCGCGAGCCGCGCAATAACCGCAGCGTGTCCGACAGATCATCGCGATCGCTGTCGATGGGAATCTTGAGCGATCCGCCGCCATCCCAGGCGATTTCGATGGCATCGTGCGCGGAGTCGGCGAGCTCACCGAAAAGAAGAACCGGTGTGCCGCTGAAGGCCGCGGATGGCAGACCGCAGATCTCCACATTTTGTGACGTCTTGAGGCCGGATGCCACGGGCCGTCCGATGGAAGCGAAGAGTTCGACGGCGGAGAGATCGACCCGCTCCTCCGCTGTGACAAAGCGGCTGACGCCGCCGGTTTCGCGCGCCAGCAGCGTGAGGAAACGGTCCTGGCTGGCGCTTCCGATCCCCAGACAGTGAAGGCGGAGGCCGCTAGAGCGAGCGATGGAAAGGATGGTCTCTGTGGCTGAAACCTGGCCATCGGTCAATACCACGACATCGCCGCCGCCCAGCACGAGCCGGGCAGCTTCCTGAATCGCTCTCGCCAGCTCCGTTCCGCCGCGCGCGTCGATGCCGGCCAAAAACCGCCGCGCCGCGTCGCGATTTTCGTGTGTGGCCGCGCAAAGCGATCCGCGAAAAGATTCCACGCGATCGTCGAAGGCCAACAGGTCGAAGCTGTCGTCCTGTCCGAGCGCGCCCAGGCAGGCTTCGATGGCGCGGCGGGCCTGCTCGATCGGAATGCCGGCCATCGATCCGGAGCGATCGAGCAGGATGACCACGCGGCGTGGGCCGCGCAGATCGGCGCCGAACGCCGTAGACGGAACCACGGCGGCGAATTGGCGCCTGCCATCGGTTCCGCGGCCGGCAAGCACGCGCGTTGCCGCGGCCGGATAGCGCACATCGAGCACCAGGTCACGGTCGGGCACGTCGCGTTCCGTGGCGAGCGACACGCGCAGACCGCCCCCGGCCGCGGAGGTCCGTATCGAATGCGAAGGCGAGCCAATGCCGCCATTTGCCGGGAGATTTTCCACGTTCAAGTCGAAGCCGATGCGGTGCAACGCGGAAGCATCGCGATGGACCGGAGGCAGAATCACATCGCCAAAAATGTCGCGCGGCACCTGCATCTCGCCCGCGCCGCCGGGCCCGACGATGCCGCGCGCCTCGCGGTGGTAGGTTGGCGCGAGCGTGAAGGGAAACCGGAAGCGGCAGCCGTCGTCGCGCAGTTCCACACCCGCCAGAATGTCCAGACGGACCAACACCCGTTCACCCGGACGCAGATTTCCGACCGCGAGATTGACCACCCCATCGCCAAACTGCCGGGCCATGGCGGAGAGCGCCCCCTGGCGGATTCCAGCCTCGTACGCCTTGCGGGCTTCTTCGGTGGGCCGCAGGTCGGAGGTGACTTCCCATCCCTCTCCCGCGATTCGGAATTGGCGCAGAGCCGCGTCCCTGGGCAGGGGAAAGGAATAGATGACTTCGAGCGTCTGGGCCTCGGCGGATTGAAACGTGTGTTCCACGGAAAGCCGCGCGCCGCAGGGCAGCACGCTGCCGGTGAGCTGAAGCTGCTGCATGGCAAGGCGCGGCGGTTGGCCGGTAGCCGCGGCCAGCGGGGTGAATCCGGATTGGGTCATAAGTTCGCTCCTCGACAAGCACAGGCGAAGAAGCGCCGGCTATGTGACCATCGGCGGAAAATTTTCGCAAGAACTTCGGCTTGCCATGCGGCCTTGGTTGGCTCTACATTATTTGCGGATGCTTCCAGCGGGCGTAATCGAGCGCATTCGTTCGATGCTGCGCGGCGAACTCGGCGTGTCGCTTCTGCAATCGGATGGTTCCGCGAAAAATCAGGACGCACTGGAGGTGCTGCAGGAGATCCTGTTCGACGCGGGCCGGGAGAGCGACACGCCGGTGCTGAACCTCGAGGCTTGGGCGGTAACCATCACGGAAAACCGCATTGCCGACTATCTGCGGGCCGTCCGGCCGCGCCATTTCAGCATGCGCAACCGGCTGCGCTATTTCGTGAGGCATACGGCGGCGTTTGCGGAGATTTCCGCCACGGGCGGAAGGATGGCCGGTCCAGCGGAATGGATTCGCGAAGGCCGCGCGCCGGCCGACGCCATCGACGTGGCTGTACTGGTTCACCGGCCTTCCCAACTGCGGCACAATCCTCCCGGCGGCGACCCCGATTGCCTGAGCCGCGCCGATTGGGAACAATTGCTGGACGCCTTGTTCCGGCATCTGGGCAAGCCCGTCCTGCTGAACGATCTCGCGGCCATGGTGTGCGCCGTGCTGCGCATCGAGGAAGTGCGCGCGGAGCCGCTGAGAAGCGGGCCGGATGGAGAAACTGCGATCGATCTGCCGGATCCACGGCCGGCGCTGCCCGACCTGGAAACGCGCGAGATCCTGCGCGGCGTCTGGAGCGAAATCGTGGAACTGCTGCCGCGGCAGCGGATCGCCCTGCTGCTGAACATGGGCGACGATGGCGACCCGCTCGTCTTTTCGGAATCCGAGATTGTCACCGAGGCCGATATCTGCCGCGTGCTCGGGCTGACGGGCGAGCAGTGGGCTGTGGTGCTGAGCGAGGCTCCCACCGGCGACGGCAATCGCTGCGCGGCGCTGCTGCGAATGATTCCGCTGGCCGACCTGGCGATCGCGCGGCTGTTGGGGGCCACGCGCGACCAGGTGATCGGGCTGCGGCGCAAGGCGCGGGAGCGGCTGGCGCGGCGCATGGGCTACTGCGGTGGGAATAAGACGGCGCGGCGTACGCCTTCCAAGGGCAGGTCTTCATGACGGAACACTTGTCGGAGACGCAACTCGAAAACTACCGGCTGCGGCGGGCGCCGGACGCCGAAATGGCGGCGGCGGCGGAGCATCTTGCCGGCTGCGCGGAATGCCGGGGGACGCTGCTGCGCCGGCGTGCCGACGCCCTGATCGCGGGTCTGGCGGAAGTGCGGCCGCCGCACCTGACCTTCGAGGAAGTGGAAGCGTACGTAGATGGCCGCGCAAGCGCCGGGGAGCGGGAGTTGGTCGAGAGCCACGCGGAGTGGTGCGAAAGCTGCGCCGGGCAGCTTCGCATGTTGGAGCGATGCGCGGAACTGACGAGATCGGAGCCACCGCGTCCGGAATTGCCAGGTGAGCATACGAGGCTGATGGCCCGTGCTGCGGTGCCGATGCAGATGGCCGCGCCGGCGCCGGTCGTGTCCGCATTCATTCCGCCGCCACCGCCGCAGCCACCTCCGAAGCGGCGCCGCCTCTGGTGGATCGCGCTGGCGATTCTGCTCCTGGCGGCTCTTCTGATTTGGATTCTGCGGCGCTAGCAGGGCAGGATTCATCCCGCGCGGGCCTTGAGGCCGTCCCGCCCTCCTCAGTGCGACATCGCGTACGTGATGTAGTCGACTCCCAGTCGAATTCCCAGCGCCGAGAAACGGGCGTCGTACCGCGGGTCGTCGGCGTTTTCCCAGGAATCGCCCAGATCCATGTTGTGGCAGACGGCAATCATGATGCGGCCTCTGTCGTCATAAATCGCGCGCCACTCGGGAATGCGGCCGTCCTTCTCCCAGATCTGATGCGTGAAGACGTACTGCATGCCCGGCACCTGGTAGCGCTCATCGAGATCGTAAACCGTATGGAAGATGGGGTCGTTCGACGCGATCTCGATCAGCGGGCGGCCGGGGAACACTTTACTCATCGTCTTGTAAAAGACATCCCACTCCACCGTGCCATGGAAGTCGTCGCACATGAAGAAGCCGCCGCGCAGCAGGAATTCGCGGAACTTGGCGATCTGCGCGTCGGTCAGCTCCCAGTGGCCGACCTCGACAGCGTACAGCCATGGGTAATTGAAGACGTCTTCCTGCTCGTCGTCGAGGTTGACGGGCTGCTCGGCGCTGCGAGCATCGATTCGCGTCAGGCGGCGGATAGCCATGGAGAGATGGCGGTCGGAGCGCGGATAATCGATGGTCCAGTTGGTGCGGCCCTCGCGCCAATCCAGCCACGGTTTGAACTGCCAGTCGGTCTGTATGTGGTACGACGGGTACATGAGCCGCGCGAACGTCCACTCGGCCGGGACATTGTAGTCCTTGGGCAGCGGAAAGTCGTTGTATTCCCAGGCCGGATACTCGCGGAAGGGGCGTTGGGCAAACAGCGTACACAGCAATCCCGAAGCTACCGCGAAGCTCAGGAGGACGAAGCGCCTCATTTACTAACAAGTATAGGTTACTGGCCGCGTCCCCCGGTCGTGACGGGGTTGGCCTTAAGGCGCGCCGGCATATCGGCCAGCACGTAGCTCATGACGGCGAGCGCGGCCACGCTCTTGCGGAAATCGGTGGGGTCGACCTTATCCAGCGTGTCGGCTTCGCTGTGGTGCCAGTCGAAGTAGTGCGTGCCGGCGGCGCGCTCGCTCATCAGTGGAATGCCGGCTGCTCCGAGCGGGCGGATATCTTCACCGCCGCCGCCGCCCGAGATTTCGCCGGCGCCGATACGGTCAAGCAGCTTCCCCACCTGGCGTAGCAGATCCAGGGATTGCCCATCGACGCTGGCGCCGAACCCACGGGGAGTTTCCGCGCCGCCATCCATTTCGAGCGCCACCACCTGGTCCTTGACAGCCTCGCCGACGAACGCGCGGTAGGCTTCGCCGCCGCGTCCGCCGTTCTCCTCGTTCACCCAGAAAGCCACGCGCAAGGTGCGGCGCGGCTGCAAACCGAGCTTATGGATGAGGGTCAGCGCCTGCAGGCAGGCGATGATGGAAGCGCCGTCGTCCTGCGCTCCCTGGCCGACGTCCCAGGAATCGATGTGGCCGCCGATCACAACCACCTCCTCGGGATGCTCCTTGCCGGGGATTTCACCGATCACGTCGCCGGAATCGGCGTCGGGGAGCATGTGCGCGCCCATTTCCAAGTGGATCTTGACGGGGACGCCGTCGGCCAGCAGCCGGGTGATCATGGCCGCGTCTTCCGGTGAAATCGCGGCGGCGGGGATTTGCGGAGCGCCGGCAGCGTACTCCATGGCTCCGGTGTGCGGAGTCTGCATGGCGAGCGGCGTTGCCGACCGGACCAGCGCCGCGACCGCGCCCAACGCGGCGGCGCGCGACGCGCCCATCGACCGGAAATTCCGCGCCGGTCCAT
>Ga0335083_10010214_pt1 | contig 11357 bp, 11 predicted proteins | sample Lox_Sample_42_FD_206716 | JGI IMG/M metagenome (GOLD analysis project Ga0335083, IMG submission 206716) | Soil microbial communities from Loxahatchee National Wildlife Refuge, Florida, United States - Lox_Sample_4.2 | ecosystem: Environmental > Terrestrial > Soil > Wetlands | place: USA... | reverse complement strand
GCGGTGCAGGTGGAGGCCACGGGCATGCAGTTTGCGTGGTACTTCCGCTATCCGGGAGCAGATGGCACCTACGCGAGAACCAAGCCCAGCTTGATGGATCCTTCGGCTGGCGGTGAAGCGGCGGTCGGACTGGACACGACTGATCCCTCGGCAAAAGACGACGTTGTTACCGGGACTATGTACCTGCCGGTAAATCGCGAGGTCGATCTAAGCCTGCGCTCCGTGGATGTGATCCACGACCTGTTCGTGCCGCAACTGCGCTTCAAGCAGGACGCGGTGCCGGGACTGAACATTCACATGCATTTCAAGCCCACAGCGATTGGCGAATATGAGATTGCCTGCGCGGAACTGTGCGGGCTCGGTCACTACAAAATGCACGGTATGGTGCACGTCGTCAGCCAGGAAGATTTTGACAAATGGCTGGCGGCCCGGGAGGCGGAGAAATAGTAAAATGGCGACCCCAGCTTCGGTTCACGCGCACGCGGCCCCGCAAGGTTTCATCCGGAAATATATTTTCAGCCTCGACCACAAAGTAATCGGCCTGCAGTATTACTTCCTCGCGCTCACGGCAGTGTTTATTGGGATGTTTCTGTCCTTGCTGATGAGGATTCACATGATCTGGCCGACGGCAGTGCTGCCGCTGGTAGGGGAGATCAAACCGGAGAACTACCTGGCGTTGATGACTATGCACGGCACGATCATGGTGTTCTTCGTGCTGACGACGGCGCCGCAAGGAGGATTTGGCAATTACGTGCTGCCTATCCAGATTGGCGCGCCGGACATGGCGTTCCCGGTTCTCAACATGCTGTCATTCTGGACAACGTTCGTCGGGTTCGTGGTCATCATTGCGGCGTTCTTCGTATCGGGCGGCGCTCCTTTGCATGGGTGGACGGGATACGCTCCGTTAAGCGCAATTCAGTCGGCAGGACCGGGCGAAGGTTTGGGCGCGGACCTCTGGGTCACAAGCATCGCGATTTTCTGCCTCGCCTCGCTGATGGGCGCGCTGAATTTCATCACTACCACGCTTGACCTGCGGGCCAAGGGCATGACGATGATGCGTATGCCGCTGACGGTGTGGTCGTGGTTCATCACCGCAATTCTGGGATTGCTGGCGTTCGGCGTGCTGCTCTCGGCGGGAATTTTGCTCCTGCTCGATCGCAATCTCGGCACCAGCTTTTACGTTCCCCTGGTGGTCGTGAACGGACAGGTGATGGGGCACAAGGGCGGATCGCCACTATTGTGGCAGCATCTGTTCTGGTTCTTCGGACACCCCGAGGTTTACATCGCAATCCTGCCGGGCATGGGCGTGGCGTCGCAAGTACTTTCGACGTTCTCGCGGAAGCCGATCTTCGGCTACCGCGCCATGGTTTACGCAATGCTCGCGATCGGATTCTTCGGATTCATGGTGTGGGGCCACCACATGTTCATGAGCGGAATGAGCCCCTACTCGGCGTTTGCGTTTTCGATCCTGACCATGTGCATTGGCGTGCCGTCGGCCATCAAGACGTTTAACTGGCTAGGGACGATGTATAAGGGGCACATTCGATTCCACACGCCAATGCTGTATGCCATCGGCTTCGTTTCGTTGTTCGTTTCTGGCGGACTGAGCGGCCCGTTCCTGGCGCAGCCTGTGCTCGATATTCAACTGCACGATACTTACTTCGTGGTCGGTCACTTCCATCTGATCATGGGCGTGGCGGCAATCTTCGGCATCTTCGCGGCAACTTATTATTGGTTCCCAAAGATGTTTGGCCGGATGATGAATGAAACGTGGGGCAAGATTCACTTCTTCATCACACTGGCTGGAACCTACGCGATCTTCATGCCGATGCACTACTTGGGCATGGCCGGCCAGACGCGGCGGTATTCGCAATTCACCGAAGTCGCGTATCAGACCAAGCTGGTGCCGCTGCAAATGTTCATGACCTATGCGGCGTTCATCACCATCGCTGCGCAGTTTATTTTCGTGATCAACCTGTTCTGGAGCATGTTCAAGGGACCCAAGGCCAGCGACAATCCGTGGGAAGCGACGACACTTGAATGGACGACGTCAACTCCGCCACCGCACGATAACTTTGGCGGCGTAACGCCAGTGGTACATCACGGGCCGTATGAGTACGGAGTGCCCGGGGCGGCGAAGGATTACATCATGCAGACGGATCCGCCGACTGGAGTGTCACATTGAGTTCGGGAAGTCCCAGGTCTCGCAAAACCGGCGAGACCTGGGGCACCCAGCGCTTTGAAATGGGGCACCCTATGACTTTTGTGGGGCGAGCGAGACCGGCAACCTGTGCGGCGCATTGACGCACTAAGTAGTTATGGCAACGTATACCCCAAGTACACCGATTGACGATATAGGCCAGAAACCTCCGGCACCTCCAGCGACGGGCGGAGGAGATGACGGACGCGGCGGCGACGTCCCGGATTATGGCGCGCGGCTGCGGCGGGCACGGCTGGGACTGATTTGCGGAATTGCCACGGTCGGAATGGTTTTCATTTCGCTGACCAGCGCCTACATTTTCCGGCGAGGCCTTCCGACGTTTGATGGCAACCTGAACGCTTATGTGCGCGACTGGGGCAGCGTGGATTTGCCGTGGATGCTGCTGGTGATCAACACGGCAATCTTGTTGATCAGCAGCGTGACAATGGAATTTGCGCGGCGGAAGGCCGCGCTGCGGGCGGCGCTGGCTCCCGTGGAATCGATACCGGGAGTTTCACTGGGGAACGAAAGGAATATTCCCTGGCTGGGAATTACGGTCGTCCTTGGGATCTCGTTTCTGGCGGGACAGTGGCTGGCGTGGCAGGAGATGCACAATCGCGGGTTCTATCTGGATACGAATCCGAGCAGTTCGTTCGCATTCTTGCTGACGATTGCGCACGCTGTACACTTGGCCGGCGGAATGATTGCGATGCTCTGGGCGGCCAGTGCTTCCCTGCTGCATAAGCCGGTCGAGGCCAGGCGCATCGCGGTCGACATCACGGCTTGGTATTGGCACTTCATGGCGGTTTTGTGGCTTTACATTTTTGCGTTGTTGGGGTTTGCAAGGTGAAGGTTTCAAAGTTTCAGAGTTTCAAGGTTACAAAGTTCCAGCTCTGAATCCTTACTTTGAAACCTTGAAACTTTGAAACTTTTTCAAGGGGGAAATCGGGGAATGGCGGAAGCTACGCTGGAGCATCACGCTGTCGATCATGCAGCATCCGGGGCCTACGAAGCGCCGCTGTTTGGAGCCTATTCGAAGAAAGTGGGAATGTGGCTATTTCTGGCCTCGGACTCGCTGACCTTCGGAGCGCTTCTGTTCGCGTTCAGCTACAACCGGATTTACACCGTACCGTGGCCGACTCCGTTTCATGCGGAGAGCATCGCGAACGCCACCATCATGACGGCGTGCCTGCTGTCGAGTTCGCTGACCATGGTGCTGGGCGTATTCGCGGCGCAGCGCGGCGACCGGGCGTGGACGCGGAACTGGCTGCTCGCGACCATGGTTTTCGGCACGGCGTTCATTGTGCTCCACGGCATGGAATGGACCAAGCTGATCGGCGAAGGGCTGACGCTGCCCGGATTTCCTCATCCTGCCGGAGCCGCGTCAGGAGAACTGGCCGAGGTGTCGAAGGCTGTGCCGCAATTCGCGGCTACCTTCTTTGGCTTGACGGCGATGCACATGCTGCACGTGACCATCGGCGTCATTTACCTGGGCGTGGTCTCACTGCGCAAGCTGTTTCTGCCAATCCTCGGAGCGTTATGGCTTGCCGGCTTCCTGCTGATTCCGTCGGACAACGTGTTTCACTACGGAATACACGCGCTTCTGATCGGCCTGGTCGTGGCGGCGATCATTCTGTTCCTCAAGCCGAAAGATTACGACGCGCACGATGTAGAGGTGTCCGGATTGTACTGGCACTTTGTCGACCTGGTGTGGATGTTCATTTTCCCGCTGGTCTACTTGATGTCGACGAAGGTACTGTAGGAAATTTGTAATTGGGTAATTTTGTAATTTGGTAATTGAAAACATGCCGCTTTTCAATTATCCAATTGCTCAATTGCTGAATCCAAAATTGATTTCGGGAGAAAATGAATGCACGACACAGTGGCGCATGATGACAGCAAGGGGCAGTATTTCTGGGTATGGGGGGCGCTGCTGGTTCTTACGGCGATCGAGGTGGTGCTCGCCTACAGGCAGGTATTCCAGCCGGTGCGCATGCTGGAGATTCTGCTGTTCCTTTCGGTGATCAAGTCGGCGCTGATCATCGGCTACTTCATGCACCTGAAGTTTGAGACCGCGCTCATGCGCTGGCTGCTCGTGATTTCGGTAACGGCCTGCTTCATCATCATGTATTTCTTCTTCTTCCCCGACGCAGGGCGGATTCTGTCGATTGGAGTCAAATGAAAATTCTGTCCAAATCGCGTTTGCTGGGTCTGATCTTGTTCGCCGCCCTGGCAAACTTGCCTGCGCTTGCGCAGGGTTGCGCGATGTGCCGGGCTAATGCGAGAGCCACTCCAAAAGAAGGTCAGAAGGCGATCAACCGGGCGATTTTCCTGATGATGCTGCCGCCGATTGGTGCGGTGACGTTGGGCACGGGATTAGTTGTTCGCTATGCGCGGCGGCGAGACCGGGAGAACGACAATCAGACTTAGAGGCGTTGCTTGCGGCATCTCCACCGCCGCGGTAGAGACGTAGCTAGCTACGTCTCTACGATCCATTCTGAAATCCCTTATAATAGAAAGATTCAGTAGCTTGATTGGACCCGTCTGGGCGCTTGCGCTCGCGGGCGGGTGTGGCTACTGCGGCCCTTTTCGATGTCCTCTACTTCGACGCAGACGGAAAGCATTGTTGTACGCGGTGCCCGCGTTCATAACCTCAAGAACATCGATTTTGAGGTTCCCCACAACAGTTTGACAGTGGTCACCGGCGTGTCCGGATCGGGCAAGTCTTCCCTCGCCTTCGACACGATCTACGCCGAGGGGCAGCGGCGCTATGTCGAGTCGCTATCGGCTTACGCGCGACAGTTCCTGGAGCGGATCGAGAAGCCGGACGCGGACACGATCGACGGAATCGCTCCCGCCGTGGCCATCCGGCAGAAGAATACGACCCGAAATCCACGCTCGACTGTGGCCACCGCGACCGAAATATACGACTACCTGCGCCTGCTGTATGCTCGCGTGGGCCGAACCTATTGCGCCAAGTGCGGGCGCGAGGTGAAGAAGGACACTGTTGATGAAGTCGCCGATGCTGTTCTGGCGCTCGATCCGGAGACGCGGGTGCAGGTGCTGTTCCCGCTGCAGCGGCCCGGGACGACCGGGCAGGAGGAAACCGCAAAAGCGGAGCGGGCGACCAGGCCGAGGAAGTTCCCAGGTCTCGCCAAAGCAGCGAGACCTGGCGCACCCCAGGCCCGCACAACATCCGCACAGTTAACTGACGCTTTAAAGACTCGGTTGTTCGATCTTCGCAAGGCTGGGTTTAACCGGCTTTATCAAGCGGGACAGATTTTCGAGTTCTCTACGCCGGAGTCGCTGCTGGATATCGATTTCAGCCAGCCGGTGTTCGTACTGGTGGATCGGTTGACGATTTCTGCCGAGGCGCGCTCGCGGATTGTGGACGCGGTGGAGACAGCCTATCGAGAGTCGGGTGAGGTGATCTTCGAAATTCCCAAAAGAGATGACGCAGACGCGGGCGGGGGCGGCGGTGCCACACGGACACTTCGCTTCGCGCAGCGGTTTGAGTGTAAGGTCTGCAATATTCGTTACGAAGAGCCTGAGCCGCGGCTTTTTTCTTTCAATAATCCGTACGGAGCTTGTCCGCGATGCCAGGGATTTGGCAATACCATCGACTTCGATCTCGACCTCGTCATTCCTGACAAGCTGAAGACTCTGGGCGAGGGCGCGATCGAACCTTGGACCAAGCCGAAGTATCGTCCGCTGCAGGCTGATCTCAAGCGGTACGCGAAGCAAGCAGGGATTCCACTGGATATGGCGTGGATCGACTTGGCCGAAGAGCATCGCAATCTCGTGCTCAACGGCGAGGGAAAATTTCTGGGAGTGCGCGGGTTCTTCAATCACCTGGAGCGGAAGAAATACAAGCTGCACGTACGAGTGTTTCTGAGCCGCTACCGCGGTTATTCGCTGTGCCCGGAGTGCAATGGAAGCCGCTTGCGCCTGGAAGCACGGCAAGTGAAGATCAACGGCCACAATCTGTGTGAAATTTGCTCGCTTACCGTCGAGGATGCCTTCCGGTTTTTCGAGCGAGTGCAACTGAGCGCGCAGGAGGCGGAGATTGCGGAAAAGGTTTTGCAGGAAATCCAGGAGCGGCTGCAGTTTCTGAATGAAGTTGGACTGGAGTATCTGACGCTCGACCGGCTTTCGTCCACTCTTTCCGGCGGCGAGGCGCAGCGCATTCAGCTGGCGACATCTCTTGGTTCGCGCCTGGTGGGAACGTTATACGTGCTCGACGAGCCGTCCATTGGCCTGCATGCGCGGGACACGCATCGGCTGGTCAAGATTCTTCACGATCTGCGCAATTTGGGAAACACGATCCTGGTAGTCGAGCACGATCCCGACATCATGCGCGCGGCGGACCGGATCCTCGATCTCGGCCCGGGCGCGGGCGAGAATGGCGGCAAGCTGATCGCCGAAGGCACCTACGACGAGATCCTGCACAATGCGGCCTCGCTCACGGGGAGATATCTCTCGGAGGATCTGCGCATTCAGCCCCCGGTCACGCGGCGAAAGCCGGGACCGCAGCAGATCAAGATGCGCGGCATCCGCGCCAATAATCTGAAGAACGTGGACATCAGCATTCCGCTTGGCATGCTGGTTGCAATCACTGGAGTGTCGGGATCGGGCAAGTCCACGCTGCTGCACCAGGTGTTGTATCGCGCGCTCGCTCAGGCGAAGCAGCAGGCGGGAAACGGGTCGAACGGACCCGGCGCCACGACTGCGGCTACATGGGAAAGCATCGAGGGCGAGCAGTTCATCGAGGAAGCCGTGCTGGTCGACCAGTCGCCGATCGGACGTACGCCGCGGTCGAATCCGGTGACGTACATCAAGGCGTTCGACGCGATCCGCGAGCTGTTCGCCTCACTGCCCGAGGCCAAAAAGCGGGGCTTCGGCGCGGGGCATTTCTCGTTTAACATCCCCGGCGGCCGCTGCGAAACGTGCCAGGGCGACGGTACGGTCACGGTCGAGATGCAGTTTCTCGCCGATGTCGAGCTGATCTGCGAGGAATGCAAAGGGACGCGCTACAAGCCGCAGGTACTCGAGGTCCGGTACCGCGGGAAGAACATTCACGAAGTGTTGAACTTGACCGTGAAAGAGGCGCTGAAGTTTTTCGCCGAAGCCCCGAAGATCACCGAGAAGCTGCGCGCGCTCGAAGAAGTTGGGTTGGGATACCTGCGGCTTGGGCAGTCAGCGACGACGTTGTCCGGCGGCGAGGCACAGAGAATGAAGCTGGCGGCGCACCTGCAGCCGGCTACGCGAGAGACCGGCCGGGGGCACGAAAAGATCAAGCGGCGTTTGCTGTACATTTTCGATGAGCCCACGACCGGGCTACATTTTGACGACGTGAGCAAACTTCTGGCGGCCTTCCGCCGTCTCATAGAAGCAGGGGGATCGATCGTTGTGATCGAGCACAACCTGGAAGTGATCAAGACCGCGGACTGGGTGATCGATCTCGGGCCCGAGGGCGGGAATCGCGGGGGCAAGATTGTGGGCAGCGGCCCGCCAGAAGCCATCGCTAAACTCTCCGGTTCTTACACGGGAAAATATCTGGCGCGCGTTCTGAACGGCAATGGAGCATCGCGTTCCAATGGGCGGGGCTAACCGAGTCAGGATCGTGCTGGCGGCTTGTGCGCTCGCCGGCATTCCCTACTCTGCCGGCAGAGTAGCGAGCTACGTCTCTACGATGGCCCAGGACTCGACTTCCAAGCCTGCGAAAACTCACCACGTTACTGTCGCCGAGGAGGAAGCACCATCGCCCGAGTTGACCAAGGCTGAAGCCTCCATTCAAAAGCAGAATTTTACCGAAGCAGAATCGTTGCTGAAGAAAGTTGTAGAGACCGATTCTGCAAACTACGTCGCGTGGTTCGACCTGGGCTTCGTGGAGAATGCGCTTGGTCACCGCGATGATTCGGTGGCCGCCTACCGCAAATCGGTGGCTGCGAAGCCTGATGTCTTTGAGTCGAACCTGAACCTCGGGCTGCAACTGGCGAAGAGCGGGTCGCCGGATGCGGAGCAATTTCTGCGTGCGGCCACGAAACTTACTCCGACCAGCCACGTTGCCGAAGGAAAGGCACGGGCATGGATCTCGCTCGGTCACGTTCTTGAGGCAACCAAACCGGAAGAAGCCGTCGCGGCTTATGCAGAGGCGGCGAAGCTGCAACCCAAAGATCCGGAGCCGCACCTGAGCCGTGGCTTGCTGTTCGAAAAGCAGAGCAGGTTCGCCGATGCTGAGCAGGAATACAAAGATGCGATAGCGCTCGATCCCGCTTCTTCCGATGCAGCCACGGGATTGGCCAACATATACATGCAGGGACGCCGCTTCCCCGAGGCTGAGGCGATGCTACGAAAAATTGTGGCGGAACGTCCGCAGGAAGCTGCGCCGCACATCCAGCTGGGCCGGGTGCTCGCCGCCCAAGAAAAGAACGATGCCGCGATTGAGGAAATGCAAACCGGAGTGAAGCTGGCTCCGAACGATGCATCTTTGCAGCGCGATCTTGCCGATCTCTACACCCAGGCGGGCAAGAGCCAGCAGGCGGAACCGTTGTATCGGACGATGGTTGCGGCTCATCCCGACGATGCCGAGCTGCGGCAGGCGCTGGGGCAAAGCCTGTTGCGGCAAAAGAAGTTTCCGGAAGCGCAGCAGGAGTTCCTCGCCGCTGTCAAACTCAAGCCGGACCTGGGTACGGCCTATGGCGACCTGGCGTTTGCCGCGAGCGAGAACAAGGACTTCGGCCTGACCATCAAGGCGCTTGACGCGCGCGCCAAGCTGCTGCCGGAAATCCCCATCACCTATTTTCTGCGGGCTTCGGCGTACGATAATCTCAAGGATGTAAAGAAGGCCGCCGCCAACTATCACCTCTTCCTGCAGGCAGCCAACGGGAAGTATCCTGATCAGGAGTGGCAAGCGAAGCACCGGCTGATTGCCTTGGAGCCGAAAAAGTAAAGGGACTTGGGGTGCGGACTTGAGAAGTGGAGCAGAAGTAGGGCTACGAAACACTACGGCGGCTTTGAGTTCCGCGGCGCTGAAGAGCCAGCAGAAGTTTCTGTCGGCTCTTCACCTCACCGCTTCTAACCAACAAGGACGGCGACACCCAAAGTTCCAGACTTCTATTTTCATTTTGCTGTTCACGCTCGGAGTCGCTGTCATGGCTGTTGCGACTCCTCGAGACGAGCCCTCGGTTGCGGATCTGAAAGCTCGAATTGCCTCTGCACGCCCATCGGACAGAGTGCACCTGTGCCTGAAGATTGCCCAGAAGCAGATTGACGAAACAGACAAGCTCTACGCCAGCGGTGATGTTGGAACGGCTCAGACCGATCTTAACGATGTGGTGGCTTATTCAGAGCTGGCGCGCGACTATTCGATACAGTCGCACAAGAGTCAAAAGCAGACTGAGATTGCGGTGCGGTCAATGACCCGCAAACTCACAAACCTCTTACATTCTCTTGCCACCGCAGACCAGGCTCCAATTAAAGACGCCATCGGCCGCCTGGAGAAGGTACGCGACGACCTGCTGGCGTCCATGTTCAAGAAAGGCCCGCAATGAGATTGCGTCGTCTATTTGTCGTTCCATTGCTCATGACCGCAGTTCTGGTAGTTGCGGCGCAGCGCCGTCGGGATCCTCTCACTGAAACGGAGGTTGACCAGATTCGCGACACGAGCTGGGAGCCGAAACAACGCCTTCCACTTTACGTGCAATTTGCGCGGGCGCGACTGGTAAAGCTGGAACAGGTGCGGAGCGATCTTAAAGCCAAGGATCGCGGGCAGCAAACGCATGATCTGCTCGACGACTTTCAAAGGCTCTATGACGAACTGAACGACAATGTCGACACCTACGTCGACCGAAAAGATGACATCCGCAAGCCGCTGAAAATCATCATCGACGCCGATACAGAATTTCAAGCGAAACTACGTGCGTTGAAGGACGCGGCGGATGTGCCCGCGCAGGAAGCGCAGCAATACGAGTTCGTCCTGACAAACGCCATCGAAACGGTCGACAGCGCCGCCGACGACCATCGTAAGTTGCTGGCCGACCAGGAAGAACTTGCCAAGCACAAAAAGCTCAATAAGAATCCTTCGAAAGGAACCGGCGTGGCGCCGGAGTGAATTCGAGGTCTGAAGTCTGAGGTCCGGTCTTAGGCCGAGTTATTCATGCTAATCTACGCTCACCGTGCGTGAAGGGCTCCTCGAAATCTTCCAACAGACGTATAGCGAATTGCGGCCGGGGACTTCCCTGCCCGAGTTGAAGATCGAATTCTTCGCGTTTGCCAACGTGAACAATACGATCCGGCTGCGCAACGGACGCTTGCTCGTGCGGTTGTCGGATCTGCTGGAAGGCGCGCCGGACGGTGTTTTGCGGGCGATCGCGCACATTCTTCTCGCCAAGATGTACCGGCAACCTATCGACCGCGGATACGCCGCCCGCTACCGGAAGTACGTTGCCAGCCACGACATTGTGCGCAAGGCGCATCTGGTTCGCCAGATGCGCGGGCGCAAACTGCTCCGCCCGGCGCGAGGTCACTACTACGATCTCGACGCTACCTTTGAAGAATTGAACTCGCGCTTTTTTCACGGGCTGATGGCGCGGCCGCGCATGAGTTGGAGCCAAGGCAAGACGCGGCGGATCCTGGGCCATTATGATCCGGCGCACAATGCCATCATCATCAGCCGCATCTTCGATCACCCCGGCGTTCCGCGCTATGTGTTGGAGTACATCGTCTATCACGAGATGCTGCATTTGAAGCATCCCGTAAAACTGCGCGGCAGCCGGCGATGCGTGCATTCAGCCGAGTTTCAGGCGGAGGAGAAACTGTTCCCGCGCGTGGCCGAGGCGAACGCGTTCCTCAGGCGGTTGTAGCCCCCATAACAACTTACACAATCGCGCTGTTGCACGTCTTGCAACAACCTGGCTTGCCCACTCTGGTCCGCAAAGCGATTACACTGGAGGGTTGGACCAAATCAATAGATCCCTGCACTATTTCTCGGAGCTCGAATGAAACGGATTCATGAAATTCTTAAAACCGCAGCAGTTTGCATGGCAATCTGTGCGTCCCTTGCTTTTGCTCAGGATGCCGCCATACAGGCAGTACACGGCATCGTTCCCGAAAACATGGATCGCTCGATCAAACCGGGCGACGATTTCTTTCGCTA